>JAEEGH010014422.1_pt1 | contig 17343 bp, 17 predicted proteins | sample 9134181 | NCBI WGS metagenome assembly JAEEGH01 (sample SAMN16246544, study PRJNA631951) | gut metagenome | biome: gut microbiome; feature: rumen; material: DP-attached | host: Bos | place: Iran: Karaj | collected 2018-10
GATTACCTCCAATCCCGCCCCTTTTGACCGAAGCGGTATAGGCTTAGATATTGTATTTTAGCACGAATCATCGAAAAATGCAACGCAAGATGTGGTGCCTTGTCGGGATTTGGGGCATACGAGCCGGTTCTAAGTTCTCGAAAGCTCCTCTCGGACGCAGTCCAGCGCGGCGCGGATCGTCTTATCCATGTCCATATAGCGGTAGAGTCCCAGTCGGCCGCCGAAGATAACCTCCGGTGTTTCTGCCGCCAGATTCCGATACTCTTCATAGAGCGAACTGTTCCGCTCGTCGTTCACGGGATAATAGGGTTCCTTCTCCGGCGTCCAGGGCTCGGGATACTCCCGGGTGACCACCGTCTTCGGCTGGGTGCCGAAGGAAAAATGCTTGTGCTCGATGATGCGGGTATAGGGCACGGATCGCTCCGTATAGTTTACCACGGCATTGCCCTGATAATTATCCGTATCCAGCACTTCCGTTTCAAAACGCAGGCTGCGGTACTCCAACCTCCCCAGACGGTAATTGAAGAAAGCGTCGATGGGTCCGGTATATACGATTCTTTCTGCCAGCGCTCTCAACTCCGCCGTATATTCCGTATTCAGCCGCACCTCTGCCCCCTCCAGCAGTTTTTCCGTCAGGGCGTCGTAGCCCTCCTCCGGGATGCCCTGCCAGGGATCGGAGAAATAGTTGTTGTCATAAGTAAAACGTAAGGGCAGCCGCCGGATCAGAAACGCGGGCAGCTCCGTGCAGCTCTTGCCCCACTGCTTTTCCGTGTATCCCTTTACCAGTTTCTCGTATATGTCCCGGCCCACCAGCTTGAGGGCCTGCTCCTCCAGGTTTTTCGGCTCCAGCCCGGCATAGTCCGCCCGCTGTCGGTCAAGTTCAACTCTGGCCTCTGCCGGAGTCCGGACGCCCCAAAGTCGGGAGAATGTGTTCATGTTGAAGGGCAGGTTATACAGCTCATCATTGTAGATCGCGATGGGACTGTTCACAAAATGATTGAAGCTAGTAAACCGGTTGACAAAATCCCATACCTCACGGTCGGAGGTGTGGAAGATATGGGCGCCGTACCGGTGAACGGGGATGCCCTCCACGGTCTCCATATGGGCGTTCCCAGCCAAGTGCCCCCGCCGGTCGATCACCAGGCAGCGCTTCCCGGCGCTGACCGCTTCGTGGGCAAAGGTCGCACCGAATAGCCCTGCACCGACGAGGAGATAATCGTAATTCTTCTGCAATTCAGGTTGACCTCCGTTTTCGGACCTGCCTCAAAATGAGATACACGACCAGCAGCCCGAGCACCGCGCCAAGACAGTCGAAAAGCCAGTCTGTGACTTTTCCCTCCCGTCCCGGCACCAAAAGCTGGTGTATTTCGTCACTGGCAGCATACAGCATGGTAAAGCCGCCGCCCAAAGGAAAGGAAAAGCGGGCATGATAGGCAAGGAGCAGTCCCGTCGCCCATACGCACAAAGAGGCGAATTCCGCCACATGGGCCGCCTTGCGTATGATGAATTGGAACCACCAGTATACTCTATCATCTCCTACCGTTTCCGGATGGATGGTATCATAGACCTCCATGGGCTTCGCCAGTAGGGTGTCGGAGGTTACGGTGGATTCCTCTGCCGTTTTTGAGGACAGGGCAAAAATCACCGACATATTCAGCAGGAGAAGCACCCAAAGGAGGCTCCGGAACCAAAGGGGCCCGGTCCTGCGGATCGTGCCGTCTTTCCGGTGTTCCGCGATATCCAGCTTCATATTCATGCACCTGTACGCTTGGTCACGTGCGCCTCCTGCGCAGTCTGTCTTCCAGCACATCCTTCATCTCTGTCAGCACCGGGTCCTTCAGGGCCAGCAGCGCTCCATATACGGTCCCGAAAAACAGAACTGCACCCAGGAGGGCCCTCCCCAGTGCCGGCAGCGGCGTCAGCCGCAGGAGGAACAGCTCGGCGGAAGCGATAACCGTGACGATCAAGGTCCGGAGGGCCGACTTTCCGTTTACCAGCGGGATCCTCAGTTTTCGAACCGTGACCGCCTGGGTCGCCAGCACGGCGGCTTCCGCGATCGTGGTGCCAAGGGCCGCACCGGCGGCGCCCATGGGCGGGATCAGCAGAAGATCAGCTATCAGATCCACCACGGCTCCGACAACGGTGGAGAGCATCACAATTCTCTCCCTGCCCATAGGGATCAGCAGCTGGTTTCCGGTGGTATTGGAACAGCCCACCAGGAAAACCGTGGGGAGCAGCAGTCGGAGGCTCCATAGGGTGCCTTGGGAAACGCCGCCATAAAGGACCGTCAGGCAGCTTTCCCCCATCAGGAGAAAATACGTCATTAATGGCAGGGTTACGAGAAAAACGAGGCTGCCGCTCCGCAGGATGCCCTGGCGGAAGCGTTCTTCCTGCTTCGTGCTCAGATAGTAGGAAAAACGAGGCATCAGCACACCGCACAGGCTGCCGATGACCATGACCAGCACCACACGGATCTTGGCTGCTGCGTCATAGGCGCCTACAGCGGCGTCCCCCTTCAAAAAGCCAAGCAGCACCGAATCCAAGCCGGTGTAGACAGTGACGGCGGCAGATTCGAGAAAGAAAACGGAGGAGGCGCGGAAATGCCGCAGAGGCTGGAGCTTCTCCGCCTTTCCCCGAAGCCGCTGCCCAGCTCCCAGCAGGTTCCACAGATAACCCAGCACGGCGGCAGACACGGTGATCAGCGCATATAGCCGGTAATCCTCCGGTCTGCGCACGAAAAGCAGGATCAGCACCACGGCGGCCAGCTTCACTGCAAAGGAACGGATCGTCAGGAAGGCATAACGCTCCTCAGCGGCGAAGAGCCATTCCGTATCCAGCGCATGGAACAGAAGTTGTCCCCCTTGGATAAGGAACAGTATCCGGTTCTCCCACAGTCGTGGGACGGCGATCACCGCAGCCAGCAGCAGGACTTCCGAGACCAGTGTCATGAGGAATTGCAGGCATAGGAGCTCTTTGGCGGTCTGATGCAGGGCGGCGGGATCATCCCGGACCCTGGCGCATTCCCGGATCCCGTAGGTGGAGACGCCCATGCTGGCAATCAACAGGAAGAAGCTGCCGATGGAAGCGGCGAAAGCCGCTTTTCCCATCCCCGCTTCCCCGATCATCCGGAAAGCGAAAGGATAGCTGACGGCGGCGCAGATCGTCCCCGACAGCCGCAGCAGGAAGTTCATGGCGAAGTTGAGCGGAATAGATCGTTCTTTTCGTCGCGTCATTTTCTCAGCAATGCTCTTTTCAGCCGGTCATACAGAGGGATCGAAACGCGAAGGCCATTCATAGCATACAGGATCCGGGCTTTGTTCTTCACTTCCGGCCAAAGCTCGGGCAGCGTACTGCGTATATAGGCTTCCCAGCTTTTTGCCAGCTCCCGCCCTTTTTTTCGATCCTCCACATATATGAGGAGCACCATAAAGCGATCCCCAAGGAGCCGCATGATCCGATATCGGGCATAGGGAAGTGCTTTGTTCCCCGGATTTCGTTTCTTTTCCGCGAGGTACTCACCAGCGATACGACGTATTACCCGCTCCTGATGATCCTGCATCCGGGCGCGGTTGCCAGGAGAGGAACTCTGACCGGGATTAGCCACCATGTAGCGATAGATGTCCAGTTCCAGATACAGGACAGAGCGGATATGCAACATGGGGATTAACATGAATTCCTCATCCACATAAAAGGTGTTGTCCTGCATAGCGAAGCCGGCTTCCCGCAGAAGTCCAGTTCGATAGGTGGTGCCGTGAATCATCGGATAGGTCTTGATCAGGATATTTAGATCCGTATAGACTTCTCCGTACCGGGCACCGCCGGCTTTGGCAAGAACCGGCGTCATATCCCCGGTCTGCATGTCCACAAGCTCATAATCTGTCATGACCGCGTCCGCTTCACAGGACCCCAGCACCTCGGTCAGCTTGACCAGGTCCTCCGTGTTCACCCAGTCGTCCGCGTCTACGATGCGGAAGTATTTACCCTGTGCCAAAGCCAGGGCAGCATTGATTGCCGAACCGTAGCCTCGGCTGTCCCTGTCCACTAGCCGGAAGATCTCCGGCCTTGCAGCGGTGAATCTTTCGATAATGGCCTTGGAGCCGTCCTCAGAGGCGTTGTTCAGGCAAATCACTTCTATGCGGCCCATGAGCCTTGGATCGTCATAGGTTGCCAGGTTCTTTTCCAGGCACCATTCCATATTGAAAATGGGGACAACGAGCGTCAGAATACACATGGTGATTCCCCCTGACAAGGATGGATTACCGCTCTTGCGGCGGACTTTGGGTTTCACTGCCCATCAATGCGCTGCGGATGATCCGGCTGACGCTTTCTATGTCAAAGCCTGCTTCTCTCACCTTCGCGGCGTATTGTTTCCGCTTCTCCGGGGGTTCCAGCCCAGCAACAGCTTTTGCCCACGCTTCCGCGCCACCGGTCAGCGGAACCCGGTGGGCAAGATCTGTGACCAGCGCTTCTTCGGGCACATGCTCAGAGCACACCTGCGGCAGCCCGGCACACTGGGCTTCCACCGCGGCGATGCCCAGGCCCTCAAACAGGCTGGGAAAAAGGAAAACGTCCATGGCCCAATAGAGTTCCCAAGGCTTGTCCGTGACGCCATAAAACAGGACGTGTTCCTGGATCTGCAGCTCTGCAGCACGCTTCTCAAGGTCTTGACGCAGTTTTCCCTCTCCAATCAGCAAGAGGCAAGCATTCGGACGTATGGGAAGAATCGCTTTTAGGACGTCCAACAGGAACAGCTGGTTTTTTTGGCTGCTGAGGCGGCCGATATTCCCCAGCACAAAGCGATCTCTAAACCCCAATTCATCTCGCACATGGTCTCGCACATCCGTTTGGAAGCAAAACCGCCCGGTGTCGATTCCGTTGGGGATGAAGCGCACGATCTGCTTCTCACGGAGGCGCGGTGAAAAAAGGAAAGCAGCTGCTTCGCCGGAACAGGCAAAGTACTCCGTCCCCACACCGCTGTAGAAAACTTCGGCGATCCGATGTATCAGCAGCTTCATGGTGCGGAAAGGCTGGACGCGGATATCCGAGCTGTGGCTGTGGAGGATCCGCACAGGGACTCCCGCCCTTCGGGCCAGCAGCCCATACCGCAGGCTCAGCGCCTGAAATGCGTTGATGTAGACCGTGTCATAGCGGCATTCTACCAGCAGCCGACGGAACTGGTTCCAGTTACTGATCAGCCGCGTGGGGCTTCCGGAGAGGGAAATGAAGCGGATGCCATGGGCTTCCAGGGTCGCGGTATATACGCTGTCCCGCTTTTCTGCCGCTACCAGGTCGATCTCCATTTCTGACATCTCCTGCCGAAGCAGTACGTTGGTCAGAAATGATTCGATCCCCCCGGACGCCCAGGTTTCGCAAAATACACAGATCCTTCGTTTGATCATGGTTCCCCGCTCTTCACTGCCGCCGTATCTTGATCATGAAAACGGATCGCTCCGGCTATACCTCTCCATTTTACCTTTTGAGTATACCACAATTCCCGTGGAAAGCAAGATAGCGCATTTGTGCAGTTCTTCTGGACGGATAGGCAACACGCCCCCTGATGGGATGAACACCTTGTCATGGGGTGCAGCACGATACTCAGTCGTTCTTTACGCGAAATGGCCCTTGTCGCCGATGACCTTGATGACCTCGTCAACGTTTTTTCGCAAATCTCGTTGCTTTCCGCTTCCACCATCACGCGGATCACAGGTTCCGTGCCGCTTTCGCGGATCAGGATCCGGCCAATATCCCCCAATTCTTCGCTGACCTTCTTCACTGCCGCCTGCACATCCGGGTCGTTCTGCGCGTCGGGCTTACTCTTCACCCGCACGTTCTTCAGTACCTAGGGATAGAACACCACGAGGGCTACCAGCTCGCTCATGGATTTGCCCTTGGCCAGCATGACCTCCATCAGCTTCAGGCTCGTTACGATCCCGTCGCCGGTGGTCTCGTACTTCAGGAAAATGGTATGGCTGCTCTGCTCATCGCCGATGCGGTTGCCTGTCTGCACCTTGTTCTCATAGACGTACTTGTTGCCTACCTTCGTCTTTTCGTACTCGATACCCATCTTGTCCAGGGCCTTGTATAGCCCAGTTTTTATGCGCACACCCGGTGGAAACCTGTTGGTTTTCCCAGATCAAAACCTCCGATACGGTGCTCCTGTGTCACCGCATCGGAGGTTTTGAAGGTAGTCGTGAAGAAATACGGGATCGCGCCGGATCCGGGAAGCCCAGCCATGCCGTCTTCGGCATATCAGCAGGCCGTCTCAGCCTTTCCCGTAGCCGTCCGGGTTCTTCCGCTGCCAGTTCCAGCTGTCCCGGCACATATCCCGGATGTCGTACTGCGCCTTCCAGCCCAGCTCCCGATATGCTTTTTCCGGCGAGGACCAGCACGCCGCCACATCGCCGGGGCGCCGGGGATCGATCACATAGGGGAGTAAGATCCCGTTGGCTTCCTCAAAGGCCCTCACAACTTCCAGGACGCTGTAACCCTTGCCCGTTCCCAGATTATACACCTTGACGCCGCAATTGGCTTCGATCGCCTGCAAAGCGGCCAGGTGCCCCCGGGCCAGGTCCACCACATGGATGTAATCCCGCACGCCGGTCCCATCCGGGGTATCGTAATCGTTTCCGAAAACATGCAGCTTTTCCCGCTTGCCCACGGCGACCTGGGTGATATAGGGCATCAGGTTGTTGGGGATACCGTTGGGATCCTCCCCGATCAGGCCGGAGGGATGGGCACCGATGGGATTGAAGTACCGCAGCAGGACCACGTTCCAGTTGGGGTCCGACGTATGCAGATCCGTCAGGATCTGTTCGATCATCCACTTGGTCCAGCCATAGGGGTTTGTACATCTTCCCTTGGGGCATTCTTCCGTGATGGGTACGGTTTCGGGATCCCCGTACACCGTGGCGGAGGAGGAAAAGATGATGTTCTTGCAGCCGTTATGGCGCATCACGTCCATCAGCGTCAGGGTGCCGCCGATGTTGTTCTCATAATATTCCCAGGGCTTGGAAACCGACTCGCCCACGGCTTTCAGGCCCGCAAAATGGATGCAGGCGTCGAAGGAACGGGCTTCAAAAATCTTCTCCAGGGCGTCCCTGTCCCGGATGTCCGCGGGATAAAAGGGGATCTCCTTCCCGGTGATCTCCCTGACCCTGTCCACCGCGACGGCGGAGGAATTGCACAGGTTGTCCGCCACGACTACGGCGTGGCCGGCCTGCAGAAGCTCGACGACGGTATGAGAGCCGATATAGCCGGCGCCGCCGGTAACGAGGATATTCATGGTTTTTTCCTCCAATGACAGGATGGGCAGCGATCTCTTCTGCCGGTGTTCTATTGCCTTTTCAGTCCTTTATCAGGCCCAGCCTCCGGCAGGTGCGGTCCACCTCCCAGAGCACATGCTCCTTGTCGATGGTGGTCAGCTCTCCCTTCCGCAGGAGGAAGCGGCCGTCCACCATCACGTCCGTCACCTCGTCGCCCCGGGCACAGTACACGAGGCTGGAAAGCAGATCGCAGTGGGGCCGCAGCCAGGGCTTGTCGATGTCCAGCACCGTCAGGTCCGCCGTGGCTCCGGCCTTGATCTCCCCGCAGCCGCTGAGGCCCAGGGCCTTCGCCCCGTTGACAGTGGCCATTTTCAGGGCTTCGGCAGCGGGCACGGCGGTGGTATCCCCCGTGAGGCCCTTGTGGAGCAGGGTCACGAAGCTCAGCTCCCGGAACAGGTTCAGGGCGTTGTTGCTGGCGGCGCCGTCGGTGCCCAGGGCCACGTTGACCCCGGCGGAGAGCAGCTTCGGCACCGGGGCGACCCCGTTGCCCAGCTTCAGGTTGCTCACGGGATTCGTGACCACGCTGGTCCCCCGCCGGGCCAGGAGCGCGATATCCTCGTCGTCGAGATACACGCCATGGGCGGCCAGGGTCCTGGGCCCCAGGATGCCGCACCTGTCCAGCAGCTCCGCGGGGGTGCAGCGATACTGCTCCCGGATCAGGTTCTGCTCGAACTGGCTTTCGGAAATGTGGATATGCAGCCCCAGGCCGTGCTCCGCCGCCAGGTCCGCCACCTGCCGGAGATACTCTTCCGAGCAGGAATAGGGGGCGTGGGGCCCCAGGGCGAAGGTGACCCGGCTGCAGCGGCCCTTCCACGCTTCATACTCGGTGAAGAATTCCCGCAGGCGGCGCTCCCCGCCCTCGGGACCGGTGAGGCCCCGGGTCAGCACCGTGCGGAAGCCGCACTCCTCGGCAGCCCGGGAAGCCGTCTCCGTATAGATGAACATGTCGATGCTGGCGGTGGTTCCGTTCAGGATCATCTCCATATTCCCCAGGAGGGTGGACCAGTAGCAGTCCTCCGCCGTCATCTGCGCTTCCAGGGGGTCGATGTGCCCATTCAGCCAGTCGGCAAAGGGCAGGTCGTCGGCGCAGCCCCGGAACATGGTCATATAGGTGTGGGTATGGGCGTTCACCAGCCCCGGCAGCAGGAGCCGGTCCTTCCCCTCCACCACCGTGTCGGCGGTGAAGCCCTCTGGAGCCTGACCCAGGGCGGCGATCTTCGACCCCTCCACATACACGTCCGTCTCCCGGATGCTCATGTCCGGCAGCAGGGCCAGGATGCCCCGGAACAGGACGCCCATTACTTCAGCGCCTCCAGCAGGGCGTCCACCCGGTCCGTTTCCTCCCAGCGGACATGGAGGTCCGTGCGGCCCATGTGCCCGTAGGCAGCCAGTTTCCGGTAGATGGGCTTCTGCAGATCCAGGGCGCGGATGATGGCGGTGGGCCTGAGGTCGAAGACCTTGCGGATGGCCTTTTCCAGCTCTTCGTCGGAAGCCTTGCCGGTGCCGAAAGTGTCCACCAGGATGCTCACGGGCTGGGCCACGCCGATGGCGTAGGCCAGCTCGATCTGGCACTTCTCCGCCAGACCCGCGGCCACCACGTTCTTGGCGATCCAGCGGGCGGCGTAGGCCGCGCTGCGGTCCACCTTGGTGGGATCCTTGCCGGAGAAGGCGCCGCCGCCGTGGGGGGCGTAGCCGCCGTAGGTGTCCACGATGATCTTCCGGCCGGTGAGGCCGCTGTCCCCATGGGGGCCGCCGATGACGAAGCGGCCGGTGGGATTGACATAATATTTCGTCTTCTCATCCAGCAGCTCCGCCGGGATGATGGGCTTGATGACCAGCTCGATCATGTCCTTCCGGATGGTCTCCAGAGAGACGTCGGGGCTGTGCTGGGTGGAAATGACCACCGTGTCCACCCGCACGGGCTTCCCGTCGACGTATTCCACGGTGACCTGGGTCTTGCCGTCGGGCCGCAGGTAGTCCACCAGGCCCTCCTTGCGCACCTGGCTGAGGCGCTTGGCCAGCCGGTGGCTGAGGGAGATGGGCAGGGGCATCAGCTCCGGGGTCTCGGTGCAGGCATAGCCGAACATCATGCCCTGGTCCCCCGCGCCGTTCTCCAGCTCGTCCGTGCCCGAGGCCTTGGCTTCCAGGGACTTGTCCACGCCCATGGCGATGTCGGCGGACTGCTCATGGATGCTGGTGAGGACGGCGCAGCTGTCGGCGTCGAAGCCGAAGGCGGCGTCGGTATAGCCGATCTCCCGCACCACATTCCGGGCGACGGTGGGGATATCCACATAACAGCTGGTGGTGATCTCCCCCATGATATAGAGGACGCCGGTGGTGGCGGTGCACTCGCAGGCCACGCGGCCCGTGGGATCCTTGGCCAGGATGGCGTCCAGCACGGCGTCGGAGATCTGGTCGCAGAGCTTATCGGGATGCCCCTCGGTAACGGATTCGGAAGTGAAAAGTCTCTTGCTCATTGTAAGTATCCTCCTTTGTCAGACCTGCCAGCCGCTGAGGTATTCCCGCTGGGCTTCGGTCAGTGTGTCGATCTTTATCCCCATGGCTGCCAGCTTCACGACGGCGATGGCGTCGTCGATCTCCTCCGGCACCTTATAGAGCTTCTTTTCCAGCTTGCCCTGCCGGGCGATCCATTCCGCCGTCAGGGCCTGCACGGCGAAGGACATGTCCATGATCTCCGCCGGGTGTCCGTTGCCGCAGGCCAGGTTCACCAGCCGCCCCTCCCCCAGGAGGTTCAGGGTCCGCCCGTCGGGCATGACGTAGCCCACGATGTTCTCCCGGCGCTCCACGCTGTCCACAGCCATGGCCCGGAGGCCCGCCGCGTCCACCTCCACGTCGAAGTGGCCCGCGTTGGCCAGGAGCGCATTGTCCTTCATCACGGCGAAATGCCGCGGCCCGATCACGTCCCGGCAGCCGGTGACGGTGACGAACACATCCCCCAGGGGGGCGGCCTCGTCCATGGTCATGACCCGGAAACCGTTCATGGTGGCGTCCAGGGCCTTGAAGGGGTCCACCTCCGTGACGATCACATCGGCCCCCATGCCCTTGGCCCGGAGAGCGACTCCCTGGCCGCACCAGCCGTAGCCCGCCACCACCACGGTCTTCCCCGCCACGATGAGGTTGGTGGTGTGCATGATGCCGTCCCACACGCTCTGGCCGGTGCCGTATTTATTGTCGTAATAGTGCTTGCTCTTGGCGTCGTTCACCGCCACCATGCCGCAGGGCAGCGCCCCCGCCTTCTCCCGGGCCTTCAGGCGCAGGATGCCGGTGGTGGTCTCCTCGCAGCCGCCCAGCAGTTCCTGGGCATCGGCGCTGCACGCCCCGGCCAGCAGGTCCACCAGGTCTCCCCCGTCGTCGATGATGATGTGGGGGCGGCATTTCAAAGTCTCCTTCAGCAGCTCCGTGTACCCCGCCGCGTCCACGCCATGGACGCCGAAGGTCTCGATACCCAGGGATGCGGCCCCGGCGGCCACGTCGTCCTGAGTGGAGAGGGGGTTGGAGCCGGTGAGGAACACCTCCGCTCCGCCCTTTTTCAGCACGAAGGCCAGGTTGGCCGTCTTGGCCTCCAGATGGACGGAGACGGCGATCCGCATCCCCCGGAAGGGCTGCTCGGCGGCAAAGCGTTCCTCAATGCCGCCCAGGGCGGGCATGAAGGAACGGACCCAGTCGATCTTCCGCCGCCCGCTCTCCGCCAGGGACATATCCTTTACAATGCTCATAGTTCCTCCAAACGAAAACGCTCCGTCTGCCGACGGAGCGCATTTTGTTTCCTGACCATACCTTATCTTTCGCTGTCCGTCGGAATTGGCACCTTTTCCCGGTTTGCCGGGGAGGTTGTCGTGGCTTCACAGGGCCGTTCCCTCCGCCACTCTTGATAAGGCTATTCAATTGTACCGGGGGCATTATATCACCATGGGGGGAATTGTCAACGGTTATTTTCCCCGCCCTTGACAAATCCGCCGGAGCGTCTATAATTTGAAAACGAGAATCATTTTCAAATTGTGAGGTGCAATATGAGTTATCAGACGAAACAGGGCAAGGCCCTTCTGGAATACTTCCGCAGGCAGGGCTCCCGGCACCTCTCCGTCCAGGAGATCGCCGCCGGGCTGCCGGAGAAGATCGGCACCGCCACCATCTACCGGCAGCTGGACAAGCTGGCCTCCCAGGGCCTGGTGCAGAAATACGTCAACGACGGCGGCCCCGCCTGCTACCAGTACGTGGGGGACGACGCCCAAAGCTGCATGCAGCATTTTCACCTCAAATGCGCTTCCTGCGGCGCCCTCATCCACCTGGAATGTGAGGAGATGTGGCGGCTGTCGGAGCACATCCTCAAGGAGCACGGCTTCCGGACGGACCCCACCCGCAGCGCCCTCTACGGCACCTGCGCCGACTGTCTGAAAAAGGAGGCCCAGGAGAAATGAGGCGTCCTGCTGTAATCCTTATCAGCCTGATCTGCCTGCTCCTCCTTCTGCCCGCCTGCGCCGGGAAGGCGCCGGAGAGCGGGAAGCTGAAGGCGGTGGCCTCCGCCTTCCCGGAATATGACCTGCTGCGGGCCGTGGGCGGGCAGGACGTGGAGATCACCCTGCTGCTGAAGCCGGGGATGGAGGCCCATACCTACGAGCCCACCCCCCAGGACATCCTGGCCATCCGCTCCGGCGCTCTCTTTGTCTACGGCGGCGGGGAGAGCGACGTGTGGGCGGACCGTCTGCTGGCCGCCGGGGACCTGGGGGACGTCCGTGTGCTGGCCTTCATGGACCATGCCCTGCTCCGGCAGGAGGAGACCCAGGACTATATGACCGTGGAGGAAGCGGAGGAGGCCGGGGACGAATACGACGAGCACGTCTGGACAAGCCCCCGGAACGCCATCCTTCTGGCGGAGGCCCTGCGGGACGCCCTCGCGGAGCTGGACCCGGAGCACGCCGGGGACTACCGGGCCAACGCGGAAAGCTATATCGCCCAGCTGGAAGCCCTGGACGGGGAATTCCGGGAGCTGGCCCAGGGGTCGAAGCGGGACCTGCTGGTGGTGGGCGACCGTTTCCCCTTCCTCTACCTCGTGCGGGAATACGGGCTTCGCTACGCCGCCGCCTTTCCCGGCTGCTCCGACGAGACGGAGGCCAATCCCGCCACCGTTGCGAAGCTGATCGACACTGCGAAGGAAGAGGGCATCCCCGTCGTCTTCAAATGCGACCTCTCCGCCGGGAAGCTGGCGGACACCATCGCGGAGGCTGCGGGGGCGAAGGTCGGGACCCTGTATTCCGCCCATACCCTCTCCAAGGCGGACTTTGAGGCGGGAGAGACCTACCTGAGCCTCATGGAGCGGAATCTGGCGGCACTGAGGGAGGCGCTGAACTAGGATGGCACTCATAACCTGCCGGGACCTCTGCCTGGCTTACGAGGGAAAGACCGCCGTCAAGGACCTGAGCTTTGACGTGCCCGCGGGAGACTATCTCTGCATCGTGGGCGAGAACGGCAGCGGCAAAAGCACCCTCATCCGGGCCCTGCTGGGCCTGAAAAAGCCCCGCTCCGGCTCCATCCGGTACGGGGACGGGCTCCAGCGCCGGGAGATCGGCTACCTGCCCCAGCAGACCCCGGCCCAGAAGGACTTTCCCGCCTCCGTCCGGGAGGTGGTGCTCTCCGGCTGCCGGGCGAATCCCTTTTACGCCCCCTCGGAAAAGCGGCGGGCGGAGGAAAACATGGAAAAGCTGGGGCTGACGGCGCTGCGCAACGCCTGCTACCGGGAACTCTCCGGCGGGCAGCAGCAGCGGGTGCTGCTGGCCCGGGCCCTGTGCGCCACCAGGAAGCTGCTGCTCCTGGACGAGCCGGTGACGGGACTGGACCCCACGGTCTCCGCCGAGCTCTACCGCATCATCCAGAGCCTGAACAGCGAGGGCGTCACCATCATCATGGTCTCTCATGACGTGGACTGCGCCATCGAGCGGGCAAAGACGATCCTGCATCTGAAAACCCTTCCCCTGTTCTGGGGAAAGGCGGAGGATTACCGCATGAGCGAGATCGGCCGCTCCTTCATGGAGGGGAAGCCGGAGGAAGGAGGGGAAAAAGCATGAGCATCCTGCGGGAAATGCTGTCCTATGCCTTCCTCACCCGGGCCCTCATCGTGGGGGTGCTGGTGAGCCTCTGCTCGGCCCTCCTGGGGGTGCCCCTGGTACTGAAGCGATACAGCATGATCGGAGACGGGCTGAGCCACGTGGGTTTCGGGGCTCTGGCCGTGGCTGCCGCCGCCAATGCCGCGCCCCTGGCCGTGGCCATCCCCGTGGTGGTAGCCGCCGCCTTCCTGCTGCTGCGGCTCAGCTCCTCCGGGCGCATCAAGGGGGACGCCGCCATCGCCATGATCTCCACCGGGGCCCTGGCGGTGGGGGTCATCGTCATTTCCCTGAGCACGGGCATGAACACGGAGACGGGGAATTATCTTTTCGGCAGCATCCTGGCCATGTCGGATTCGGACGTGCGCCTGAGCCTGGGCATCGCGGCGGCGGTGCTGATCCTGTTCATCCTCTTTTATAATCCCATCTTCGCCGTCACCTTCGACGAGACCTTCGCCCGGGCCACGGGACGGCGCGCCGGGGCCTACAACGCCCTGCTGGCGCTGCTGACGGCCCTGACCGTGGTGGTGGGCATGCGGATGATGGGGGCGCTGCTCATCTCCGGGCTGGTTATTTTTCCGGCCCTCAGCGCAATGCGCTTGTGCCGCCGGTTCCGGCATGTTATAATCTGTGCGTCGGTGCTTTCCGTGCTCTGCTTCCTGGCGGGCACGGTCGCCTCCTATGCCCTGGCCATCCCCACGGGGGCCAGCGTGGTATGTATGAATATTCTCGTTCTGCTGGGCTGTTATGCAGTCGGCAGATTGAAGGAGAAAGGATAAATGGGCGCAAGTATCCTGGAGGTCCGGGATCTCCGTTACGTCTGGAAGGGCAAAAGCATCTTTGACGGGCTGAGCCTGACCCTGGAGGGCGGGCATATCTACGCCCTGCTGGGCAAGCCCGGCTGCGGCAAGACCAGCCTCCTGCGCATCCTGGCGGGGCTGTGGCCCCTGCAGGAGGGCTCCGCCGAGATCGGCGGCGTCAGCGTCACCCAGCCCGCCGCCCGGCGGGAGACCGGGATGATCGTGCAGGAGCCCGCTCTTTGGCACGACCTGAGCGTGGCGGGCAACCTGGAGATGCAGGGCAGGCTGCTGGGCAAGCCGGACCGGAAGCGCATGGGCAAGCTGATGAAGGCCCTGGAGATCCTGCCCCGGCATACGGGGCGGCGGCGCATCGGCTCCTGCCCCCAGAGCATCAAGCTCCGGGCAGCCGCGGCCATGGCGCTGCTGGGAAGCCCGAAGCTGGTATTGCTGGATGAGCTCTATGCCGGGCTGGACAGCGACGACGCCCGCCTCATGGACGCGCTGCTGAAAGCGGAAACGGAGGAGCGGCAGATGGCGGTGCTGCTGACGGGGAGCCATCTGCCCCTCTTTTGGCAGACGGCTACGGATTATTTGCTGTTGGATAAGGGGAAAGTCCGGGCACAATACACCCGGGAGGAGCTGGCCGCCCGGCTGCCGGAGGAACCCGACGGGAGCGCCCTTATGCGCCTGCAGGAGGAGCTGGAACAGGAGGCGGAGGCATGACGAAGCTGCTCAGAAGCCATTTTTACCGTCTGTTCCGCAGCGGCATACTGCTGGCGGCCCTGCTGGCGATCCTGGTGATCGACCTGTTCCTCAGTTCCCGCTGCCCCGTGACCACCACGAATATGTACGAGCTGCCCCGGCTCTGCACCATGAGCCAGTTCACCAGCTACGCCGAAAACTCCACCATGAGCGTCAGCACCGCCAAGGCCTTCTTCAAAAAGCGGGGCCAGCTGGAGGAAAGCGACGCCACGGACCTGATCGGCGTATTTCAGGACGTGCACCCCTATCAGTTCCGCTGGGTGCTGTCCAGCCGCCAGGGGCTGTTGCTGATCCCCCTGCTCTTTGCCATCGTCTTTCTTGCTCTGGACCTGGACCGGCGAAGCTGTCATAACGCGCTGTATATCGGCCATTCCCGAAACCGGGTCTTTTTCGCCGGGCTCCTTTACCTCTTTCTCGTGGGCTTCCTCATCAACCTCATCGGCATCTGCGCCCTGACGGGCATCTTCGCGGGCACGGTCTACACCCGCCTCCCGGCGGTCTACGTCTGGTCGAGGCTGGCGCTCCACGCCCTCAGCGACCTGGCCCTCATGGCCCCGCCTCTGATGGCGGTCCTCCTGCTGCGCAAGACGGTCATATCCGGGGCGCTGATCGTCGTCTATGACCTGATCCTGCGCTTCACCCACCTGCTGCCCATGACGGAGCAGGACCTGGACATCTGGGCCCAGGGCGCCGACATGACCCCCACGCTCCTTTGGAGCCTGGGCATCCTGGCGGTCTGCGCCGCCGTCAGCTTTGTTGTTTTCCGGAAAGTCAGGCTTCCCTGAGAAAGGAATCACAAATGAAAACTCTTGTAGCCGACAAAAACGCTCTGCGGCTGAACCTCAGCGAGATCCGCTCCAAGGCCGGGAACGCCGAGATCGTGGCGGATCTGAGCGCCGACGGGCAGGGGCTGGGCCTCCTGCGCATGGCGAAGTTCCTCCAGGAGGAGGGGATCGAGAGCTTCGCCGTGACGGAGACCCGGGACGCCGTGGCCCTCCGGCGGGGCGGCTTCCAGCAGGCCCACATCCTCATGCTCCGCAGCATCACCGACGTGCGGGAGCTGCAGGACCTGATCGACAACGGCATCACCTTCACCGTGGGCTCCAACGAGGCGGGCATCGCCCTCAACGGCCTGGCCGGGGAGCTGCACACCGTAGCGGAGGCGCGCATCCGGGTGGATACCGGCCTGGGGCAATACGGCTTCCTGCCCACGGAGACGGACAAGATGCTGAACCTCTACCGGCACATGCCGGGCATCGCCATCACCGGCATGTATACCCGCATGTCCGGCGTGAACCTGAAAAGCGCCGCCGAGGCCCAATACAAGGCCTTCACGGACGCCGCCAAGGCCCTGCAGGACCTGGGGGTGGACACCGGGACCCTCATGGCTCTGGATTCCTGCAGTCTTTTCCGCCTGGACGCGGGGGAGCAGAATGCGGTGCTGGTGGGCTCCGCCCTCATCGGGCGCACCCCCCTCAAGACCGGGGCCGGACTGGTGAAGGTGGGGAGCATCGAGGCCAGCCTGGAGGAGATCAAGTGGCTGCCGGAGGGCACCGTGGTGGGCCTGGGCAAAGGAAAGGCCCTGAAAAAGCCCACGCGGGTGGCCGTACTGGACCTGGGCTGGGCAAACGGCGTGGGCGTGCTCCACCGCTCGGAACGGCAGGAGCTGCCCCTTGTGCGCCGCCTCCGGGCTTTTGTGAACCCCAATGAGCGCTTCGAGCCCGTGGTGCGGGTGGGGGGCAAAAAGGTGCCCATCCTGGGGCAGACCGGCATGACCGCCCTCACCCTGAACGTGACGAAATGCGAATGCAGCCCCAAGGACCTGGCGGTATTGGACGCGGACCCCCGGATGGTGCGCTTCCTGCCCGTGGAGATGCGGGAATGAGCGTGATCCGTCAGCTCTCCCCCCATGTGGCGGACCTGATCGCCGCCGGGGAGGTGGTGGAGCGGCCCGCCAGCGTGGTGAAGGAGCTGCTGGAAAACAGCTTCGACGCCGGGGCGAAAAAAGTGACCATCGAGATACAGCGGGGCGGCATGGGCCTCATCCGCGTCACGGACGACGGCTGCGGCATGGGGCCGGAGGACGCTCTCACCTGCTTCCTGCGCCACGCCACCAGCAAGCTGCGGGATGAATACGGGCTGGAGGCCATCGGCACCCTGGGTTTCCGGGGCGAAGCTCTGGCCGCCATCGCCGCCGTGAGCCGGGTGCAGCTGATGACCCGGCTGCGGGGTTCCCAGGAGGGGGTGTCCCTGCACCTGGAAGCGGGCCAAGTGGTCTCCAACGACCCGGCAGGCTGCCCGGAGGGCACCACCATCGTGGTGCGGGACCTCTTTTACAAC
>JAEEGH010014428.1_pt1 | contig 17340 bp, 16 predicted proteins | sample 9134181 | NCBI WGS metagenome assembly JAEEGH01 (sample SAMN16246544, study PRJNA631951) | gut metagenome | biome: gut microbiome; feature: rumen; material: DP-attached | host: Bos | place: Iran: Karaj | collected 2018-10
AGGAACTTACCGTCTTTTAAAATGATCGCGCCAACTCTTATATTGATAAGGCCGCTGTCGCACGCCACTGTCATGTCTTTATTCATTACCTGTATCTCCAATGTCAATATTCATAGAACTCCAGCGCGAACAGGATCGCCAGAATTGAAATGCCGTCCTTGGTCCTGTTTTCCTTCAAAAGCTCTTTAACCTCTGAGACAGGCATCCACTGCTTGTAGGCAACTTCGTCCACATCCTGAATGCTGCTCTCGGAATCGACTTTTGCAGCAAATACATGAGCTGTGCAGTCTGACATTCCGTTAGTCGGATTCTGCGAGCACAGGAATTTCAGGTCTTTCAGAGTACATCCGGTTTCTTCCATAGCTTCTCTTCTGGCCGCTTCCTCTTTTGTCTCGCCATCCTCAATTCGGCCTGCCGGAATCTCCCATTCAAGTCTGTGAACAGTATATCTCTTTTCGCGGATCATCAGTATCTCATTTTTCTCATTGAATATAACGATGCTGACTGCTTCGTGCGGATAGTGGATCTGATGATACTTATCGATCACATTTCCGCTGGGGAGCTTGACCTTGTCTGTGTAAAGACACACATAGTCACTTTCATAAATGGTTGTTCGCTCAAGTCTTTCAGGGAGCACCACGTTCTCATCATCCGGTGCTGTCTGCTCAGTCTCTGAAGCCGCATTCTTATTGCCTTCATCTGACTCTTCAGCTGTACACATTACTACGCCCGTCGATTTATGAATGAAGAAATATCCGTCTTCATCCATCTTCGACTGAACATGTTTGTAAAAAGACTCTTTGTCGCCATTTACCAGTTTACTGGCTTCCTCGGAATAAGAAGCCACATAATTAAGGATCAGTTCTTCGTCCGGAACATAAAGATCATTATTCTGTTCTTCAACAGACTTTACATTAAAATAAGGGGCAAGCTCTTCTTTCGCAGTCTCAAGCCATATATCAAATCCGCTTGAAGGATACTTCACGCTTGGATAATACTCATTTATAAAATCGTGGAGTTCGCGCATGTGCTGCTGCCCGATAAGTGTACATGAGAACCTTCCGCCTTTTGCCAGAAGGCTCCTAATCTTTTTGTATAATTCAAGTCTGCTCTCGCGCGCCACATGATAGAGCATATGGTTGGCCATGATAAGGTCAAAACCCGATGTTGGATAAGAGAAATCCGCGGCATCTCGCTTTTCAATCATGAACCGAAGGTTCTTTTCAGGATATTTATCCAGGATCTCTTTTGCCACATTTCTTGCACTTGCCAGCATTCCATCCGAGTAATCCACCAGATGAATTTCAAGATCATTAGGTAAAAGATCTGCCACACGGCTCCAAAATGTCGCAGCTCCGCAGCCGATGTCCAGAATCTTCATTCCCGCCTTTATCTGTTCCCTCTCAAAGAGCCAGTGAAACCACTCGGTGTCAGCAGTGCTGTAGTCGTGAATGGATATTCTCTTTTTCAGGTTAGTGTCGCTCTTGTACTGCTCAATGACTTCTTCCCTGTCTCTTGTAAGCTCGATGACATGGCGGAGATTATCCCAAAACTCCTCATCCCCGGAATCATTTGTTTTCCTGATGGCATCGATCAGTCTTGTGATGTGCTCTTTCTTATCCAGAAGCAGTGCTTCCTGTTCCTTCAAGGATTTCTGCATGTCTGAGCTGTCATCTCGCATCATCTCAGATATCTGCTCCAGTGAAAAATCCATGTACTTGAGCATCAGGATCTTCTGCAAGCGGACAACGCTGTCCTCGTCATAAAGCCTGTATCCGGCTTCGGAGTACTCACACGGCCTGAGCAATTTCTTTTCATCATAGAATCTTACAGTACGCGCAGAAACACCAAGTTTTTTAGCCAATTCCCCAGCTGTATACCTCATCTTTCATACCTCTCCTTGTCCTGTTTTTTCTGATTCTATGCCTTTACGTTACGTCAAAGTCAACACTTTAATTTATAGCTGTGCTGTTGCTGAATTGTTTCTGAAGTTTCTCATAGAAGCTGATGTAATACGCGATTCGCTCAGTCCAAATTTCTTCTGCTGTTTTGGTGCCCAGTTCCATTTGCATCGCTTTCCCCAGCTTCTCAATCCTGGTGTTTACGAAATTCACCTTTTCTTCAAAACTCTTTTCCAGGAATTTCTCATAGACAAGGCCTTCGTGAATACGGTATGCGTCAAACCTGTCGATGTTGTCAGCATCCCCTACCGACAACGCAAAAGGAGTTCTCTCTCCCTCAAAATCAGCCTCGTCGTCAACATGAATCGCAATTCCGTAGCACATGTCATTCACCCTGTCCTGCGGAAGTCCCAGTTCAAGCAGGAACGGACGCGCTATCCTTGCAGCGTTTCTCCCATGATCCTTCCAGCCATCATCATCGAAATCCTCGCAGTAAGACACATCATACAAAAGACATGCCATCACCATCTCAGTTACATCAAAGCCTTCCTTCTCTGCGATCTCTTTCCCTATATTCGCAACCCTGTATGAATGCTCAAGCCTGTAGGCTTTCTCATCCGGATGGTCTTTGAAATATGCGCTATTGTCGAATTTCTGCTTGAGGAAATTCTCGGTTTTAGTAATAAGTTCTGTGTTCATGTTTAATCCCCTTTTCGCTTATCCCATAAAATCCAATAGATATCGGATATCACAATTGCAAAACCATGTAGATATCATCACTGTATGTGCCGTCATCATATTTATTGGCGTTAGGCATGCGTCCGCATTCTTTGAAGCCCAGGCTCTCGTACAAATGATATGCCTTATCGTTGCCGCTTACGACTGTAAGCTCTGCCTGCTCATAGCCGCAGTCTTTTATCTTTTGGATCAGCCTCTCAAGCATCAGTCTGCCAAGGCCGAAGCCTGTGTATTTCTGGAAAAGAGCTATTCCGATATCCGCCCTGTGTCTGGCTCTTCTACTGCTTCCTCTGCTGGTAAAAGAGCAGTTTCCTGCATATACGCCATCTACAAAAGCGCACATTACAAGTTCATTTTCAGACTCGTTATGGCTCTTAATGAACTTGATCTCATCTTCTGTTGTGTACTTAACTTCATCAGGATTAACCAAAAGGAAGTTAGTCTCCCCGCACACTGTCTTAAGATAATCTATGAGCATATCAGCCTCATCTTCATGAGCGCTACGCAATACGATATCTCTATTCCCCAAAGCATACTTTTCTTCATCAAAGATCATTGTTGGTCCTCCCTATGTCTGCCATTAAATCCCATAAACCGCCACTCCCACTACTGCTGCGATGCATATGAGCCCTATTGGTGATATGCCGTTTTTCCTAACTTTTCTCATGCCGTAATATACAATCGCGAGACCTATGGTTATAAGAATCGCTGTAACATCGATACCGTTATCATTCATAAAACCGCAGTTGCCAAGAATCATATACGCTCCGGTCGCCAAAATGACACCGATAACACAGGACTTAAGCCCCGTCAGTATTGCCTGGGCGTAAGGGTTCTTTAACAGATTCTTCGCAAGCCCCAGTATGATCAATATTATAAAGAACGCAGGAAGTACAACCGCCGTCGTTGCAATCACAGCTCCCAAGAGCCCACCTTTATTGCTTCCAATGTACGTCGCAAGGTTCACCATAATGGGACCGGGTGTACTCTCGCTGACAGCTATCATGTAAGAGATCATCTCATCATCCATCCAGCCGTGGGCCAGCACCACATCTCTGATAAGTGGAATTGCTGCATATGCGCCGCCAAAGGAGAACAGTCCGACTTCCAGAAATCCAATCAAAAGATCAAGGTAGATCATACCTGTTCCTCCTTTCTCCTGAACTTACCAATCTGAAAGAAGGTCAGGCTTACAAGCGCTGCAGCCAGCATGATCAATATTGATGACACATGTATCTTCAGCACATTAACAAGCATGAGCACAGCAAAGGTAACGATAAGAATCCCCACTTGCAAGGGCTTCTTCTGCATCTTTTTTATCATCTTAAGCGCCGCATCAAGTATCAGTATGCCTACAGCGATCTTGATCCCCTGAAAAGCATGTGCGATCCACGTGATCTCCAGAAAGCCCTCGAGGAACATAGATATTGCAAAGATTATGATAAAAGAAGGTAACACCACGCCGAGCGTTGCCAATACAGCTCCCGGCACCTTCGCTTTTTTGTAACCCACAAATGTGGCGCAGTTTATCGCTATCGGCCCGGGCGTCGACTCCGCAATAACCGTGACATTCATCATCTCATCATGAGTGATCCAGTTTTTCTTTTCCACGCAGATGTTCTCAATGATCGAGAGCATCGCATACCCTCCGCCGAAAGTAAAGAGTCCGATCTTGGCGAAGGTCAAAAATAATTCAATAAGTATAGGCATGGCTACAGCCTTTCTATCCTTTTTCCATCAAGTTCTGTTATTTGGTCCTGCCACAAAAGCAATAAGGTCTTTACCAGGCTTTCTCTCAAAATACCCAGGTAGTTGTACTTTCATGGCATGTTTATCAGTATTAACTCTGACCCTTTCATAGTGATTTCTTACCTAGGATTACTTTATAGTACATGATAGCAACAAAAAAGAGAAGCATCTTACGCTTCTCTTACTGCCGGCAACCGGGATCGAACTTTCCTGCGCCTTTCAAACACTGATAATTGCAATTCTCCTTCTGAACCGATCATGATACAGCCGTCGAAAGCACTGCCTGTAATTCTCCGGTAATCTCAACAGTTCCGAAGTCACACGGAATTATCATATTGTCTCCTTTGCCAATTGGCTGGCCATTGATGATACCGCTTCCGTCAGTCACGGTCATATTTAAAAAAGGATACTTCTGGTTGAAAGCAATGTCTCCATCAAGATTAAGGTGGAAAACACTGTAGAACTCACAGCTATATAGTGGTACCAATTCATTGGTGATTGAATTAGCAGTATGGATCACACACTTTTCCGGGTCCTTTGCCGGCACCGTGATAACATCCTCGCTCTGCTTAATATGAAGCTCGCGGGGCTTACCGCCAGAAAGCCTGTCATAATCATATACGCGATATGTGATATCACTATTCTGCTGCGTTTCCAAAATAAGCAGTCCGCCTTTTATTGCATGAACTGTCCCCGGATCAATCTGAATGAAATCACCTTTTTTAACCGGAACCTCCCTTATAAGATCATTCCATTTTCCCTCTTCGATCATCCTGGCAAGCTCTTCTTTTGTAGTGGCATTGTGCCCGATTACAAGGCTTGCATTCTCCGGGCAGTCCAGAACATACCAACATTCTGTCTTGCCAAAGCTTCCGTTTTCATGAGTCATAGCATATTTGTCATCAGGATGAACCTGGATACTAAGGTCATCTCTGGCATCTATAAGCTTTACCAGCAGAGGAAATCTGTCTGAATCCAGATTTCCGAACACCTCAGGATGCTTTTCCCAGAGTTCTGAAAGCTTCCAGCCTTCAAAGGCTCCATATTTCGTTGCTCCATCTCCGCCGGGATGTGCTGAAATCCCCCAGCACTCTCCAACATCCCTGCCCTCTTCCTTGTATCCAAATTCGTCATGGAGCTTGGTTCCGCCCCAAATATTATGCTTACATACCGGTTCCAAAAACAGGATCTCTTTATTTATCGTATTTACAGATAGACTCATACCATTGGTTTCAATAAGACGCTTGTACCAATATCCCGAGTCCTTAACAATTCGGCGCTGATTATGATAATCAACATAAACAAGGCCAAAGCGTTCCTTAAATCCCTTATTCCACTCAAGATTATCCAGAAATGTCCAGCAAAAATATCCACGCACATCAGCTCCTTCATTTGCAGCGTGCTGCATTTCGCTGATGTACTCATCCAAAAATGTAATCCTCTCAAAATCATGAACTCTTCCGTCAACAGATACATTGTCATGACAAGCCATTCCATTTTCAGTTATATATAAAGGATATGGATATCTTTCGGTCAAAAACCTAATTCCATAGTAAAGAGTTTTGGGCGTAACAGGCCAGTCAACCGCTGTTACAGGGCTCCCGGCTTCACGCTCAACATACTCAGTCTTACCGTTTTCTGAGCATCGAACGCAATAACCGTTGTAGATATTCTGTCCCATAAAATCTATAGGCTGATGAATAAGCTCCATGTCTTCCTCTGTGATCTTCGGAAGATATTTCTCATATTTCTTTAAGCCTTCTTCCGGATAATGTCCAAGAAACACGGGATCCGAAAACCAGGAAACGTTCCACGCCCATCTCTCAATTGGGTTCTCAAAGCCAAAATAAACATCTTTTGCTACCTCTATATCTTCTTTGGAATCGGTATATGGATAGGCCACACTTCCTGTAGGCGCATATCCGATTCGTATATCCTGCTTCGCGTACTTTCTAAGATTAATAACAGCCTGCCCATGTGCTTTTAACAGGTTGTGGGCAATCAGAAATGAATCTTTTATGGATACCTTAATCCCGGGGGCCTGCTCCCCTGTCATATGACCTAAAAGAACTATACACTGAGGTTCATTGAATGTAATAAAGTTGGTGCATATGTCTGAGAAATTCTCTGCAACCACACCGGCATACTCCCCAAACCACCTGACAACATCGGAATTTAACCAGCCACCTTTGTGATAAAGAGCTTTTGGAAACTCCCAATGAAATAATGTGATGTACGGTTCAATTCCATTATTCTTCATGGTAAGGATCATATCCCGATACATATCAACAGCCTTTTGGTTGACCCTGCCTACACCTTCCGGCAAAATCCTGGACCAGTTAAGTGAAAAGCGATATGCCTTTATTCCTAAATTTTTCATAAGAGCGTAGTCATTTTTGTAGCGATGCATATGATCACAGGAAATCTCAGCAGTCTGATTCGAATAGCCATTTCCCTCGGCAAGGAAATCATCCCATATCATTTCTCCTCTGCCGTCTTCCGGGTCTGTGCCTTCAATCTGATATGCACTGCTGGCAACGCCCCACACAAAATCTTTTTTAAACATAATTATCTCTCCCTATTCTGCCAAAATCACAGAAACCAAATTGAACGGGTTCTTTACATCAGTACAATCTTCAAATAATACTTCTATCTTGTGTTCCTCAAGCTTTCCGTGTTCAAACACTGTTGTCAGCTCAAGCTTGTCGCCCCATGTTTTATCAAAATTTGCATCCAGTACGGCTACAGTTTTCCCATCCACCAGCACTTTGGCTTTAGGTGCGTTTCCCGAAACATATTTGCGATACTGTATGGCAGCTCCACTGCATTTAGCGACAAATAATATATGTCCCTTAGGAACATCAGACAGCCATCCGTTTTTGAAGCAGTCGGTTATGCCTTTTTGCTCGCTCTTATCTACTAAAAACCCTTTGCATAAAGCATGGTAATTTCTACTATCCAGCCTGACTGCGTTCTCATAAGTATTAGCCGTAAAAGGACTTGGAAAACCATCCTGCTCGAATGAAGGTTTTTCTCCGATTGAAATCTCTCCCATCGTTCTGTCAAGAAAATCTATGACAACAGATGCCACCAGTTCATGTCCCATATCGTTTGGATGTAAATAATCCGGGGTAATATCTTTGGCTGCTATCATGCCGTCTCTCACTGCAGGATAAATAGCGCTCTTCATGCTGATAAGAGGAAGCTCATAGTAGCGAGCCACCTTTAAATGCGAAAGCTGGGCATTGATACCGGAATCATAGTAGACATTACTTATAAGCACTATTGCAGGCTCGCTTTCACACTTATAAATCTGTCTCACAAGGCCTTCATATGTTTCAAGAAAATGATTGTTATCATCATCATTTACAGAGAACTCAACAAAAACCAGATCAGGACTCATTTTCAGCAAATCGGAAGATACTCTTGCCACAGCAAAATGCGAAGTAGTTCCACCAATTCCTGCGTTCACATAGTCAAAATGTGTATCCTTAAATTTCTCTTTCCACCATTCAAAAACTTTATAGGCATAGCAATTATGATCCGAAGTAGCCAGTGATCCCTGAGTAATTGAACCTCCTATAAAACCTATAGTGATTTTTTCTCCGGACCTCGCTTTCTTCATCACGCGTTTTACTCTGAACAGATTGCCTTCATTACAAATACTGTCCTCATATCTAACGAATTCTCTCATGACCATTTGCCTCTTTTTAAACTGTTTATACCAAGGCTCTCGATATATTCAGCAAGCTGATCTGACATTTCCTCTGCCTCCTGCATTCTTACATGTCCCTTAGTACCCGATCCGTTATTTTTAAAAAGAAAATTATGAATCTTATCATCTGCAATGTCCCTGCAGACTTCATCTATAGATAGATCCAAATTTCGATGATGTTCTAATATTGTTGTGCATAAGATTATATGTGCTGAGGGATAAATTGTTTTAAGCCTCAATACGAATCTACGATACCGTTCTCTCCATTTTCTGGCATTCACACAATCATAGTCTTTTGCCATATAATCATCCGGATGGTTGTCATTCTGGCCTATAGCTACTATGACCACATCGGGGATGTATTTATTGAAATCCCAATTGGTAGACTTTCCGAGTGTAGGATTATAGCGCACCTTATCATATACATACTCCATCCCAATGTAATCCGGTGCATTGAACCACCCCGTATTGTCTAAAAGAGCTATTCCTCCCTGCGCAATATCATGTATCTGCGCGTTCAGTTTCCTGGCTGTAAGCCATGCATATGAATAATAGCTGTTTGAAAGCTCACCCATATGCCAGACAGGATCCGGTTTACCCACATAGTCAAATGCTTCTGACACTTCCCCGGCTGAAACACTGTCGCCATATACTTCTATCTTTCCTTCCGGTTTGTTTGGAAGCGCCATCAGCTTTGTATCATCATCTGTTATAAAGCCGTAAAATCCAATCTCATGGCAGCTGTCCTGTCTCTTAAAAAGCATCACCTCATGGATGTTATATTCTGCATTTTCTAGCAGATCCAGTTCCTGTCTTCCGGGATCATCAGAAAGCCTGATCTTCGAGAGTCTGCCATCAATCATGAGTCCCAGATAGTTATCCCAATAACCATGATTGTTGTCCACCACAGCCTTCAGTGAACGCCCTTTAAATCTCATCTTTACATAAGAACAAGGGAAGACAAATATAGTTCTATCAGTCTCATGATCAATCCTTCCACTGTATTCCAGGAACTCATTATCAAACTTGATAAACATTAAATTCGCCTTCCCATTATGCTCTCTAAGTCGTTTTCAATTATCTGATCCCGATTTCTGTATCCTCCCCGGTTACGACGCTATGCTCCTTGATATAATCAATGATCTCATCAAGATTTGTAAAAGCCAGACCCACATAGCTGTCTGCAGCGCCGTAGTAAAGCGCAATCTTTCCTGTCTTGGAATCATGGATTGTTGCACAGGGGAAGCATACATTTGGAACAAATCCGCGTTCCTCATACCACTGCTGTGGTGTAAGCAGGAAATTCTCGCAGCGATACTTAACCTTAGAAGGATTATCGATATCAAGGATTGCTCCGCCGATTGAATAAACATAACCATTGCAGGTTCCGGTAACTCCATGATAAAAGAGCAGCCATCCTTCGGAAGTTTCAATTGGAGCTGCACCTCCGCCTATCTTTACTGACTCCCACCACTCTGAGCCTTTGCCCATAACATGTCTGTGCTTTCCCCAGTACACCATGTCAGGACTTTCGCTTAAGAAAATGTCTCCAAAAGGTGTATGTCCACTATCTGAAGGGCGTGAAAGCATTACATAGTTGCCATTTATCTTTCTCGGGAACAAAACCGCATTTCTGTTAAAAGGAATAAATGGATTCTCAAGCCTGACAAATTTCTTGAAATCTGTCGTCTTTGCAATGCCAATTGCAGCTCCGTAAAAGTCCTGGCACCAGATGATGTAGTATGTATCCTCAACTTTTACAAGACGGGGATCATATGCATACTTTGGCATAAACGAATTTCCTTCTTCGTCTTCAAACGGTATTTTTTCAGGATCAAATTCCCAATGAATAGCATCTTTACTATGGCCCAGGTAAATAAATGGAATACCGTTCACCTGCTCCCCTCTGAATACACCGATAAATTCATCGCCATATGGCATAACGGCACTGTTAAAAATTCTTGTAACACCCTCAAGCGGGTTCCGTCCTATAATCGGATTCTCATCATATCTCCAGATCGGAGCCCCGACCAGATCAGACGGTTTCTCCTGCCAGGGTATATTGTCAACTTCAGGGCTGATCATTTTATACTTTCCCATGTAATAAATCTCCTTTACTTCTCATTCTGCAAAAACTCTAAGTTTTTTCTGATCAAATCGCATCTTTGCGCAACACACTCAACCGAACGCAGCGGATCCTCAGGAGTGTTGAACACATAATCAAGCATTTTATCGATGGTAGTGGTAGCTACATGTACCCTCGTATCACTTGAAGCATAGTAAATGTAAAGTTCGTTCTTTTCGTTAACTATTGCACCATTTGTAAATACTACATTTGATACATCCCCAACACGCTCTTCTCCTCTTGGTCCAATAAGCAGTCCTGACGGCTCGGCAATGACCTTCGCGGGATCCTCTAAATCTGTTGCAAAAGCATAGATCACATATCGAAGACCTGCCGCCGTATTTCTTACACCATGGGCAATATGAAGCCAGCACTTATCCGTCTTTATCGGTGTTGCACCGGCACCGTTCTTTGCTTCAGTGATCGTGTGATACTTTCTGATGCTTGTCATTTTTTCTTCATCGATAACAGCGTGAGTGATGTCATCACAGAGCCCAAATCCGATACCGCTTCCACTTCCTGTATCAATGAAGTCATCCATTGGACGTGTATAAAATGCATACTTCCCATCTACAAATTCCGGGTGAAGAACAACATTCCTCTGCTGGGGACTTCTTAGAGTTTTAAGATTGTCAAGCCTCTCCCAGTGCTTTAAGTCCTTTGTGCGGACAATTCCTGCAGCTGCAACTGCTGCAGACAGATCGTTAACAGATGTATCTTTGCTCTCAGAGCAGAACACGCCATAAATATATCCATCCTCATGTTGAGTGAGCCTCATATCATAGACATTGGTTTCTTCCGGACATACATCATCAAGAAGGATCGGATAGTCCCAGAACTTAAACCCGTCTATCCCGTTATCACTTTCAGCCACACCAAAGAACGATTTTCTGTCATTGCCTTCTATGCGGGCCACAAGATAGTACTTTCCATTCAGGTAAATGGCTCCGGAATTCATTACCGCATTTATACCAAGGCGCTCCATAAAGTATGGATTTGTATCAGGATCAAGATCATATCTCCAGGTCAGTGGAATATGTTCTCTGGTCAACACCGGATACTCATAGCGATCATAAATTCCATTATAAAAATCCGATCTTACATTTTTTCTATTCAGAAGCTTTTCCTGCTTTTCCTTTTCGATATAATATCTTTCATGCATTGGCGTACCCTCTTTTGTCTTTCTCATATCTGTCCATCACTTCAAAGCACATCCTGCCATTGTGATATGGACACTTCCATGGTTCTACTATTGGCTCTCCCTCGATTGGCGATCCATTTTTATCTACTGTCCAGAACCATTCAGAGCCGGCTCTTTTATCTATCACTTTATCTTTGATAAATTTCCAGACAGACATAGCAGCTTCAATATATTTGGACTCACCTGTCTGCTGCCACCCATTGATAAAGCCAACTACAGCTTCTGCCTGTACCCACCAGACTCTGTTTGTATCAACTACACCCTTCTCACATTCATTAGCAAAAGAGTTTCCATCAAAAGCCACTTTATAAGTCTGACTGGTCAATTCCCTGGTTATTTCAGCCAGTCTTTTTTTTAATTCAGGATCATCTAAAATCTCAAGAGTTCTGTCCACAAGCCAGGCTGTCTCAATATCATGACCGTAAGAATGAAGGTCAATGATAGAATTGTATTCTTTGTCGAAAAACACCTCCTGGCGCTTTAATGCAGGGTTGTATACTTTTGTCTCAAAGATCCCCAGAATCCTGCGAATGCTTTCCCCCACTTTTTTAGATCCGCTCACTTTGTAAAGCTGTGTATATCCTTCAAGGACATGAAGAAGAGTGTTCATTGTCTTTGCCGCCATAACACCATTCTCAGAAAGCTTTTCATTTGACTGCGGTTTGAAGTCTACCGTGAATGCTTCAAGGTATCCGTATTCATCAGTACACTTCTCCTCAATAAGGTCATAAATCCCGTTTGCGATTTCAAGCGCCCTTTCATCGCCGGACGCTTCGTAATAAGCACATAGAGCATATATAGCAAAAGCCTGATTATATGTATGTTTGGTTATATCTATAGGATTTCCTTTATGATCCATCTCCCAGTAGACACCACCAAATTGCCTGTCAATGCACTTATCTATCAAAAACTCATATCCATGTCCTGCACATGAAAGAAGCTTTTCATCCTTAAGCCGCATATATGCATTTGCAAAAAACCAGGTTATTCTGCTATTCAGAATTACACCCTTAGAGTGCTCCATATAAAGTTTTAAATCATAATCCATATAGCCATAATATCCACCGTTAATATCATCTTTGAGTGACATCCAAAATGGTATGATATGGCTTTCTAATTCTTCTTTCATTTCATCAACTAACATTTTCTTTTTATTCCTTAACTGCACCTGACGTTAATCCGCTGTATATCTTTTTCTGCATAACCAAAAACATTATCAGTGCCGGAAGCAAAGTAATTATTACTCCTGCACAGATCACTTCCCACTTTGTTCCATATGGACCTTTAAATCTGAACAGCGCTGTGGATATGACAGCAAGTTCAGTCTTTGGCATGTACAAATATGGAGTGTAGAATTCGTTGTAAAAAACTACTCCTTTAAGGATGACTACTGTCACAATTGCCGATTTTAGCAGCGGCAAAATGATAGTAGTGAAAATCCTTACATGACCTGCACCGTCCATAATGGCAGCCTCATCAAGGGAAAAGGGTATATTATCCATAAATTGCAGGAATATGTAAATTGAAATGATATCCGTACCGGCATACAGAATTACCGTAGATAACAATGTGTTGAACAAATTGAGCTTTACAATTATCTGAAATACAGACATCTGCATGGTTATGGATGGAATGAGTGATGCAATCAAAAAGAGATTACATATCAGCGTCTTACCCTTGAATTTAAATCTGTGAAGTACATAGGCCGTCATCGTTCCGGTAAGTACTGTTGCTGCCAGGGACAGAAGAAGAATAATTATTGTATTCCTGAAACCTAAAAGCATCTTTCCGTCCACAAATGCGACCTTGTAATTCTCAAAGTTCAAAAAGCTCTTTGGCAGCTCCAGAACTCCGCTAGCCCCCAGTTCACTTGATGTTTTGAATGATGCCAATACCACAACAACAATTGGCACAACAGCTATCAGAGAAGCTATGATCAATGACAGGTAAATTAGAGCCGCGCTTATTTTTTCTTTAAAATCATTTACCATTATTTCTCATCTCCTTCAAAGAATCGCTTCTGAATAAATGTCACGATCATGATAAATACAAGCAGTACAACCCCCATAGCAGACGCAAGTCCAACCTTATGGATAGTAAAAGCAGTGTCCAGAGTCTTAAGGACGAATGTAGATGATCCATTAGCTCCATCCGTCATGATCTTGGGAATTTCAAATACTGAAATTGCACCCTTTACAGCCAGTATCAGATTAAGACTGATTATCAGCTTTATTCCCGGAAATGTTATGTACTTAAACTGTTGCCATTTGTTAGCCCCATCAATAGCTGCTGCTTCATAGAGATCTCCATTTATTGACTGGATTGCTCCTGCGAACATTACCATATTCTGCCCAAGATAACGCCACACAGATACACTCGTCAGCGAGTAATTGATTATTTTCGGATTACCCAGCCAAAGAGGTATCTTACTCTGTGGCACCCCAAGAGCCATCAGAATTGTATCCAGTGTCCCTGCCTGTCTGAAGAAGTACATGAATATAAACCCTATTGCCACACCATTTATCAGGTAGGGGAAGAAAATTACACCCTTGAAGAATGAAGCGCCCCGTATTTTTGCGGTAAGAATTACCGCAAAATACAGTGCAACTACAATCTGAACAATCGATCCCACAAAGTAGTATATGCTTGTCTTAAATACCGTAAGATACTCACTTCTGGTAAATATCTGTATATAGTTTTTCAGGCCAATAAACTTCATGGTGGGACTTGTACCATTCCATTTGTAGAAACTATATCTGACCATGTCAAAGAAAGGTACATAGGTAAAAAGAAATAGCAAAATCATGGGAACTGCCAAAAAGGTAACAGCCACAGCTGTCTTTTTGAGCTTCTGACTATTCATTATTCAATATCCTCTTCCTGAGCCTCGGTCCATCTGGCGTTCCAGTCATTCATGATGTCATCAAATGTCTCGGATGATGAGCCAAGTGCTGCTTCAACAATTCTCATCTTCTCTGTGTCTGCATAAAGCGCGATCTCTGAATCATTATTTATCACATCAAACAGTCCTTCATTCTCCGCTGTTGCCGGATTGTCAGATACAAGAGTGATGTTTGCAAAATCCTTTAATGTTGAAGGCATTTCGGAGTCTTTAACAAGTGAGATGCCTCCTTCGGAAAGCGCAAATCCTGATTCATTGATCATAAAGTCAATCCATGCACGAGCAGTTGCTTTATTCTCTGAATGTGAATTGATTGCATAGCAGTAATCAGATCCTGCTGTTGCATACTGTGTTCCATTAATGTTGTATGGGAAAGGCATATATCCGATGTCTTCCGCATGCTCACCTGCATCCATGCACTGCTGAATAGCCCATGAGCCAAGGGTCATTGTTGCTATCTCACCATTGTTGATCATAACCTTTGAGCTCTCCCAATCAGATGTGATCGGATCCTCCTCACAGAGCTTATTGCTGATCACATCGTAAAGAAGTTTGTGAACAACATAGCAGGATTTCCCTTCACTGAAAGGGTTTTCCTCCCTGGGCATCACATTGTTATGATAATCCGCATCTCCTGTAACCGATCCCCAGCAGTGATCCTGCCACTGTGTAAGAGGCCATCCGGCTGCTGCATTTGTATAGTAAGGAATCGCATCAGTGTTTTCTTTAATAAGTGTTAAATCATCAAGGAATTCCTCAGGAGTTGTAGGCAGTTTCTCAACACCGGCTTCTGCCCATATGCGCTTGTTATATACAATTCCCTGTGCGTTGATCGTTGATGCCAGACCATATACCTGACCATCATAATATTTAGCGTAAAGGAACTGCTCCTTATATTTATCCTTTAGCTCATCGACTGTGCCAAGTGGTTCGAAGAAATTCGGGAAATCTACATTTCCAAGAGAATTTGGAATCGAAAGCACATCGCCATATTCCTCAGTCTGAAGTCGTATTGCAACATCACCTTCATAATCTGTAATCGCTTCAAACTTAACCTCTGTTCCCGGGTATTTGTCCTGGAACACCTTTGCATAGTCTGCAAACTTGGAATCAACCAGATCGGTCCTGTTTGTCAGAACTGTAATTGTTCCGGTAATCTCCTCATTGCTTTCCCCCTGACCATCAGCTTCAGTGGTTGTTTCTGCCGCCTCAGCTGCACCGGTTGTCTCATTTTGAGAGCCCGTATCAGCCTGAGTACTGCCACAGCCTGCAAGCATGGCAGCTGTCATAAATACACACATTACTTTACTTAAAGATTTCTTTTGCATAACTTTTCCCTCCGTTTTTTGTAACCCTCTTTGTTAAGTAATAATTACTGTTTTATTAGCTTTTAATTACTTAATTTTATCTATGTATATAATATATATTTAGTTAATTTATATGTCAATATTACTTTACAATAATTAATTTTTTTGTGAGGTTGCATAATTTTTGCGCGTGTATTTTTTGCTTTATTAATAAGAATCTTTCTGACTTAAGCAGCCAACAGGCTATAGTCTATCTTGTAAACTAAATTTACTTTACGAAATTCAAATAATTAGCTACTATAATAGATGCAGAATTAAAAACAGGAGAATAGTATGGCAAAAGAAGTTACTTTAAGGACTATAGCAGAAGCTCTCGGAATAAGTGCAGTATCTGTCTCCAAGGCTCTGTCAGATAAAGAAGGCGTCAGCGATAAAATGCGTGAAATTATCAGACAAAAAGCTGATGAGATGGGCTACGTATATAAGGGAAATTCAAATAAAGAAACTGAAGACAAGAAACATAATATAGGCGTACTTATTGCATCAAGGTATATATCCGAAAACGCATTCTACTCCCAGATGAGCACCGGTATTCTGCAGGAAACAGCCCAGCACAATGACACCTGTATCATGGAAATTCTCAATGAGGATAATGAGAATAGTTTTATACTCCCCAATATGATCACAAACCATTCCGTAGACGGCATGATCATATTAGGGCAGCTTAGCAGAGATTATATTAAAACTCTTAAGAATTGCCCTGTTCCATATATATTTATGGACTTTTACAGTGCAAATCACGATATAGACAGTGTTGTCTCTGACAACATGTATGGCAGCTATCTGCTGACCTCATACCTTATCAGCATGGGCTACAGAAATATTGCATTCGTAGGTTCCATAAGAGCCACCAGCAGTATCTGTGACAGATATCTGGGTTATATGAAGGCACTCATTGAAAACAATCTTCCCGTTAAACCTGAAAACGTAATCGAAGACCGTGGTGAAAATGGCAAATTTATACCCTTAACACTACCCCAAAAACTTCCTGATGCATTCGTATGCAATTGTGACAATATAGCTTATTTTCTTGTTCAGCAGCTCAAGGAGCTTGGATGCAACCTCCCGGAAGATATTGCAGTTGTCGGATATGATGACTACATCTATTCCACCCTTTGCACCCCGCAGCTCACCACAATTCGAGTAAACATGGAAGATATGGTCAAGCAGGCGTATGACATGATCGTTAGCAAGATCAACAACCCCGGTATACGTTATGGTCGAAGAGTTACAAATGGGAAATTAATAGTAAGAGAATCTGTAAAGAGCCGCGTATAATAAAGGTGCCGTTTTGGCACCTTTATTATTTTGGTTTCCCCTCCGGCGATGAACGCCCGTTTTTCTTTACTCTCACAATTATCAAGAAGCTTCCTTGCCATAAATTGCCCAGCCTGCCTTGCTTCACCGCTGAGGGAATCTGTAAGTACTATTGGTTTATATCCCAATCCCCTGCACGCATCAGCCGCAGCTTTACATAGTTCCCTTATCTTCTATTAGGTAATCAAGCCGGAGTTCAACAAGGGAATCTATATCTTCGATATTAGCCTTCTCAACTTTCATTGTATCATCCATGCGCTTTCCTCAATCTTTTTCGTAGTACACTATATCCATATGATCGTTAACTCTATCAATTCTGCCTGTC
>JAEEGH010014431.1_pt1 | contig 17338 bp, 10 predicted proteins | sample 9134181 | NCBI WGS metagenome assembly JAEEGH01 (sample SAMN16246544, study PRJNA631951) | gut metagenome | biome: gut microbiome; feature: rumen; material: DP-attached | host: Bos | place: Iran: Karaj | collected 2018-10
CCGAAAAACACGATTCTTTTGCTTTCCCGCAGGATTTCCACCAATTTTTGAAGCTCGTCCGTCATATCCGTCGCCCCTCCCATTTTTTACGCTTCCACGCTTTGCAACGAAAGCCCCGGCACGGCGTTCAACCGAAGATCGGAAAAAAGCCCTGCCCGCGACTGGTAGTACCCACGGCAGGCAATCATCGCCGCATTGTCCGTACAAAGAATCTTGTCGGGATAATAAAAACGGATTCCATGTTCCGCCGACGCCTCGCGCAGCCTATGCTCTAAGGCGCTGTTCGCCGCAACGCCTCCCGCCAATACCAGCGTATCGAGCTTTGTTTCCGAAAGCGCCTCCAGCGATTTCTGCACCAGCACTTCGATGACCGCCTTTTGGAACGAAGCCGCCACGTCCGCCTTATTCACCGCAATGCGTTTCATTTGCATCTCGTTCAGGTAATTCAATACCGCGGATTTCAGGCCGCTGAAGCTGAATTCGTAATTTCCCTTTTCCCGAAGCGCCCGCGGGAAATCCACGGCGTTCTCATCGCCCTCCGCCGCCAGCCTATCAATCTCCGGACCTCCGGGATACGGCAGTCCCATGACGCGGGCAATCTTGTCGAAGGCTTCTCCGGCGGCGTCATCCCGCGTCTGTCCCATCAGCAGGAAATGATTGTATCCGACGACGTGAATCAACGCCGTATGTCCGCCCGAAACCACCAGCGCCATAAACGGAGGTTCCAGTTCCTTATGGCTCAAAAAATTCGCGAAAATGTGGCCTTCCAAATGGTTGACGCCAATCAACGGCACGTTTCGAGCAAACGCCAACGCCTTCGCCGCTGAAACGCCGACCAGAAGCGCCCCGACGAGACCGGGCCCATACGTCACGGCAACCTGATCTACGTCGGACAAGGCAACCTCCGCTTTCTGGAGCGCTTCATCGATTACGGGCATTACGTTCACAATATGACGCCTTGAAGCAATCTCCGGTACCACGCCGCCATATTTTCTGTGCAGCGGAATCTGCGTAGATATTACGTTTGATAAAAGTTCCCGCCCGTCGCGGAGCACAGCCGCCGCAGTTTCGTCGCAGCTCGACTCGATACCGAGCGTCAATATATGCTTTCCCGAATCCGGCAAAATACAACACACCTTTTTCTATATTCCGCCTTTATCATAACAAAGTAACTTCACGACGGCAACACCTTTCCGCATCCAAAGGAATGTCTGCCGGTTAAAATCCAGCTTCCTATGGACAAATCCCGGGCCGCGCGTCTATAATAGGAGAGCAGAAACACAAAGGGGGCTTTTATCTATGTGGGCGACCCACAAAACTTCTATACTGCTCGGCATCAGCTTCATCCTGCTGCTGGGCTCGTTTTGGCTGTTGCCGCAGCTCGCCTTTGTCGTATTTATCGCATTGCTTCTTCATCTTTTACTGTGTCCGATGGTCGACTATCTGCATCGGCACCGGATGATCCCGCGCGGCCTCGCCGCCGCCATAACGCTGATTCTTTTCCTCATCGCCGTCACGGTCCTGTTTACCGTGCTGTCGACGCCGCTGGCGCGCTCCGCGCAGAAATTCTCGCAGGACCTTCCGGCATTGACAGAAAGCATGCGCGACCTGTTCGCCTCCTATCCGGCCATCGCCCAAGAGGTCGACAAATTTTGGCGGGAACTCGCATCTTTCGGTATCGACGCCCTTCGTTCCTCTTTGGACGTATTGTTCTCGTTTTTCTCAAAAATCTTCGACGTCGTCATCATTCTGTTCTCTGCATTTTACCTGCTCAAGGACGGCCGCGAGATTGAAGAATGGATCACGCGCCTCTTTCCGAAAAAAGATCATCTGCGTGTTTTTAAACTCTTCGACCGCATTTTGCTGTCGCTCCATACATACATTTGCAGTCAGATCGCCATTTGCCTCCTGATGGGAACCGTCGTGTTCCTTTACTTCACCGCCCGCGATATTCCTTACGCGGTAGTCTTCGCCGTGCTTTCCGGCGTCAGCGAGTTCATTCCCGTCATCGGCCCGACTATCGCCGCCCTGTTCGGCGTGTCCGTTGCCGCAACCATCTCGCTTTGGATGGCAGCGCAGACGCTTTTCTTCTATCTGCTGATTACGCAGGCCAATCACAACATCATCTATCCCACTCTGATTGGAAAATCCCTGCATCTGCACCCGATCGCCATCTTGCTCGGCTTGCTCCTCGGCGGCTGTCTCCTCGACGCGCCGGGCATGTTCCTCGCCGTGCCGCTGATGGTCATCATACGCCTCGTCATTGAGGACATTTACCGCGACGCGGAGGATGCGGAGCAACCGCCTCCTCCCATAGAATAAGCGCATACGCATAAAAGAACGCCTCCCCGTAAAATCCATCGGATTTTAGGAGAGGCGTTCTTTTCTATTGTACCAGCGTCAGCCGCACATAAGTCTTTTTCCCTTTCCTCACGATAGCGGAGCCGTCCTTGAAATCCTCCTCGGTCAGCTTGCGCTCGATATCCGAGACGCGCTCGTCGTTCAGCGAGAGACCGTTCTGCTGGACGAGACGTTTCCCCTCGCCCTTCGAGGCTACGACGCCTGTTTTCGCCAGCACGTCGAGGAGACGCGCACCCATATCCGACGCGGCAACTTCTGCCGTCGGCATAGAATCCGTATCGCCCGCGCCGCCGAAAAGCGCTTCCGCCGCCGCTTTCGCTTTTTCCGCCTCGGCTTCGCCGTGAACGAGCCGCGTAACCTCGTAAGCAAGGATTTTTTTCGCGTCGTTCATGCGCTCGTCGCGATGCTCGGTAAGTCGGTGCACCTCGTCCATCGGCAGGAAGGTCAGCCGTGCGAGGCATTTTTCCACGTCGCCGTCGTCGACATTTCGCCAGTATTGGTAAAAGTCATAGGGCGAAGTCTTCTCCGCGTCGAGCCAAAGAGCGCCCGAAGCAGTCTTTCCCATCTTCTTGCCGTCGCTCTTCGTCAGGAGCGAAAGCGTCAGACCGTAGGCGGCGCGCCCCTCCCGACGACGAATCAGCTCCACTCCCGCAATGATATTCGACCATTGATCGTCGCCGCCCATTTGAATCACGCAACCGTAGCGACGATTCAATTCCATGAAATCATAGGCCTGCATCGTCATATAGTTGAACTCAAGGAACGTAAGACCCTGCTCCATACGGTTCTTGTAGCACTCCGCCGCCAGCATTCGATTGACCGAAAAACAGGCGCCCACGTCCCGCAAAAATTCAATGTGATTGAGCTTACGCAGCCATTCTCCGTTATTGACCATCAGCGCCTTTCCGTCCGAAAAGTCGATGAAACGCGCCATCTGTACTTTGAACCGCTCGCAGTTCGCCTCAATCTCCTCGTCGGTCATTACGCGGCGCATATCGGTGCGCCCCGACGGGTCGCCGACAGTGCCGGTCCCTCCGCCCACAAGACAGATCGGCCGATGACCGGCTTTCTGAAGTCGAGCCATGGCCATCAACGCAAGGAAATGGCCGACGTGCAAACTGTCCGCCGTCGGATCGAAGCCTATGTAAAACGTAATTCTTTCTTCGGAAAGGAGTTTCTTGACCTCCTCCTCGTTCGTACATTGCGCAATATAGCCGCGTTCTTTCAATTCATCCCATACGTTTAACGGCATCCAAATAACTCCTTCCGCCCCGCTGTACGAAGCGTTTTTTCAAATTGCACTCTCTTATCGCCCTTTGCCCATACCGCCTGACATGCTCGGCGAAGTGGAGGGCCCGCCAACCGTCGGACTCGTCGGAGGCGGCGCCGGCGTCGGTTCCGTCTCAGGCTCCGGAGTCCGTTCAGCAGGCGCTGTGTTCTCGGATTTCCCGCCCGTCGAAGGACGCGTCGGCGAAGCCGGCGGTTGCGTCGTCTCTCGTTTCGGCGTTTCTTCGTTCTTGGGCGTCGCCGGTCGAAGCGGCTGTTGCGTTGTATTTCTTTGATTATCCTGTTTCTGATCCTTTTTCTGGTTCGGTCTCGTCGTTTTACCGTCCTCTTTCAGTTCGTCCATAGCGTCGCTCCGATAACTCGTACCTGGCTCAAACTGACGAACCGGCATATTCGCCGTCGCTTTCTCCATGAACGCCTGCCAAACGGAAGCAGGCAGATTGCCGCCGGTCATGCCGTCAAGATCGCTGTTGTCGTCGCAGCCGATCCACACGCCCGCTACGAGGTCGGTAGTGTAACCGACGAACCACGCGTCGCAATAATCGCTGGTCGTCCCCGTCTTGCCTGCCGCGGGACGGTCGATAGCCGCGCCCGTGCCCGTACCGCGAGCAATGACGCCCTGCAGCATGGACGTCAAATCGTTCGCGCTGGCCTCGCTGATGACATTCTTCTGCTTCGGCTTCGCCTGTTCCAAGACTTTTCCGTTGCGATCGAGCACCTTGATGATCGCCGTCGGTTCGACGTGAATCCCTTGATTCGCAAAAGTGCCGTATGCGCTGGTCAGCTCCAGAGGCGTCACGCCACGCGTCAGTCCGCCGAGAGAGGTGGCGAGACCGCGATCGTTCGTCGGCCCGTCCAGTACGAAGGTCGAGACTCCCATTTCCTGCGCGTAATAAATCGGCTTGTCCATACCGATCTTCTGCGCAATCTTAACCGTCGGCACGTTCAGCGACTGCTCCGCCACATAACGGAGCGTCACTTTTCCGTTGAAATTCCGGTTGTAGTTCATCGGTTCCCAGTCTCCGACCATGATCGGGCTGTCCTCGATGATCGTATTCGGCGTAAACCGGTTCTCCAGCGCCGCCGCGAATACAAAGGGTTTGAAAGCCGAACCCGGCTGCCGTTCCGCCATCGTCGCGCGGTTGAATTGATCCGTGCCGCGGCCGCCCACCATCGCCTTAATCTGTCCGGTATGCGGATCGATGGCCACCAGCGCGCCCTGAGGCTGCGCCAAGCCGTTCTTATCGGTCTCAAATGTCGGGAGCATCTTCATGGCCGCTTCTGCAGCCCGCTGCATATCCATGTCGATGGTCGTATAAATCTTGAGCCCGCTCTTGTAGACAGCGTCCGCGCCGTACTTGTCAATCAGGCCCTGTACTACATAATCGATGAAATATGCAGCCTCCGTCACTCCTCCCGCTTGCGGTCGGGCAAGCTTCAGGTCTTCCTTTTTCAAACGGCTTGCTTCGGAATCGCTGATATAATGGTATTTCGCCATTTGCTCCAGCACCGTTGCGCGACGCGCCCGTGCCGCTTCCAAATTATTAAAGGGCGAATAATAATTCGGGCTTTTGGGAATGCCTGCCAGCATAGCGCACTCGTTCAGCGTCAGCGCGCTGACGTCCTTGCCGAAATACGTCTTCGCCGCGGCTTCGACGCCGTAAGCGCCCTGCCCGAAATAGATTTGGTTCAGATAGAACTCTAAAATCTCTTGTTTCGTATACTCGCGCTCCAGTTGCAGCGCAAGAAACATCTCCTGTATTTTACGTTTTATGGTGCGCTCAGGCGTCAGATAGGCGTTCTTCGCCAGCTGCTGCGTAATGGTCGAACCGCCCTCGGAAACCTCGCCTCCTGAAATATTGGCCCAAAGAGCGCGCAAGATGCCGCGGGGATCGATACCCGCATGCTCATAAAAACGCGCGTCCTCCACCGCGATAAAAGCGTTCTGAAGGTCTTTCGGTATTTTGGCGATTTTGACAGGCATACGATTTTCCGTAGCATGTATATTCGCAATCTCATTTCCGTTGATATCATATATCTGGGACGACGCTGAAGGCGTAAGATCCTCTGCCAGATTCGGCCTTGTATTCATGCTTGCCGTCAAAAACCCGCAGCCGATGCCGGTGAGCATCACTAAGACCACGAGTAAGAAACCGCCGAGAATCCGCCAAAAAGTACCGCCGCTCTTCTTGGATGAGCGGGATCTTCTGCTATTCGTCGTCTTCGCCGGTTGCTTTGCCATGAAAAACCTCCTCTGCCTAATTCAGGCAAGATACTTGCGCTTACCAACCAATGACATAAAAATCCATAATAAAGATTCTAAGCCTTATTCCCTTTTCTGTCAAATTGCGCGAAATAAAAAAACGGCGTGGGATTTGATTTCCCATGCCGTTTTTACGCTATGTCCGTTTACAGCAGCGACGCGCGAAGCTCCTCGCCCGTCTTCGGCGAGAGATACGCGGGCGGGACGTCGAGGACGGTCTTCGCGCCCTTCTGCCCCTCCGCCGCCATACGATGCGCGGCCCGCGCATAAGCGACGAGAACGCTGGCCGTGAATTCGGGATTGGAGTCAAGCTTCAGACTGAACTCCACGACGTGCTTGTGCGCGCCGTTCTCTCCGGTCGCGCCCGAACGGATTACAAAACCGCCGTGAGCAAGGCCGCCGTGCTTTTCATTGAATTCCTTTTCGTCGATGAAATGGACGGTGGTGTCGTAGTCGGCGAAATAATTCGGCATCGTTACAATTTCCTTTTCGATGCGCGCTTTATCCGCGCCCTCTTCCGCCACGACGAAGCATTCCCGCGTGTGTTTTTCCCGCGTCGAAAGCGACGGATTCTTGCCCGAACGTACCGCATCCAGCGCGCTTTCCACCGGAACCGTGTATTGCTTCGCATTTTTTACGCCTTCGATGCGACGGATGGCGTCGGAATGTCCCTGGCTGACGCCGCGCCCCCAAAAGGTATAATCCTTGCCGCTCGGCAAAATCGCGCTTGCGTAAGCGCGGTTCAGCGAAAAGAGCCCCGGATCCCAGCCGACGGAAATGATCGCGGTCTTGCCGCCCGACTTTGCCGCCGCGTCCACAGCCGCAAAATGCTCGGGAATGCGCGCGTGCGTGTCAAAACTGTCGATGACATTAAACGTCTTTGCATACTGCGGCGTCTGCACCGGCAGATCGGTGGCGCTGCCGCCGCATAAAATCAATACGTCGATCTTGTCCTTCCATTTTTCAATGTCGTTTACCGATACGACGGGGACGTCCTTTCTGCGAATCTTTAACGCAGACGGATCTCGACGCGTAAATACCGCAGCAAGTTCCATATCCTCGCACGCGTCCACTGCGTACTCAACGCCGCGGCCAAGATTTCCATACCCTAAGATTCCGATTTTGATGCTCATTGTTCCACTCCCGCTTTCTTTATTTTCCCAAATCCAATTCAGCCTCGTGGGCCTGCATGCCTTTAATGCAATATTCCATCACGACGCCGATGTCAAGCCCGAGCTTTTCGACGCCGTCTTTGATAAGATCGCGGTCGCATTTTGCCGCAAATCGTTTATCCTTGAATTTCTTTTTCAGGCTTTTGACTTCCATTCCAGCCATGCCCTCAGGACGCATCAGCGCATAGGCATGAACGATACCCGTCAGCTCATCGACGGCGAACAGGCTTTTTTCCAGATCCGTTTCCGGCGGTTTCTCGTCGGTAACAAGACCATAACCGTGCGATATTATCGACCGGATATCTTCCTCATCGACTCCTTCCGGTTCCAAAAGCTCCCGCACATGACGGCAGTGTTCGTTCGGATATTTTTCATAATCCACGTCATGGAGCCATCCGATGGCTGCCCAATGCTCCGCGTCCGCGCCAAAATGCTCGGCCAGTGCGCCCATCGCCGCACTGACGGCCGCCGCATGCGTAAAAAGATGAGCTTCCGTAGTATGCTTTGCCAAAATCTCCTTTGCTTTCGCCAATGTCAATGCACTCAACAATACCGCCTCCCGTCTCGTTGTCAAAAAAACGGTTCGCGGCGAATGACGCGCACGAACCGTTTCTTTTTTTGTGTTTATGCCGTCGGCTCAGCCTCGGGCGTTTCCAAAACAGCTACGTCTTCAGAAGCGTCTCCGTTTTCTGCGGGAACGCCTTCCGCGTCCTCCAAAGCCGTCTCGCTTTCCGCCAACGCCTCGCCGTCGACAACCTCCGCCGCATCAGGATCCACGACGCCGATGTTACGATAGCGTCCCATTCCCGTTCCGGCAGGAATCAACTTGCCGATGATAACATTTTCCTTCAATCCGATCAGCGGATCGACCTTCCCCTTGATAGCCGCATCCGTCAGCACGCGGGTCGTCTCCTGGAAGGACGCCGCCGACAGGAACGAATCCGTAGCCAAAGACGCCTTCGTGATACCAAGCAGAATCGGCTTCGCGACAGCAGGAGCGCCGCCGTTCTCGATCACGCGGGCATTGACAGCCTCGAAGGAATTGATATCAATATACTCGCCGGGCAGGAAATACGTATCGCCCGAATCCTCAATCTTGACCTTGTGGAGCATCTGACGCACCATGACTTCGATATGCTTATCATTGATGCCGACACCCTGGGATTTATAGACCTTCTGTACCTCATAGACGAGGTAACGCTGAGTCTCCTTGAGTCCGCATACGCGGAGAATGTCATGAGGATTGATGGAACCCTCGGTAATCTTGTCGCCGAGCTTCATCTTCATACCGGTCTGCGCGACCATGCGGGCGCCATACGGTATTTCATACTCATGCGGCTCTCCATCGTCCGAAGTGATCGTGACTTTCCTCAGATCATCCTGCACTTCCACCGTGCCTTCGTTCTCGGCGATGATCGCATGATGCTTCGGCTTGCGCGCCTCGAAAAGTTCTTCGACGCGCGGGAGGCCCTGCGTGATATCGTCGCCGGCGACGCCGCCGGAATGGAACGTACGCATGGTGAGCTGGGTACCCGGCTCGCCGATGGACTGCGCCGCGATAATGCCAACTGCTTCACCGACGTCGACTTCAGCCGCATTGGCCAAGTCACGTCCGTAGCATTTAATGCAGACGCCATACTGGGATTTGCAGGTAAGCACGCTGCGGATAGAAACTTTGTCCCGAACCTTGCAGATTTTTTCCGCCAGTTCCTCGTCCACCGTCTGGTTCAGCGAAGCAATCTTCTCGCCCGACTTCGGATCGATAATATCTTCCGCCAATACGCGGCCGATGATACGCTCTGAAAGCGGCTCGATAATGCCGTTGCCTTCTTTAATAGCCTCGACCTCGATGCCGCGTACGTTGTTATTGCGAACGCGAATCTCCTGCGCGTCGCTTTCCAACGCCTTCTCAACGTCGTCCTCCGTAATCTCCGTATCGGCGGGAATCAGGATTTCACCGTCGCCGGAAACAACGTCTTCCGTCGCTTTCTTGCCGGCGATTTCATGCATAAAGGTATGCAGTTCCTTTTTCCGAACTTTGGCGTCCGGAGTTCCCAACACCACGGTTTCGGAAACCATCGCATTGCTGATGACGGCCTCTGACGCCGCCAGTGAGCCGCGAATCACAATCTCGGGGACTTTGCTCTCGCCGATGACGGAAAGATCTCCTTCCGTCAGCACCGTATCCTGCGGCAAGAGCATCTCGCCGGTTTCGGGGTCGGCAATCGCCGCTCCCAATACCCGGCCGACCAGAACGTCGCCCAAAATCTCCAGCGCTTCCGTCGTGGAAGCCGCAAGACGGGCACGCTCCCGCTGGAGATCGATGCTCATGATGTCGCAGTCGTCTTCCCGTACGATGACGTCCTGCGCAACGTCCACCAGACGGCGCGTCAGATAACCGGAGTCCGCCGTACGGAGAGCCGTATCGGCAAGACCCTTGCGGGCGCCGTGCGAGGAAATGAAGTAATCGGAAACCGTCAGACCTTCACGGAAATTGGCCGTGATAGGCAGCGCGATGATTTTACCCGAAGGATCGGACATCAGACCGCGCATACCGGCAAGCTGGCGCATCTGCTGCGCGTTGCCTCGAGCGCCGGAGTCCGCCATCATAAAGATCGGATTAAAGGAGTCCATGTTGTGCATCATGGCCTCGCCGACGTCGTTGGTCGTCTGCTGCCAGAGAGCGACAACTTTATTATAGCGCTCTTCTTCCGTAATGAGACCGCGGCCAAACTGATGCTCAATCTTGTTGACCGCTTCGGTCGTCGCATCAATCATCGACTGTTTTTCCGGCGGAACAATGACGTCTGAGATAGCGACCGTCATGCCCGCAAGGCAGGCGTAATGATATCCGAGGTTCTTTACGTTATCAATGACGACGGCGGTCTTGCCCGCGCCAAAATGCTTGAAGCATTTCGCAACGAGGCGCTCCAGCTCCTTCTTGTTCATCTGGATGCCGTATTCCCACTCGCCCGTCTTTTTATTCTTGACATAGTAACGAATTTCCTCAGGGAGTATTTCATTGAAAATCATACGTCCCAAGGAAGTCTTCACAAGGCCGTAGCCTTCGATACGGGTCGTAATCGACGCCTGAAGATCCAATGACTCATGCTGCTGCGCCAACAGGGCTTCCTCAATGCCCGTGACGAACATGCCCTCGCCCTTGGCGCCGGGCCGCAGGATCGTCAGATAATAGGAGCCGAGCACCATGTCCTGGGTCGGAACAATAATCGGATTTCCGTCTTTCGGCGCGAGGATATGATGCGCCGCAAGCATCAGGATACGAGCTTCCGCCTGAGCCTCGGCCGAAAGCGGAAGATGAATCGCCATCTGGTCGCCGTCGAAATCGGCGTTGTAAGCGGTGCAGGCCAACGGATGCAGCTTCAGCGCGCGGCCTTCCGTCAGTACCGGCTCAAAAGCCTGAATACCGAGACGATGCAGCGTCGGCGCACGGTTCAGAAGTACCGGATGCTCTTTGATAACGTCCTCCAGGACATCCCAGACTTCCGGACGCACGCGCTCTACGGCACGCTTCGCAGCTTTGATGTTCGTAGCCGCGCCGCTGTTGACCAATTTCTTCATAACGAAGGGTTTGAAGAGCTCCAGCGCCATTTCCTTCGGGAGACCGCACTGATGCAGCTTCAACTCCGGACCTACGACGATAACCGAGCGGCCGGAATAATCGACGCGTTTTCCGAGCAAATTCTGACGGAAACGTCCCTGCTTGCCCTTAAGCATATCGGACAAGGACTTCAAGGGGCGATTGCCCGGCCCGGTGACGGGACGGCCGCGACGACCGTTATCAATCAGCGCATCCACAGCCTCCTGCAGCATACGCTTTTCATTCCTGACGATGATATCCGGCGCATCCAAGTCAAGCAACCGCTTCAAACGATTATTGCGGTTGATGACACGACGATAAAGGTCGTTCAAATCGGAAGTCGCAAAACGACCGCCGTCAAGCTGTACCATCGGGCGAAGCTCCGGCGGGATAACGGGAACGACGTCCAAAATCATCCACGACGGTTTATTCCCGGATTTCCGGAATGCCTCCACAACCTCCAAACGCCGAATCGCACGGACTTTTTTCTGCCCGCTGACGCCTGCCAGTTCATTGCGAAGGTCCTCATTCAGCTTTTCAAGGTCAATTTCTTCCAGAAGTTCCTTGATGGCCTCAGCGCCCATACCGACGCGGAAATTTGAGCCGTTCGCTTCGCAAAACTTTTGATATTCGTCCTCCGTCAGCAAATCTTTTTTCTTCAGCGACGTATCGCCCGGATCAAGGACGATATAGGAGGCAAAATACAACACTTTCTCAAGCGACCGGGGAGAAATATCGAGAATCAACCCCATACGGCTGGGAATCCCTTTGAAATACCAAATGTGCGACACCGGCGCAGCCAATTCGATATGCCCCATACGCTCACGACGAACCTTGGAGCGCGTGACCTCAACGCCGCAACGATCGCAGACGATTCCCTTGTAGCGAATCCGCTTGTATTTTCCGCAATGGCACTCCCAGTCGCGAGTCGGGCCAAAAATACGCTCGCAAAACAGGCCGTCGCGTTCCGGCTTCAAAGTACGATAATTGATTGTCTCCGGCTTTTTGACCTCTCCGTACGACCACTCACGGATTTTCTCCGGCGACGCGAGGCCAATCCGCATCGAATCAAAATTATTTACATCCAACAAAGGGCTGCACTCCCTTCTTTATTCTTCCGAATTATCGTCCGTATCCGTGAACCCGTCCAAATCTTCCCCATCATCTCCGCCCAAATCGGCGATGATGTTTTCGTCGTCCAAAACGGAATCCTCTGCGCCTTCGGTCTCATCGTAGGAGCCTTCCGCCTGTGCGCCCTTATCGGCAGCCGCGCCCTGCGTCGGATCTACGCCCTCGACGTCGATATCCAACTCGCGCGCCGTTTCGTTGATATCCTCTTCATCGTCCTGAATGACGATTTCTTGCGCATCTTCCGAAAGGACTTTGATATCAAGACCGATACTCTGGAGTTCCTTGATGAGCACCTTGAACGATTCGGGAACGCCCGGCTCGGGAATATTTTCCCCTTTGACGATAGCTTCGTAAGTCTTCACGCGTCCCACAACGTCATCCGACTTGACCGTCAGTATCTCCTGCAGGGTGTAAGCGGCACCGTAAGCCTCTAACGCCCAGACTTCCATTTCGCCGAAACGCTGGCCGCCAAACTGAGCCTTGCCGCCCAACGGCTGCTGCGTAACGAGGGAATACGGGCCCGTGGAACGGGCGTGGATCTTGTCATCCACCAAGTGGTGAAGCTTCAACATATACACGCAGCCGACCGTAACGCGATTTTCGAAAGGCTCGCCCGTACGACCGTCGTACAGGACCGTCTTTCCGTCTTCGCTGAGCCCCGCCGCCCGGATCGTGTCGAATACCTCGGATTCTTTCGCGCCGTCAAATACCGGCGTCGCGATATGAATACCGGCCACATCGGGCTTCGGCATTCCGTATTTATCGAAATCGTAACCAATGGCGCGGAGCCGTTTTTCCACCGTCGGATCGCCTTCGCGAATCTGATTGCCAAGCTCGCGCACAGCCATACCCAAATGCGTTTCAAGAATCTGCCCGATATTCATACGGGACGGAACGCCCAGCGGATTCAATACGATATCCACCGGAGTACCGTCCGGCAGGAACGGCATATCCTCCTGACGCATGATGCGGGACACGACGCCCTTGTTTCCATGCCGACCGGACATCTTGTCGCCGACGGAGATTTTACGCTTCTGCGCGATGTAGACGCGCACAAGACGATTGATTCCCGGCGAAAGCTCGTCGTTGTTCTCGCGGCTGAACACCTTGACGTCGACAATCTTACCCGCCTCGCCGTGCGGAACGCGGAGCGAAGTGTCGCGAACCTCGCGCGCCTTTTCGCCGAAGATTGCGCGAAGCAATCTTTCTTCCGCCGTCAGTTCCGTTTCGCCTTTCGGCGTAACTTTGCCTACAAGAATATCTCCAGGCCGAACCTCGGCGCCGATGCGGATAATGCCTTCTTCATCGAGATCGCGGAGAGCGTCTTCCGCCACATTTGGAATATCCCGGGTAATCTCCTCGGGCCCAAGCTTTGTGTCCCGAGCGTCGCATTCATATTCTTCAATATGGATAGACGTATAAAGGTCGCGCTTTACGAGATTTTCACTCAGAAGCACGGCGTCCTCGTAGTTATAACCTTCCCACGGCATATAAGCGACAATGATGTTGTATCCCAAAGCCAATTCGCCGTGATCGGTAGCCGGGCCGTCGGCAATAGGCTGATTCTCAAAAACTTCGTCGCCTTCGTAAACGATAGGAATCTGATTAATGCACGTCCCCTGATTGGAGCGGAGATATTTCTGAAGCTTGTATGTGTCAAGCTCTCCGTCTTCCGTACGGACGTCGATCCTGTCCGCAGAAACGTACTCCACCTTACCCGCACGATGCGCGAGCACCATGACGCCGGAGTCGCAAGCCGCCTTGTACTCCATACCGGTGCCTACCAACGGAGCCTGCGTTTTCAGCAGAGGCACCGCCTGGCGCTGCATGTTGGCGCCCATCAGCGCGCGGTTTGCGTCGTCGTTTTCCAGGAACGGAATCATCGCCGTTGCGATGGAAACCACCTGTTTCGGCGAAACGTCCATGTAATCGACGCGATCGCGCCGCGCCAACAAGGTTTCCTCATGATGACGCGCCGTTACGCGCTCATTCTTGAACCAATTATTCTCATCCAGCGGCTCGTTGGCCTGCGCGATGGTGATGTTGTCTTCTTCATCCGCAGTCAGGTAACGAACTTCGTCCGTCACGCACTTATTTACCTTATCCACTTTCCGATAAGGCGTCTCCATGAAACCGAACTGATTGATACGGGCGTAATTGGACAAAGAACCAATCAAGCCGATGTTCGGACCTTCCGGAGTCTCGATCGGACACATACGACCGTAATGGGAATTGTGTACGTCGCGAACCTCGAAACCCGCCCTCTCACGGGAAAGACCGCCCGGACCCAAAGCCGAAAGACGCCGTTTATGCGTCAGCTCGGACAGAGGATTGTGCTGATCCATAAACTGCGAGAGCTGCGAAGAACCAAAGAATTCCTTGATCGCAGCGACCACAGGCCGAATATTTATGAGCGCCTGCGGCGTAATCACATCGACGTCCTGAATCGTCATGCGTTCGCGAACCACGCGTTCCATACGGGAAAGACCGATACGGAACTGATTCTGCAAAAGCTCGCCCACCGAGCGAACGCGGCGGTTTCCAAGATGGTCGATATCATCGGTAGTACCGACGCCGTCCACAAGATTCAAAAGGTAATTGATGGACGCCATAATGTCGCCCTTGGTAATCGTCCGATAATGATGCTCCAGCGTCGGGGAGCAGATCATCTTCATCCGCGGCCGCTCCTCGGAGCCGGTACGGATAAACAGCGAGATATCACCGCTGTCCCCAAAAATCGCGTGTTCTTTCTCCGCGTCAATGCCTTCCAGCATAGATTCTTCAATAACAACGTCAGCCGGAACGACGACCTCACCGGTCTCGCGGTCGACCAAAGGTTCCGCCAAAACATGGCCGAGCACGCGACGCTTCCAACCCAATTTTTTCGTCAATTTATAACGGCCGACCATTGCCAGATCGTACCGCTTCGGATCGAAGAACAATGCCTTCAGAAGCTGCTGCGCATTATCCGCCGTCGCCAATTCGCCGGGACGCAGCCTGTGATAAATCTCACGCAGGGCGTCTTCCCGGGTCGGCATCTTCTCCTTGTCCCGATCGCCCTCACGCTCCAACGTCGTGCAGATCAACGGGTGATGATCGAAAAGCTCAAGAATCTCTTCGTCCGTCGAATATCCGAGCGCGCGGACGAGGACAGTTACCGGCAGTTTACGCGTTCTGTCGATACGCACGGAAAGAACGTCGTTGACGTCAGTTTCCAATTCGATCCAAGCGCCGCGGTTCGGAATCACAGTCGCCGCATATAATTTCTTGCCGGACGAATCAATCGTTTCATTATAATAAGCACCCGGCGAACGGACGAGCTGGCTGACGATGACTCGCTCCGCGCCGTTGATGATGAAGGTTCCCGTATCGGTCATCAACGGGAAATCTCCCATGAATACTTCCTGCTCCTTGATCTCGCCGGTTTCTTTATTCGCCAAACGAACGACAACACGAAGCGGCGCGGCGTAAGTCACGTCGCGCTCTTTGCACTCGTCCAGTTCATATTTCGGCTTTCCGAGAAAGAAATCCTCAAACGAAAGCACCAGATTTTCCGTAAAATCCTGAATCGGGGAAATATCGCGGAAAATCTCGCGCATTCCCTCCTTCATGAACCATTTATAAGAATTGCGTTGGATGTCAAGAAGATGCGGCATCTCCATGACTTCCTTGATTCTGGCATAGCTATACCTGGTTCTTTTGCCTACCGGTACAGGATTAAACATGAAATCCTTCACTCCTTAGCCGGGGAAACGCCAACCGTCCGTTTCCCCAAATTTGAGGTCGAAACGACACAAAAAGAATCGCACAAAAACGGAAAAGAAAACCAAAAACACGAAAAGACAAGGCCTTTTTTCGTTTAAAACCTTGCCGCCTGTTTTTCTCTATTCCGCTTTTGTCCGTTATTGTTCATATTCCGTTGACCCACGCGATCATTATTCGGATGGCAGGAATTGTGTCACGCTTCACTTTCTGCAATCACATATATTATCATACAAAAAAATTCATGTCAATCAAAAGTGCATAAAAAAATCGGAGGGCGATTCGCCCCCCGATTCTTCATTTCATTTTGACTTACTTCAGCTCGATCTGCGCGCCGGCTTCTTCAAGCTTCGCCTTGAGTTCCTCAGCCTCAGCCTTGGCAACCTTCTCCTTGACCGGCTTCGGAGCCTCGTCGACGAGAGCCTTCGCTTCCTTCAGGCCAAGACCCGTAACCTCGCGGACAACCTTGATAACGCCGATCTTCTTGTCGCCGGCAGACTTCAGGATAACGTCGAACTCCGACTTCTCCTCACCGGCAGCGCCGCCGGCAGCAGCCGGAGCAGCGGCAGCGACAGCGACCGGAGCCGCAGCCGAAACGCCGAATTTCTCTTCCATAGCCTTAACCAGTTCGGAAAGCTCGAGAACCGTCATGCTCTCAATAGCCTGCATAATTTCTTCTTTCGTCATTTGTAAAAACCTCCGTTTTCATTTCATTATTGATTACACATCACTAAAAATTAACACGCCTTACGCCGATTCCTTCTGCTGACGGATCGCGTCAAGCACATAGACGGCGTTGCGAATAACGCCCTGAAGCACGCCCACCGTACCGCTGATCGGAGACTGCATGCTGCCAAGAAGTTTCGCGATAAGAACTTCGCGAGAAGGCAGGGAAGCGAGCGCCTCGACTTCCTTCGCGTCGATGACCTTGCCGTCGACCAAACCGGCTTTAATGGTGAGAATTTCCGCGTCAGCCAATTTGTTCTTCTTGATGAATTCGCTGATAACCTTTGCCGGCGCAACTGCGTCCTCTTTCGACGACGCCAAAGCAGTAGTGCCTGCCAAATGGGAAACGAGAGCTTCCATACCGGCTTCCTTCGCAGCAATCGTGGTCAGCGTATTCTTGACAACATGATACGAAACCCCCGCTTCGCGGAGCGCCCTGCGAAGCTGTGTGTCCTGTGCGACCGTGAGGCCTTTATACGACGTCAAAACGGCGCCTTTCGCAGAAGTCAGTTCCTCTTTAAGGGAAGCGACGATTTCTTTCTTTTCTTGAGAAACCTGCTTGTCATGAATAGCAGACATCAAACACACCTCCTTTCGGATAAATCTTCATAAAAACTCGCATAAATCAAAAACTGCGGCTTCCGGCCAAAGACTCCGGAAGCCGCAGGAAAGTGCAGCGATTCCGGCCTCGGCTGGACTTACGGATTTCTCCTGCCTGCTGTCTTAGGCCTTATCTATATGCAGTTTAAGGAAATGCAGCCTTACTCAGGCTTCGATGCAAGCTGAACCGGAACGCCGGGGCCCATCGTAGCCGCCAAAGTCAGGGACTTGATATACTGTCCCTTCGCGCCCGCCGGTTTTGCCTTGATCAGCGTATCGACAAGCATGCGATAGTTTTCGACAAGCTTCTGGGAATCGAAGGACGCCTTGCCGATAGGGCAATGAACGTTACCGGCCTTGTCCGTACGATACTCGACCTGACCGGCCTTGATCGCCTTGATCGCCTTCTCGAGATCCATCGTAACCGTGCCGAGC
>JAEEGH010014432.1_pt1 | contig 17338 bp, 13 predicted proteins | sample 9134181 | NCBI WGS metagenome assembly JAEEGH01 (sample SAMN16246544, study PRJNA631951) | gut metagenome | biome: gut microbiome; feature: rumen; material: DP-attached | host: Bos | place: Iran: Karaj | collected 2018-10
CCGTCGTTCCCTAGGTTTCGATAAGTTGTTTTCATGACTGGGAGCTGTTTTTTTTGATAAATTCGTTGATTTTCAAAACTCGACATTCGGGCTAATTAAGTTCCAGCTCGCTGGAATAAAATTCCTTTATTGCCTTAATCATATAGTCCACATCTTTTGAACCGGCACTTTCATTTGGAGAATGCATTGCCCATTGAGCAATACCAATATCTACTGAAAGAATTGAAACCTGACCGTTGGAAATATTTCCTAAAGTTGAACCGCCGGCACAATTTGAATTGTTTGTAAAAATCTGATAAGGAACTTTTGCTTTTTCACAAACCTGTTTAAAAACAGAAGCACTTACTGCATCAGAAGTATATTTCTGAGCTGCATTGAATTTAATTACAGGGCCGTCGTTCACCTGAGGACGATTTACAGGATCTGCTGCAGAAACATAATTAGGGTGAAGGGCGTGAGCATTGTCAGCACTAACAAGAAATGAATTTGCAACCGCAGTGTGATAAAGTTCTTCATTTCTACCGCAGCATTCATTAATTCTTCTGAGAGTGTCCTGAAGGAATGTTGAACCTGCCCCCTGTCTGCTCTCGCTTCCAACTTCTTCATTATCAAATACAACAAAAAGCTGCACCATATCTTTTGAAGGGGCCGCAGACAAAAATCCTTCAAGACAGGTATAAGCACATTCAAGGTCATCAAGTTTTGGACTGATAATAAATTCTCCGTCCTGTCCCCAGATTTTTCCCTGATCCCTGTTATAAAGGAATAAATCATAACTGACGATATCATCTTCCTTTACTCCGGCCTGGTCTGCAAGCATTTTCTTAAAGCGGAAATTTTTATCAGCAGAAATTACCGGACGCAGTTCATTCTGTATGTCAAAGTGGTGACCTTCATTTGCTTCCCGGTTCATATGGATTGCAAGGTTTGGAATTGTTACCAGGTCTTTATCAAAATTAACAAGAACCTCTTTCAGGGAGATTTTGTTTTTTTCATCTGAATTCTTCACAAGAATTCTTCCGGCAATACTTAAAGCCCGGTCAAACCATGGAGCAATAAGCATTCCGCCGTAACGTTCAACATTAAGAGTTGTCAGGCCTTCACTTTTTATCTCCGGATTTTCTTTAATCTTAAACGAAGGAGAATCGCTGTGAGAAGCAGTAATTAAAAATCCCCGGTAATCAAAAGCAGGGAGCTTAAAGGAAATTATTGAAGAATTATTTCTTGTAACAAAATAATTTTTTCCTTCCTGCAGATTCCACTTTTTTCTTTCATCAAGTTCTTCGAAACCTTGAGTAAGAAGTTTTTCCTGAATGTTTTTAACAGCGTGAAAACAACTCGGACTATTTTTTATAAAATCCAGTAAAGCATTTGCAGAATTCATTTTAACCTCTTTACGCATCAGAAAATTACCCAGAAGGTAGTTCCATCTTTTTCGTTACTTTTAACGCCATATTTGGCACCATGATTTTCCAGAATTCCCTTTGTAATTGCAAGCCCCAGCCCCGACTTTTGACCAGTCAAACGCTGCTGACGGGCGGTAAAATATCTGTCCCAGATAAGTTCAATATTTTCAGGAGGAATAGGAGTACCGTAATTCTGAACTCCAAGATATACTCCATGAGTAAGTTTCTTTATTTCCACAGAAATTTTCTCACCTGCAGGAGAATGTCTCAGGGCATTATCAAGGAAATTATAAAGAACTCTTTCCAGTTGCTTACGGTCTCCGGTAATCATACATTCATCTTCAATTTGAATATTCATCCTTTCTGTTCCGAACTGGTTTATAATGTCGTGAGCCATGCTGCTTAAATTAAATTCTATCTTAGGAGGATTTTTTGATTCTCTTACGGCAGAGTAGTCAAGAATATCATTTACAAGATTTCCCAGACGGTCGGTTTCCCGAATGATTATATCAGCATCGTGATTTCTTTTTTCTTCATCGCTCCAGGTAAAATCCTTTAAGCTTTCAGCATATCCTCTGATAAGTGTAAGAGGAGTGCGCAGGTCATGGGTAACATTTGCCAGCAATTCAATTCTTGCTTTCTGAATTTTTTCATCAGAAATTCTTCCGCTCATAATTACTGCAAAAATAAATGCAAGGAGCAGAGAAAGAATACTTACAATTATCAACTGAAATCTGAGTATATAAACTGTTCCTCCAACAGCTCCAAGATTTTCAGCAAGTACGAGAATCTGACTTTCATCATTAAGATAAGAGGCGTAGATAAATTCGTTTACCTTTGTTACCACTTCAGCAGAAGATTCTCCAGATGCCTGGAACAGAGCTGCAAAATCTTTGTAATGTTCACTAAAATGAATCTTAAACTGATAGAATAAAAGTTTATCTACAAGTGAATTATCACTTCCCTTTTCTGCACCGAACAAATTTTTTTCCTTGTCATAAGGAGAACTGTGTTCATCAGTAACATAAATTATTTCAAGATTTTCGTCATACACAATGGCCAGAAGATGGGCTTTTACAACTTCTTCCATAAGGGTCTGCTCAACATTGCTGGACTTACAAATTTTTTGTGCAGCATTTTTTACAGATCTTTTCTGAAGATAATTATAAAATCTCTGGAGAAAAACTGTTTGCGTAAGCCAGAGAGTTGAAAAAATGATTACTGCAAATATTACAAAAGAAAACCAAAGTTTTCTGGTTATTACGAATCTTCCGCTCTTTTTTTTATTTTTCGATTTCAAATTTATACCCTACCCCACGAAGTGTCTCTATATAATTACAATTTTTGCCAAGTTTTTTTCGTAAAAGTTTAACCTGCCAGTCCACATTTCTATCATCAAGATAGTAGCCCTCTCCCCACACTCCGTTCAAAATCTGGGAACGGGTAAGAGCCTGCCCTTTGTGATCAGTAAAATATTCCAGCAGTTCAAATTCTTTTACCGTAAGATCAACTTTTTTATTTTCAGCAAATACATTACGACCAGATTTATCAATCCGTAAATTTCCAAGCACAAGAAAATCATCCTTTTGAGAAGATAAATCATTTCCACCACGTCTGAGAACCACATTAATTCTAGCCATAAGTTCCCTGACAGAGAAGGGCTTTACTACATAATCTTCAATGCCTAAATCGTAACCGTGCAGTTTGTCATATTCAGCGCCTAAAGCCGTAAGCATTATTACAGGAATTTTTTTTGTCTTATAAATTTCTTTTGTTGCGGTAAAACCATCCATCTGATCCATCATTACGTCCATAATAATAAGATCGAAGTTTTCAGTTTTACAAAATTCAACGGCTTCCAGACCATTCTTAGCATGAACACAAGTGTGACCTTCCCGGCTGGCATACCCTTTAATCAAGTCATAAATATCAATTTCGTCATCAGTAACAAGAATTCTTGCCATACCTTAGTATACCACTTTTTTCAAGTGAAAAGAATCTGGAAAAATAAAAAAACAATTTTTTTATTACATGATTTTTTTCAAGGGGAGTATAATATTTGTTACTGGAGGAAAAATTTGTATCAAAATAAGGAAAGAGGGTTTTATTATTTACACATTATTATTCTTCTTTTTTCAACACTTTTAATATTATATGGAATAAAGGGAAGCATTCAGGAACGTTTATTTACACTTCAACACTTTTCAATTCTTACACTTTTATTGTTTATTAAAACATTTGCCTTTCTTTCAGCAGGATTTCTTTTTGCCATACTTTTAAAAAAAGTGCTTAAAATCCAGAAAAGTGAAGACTCTTTTTCAAAAAGAACTATGCCATTTTTAATTGCCGGCTGGGTCTGTTATTTTATTTCACTTTTTATTTTGATTCTGAAAAAATGGGCCTATGACCGTTTTCCCCTGGACCAGCCGGAGATTACATACCTTACACTGACTAATGTTAAAGGTGCAGAAATTGATAAAGAAATTTATTTTGAAGCAGGAGGAATCTTTTTTGCAGCTCTTGTAATTTCTATTGTCTTTTTTCTACTTACATTTTTTATTCAAAAGAAAAACAATTCATCATTCATTTCTTCAGGAATAATAAAACGGATAAACATAAATCTTTTATATTTTATATTTGGAATAATCATTTTACTTTGCTCTGTATTTGATTTTTCAAAGGATTTAAAATTAGGAGAATATTCCGCACTTATAAAAAAATATTCTGTTCCTGCTGCTGATTCAGAATTCTATCGTACGGAATACAAAGTTCCGGAATATGACAACATTATCTTTCCGGAAAAAAAGAAAAACCTGATCATTATTTTAATGGAATCCATGGAAAGTTCCTTTGCTGATAAAGAGAACTGCGGTGTAATGAAAAAAAATCTTATTCCTCACCTTACTAAAATTGCTGAAGAAAACATTCATTTTTCCAACACAGAAAAACTGGGCGGCGGAACAGAGTTGTCCGGTACAGGCTGGACTATTGCTGCAATGACTTCAAAATTTGCAGGTTTGCCTTACAATCTTCCGGGCTCAAATAATCATAATCATTCATATTTTCTACCTGGAGCGGTTACCTTAACAGACATTCTTGACCACAACGGATACAATCAGCTTTTCATTTTTGGAAGCGATAAACACTTTGCAGGAAGAGATGCCCTTCTGGAAACACACGGAAACGTTCAGGTACATGATATAGCCTGGTACAAGGAAAATGGAATGCTGCCTCAGGACTATTCTGTATTCTGGGGATTTGAAGATAAAAAACTATACCGGTTTGCAAAAAATGAATTAAACAATCTGTCAAAAGAAGACAAGCCCTTTATGTTCGGACTGCTCACCGTTGATACACACATCCCCTCTGGCTGGCAATGTGAAGACTGTCCGCAAACAGAAGACATGCCTATTAAAAATACAATACTTTGTGCAGACCAGATGGTTTATGATTTTCTTGTATGGTGCCGGGAACAGGAATGGTATGAGGACACAACAATTGTAATTATGGGCGACCATTTATTTATGGCAAATGAAGAGAATACTCCTTTTGATAACGAGGCCTACCTTACAAGTCACAGACAAAAGAATGAACTGAATACAATGGACGGAAATCCAAGACGCTGGCTGGATATTTTCATCAATGCAACTCCTGTAACAAGTTCAGATAATTTCAAGAACAGAAAATTTTCTTCATTCGATATGTACCCTACAATTCTTGCCGCACTTGGCTGTGAAATACCTCAGAACAGACTGGGCTTAGGAGTAAACTTATTCAGTGAAGAAAAAACTTTATGCGAACGATATTCAGAGGATTACATAAATAAAGAAATCATGAACAGAAACATTCAGTATGAAAGCATGATTTATGAAGACGAATAAAGATTGAGGCAAAAAATTTGTGCAAAAAAATTTGCTGAAACAAAGCCTGCTGAATAAAAAAATCCCGCATCTGTGAAATGTACTCTACTTCACGGTGCGGGACTATATGTTCAATAGGAGGATTTTTTTTAGATTAGTTCAACTGGCCGGTTTTGTTTAAGTAATCAAGAAACTTAAGACGCTGAACTTCACTCATTGAATTAAATTCTGAAATACGAATTTCTTCCTCGCTTCTGGAATCTTCAGCAGGAGCTTCAAAAGGGTCAACACCAATGCTTGTAAGGTAAGCATAGAACTTGCCCTTCTGAGTAGGAGTCATGTTTGCTTCTTCAATGGCCTTCTTTTCAGCAGCACTTAATTCTTCTACAGGATTTTTTGCAGCTTCATTTTCAAGAGCTTCACGACGAGCCAGATTGTATTCAGGCTCTTTTGATTCAGCAGCAAAAGCTGTTCCGGCTGTCATTGTTAAAGCAGCTAATACGATTGGAAAAAGTTTATTCATAATATCACCTCATAAAAAGTATTTTGTTTGATTGGAATTAAATATTTAATTCCCTGTGTCTGAACAAAATATATACAGGTGCAGTGGAATGAATAAGGAATGTTTGTGGAATTTATGTGGATTTTTTACCGACCCAAATAATTCCTTTTCATAAAAAAATCAGGTATCTGGACACAACTTCTCAGCATCCAGACCTAATAATTTATGTAAGTTACTTTTGTGGAAGTTGAATCTCTTTTACTCTGGTAAACAGCCGCATCTACTTCACTATAAAGTTTCTGAAAATCAATTTTACAGTCAGGAGGAATAATTCCAACACCAATACTAGCGCTTACTTTTGTACCCTTGACTTCTTCAATATTCAAATTATCCAGACTTTCCGAAAAACGTGTTGTAAGATTTACAGCCACATCTCTTTTACTGTTCCCTGGAATAAAGATTGCAAATTCATCTCCTCCCAATCTGAACTTAATATCCTGTTCTCTGAAAACTTCCCTGATAATATTTGCAAAGGCAATAATAACTTGATCCCCGGCCAGATGTCCGTAAGTGTCATTGAAAATCTTAAAGTGGTTAATATCCATTATGATAAAGAGACCACCCTTAAGACTTGCCAGTTCCGACACAGTTTTATTCTGACCGCTTACTCTGTTAAACAAACCTGTCATCTGGTCAGTTTCAGACAGATGGATAAGGGACTCTCTTTCTCTTTCAGCTTTAACGATTGCATCAATATTCTTGAAACCGGCCAGAATTACAGGATCATTTCCAGGCTCATTATCAAGACGAACATACTTAAACTGATAATACTGAACCTGGCCTTCAACAACTGCACGATATGAAGAAACATACTCTTTTGAATCAGCGAGTTTTTCCTTTATAACATCCAGACTTATTTCATGCAGCATTGATTCTTTATCTGCATCAAAAACACGATCCTTAATGTACTGGCGGTAAACGGCATCGTAAGGGTAAACCTGAGCTTTGTTATCTTTTGAAATACCCGCCGTAACATATCCGTCAAGTTTAATAATTGAAACGCTTCTTGTTTTAGCATTAACTTTATAAACATTAAGATAGTCGTTACTCAAAGCCTCAACAATCTTCAACTGTTCAAGGAGGGCAAATTCTGAATTCTTCTTTTCCTGAATATCCATTAAAAGTCCAACAAACTTCAGTGGAGAACCATCTTCTCTTCTGGAAAAAGACCCCAGCATTTGAAACCAGCGCAGGCCTCTGTCTTTTGTATAAATTCTGTATTCCACATTAAAGTTTGTCTTTCCACTGTAATCCTTGACCGCATCCCAGTAGGCATTTAAAACTCTATCTTTATCTTCTCCGTAAAGCAAATCTGTCCATGACTCAAAGGCCTCAGGAAAATCTTCCTTACCTTCGTAGCCCAGCATATGGCGGAAAGTGTTGCTGAAATAGCTGGAAGTGATTTCATTGTCCACATTAAAAAGCATGCCGCAGGAACCCGATCCCAGAGCTCTGTGAATTAATTCCATGGAAAGGAAATCTGATTCATATTCCTTCAGGAGCATTTCCCTGGAAATATTTTCAATCTGACTGCGGACAAGTTTATCCACATCCCTGAAAGCCATTACAAAAAACTCTGAATGGGTGTCAGTAAAAATCATTTGATGATAGCTGGACTTTCCAAATTCATCTATGCGGGAAAAATTTATTGTATAAGTATCATTGTTCTTAAGATTCTCTATGATTGCACCGGGAACTACTTCACGCAAAACTCTTTCCCTGTCCTGAGGAACAATATAATTATCCGCGTATTCAATAACCCCCTGATTATAGTTTCCAATTTCAACCAGGCGGGAAACTCTTTTCTTCATTTCAGGATCATTACCGGCCTTAAAGAGAGTCATTTCCATTGTATTTTTGTTGATAAGCCAGATGGAATAAAAATCCTTCATCAATCCTTCAATTACAAAAAGCCCCCTCTCCACACTTTCCTGTGCTGCAACAAGCTGACGCTTAGACTGAGTGACGGCTGTAATATCACGGGCACTGCACATTGCAATTATGTCATTGGTGCTCTGTTCCCTCTGGAGAATCATCGTATGCTGAATTGCGTGAAGAGAATTATCCTCCTCATATACTACTTCATATTCAAAAGATTGATTAATATTTCCCTTATCGAACTCTTCAAGAATACGGTTCTGATTAAAATAATTTCTATAATCTTCAAGAGCTTTTTTTCCAATAATCTGTTCACTGCTTTTCCGGACAAAATCCTTAAGAGGGCACGGAATAGGCAGATTCATCTGTTTAAGAAGTGCATGACCTTTATTATTTCTGTAATCGTAAATTTCGTCTTCAATCAGGTTTCTGGTGATGTTGATATTGTATATACGGACAACATTTGTAATTTTGACCTGTCTTTCCTGTTCCTGTTTGGAAACAGTCATAGTAAGTCTGGTCTTTTCACCATCAAGAGCAAGTAGTTTACTATTAAAATCTTCTACAAGTTTTCTTTGGCTTTCAGGGTATTCTTCTGGTCGTAAAAGTCCCAGCACCTGCTTTTTTTTAGCCATTTTTCTCTCTCCAGACTTCAGATCAAGTAACTTATTTAAATAATATATCCACATATTAAAATTCGCCATTATTTTTTTATTTTTAGAGGAAAATTTGCACTTTTTCTGATTTTTTTTGACTTTTTCTTGACAGATGGATTTTTACGCATTATATTTTACTACGTCAGTCGTACTATGACAAACATAGCAACGTCTGGCAATGTATCGACAGTCAAAGTATTTACTACAGAATCATTAATCTGGAGGTCAATTATGATTACTATCAGTAGTGATGTTATACGAGGGTATAACGACACAATGATTTTGTACCTTTTGAAAAACAAACCTTCCTATGGATATGAAATTTCCAAGGATATAAAGGCACTGACAAATGAGAAATACATAATTAAAGAAACAACTTTGTATTCTGCCTTTACACGAATGGAAACAAATGGATTTATAGAATCCTATTCAGAGGAAGCAGAAAACGGCAAACGAAGAACCTACTATCGTATTACGCAAAAGGGACAAGATTATTACCAGCAGAAGTGCGACGAATGGAATCTTACAAAAGAAGTTGTTGAGCACTTTATAGAAAAAAGCCCGGTACCTGTAGAATTATAGGCGGGTTACTGAGAAGGAGTTAAATATGGACACAATAAAGAATTATTTGGAATCAATGTTCAGGGGGCTTCCACAAACCGCAAAAGTTTTGAAGGCTAAAAAAGAACTGGGCCAGATGATGGAAGATAAATACAGCGAACTCATTAAGGAAGGAAAATCCGATAACGAAGCAATTGGAACAGTTATTTCCGAATTTGGAAATCTGGAAGAACTGGCTGCGGATTTAGGAATTGATGATGTTTTCAACTCAAGCAGAAATTCAAATGACCAGGGTTCTGCTGCAGCACACGATGAACCAAAAAGTCAGCAAAATAAATCTTCAGGTAAAAAAGAAAAAGGCAAAGTTAAATACAAAAACAGAACCTGCAAAACTATTATGGAAGTTTACTGGCCAACAGCAACCTGTATTTACTTCGCTTTAAGCTTTCTCACATTTCGCTGGGGTGTTACATGGATGATCTGGCCTTTAGCAGGAGTCTTCTATCCTGTACTCAGATCACTTCTCACTGTTGATGAAGATGATTCGGATTTGGAGGAAAAATAATATGTCAAAGAAAAAGCTTTATCTTACAATTTTGTTTTCAGTAACTGCAGTTTGTATTATGGGTTCAATTATTTACCGTAACATAAATTCCATTAAGCAGGCCTTCAGCCGTTCAAAGATTGAAACCATGGAAGAAGACACTTCTGACAACAAAAAATATTTTGAAGAAGAACTGAGTGAATTTTCTTCAATAAAAGTGGATTCAGACATTATGGCCGTCCACATTAAACAGGGAAGCAGTTACGGATTAAACTGCACTTACTCAAAATCTATCTTAAAGCCGGTAATCTCCCTGCAGAACGGCCAGCTCTTTGTCACACAGAATCTTCCGGTGAATTATCTTCCGGCAAATTTAAAGTGCACTCTTGAAATAACAGTGCCCCGCTTCAGCAGCCTGAATCAAATTGAAATTACCACAGATGTTGGAGGAATGAATCTGGAAGACCTGACAGTCAAAAAACTTAAAACAAAAAGCGATGTTGGCGCTATACGGATTAAGAATGTTGAATTCAATTCACTGGATGCACATTCAGATGTAGGTGCAATCAACATCTCTTTACTGGATTCTGTGGACAACTATTCAATGGATGTGGAATCTGATGTAGGCGCAGTTAATGTTGCTTCAAAGAAAGTTAAGCACAATTCCTTCAGCCAGAATTCAGGCAGTGGAAAAAGCATAACAGTTTCTACAAATGTAGGAGCAATAAATATAAACTAATCAACAAAGCAAAATTATTCTGGTTCGCTGGCAGAGACTCCTTCTCTGTCGGCGGGCCGTTTTTTATTCCTCGTCTGACCAGTCTTCCTGCTCTGACCAGGATTCTTCATTCTCTTCTGCAATTTCATTCCAGCGGGAAGCTTCTGAAGGATTTTTTTCTGTACCTTCTCCATTTTCATACATTTCTGCAAGGGCAAACTGAGCTTCATTCAAACCATTTTCTGCTGCTTTTTTCATCCAGCCAAAGGCTTCTTCAAGACGGCCTTCATTTTTGCAGTGCCAGGAATAATCAAACTGGGCTTCGGCTGAACCTTTTTCTGCAGCTTCCTTCCATAGCCTCATTCTTTCTTCTTCATTTTTTTCTACACCAACTCCCTGAGCATAACGGTCTGCCAGTTCGTAAAGTGCATCTGCATCACCTTTATCAGCCTCGGCCTTAACCTTTTCAAATTCCTTCTGCTGATAAGCGGCTTCCTGTTCTTCATATATCTGACCAAGATAAAGCTGAGCTTCCAGATCACCTTTTTTTGCATAAGGATCCAGTCTGTTGATTAAATCTGTGGTATCTTCCGCTTCATCGTATATTCGGTCAAAATCCTGGTCCGTCAAAGGAGTATAATTTTCTTCCGCCTTAGAATTTACAAACTCTCCTTCTTCCTCCATCTCAACCTGAAGACATTTTGTAAAACATTCTGAATCAGTAAAATCCCTGTCCATATATTTGCGGAGACTGGCTTCTTCCAGAACAAGAGATTTTCTTTCAGACCAGATAAGTTCATCTTCCAGATACTGAATGGCATCAAAAGAAATTCCCGGATTCAGGCCCTTTTCTTTTTTAAAATTACTATATTCTTTAAGAAGAATTTCCAGATCATTTATAATTTCTTCATTTGAATCACTCATATAAAACTCCTGCTGAAAGATCAAATCTTTTTCAATAATATAATTTTATTGTGAGAACATAAAGTAGTGAAAGATTTTACAAATTCCACAGAAATTCCACAAAACTTCCATTTTCCTTCCACTGTACAAATATATACTCAAGTCAAGATAAACAAATACTTTAACGGACATTACCGCCGGACAAATAAGTGGCTAACTGCCTCGCCACAGTCTGACGGTAATTTTTTTTTGCCCATAATTCAATTAAAAAACAGTTTCCTTTATTTTAAAGGAAGATTATTATAAAGGGATAATATTCAGCATTCACCACAAAAGGGAGAAAAATATGAACTATTACGTTGATGCAAAAGTTACAACAGAGGGAGACGGTTCAAAGGAAAAACCTTTTTCTAAAATACAAATGGCAGCAGACCTGGCACAGGCAGGAGATACAGTTATTGTCGCTCCGGGCATTTACAGGGAAAGCGTAAATCCAAAACATTCAGGACTGGAAAATAAACCTGTTACTTATATAAGTGCAGAAAAAAATGCTGCTCACATTACAGGAGCCCAGGAAGCAAAAAACTGGACTCTCCTTGAAGGAAATGTTTACTACACTATAATCGATAACAAGATTTTCGGAGATTACAATCCATATACAACATTAGTAAGCGGGGACTGGTTCATTGCCTACATGATTGCCCATACCGGTGACATTTACTTAAATGATAAATCACTTTACGAAGTAACTTCACTGGAGCAGGTAAAAAATCCTGTAAAATCAAAAGCTTCCTGGGATCCGGATTTTTCAGTTTACACTTGGTACGCTGAAGAAAACGATAAAAATCAAACTGTAATATATGCAAACTTTCAGGGCAAAAATCCAAATGAAGAAAACGTGGAATTTTCTGTCAGAAGAAACTGCTTTTACCCTGAAGCAGAAGGAATCAATTACATCACCCTTAAAGGATTTAAAATTTCTAAAGCAGCAACACAATGGGCACCTCCAACCGCTTATCAGGAAGGAATGGTAGGACCTCACTGGTCAAAAGGCTGGATTATTGAAGACTGCGAAATTTTTGAATCAAAGTGTTCGGGTATTTCTCTTGGAAAATACAAGCAGCAAAATAACGACAACAAATGGCTCAAATGGAAATACAAGGATGGAACTCAAACCGAAAGAGACTGTATATGTCAGGCTCAGATTGAGGGATGGACAAAAGAAAAAATCGGTTCACATATAATCCGCCGCTGCAACATCCACGACTGCGGACAAACAGGAATTGTTGGACACTTGGGCGGTGTTTTCTCCCTGATTGAAGATAATCACATCCATCACATTAACAACAAACAGAATCTTGCCGGAGCAGAAATTGGTGGAATTAAGATGCACGCTGCAATCGATGTTATTTATAGAAGAAACCATATTCATCACTGCACCAGAGGTCTCTGGCTGGACTGGCAGGCTCAGGGAACAAGGGTTACACAAAATTTCTTCCACGACAACACTCTTCCTTTTGACCACTTAATGTGTGGAGAAGCAATGGGCGGAAACGGAGAAGATGTTTTCATTGAAGTGTCTCACGGACCAACTCTTCTGGACAACAACATTTTCCTTTCTGACAGAGCAGTTAAAATGGCAACCCAGGGAGTAGCCCTTGTCCATAATTTCATTGCAGGTTCCTTATGTGCAGTTGGAGTTGGTGTAAATAATGGAGCAGAAAATTCTCCAAGATACACTCCATATCATCTGCCTCACAGAACAGAAATTGCAGGCTTTATGACAATTCTTCACGGAGACTGTAAATTCTACAACAATATTTTCTACCAGAAAGAGCTCAGGCCTTTCCTTAAAAAAGTACAGGATGAAACTCAGTTTAATGACTGGGATGACAATCGTGTTGAAGCAGGAACTTTCCCTTATGATGATTACAAGACTTTTGAAGAATGGGATAAAATGTTCCAGGGCTACTGCGGAATGGGTTCCCCTGCCAGTAACCGTTACTACACTTCACTGCCTGTATGGGCAAAGGGAAATGTTTACTTCAATGGAGCAAAACCAATGAAAAAAGAAAGTGACGCTTATGTAAACAATCAGGCCCAGATCAACATCAGCTGGACAGAAGATTCTGAAGGCAAAATATCTTTCACAACAAATCTTAAGGATTTCCAGAAGGATTTAAGCTGCACTCTCATTAAAACAGATGATATCCCAATGGCCTTTGAACCGGAAGAAAAATACGAAAATCCTGACGGCAGCCCGATTACGTTTGACACAGACTTTTACGGAAAACAAAGAGGGGAAAATATAATTTCAGGACCATTTGCCCTTTAAAATTTTTCAGACAAAAAATAACCCCGGCTGCAAAATAAGTATTTCTTACTAGAGCAGCCGGGGTCTTTTATGTGTCAGATGATTTTTTTATTTTTTTTACAGAATCCCATATGCATAATCTGAACACAAAGCCATTCGTCAATTGTCAGAAATTCTGCTGATGAATAATCAATTCCGCCGCCTACTCAACCTTGAACTTTCTGATTAAGCTGCTGATTTCATCAATTGCATCTTTTGTTCTCAGGGCAAGGTCAGAAACATTTTGAGTTGCCTGACTGATCTGCTGTGAACCTGAAGACATTTCATCCATACTGTCCATGATTGTATTGGAAATTGTGTTAACGGATTTCATATCACTTCCAACACTGCGCATTCCATCTTCCAGAGCATGGGCACTTTCATCAACAAGACTTGATTCATTCTTCATGTTTGAAAGAGATTCCAGAATCTGAGCAGAACCAGTATTCTGTTCCTCCATTGCATTGGAAATTTGAATAACCAGTGGATCAACAACAGTTACCTGACTGTCAATATTTTCAAAGCTTGACTGTGAAAGCTGAGACAAACGTCCGCCTTCAGAAATCAAATCTGTAATGTCTTTTATGTTGTCTTCAATTGACTGTGCCTGGCTGCTTGAATCTTCAGCAAGTTTACGAATTTCATCAGCAACGACTGCAAATCCCTTACCTGCTTCACCGGCATGTGCAGACTCAATCATTGCATTCATGGCAAGAAGGTTTGTCTGGCTGGCAATAGTTTTAATCGTATTGTTAGCATCAATAAGAACTCTTGAACGATCTTCTACCTGTTTGATAAGTTCAGAAGTAGACTTTACATTTTCAGCTCCTTCCTGAATAACCTTCTTAAGGCCAATGAAGGAATCAGACATCTGGCCGGCAGATTTTGTTACGGAATTAATATTTCCAATCAACTGTTCAATTGCGGCAGAAGATTCTGTAATATCAGAAGACTGGGCTACAATGTTTGATTCCAGCCGGGACATCTGATTTTCAGATTTTGAAATAATAGTGTTGGTATTATTTACAGCGTTTACCTGATTCTTAGACTGATTTTTAACAGATTCAATATTGGCCATAATCTGAGCTGTAGCACTGGCAGTTTCCTGAGAAGTAGTGCCCAGTTCATTTACAATCTGATTAACTTCCTTGGATTTTGCAAAAATATTTTTCATGATTTCCTGAAGCTGAGCAATAAATTTATTTACTCCGCTTGAAAGAACAGCAATTTCATCTCTTCCACGCACTGGAAGGCGCTGAGTTAAATCTGCATCTCCGGAAGAAAGGTCATCAATTGCTTTACCTGTTTTCTTAATTGGATGAATGATGAACTTTAACATCAGGAAAATTATAAGTGCTATGATAACCAGAATATTTGAAACCTGCATTGAAACAATAATTCTGTTTACGTTGAAGGTTGCTTCATTCATTGATTCAACGCTTTCTCCTACAAAGAGATAAACTCCGGAAGCACCTTCAAGAGGCCAGTAATAGCCAATGTAATCTTTATCTTCAATTTTTACTACATCGCACCATTCTTCTCCACTTCTCAGCCTTTCATAAACAGAATCGCCGATTGTAGAATTTGCAAGACCTTCGAAAGTTGTATAGCGACGCTTTTTTCCTTCCACAATTGTAAATTCACATCCAACTGCATCAGGAAAACGGTTCATAAATTCCGGAGTAGAAAGTTCAGTAGAAACCTCAATTGCTGCAACAACTAAATCATCATCTTCAATAGGTTTAACACATGTAGCATACAGATGACCTCCACGCCACACATAACCAATTGTTTCTTTTCCTTCAAGGGCTGCAAGAATTTCCGCATTTGGCACTACATCTTTTGCATACTTTGGTGGTGATGCAAGTTGCTGATCATGATTGAATATAGAAAAATATTGCACATCCATGCTGTCAACAACAGTGTCATAAATAAAATTCTTTGTCTTTTCATCAGTTCCAGAAACAAAAAAATCAACAAAAAAGGAAGATAATTCATCTGCAAGACTTTCTGTATATGACAACTCTTCATCCATCAAATCATATGCAATCAGTTTATCGCAGCCAACAACATCCTTGGAATTAGCAAGCCAGTGTTCTTTTACAACTTTAACGGAATTTATTATAAGTAAGGTAGAAGAAATGCTCAGGAATGCAACGACAGGAACCAAAAACTTTAATGACAAAGCGGATATTTTCACTTTCATTAGCAACCTCTGTATATTTAATATTAATCCCACAAAAGGGAATAGTCAAATTAACTAGATAAATTAGAGATATTTTATTGAATATTTTGATAAATTTTAACTATTTTTCGTGAGAATTCCTTTACATTATACTAGTAATTGAAGCTGAACTTGTCCAGGCAAAGTGATTGAGAAAATTATAAACTTTTTTGAACTTTTACTTTTTGCAGGATTTCTGCAAGGGGAATTGGCCCGTCACATATTTAAGCTTTGAGTTTGTAGATTTCTTCCGCAGCAATTCTTGCTTTGGCAACAATATCACCCGCTTCTTTAGGGAAGCAGTAGTATAAAGTTTTTGTGTTGCCTATACAAATCATATCACCAAGTTCATACCAGTTGTAATCTGAATAAAGACTGTGACTGACTTTTGGATTCTGTTCATAGTGAAGTTTTCCATTGCATCCATCAAGAATAAAGCCTTCTTCAGAATGAGTTAAATGTCCGCTGCCAACATGATAAATTGATTTAGTGTTTACCATCATGTAAATTTCTACATCACTTTCTATTCGATATGTACCGGCTTTAATTTCTTTTTTTACTTCTTCCCTCTCCCATTTATACCAGGAAGGGATATGAGAAAATTTTTCATCAACAGGTTTACCCGCAAGCTGCTCCATACGGCCAAGTTCAGACAAATTCCATTTTGCACCACAGGCAGAACAGGCAAGTTGAATTCCTCTTCCCAACATGTGACCTTCACTTCCACAGCAGGGGCACTTGTACAAAACACGGTTTAAACTGTCAGCACGAAAATCTTCATTTACTTTAATCTGATTTTTCTGCTGCCATTCCCAGGCGTCAAATGTAAATTCTTTTTGAAGGATTGAATCTATTTCCCCGGTATTTTTATTTTGTATTTCTTCCGGAGAAAGAAGATATTTTACATCAGCAGAAACATCCACCTTACGCTGCTGCAGATTATTGTAAAGAGGATTATGATGAAATGCACCGTATGTTTTTATCATCACTACAGGAACAGATAAAAGCTTAATCAGTTTTGCCATACTGTCATTAAAAGGCGTTGCAGTACCATCAAAACTATAACTTGCTTCCGGATAAACTAAGACCGAAGATTTTAACTTTTCAAGTGCATATTTTATGTGACGAATTAATTTAAAATCTGTTACAAACTTATTTGTAGGAATGCAGCCTAAATGCCGCATAAGCCATTTTTTTCCTACAAAGCCATCACTGGTGCAGACAATATTTACAGGGCGGGGATAAAAAACTGAAGAAACAATTTCAAGATCTTCAAAGCAGGAATGATTCATTAAAATCAGGCAGGGTTCTTTCTTCCCAAGTTTTTCCATTCCTAAAAAATTGCATTTAAAATTCGTTGCCTTTAATTCAAGAGCCCCTGCGGTTTTCATAAGCCAGCGGAAAAACATTCCAGGCTTCAGCGGCTGGAGAACTTTTTCTTCTTTCAGGGAAATAACTTTTTCATAATCAAGATCTTTTACTTTTGTCTTCATATTTTTATTCTAAGCCCAGTTATTAAAGATATCAAAGAAAATCTTTTACTATTTTTTGAAATATACTAGTAGCCCGAATGTCGAGTTTTGAAAATCAACGAATTTATCAAAAAAAACAGCTCCCAGTCATGAAAACAACTTATCGAAACCTAGGGAACGACGGCGAAGCCGGCAAAATGC
>JAEEGH010014433.1_pt1 | contig 17337 bp, 17 predicted proteins | sample 9134181 | NCBI WGS metagenome assembly JAEEGH01 (sample SAMN16246544, study PRJNA631951) | gut metagenome | biome: gut microbiome; feature: rumen; material: DP-attached | host: Bos | place: Iran: Karaj | collected 2018-10
AAGTGCTATCATCTGTATTGAGGTTGTCACCACTTCCTCTTCCTTAGAGTCCATTGTCTCACCCTGTTCCTTTGGCATATATCCTCCATAGGTGATGAGTATGCCCAGACCTATTGACAGGGTGAAGAAACTCAGTCCCACAGCCTCGAGTATCACCTTCGGGGTGAGTTTCGAGAAGTCTGGCTCAAACAGGAATCGCAATCCCGTCGTTCCACCGTCAAGGAACACCATGTGTACAGCCATCACTATCAGCATAATGAACAGCAAAGGCATCAGTATCTTGCTCAGTCGCTCGATACCCTTGTTCACCTCAAACCACAACACAGCCGCCGTCAGCACTATCGCCACTATGGCATAGCCTATCATCGTGGGAGCCTTATGCTCAAAAGCCTCGAAAAAGTCGGTCAGTCCCTCGGCATTCATTCCTGCAAAGGTGTTCATCGCTGCCTCCACCATGTAGTAGAAACACCATCCCGTAACCACGAAATAGAAACTCGTGAGCAGAGTGACCGTCACAAACGTAACCCACGACAGCCACTGCCAGTGGCTATTGCCGCTCAGCGTCCTGTATGCGCCGTATGCGCTCTTGCCCGACAGTTTGCCTATCATGAATTCGTTTATCACCAGAGGCAGTCCGAATATCAGCGAGCACACCACATAGAGTATGATGAACGCGCCACCGCCGTTCTCGCCTACCACGTAAGGAAACTTCCATATACTACCCAAACCCACGGCACTGCCAGCAGCAGCCAGCAACACACCAATTTTTGATGAAAATGAACCCATAACAGTCTGTCCTTTTATTTCTTTTCTTTTGTTGTCATGATATTAAGAATCATATCGTCTGTCTTACACATCGCGTCAGCACCTATGCTGGTCAGGTTGTGTATGCTCCTGTCCACATCGTCATCCACTATGCCCTCTGACGAACTCACGCACTTGCCTTCCATAGCCAGCAGGGCTGAGAGCAGGGCGGTGGATACTCCTGAGGTTATCTTCAGCGAACATGAAGGTTTGGCTCCGTCGCATATCATACCAGTCAGGTTTGCCACCATATTCTTCACTGCTGAGCAGATGCGCTCGTAATCGCCACCCATCAGGTATGTTATACCACAACTGCTGCCTATGCTCGCCACCACACAGCCGCACAGCGCTGAGAGTTTGCCCAACGACTGCTTTATGTATATCGCCGTCAGGTGACTGAGCATCAGGGCACGAATCAGTTCCTCCTCGGTATTCTCATTCTCCTTGGCATATACGCACACGGGGTTCGTGGCACAGATGCCCTGGTTACCACTGCCGCTGTTCGACATCACTGGTATCATAGCCCCACCCATACGCGCGTCGCATGCTGATGCCGTTCGTGATATGATGTGGCAATATATGCTGTCGCCGAATATGCCCTTCGACAGAGGTCGCTCAATGCTCTTGCCTAAGTTATGGCCGTAGTTGCCCTTCAGTGCCTCGCGCGCAGCATTCATATTATATGTTCGCGCCTCCATTATGAAGCTTATCTCCTCCAGCGGTGCCGTAGTAGCAAAGTCGTACACCAGCCTCAGGTTCAGCGGAACCGTAGTATCATTAGCATCCTTAACTTGCCCCCCTTGAACTGTGAACTGTGAACTGTGAACTGTGCACTGATCCACGAACCTCGTGTGCCCTCCAGCTATCACTGCTGAAGCCTGTTTGCTGCCAGCAGAGCAGATAATTTCCACGTATAGTTTTTCGCTGATGCCCTCCTTTCTCTTTATCGAGATGCGGTCCTCGGCTATAAACCTCTTGCCTTCTTCCAGCGTTTCGGGGGTCAGGTCTTTCAGCACCTCCAGCTGATAGTCGCTCCTGCCTATTATGGCACCTAAGGCTATGGCTATAGGCAGACCCAGCATTCCTGTACCAGGTATTCCCACCCCCATGGCATTCTTCAGTATATTGGCACTCAGCAGAGCCTCTATGCGCTCTGGTCGGCATCCCAACTTCTCCGTAGCCTTGGCAGTGCATAGCGCCACACACATCGGTTCGGTGCACCCTATGGCAGGCACCACTTCAGTGTGCACCATCGCTATAATGCTATCTCTCAGTTCCTTCTCGATCATGATTTTTCTGGTAGTGTTTATGTTTTAGTTTATCGGTTTACGGGGGCAAAGTTATAAAAAAAAATCTATATCACACACTTTTTGTAAAAAAAAGTAAAAAAATGTAGGCTACAAGCCTCCTGTTGCCAGCATAGAAAAAGAGGTCTGGCGAATCACTCCGTCAGACCTCTGATTACTCTTGAGGCATGTAAGCCCATGGGGTTGCTTACAGTATCTCGATAGCCTTGGTAGCAGTTTCCTGCTTTGCGAGCTTAGGCATAGTGATGGTCAGTATGCCATCCTCCACCTTGGCTGCTATCTTGTCCTTCTCCACATCATCAGGCAGGGTGTAGTTCTGCTCGTAGTTGGTGTATGAGAACTCCCTACGCAGGTAGTGGTGCTGCTTGTCTTCATGCTTGTGCTCAGCCTTGTTCTCTATTGCCACGCTGAGGTTGCCGTCATTGTTGATGCTTACTCGGCAATACTCCTTCTTGATGCCTGGTGCAGCCACCTCCATGGTGTATGCATCCTTACTCTCCTTCACGTTTACTGCAGGTGCCGTAGTGTTAGCACGAGGCATAAAATCTGTGTTCAGGAAATCATCAAATACTGTTGGGAACCAACTGTTTTTAAACATTACTGGTAACATAATTAATACCTCCTATTTTTTTGTTGTTAAACTATGTTTGTTTAAAGAATCATTACTGAATCTTTTCACCCAACCATATCGCAACAAGCGTGCCTATGCCCCGTTTGTGTCACTTTGTCGCCAAATACAGACAAGATGTCACATCGCTCGCCGTGTGTGTCTTTTCCTAAAAAAGGTTGACTTTTCCAATATTGGGAAAAATAAAATGTGACTAACCTATTGCCAATATGAAATGTATTTTGTATATTACCAGAACAACATTATGAACCATAAAACACATAAAGAAAATGATTTACGGATACATCAGAGTGAGTAGCGACAAACAGACGGTAGAGAACCAGCGATATGAGATAAACAGGTTCTGCAAGAGTGAGCACATAGCGGTGGACGACTGGATAGAGGAAACCATCAGCGGAACGAAGAGCTATGATAAGCGTATGCTGGGATTTCTGCTGAGGAAGGTGAAAAAGGACGACACCATAATATGCAGCGAACTGTCGAGACTGGGTAGAAACCTGTTTATGATTATGGAGATACTGAACATATGCATGAATAAGGAGTGCCGAGTGTGGACCATCAAAGACAACTACCGATTGGGCGACGACATACAGAGCAAGGTGTTGGCGTTTGCCTTCGGACTATCAGCAGAAATAGAGCGCAACTTGATAAGTCAGCGTACTAAGGAGGCTCTAGCTCGCAAGAAGTTAGAAGGAGTACCCTTGGGCAGACCCAAGGGTAGCAAGACTAAAGTGGAGAGTCACAAACTTTATTGCAAGGAAAACATGATTATACGTCTACTAAAGAAAAATGTATCATTGTCATCGATAGCAAGGTTTTGCGAAGTGACAAGAAACACCCTGAAAGCATACATAGTGAAGAGAGGACTGATGATGTATGTAAAATAATACAAAAAAATAAACAAGATTATTTTGTGATTTGCTTCCGTTTTCGTACCTTTGCACATAGATTATAACCTAAGTAATATCTACGCAATTATGTACGACAAAGAGAGAGGGCTATACATAGCCCATGTCAACGGGAACGGGAACTGGAACGGAGCGCTGAGCATTACTGGCAAGATGGCTAACCGTCACGGACTGATAGCTGGTGCTACGGGCACGGGTAAGACGGTGACACTGCAGGTGATGGCTGAGACATTCTCACAGGCAGGGGTGCCTTGCTTCATGGCCGACATGAAGGGCGACCTGAGCGGCATATCGCAGGCTGGCAAACTGAGCGGATTCATAGAAAAACGCATGCCTGAGTTTGGTATCGGGAACCCCGAGTTCCAGGCATGCCCAGTGCGTTTCTTCGACGTCTATGGCGAACAGGGACACCCTATGCGTGCCACCATATCGCAGATGGGACCACAGCTGCTGTCACGACTGATGGACCTGAACGAGACGCAGGACGGAGTGCTGAACATAGTGTTCCGCATAGCCGACGAGCGCGGTCTGCTGCTCATAGATATTAAGGACCTGCGCGCGATGCTGGACTGGGTGTCAAAGAATGCTAAGGAATACACTACGAAATACGGCAATATATCATCAGCATCAGTGGGAGCTATTCAGCGTGCCTTGCTGCAACTGGAGAACCAGGGGGCCGACAAGTTCTTTGGCGAACCGTCATTCGACATCTACGACCTGATGCAGACTGAGGACGGCAAGGGCATAATGAACGTATTGGCGGCTGACAAACTGATGATGCAGCCAAAGCTATACTCTACCTTCCTGCTGTGGCTGCTGAGCGAGCTCTACTCTACCCTGCCTGAGGTGGGCGATATGGACAAACCGAAACTGGTGTTCTTCTTTGACGAGGCTCACATGCTCTTTGAGGGCACATCGAAGGCTCTGCTCGACAAGATAGAACAGGTAATCCGCCTCATACGCTCAAAGGGCGTGGGCATATACTTCATCACACAGAGTCCGACGGACATTCCAGAGAACATACTGGGACAGTTGGGCAACCGTGTGCAGCATGCCCTGAGGGCTTACACGCCAAAGGACCAGAAGGCTGTGAAGACAGCTGCTGACACGTTCCGTCCTAACCCTGCATTCAAGACCGACGAGGCGATAATGAATCTGGAGACGGGCGAGGCACTGGTGAGCTTCCTCGATGAGAAGGGTGCACCAGCCGTAGTGGAAAGGGCAAAGATACTCTTCCCTCTGTCACAGATAGGAGCCATAACTGAAGGACAGCGACTGGACATCATAAAGCAAAGCCGCATATACGGCAAGTATGACACCCCAGTGGACAGGGAGAGTGCGTTTGAGGAGCTTTTGAACGGGAACGGGAACGATAACGGGCTCCGCGAAGCGCCTGAGCACCAACAGGAGCGCAAGAACGATAACGGGAACGGGAACGGGAACGAAGACGAGAGAGAGGAACCTAAGGCTGGGAAGACCTCAAAGTCATCTGGCATCATGGGCAAGGTGCTGAAGGCTATCATGACAGCAGTCACCTCTACCTTCGCGGCTATCCTCGGCACTTACGTGAGCAATAAGATTGCTGGCAAGAAATCACGCTCCAGAACCTCGACCAAAGAAAGAGTGGTGAAGAATGCCACCAGTGCAGCAACGAGAACTGTTGCTCGAGAGATATCGCGTAGCATTCTCGGCAATATGATAAAGATATAACAATAAAGGGCAGCGATTTGCTGCCCTTTTAGTTTTCGTAGTCACGAAGTGACGTATCGTAGCGTAATCGGACGCACCTCTGGTGCTACGCTTGCCAGAGCAAGAAGCGTATCGTAGCAACCTTTGGTTGCGTTTAGTACGAGCTACGCGAGTTACACCAAATGTGCAATCAAGTCCTCACGCTCGCCTGGGAGGTAGTCGATAACAGGTATCTCAACCATAGTGTAGGCAGCAGGCTGCTGCTTCATGGTAGCACGAGCTACGTTGACGAGCACCTGAGCAGTGAGGGCTGGGTTGTTAATCTTCATATTAAACTCGAAGAGCTGGTTGTGGGTCTTGCCACTGACACCCTTACGAGTGAGGTTTACACCGTGACCAACGTCATTCAGGGCATCAACGCTCTCTACCTGGAATACGTGAGTCTCATCGTTAGCAAAGTATGGATCGGCCTTGATAGCCTTGGTAACCTCGGCAAGGTCAGCACCTGGCTCAAGTTCTACATACACCATACGACGGTGTATGCCCTCGCCGACTGGGATGGTCATAGAGAGAGCATCCTTCACACCAGCCTTAGAGCGCACACAAACAGAGTGACCCATAGAGCGGCCAGGACCGAAGTTGGTGTATGAGAGGCCCTTAGGAGCGAGTGACTGCATGAGGGTGCGGACTACAGAGTCAGAACCTGGGTCCCAACCAGCTGCTATCACTGCAACAGCATTGTTAGCCTTACAGATAGGCATGAGAGCCTTGCGATAATCGACTATAGAGGTGTGAATATCGAAAGAGTCAACGGTGTTGATGCCCTTAGCCAGAATCTTCTCAGCAAACTCCTGACAAGAACGTGTAGGAGTAGCGAGGATGGCCACATCAACGTCCTTCAGTTCGTCAATATCCTTCACCACCTGGTATGGGGTGAGTTCGAGAGGCTTGTTCTCAGCACCATTACGACGCACAATGCCTGCAATCTCGAAGTCTTCAGCTGCCTCGAGAGCCTCGATGGCAAACTTGCCAATGTTGCCGTAACCTACTACGGCTGCTCTGATTTTCTTCATAATTAGCTTGTTTGGTTGTTATGTTAATTTGTTAATTTTATCGGCTTATTTATAGCATTTTGTTATCCAATCACAAAATATGAGTGCAAAAGTACAGAAATAATACGATTTAACCAAACATTTCGTAAGATTTTTGCATATATTACTTATTTTTTATTACTGAGCCAAAGAAAACTTTGCAACGTGATTGCAAAAAGAAGTTAGTAATTTTGCAATCGAAATTACGAGAACTAAAAAAAAATAAAACATGAATGAAGTATTACATTTAATCAATGAAATGTCACCCTACCTGTTGTTGGGTTTCTTCTTTGCTGGTCTGTTGCATGCCTTTGTGCCAGGAGTGGTATATAGCCGTTACCTGAGTGGTCACGGATTCCGCTCCGTGATATATGCTGCCATGCTTGGTGTGCCCCTGCCATTATGCTCATGCGGAGTATTGCCTACGGCAATGTCGTTGAAAAAAGAGGGAGCATCAAAGGGTGCCACCGTGGCATTTCTCATTGCCACCCCAGAGACAGGTGTGGACTCTATCGCTGCAACCTATTCGCTCATGGGACTGCCCTTTGCCATCATCAGACCTGTAGCAGCATTCCTCACCTCGCTGTTTGCTGGAGTGTTGGTAAACAAATTTGACAAGACAGAACCAGAGACAGAGAAAGAGCCTGAGCCTGAGCACTCATGTTGCTGTCATCATGAGGAGAAACAGCCTGAACCCGAACACTCATGCTGCTGTCATCATGAGGAGAAGCACTCAAACCGCCTTGTCGAGGCACTGCGCTACGGCTTTATCGACATGATGGGCGACATAGGCAAATGGTTGGTAGTAGGACTGGTGGTAGCAGGACTGATCACGGTATTTGTGCCAAACGAGTTTTTCGAGGTGTTTAAGGACAATACATTCCTTTCTATGCTACTGGTATTGTGCATCGCCATACCTATGTATATATGTGCCACAGGTTCTATACCTATAGCCGTAGCCCTGATAATGAAGGGACTGACACCAGGAGCCGCACTGGTATTGCTCATGGCAGGACCAGCCTGCAATGTAGCCTCTATGCTGGTGCTGGGTAAGCGATTGGGTAAGAAGACTCTATTGCTTTATCTGTTTGCCATAATAACGGGTGCCATAGTGGCTGGTTGCATCATAGACATACTGCCAAGAGAATGGTTTATGCCTACGATAATGCAGTCGGCTTGTTGCTCACCTGAAGACACCTCATGGTTTAACTGGACATGTACAGGCATACTGACGATGCTGTTGCTATACAGCCTCATCCGTCACCTGGACGGCGAGGGAGAGTGCCATTGTCATCACGAAGAAAAACAGCCACAGCCAGAGCACTCCTGCTGTTGCCACAAAGAAGAAAAACAGCCACAGCCAGAGCACTCCTGCTGTTGCCACAAAGATTAGTCTTTCAGCAGGTTCTTTGGAAGCTTGGCCTGATAATCCTTAAAATACTGTGGGGTAAAATAAGCCACATCCTCATACTGCCCTTTGCGGAGTCGCATCTCTGCAAGGGGCATCATGTTCTTGGCAAGTGGTTGAATATCAGCTACAAAGTGGGCGTTGGGATGATTGATAACCTCCTTACACTTCTGGGCACCATTGCCAAAGAAAAAGACGTGATGGCTATCAAGGAATTCCTTGTAAGTACCAGCATCAACAATATCAGACTGCACGCCTCGCACCTCGTTAAGAGATGTATCATACAAGGCTGCAAAGACCTCCATACGACGGGCATCAATCATAGGACAAAGCAGCACCTTGTCAGTATCAGCGAGAGAAGAAAAATATTTCTCTTCATTGAGCAACAAGGGGACGCAAAGCAACTGCAAAGTAGGCACAGAGAGGAGTTTGGCATCACTGCCATAAGCCAAGCCCTTAGCCATAGAGGTGCCTATACGCAGACCTGTATAGCTGCCAGGACCAGAGGAAACAGCCACAGCATCGAGATGAAGGTGAGCCTCTTCGACTGCCTTCATAGCCTCATCAGCCATAGAACCCAGTTTCTCAGAAGCCTGAGAGCCCTTGCCATTGCCCTGTTCCACATTGTCAAAAACACACAGTCCGTCATTGCTGACAGCTATGCTGCTTACGTCGGTACTCGTCTCTATATGTAAAATGCAAGCCATTTTAGCGTAGAAAGTGTAAAGTTTTTTATTAAATCGCTTGCAAAAGTACAAAAAATAGTTGAAAACTCCCAAACTTTCAACTTTCAACTTTCAACTTTCAACTATTTTTTGTACCTTTGCAGAAATTAAACTTTTACGATTTATGCTACTATCAATGACTGGTTACGGCAAAGCCGTAGCAAAATACCAGGACAAAACCATCCACGTAGAGATAAAGACGCTGAACTCAAAGGCACTGGACTGCTCTACACGTATAGCTCCTATCTATAGAGAAAAGGAGATGGACATACGCAAGATGATACAAGAGAGTGCCATAAGAGGCAAGATAGACTTCTCAATATGGATAGAGAAAGAGGTATCGAGCGAGGCACAGACCATAAACATGCCACTGGTGAAGAGCTATGCCGAACAGTTGCAGGCCGTAAAGAGCGAACTGGGCATAGCAACAGACGACCTGTTGCCTATCATTATGCGAATGCCAGACGTGATGTCGCGCCAGGAGATAGAGGAACTGTGCGACGAGGAATGGACTGTGGCAAGCAAGGCTATAGAAGAGGCTCTGCAAAACCTCTACGACTTCCGCAAACAGGAGGGTGCAGCCCTGCAGAAGAAGTTCGAGGAGAAGATAGACAATATAGCACGTCTGATGGGCGAGATAGAGCCCTACGAGCAGAGCCGTGTGGAGAAAATACGTCAGCGACTGACTGAGAACCTGAAAGCTATACCTGACGTGGAGTATGATAACAACCGTCTGGAACAGGAGCTGATATACTACATAGAGAAACTCGACATATCAGAGGAGAAGCAGCGACTTGCCAACCACCTGAAGTATTTCCGTGATACGATGAACGAGGACATACCACAGGGACAGGGCAAGAAACTCGGATTCATAGCCCAGGAAATGGGGCGCGAGATAAATACCACTGGCTCGAAGAGCAATAATGCGGAGATGCAGAACATAGTGGTGCAGATGAAGGACGAACTGGAGCAGATAAAGGAACAGGTGCTGAATGCACTATAGAGCAGTTCACAGTGAATTACTAATTACCAATTCTTGCGCTCCTAACGGTGCTCAGGCGAGCAGAGCTCGGAGCCTAATTATTAATTACTAATTAGTCATGGATATACAAGGATTAGACTACAATACTGAGCGCGAGAAGATGCGCCTCAAGGCTTACGGCAGAGACATACAGCAGATGGTGGAACATGCCGTGACACTACCCACAAAGGCTGAAAGGCAGAGATGCGCTGAAGACATAATAAACACCATGAAGAGAGTGGTGCCAAGCCAGCAGAGCTACAAGGAGAGAACACCAATGCTGTGGTATCACCTTGCCTTGATGAGCGACTTCAAACTGGATATAGACTACCCAGTGGAATTTGAGCATGAGGACAAAATGGCAACCCCTCCCGAGAAGATAGAATACAGCAAGCAGTCTGTGCCTGTGCGACACTATGGCAAACTGCTCTTTGAGATGTTTGACAAACTGAAAGAGATGCCTGAAGGACCGATGCGCGATGCACTGGCTCAGGAAACTGCAGAACAGATGTATCGCAGTCTGGCTTCATGGGGATTCGGTTCGGTGAATAAGGAACGCGTGGTGGACGATCTGGCACGCTTTACCAATGGTAAGATACAGATGATGCCTGACGAGGTAAGGATTAGTTCTGCCGTCAGCATGAACCAAAAGGCTACAACAAAGAAGAAAAAGAAGTAAAACAAAGAGAGAGATAAGCATGGAGACGTTCATCATAGAGGGTGGAAACACCCTGAAGGGCGACATAATACCACAGGGAGCCAAGAACGAGGCATTGGAGGTGATATGTGCGACACTGCTCACCGAAGAAGAGGTGACGATAAGCAATGTGCCTGACATACTCGATGTAAACAACCTCATAAAACTGCTGAAGGACATAGGCGTGAAGGTGACCAACCCAGAGAAGGGTGTATTCACTTTCAAAGCTGACAAACTGGACTTGGAATACCTGAGCAGTGACGAGTTTGTGAGGGAGTGTGCTCAGTTGCGTGGCTCAGTGCTGATGATTGGTCCGCTGCTGGGACGATTCGGCAAGGCTACCGTAGCAAAGCCTGGTGGTGACAAGATAGGCAGAAGAAGACTGGATACCCACTTCTTGGGTTTCCATAACTTAGGAGCACGCTACGAACGTGTGATTGGCAGGGATGTGTATGAACTGAGTGCCGACAAACTGAAAGGCTGCTACATGCTACTCGACGAGGCATCTGTGACTGGTACGGCAAACATCATCATGGCATCAGTAATGGCTGAGGGAACTACCACTATATACAATGCTGCGTGTGAACCATACATTCAGCAATTATGCCACATGCTGAACCAGATGGGTGCAAGCATCTCTGGCATAGGAAGTAACCTGCTGACCATAGTGGGAACCGACAAACTAAGTGGTACGAAGCACCGTCTGCTACCTGATATGATAGAGGTAGGCTCATTCATCGCCATGGCTGTGATGGTGGGCGACGGCATAAGAATTAAGAATGCATCGATAAGAAATCTGGGCATTATACCTGATGCCTTCCGCAGACTGGGTATAACGATAGAGGAACAGGGTGACGACCTGTATGTGCCTCGCCATGACCACTACCAGATAGACTCGTTTATCGATGGCACCATAATGACATTGGCTGACGCTCCGTGGCCAGGACTGACACCAGACCTGCTGAGCGTGTTGCTCGTAGTGGCGACACAGGCACAGGGAAGTGTGCTGATACACCAGAAGATGTTTGAGAGCCGACTGTTCTTCGTGGACAAGCTCATTGATATGGGTGCACAGATAATACTCTGCGACCCTCACAGAGCTGTGGTGGTGGGGCACGACAGAAAGAGAACGCTGAGAGCTGCCCGTATGTCGAGTCCTGACATTCGTGCTGGTATAGCACTGCTCATCGCTGCTCTGTCAGCCGACGGCACATCGCATATCAGCAACATTGCCCAGATAGACCGTGGCTACGAGAATATAGAAGGACGACTGAACGCACTGGGAGCTAAAATCAGGAGAGCGTAATACAATTCATAGTTCACAGTTCATAGTTCAAAGGTTCAAGGTGATTAACGGCGAGGTATATAAGATAGGACGCTTAGGCAAGGCGCACGGCATAAAGGGCGAGGTCAGCATGTTTGTGGATGACGATGTCTTTGACCGTGTGGACGCAGAATACCTCATATTGGAACTTGACGGCATCATGGTGCCTTTCTTCATGGAGGAATACCGTTTTAAGACTGACGAGACGGCACTGATAAAATTTGAGGGAATAGACACACAGGAAAGGGCGCGCGAACTGACTGGTGCCGATGTGTATTTCCCAAGAGAGATGGCTGAAACGCAGGATAATGACGAACTGAGTTACGCCCAACTGGTGGGCTACACCCTGATAAATTCCAACGACGGCGAAGAGGTGGGCGAGATAGCCTACATAGACGAACAGACCATCAACATAATGTTTGAACTCACTGACGGCAGACTGATACCTGCATCAGAGGAGCTGATAACAGACATAGATATGGAAAAGAAAACAATAACCCTCAACATAGCAGAGGGAATACTTGACTTATAAATGAAGAAACAACAGATTTGCATACTCGGCTCTACGGGCTCGATAGGAACTCAGGCGCTGGAGGTGATAGCCGAGCATAACGAACGCTTTGAGGCTTACTGCCTTACGGCCAATAATCAGGTGGAGAAGTTGGCTGAACAGGCAAGGATATTCAAACCTGCCTGCGTGGTAATAGCCAACGAAGAGAAATATGACCAACTGAAGGAGTTGCTTAGCGACTGCCCCGACATAAAGGTGTATGCTGGTGCCAAGGCTCTGTGTGAAGTGGTGGAGGCAGAACCTATCGACATGGTGCTCACAGCAATGGTGGGCTTCTCTGGACTTGCTCCTACCATACAAGCTATCAAGGCACACAAGAAGATATGTCTGGCGAACAAGGAGACATTAGTGGTGGCTGGCGAACTGATATGTGAACTGGCACAGGAGTATCGCTCCCCTATCCTACCCGTTGACTCTGAGCATTCTGCTATATTCCAAAGCATTGTGGGCGAGGCTGGCAACGAGATAGAGAAGATTCTGCTGACAGCAAGTGGAGGACCATTCCGTCTGAAGACACTCGACGAGATGCGTACTATGACAGCAGCTGACGCTTTACGTCACCCTACATGGGACATGGGAGCAAAGATTACCATAGACTCTGCCTCAATGATGAATAAAGGATTTGAGGTGATTGAGGCAAAATGGCTCTTTGGCGTAGAGGCTGAGAAAATACAGGTGCTGGTACACCCACAATCAATAGTACATAGTGCTGTACAGTTCCACGATGGTGCAATAAAAGCACAACTGGGTGTGCCTGATATGCGACTACCTATACAGTATGCCTTCACCTATCCTGACCGTCTTACCATGTCTGGAGAAAGACTTGATTTCTTTAAACACAGTCTGGAGTTCTTTGAGCCAGACCTGAATAAGTTTAGGTGTCTTGCCTTAGCTTTTGAAGCTATAAAGCGTGGAGGAAACGCCTGTTGCGTGGTGAATGCTGCCAACGAGATTGTGAACCTCGCTTTCCGTCAGGGCAAGATAGGATTCCTTGATATGGGCGATATCATAGAAAAGACGCTTGACAAGGCTACAGTAATTAAGAAACCAACATACGAAGATTATATAAATTCAGATAACGAGGCAAGACGTATTGCCGAACAATTCATAGTATAATGATGACTCCATTTTTAATCAGAACTCTTGAGTTTATTCTCGCTATAACCATATTGGTAGCACTCCACGAGGGAGGACATTTCTTTTTTGCCAAACTGTTTGGTGTGAGGGTAAACAAATTCTACGTTTTCTTTGACTACAAATTTTCTTTGTTCTCTACCAAGTTCAACTGGTGGCGCAGACTGCGCGGCAAGGTGGACAAGGACGGTAACGTGATACCTGCCAAGAAGGACAAGGACGGCAACTACGAATATGAGGGAACGGAATACGGCATCGGTTGGATTCCACTCGGTGGTTACTGTCAGATAGAAGGTATGATAGACGAGACCCAGCACGATGTGGAGAAACTGAAAGAGCCAGCTAAACCATGGGAGTTTCGTGGCAAACCAACATGGCAACGCCTGCTGATAATGATTGGCGGCGTGTTGGTAAACTTCCTTTTGGCTCTAGTTATTTACTGCGCTGTATTCTTTGCTTGGGGTGAGGAATACTATGCTCTGAAGGATATGCCATACGGCATGAAGTTTAATGAGATGGCGCAGTCATACGGATTCAAGGATGGCGACAAACTGATCGGTACTGAGAAGGGTGCTTTCCGCGAATTTAGTGCCAACATGATGCGCGACATTTCATCTGCAAAGGAGGTTACGGTAAACCGTAACGGCAAAGAGGTAAAGGTGCAACTGCCTGGCGATATATCTCTGCTCAGCATGTTGAAGGCTGACCCCGTTTTCTGTCGTCCGTTCGTTCCTGCTGACATAGATACCGTAATACCTGCATCTTCTGCTGCAAAGGCTGGACTGATGAAAGGTGACCGTATAATGGCTGTAGGAAGCAAACCTGTGGATTCATGGAATGCTTTTTCAGACGAAACAGGCAGGATAGGTGACGCCTTGGCTGACTGCAGAACCAAAGCTGACTCTACCAGACTGCTCACTCAGGCTATAGTATATAAAAGAGGTGAGAAGGTTGACACAGCAAAGGTGGTGTTTGAAGTTAACGAGGACAGTCCTTCAGGCATAGTAATGGGTGTGGGTATGACCACAATAGGCAAATACATGAAGCCTACCCACATAGACTATAACCTGTTAACATGTATCCCTGCTGGCATAGGATATGCACTGGATATGCTTGGTGGATATGTGTCAGACCTTCAGTATGTATTCACCTCAGAAGGTGCAAAGAGTCTCGGAGGATTTGGTGCTATAGGTTCTATGTTCCCACCTGTATGGGATTGGTACATGTTCTGGATGATGACTGCATTCCTGAGCATTATTCTTGCATTCATGAACATACTGCCTATACCAGCACTTGATGGTGGACATGTATTATTCCTGCTCTACGAGATGATATTCCGTCGCAAACCAAGCGACAAGTTCATGGTTCACGCAGAATATGTGGGTATGGGCATACTGCTGTTATTAATGATAGTGGCAAACCTCAACGATGTGCTACGATTCTTTGGCATAATGTATTAAATTGAGTAGGTGAGTAGTTAAGTAGAAGAGCCGTTAATACAATGAAAGGTAAACTTATAATTTTTGCAGCTCCGTCAGGCAGTGGCAAATCGACAATAATAAACTGGTTGATGCAAGAGCATCCTGAACTGAATATGCACTTTTCCATCAGTTGTACTTCTCGTGCACCTCGTGGAACAGAGCAACATGGAGTGGAATACTTCTTTCTCACCCCAGAGGAGTTTAGGGCTAAGATAGCTAATAACGAGTTTGTGGAGTACGAGGAGGTTTATGCCGACAGATATTACGGAACGCTGAAATCACAGGTGGAGAAACAACTGGAGCAAGGCGAAAACGTAGTATTCGATGTTGATGTGCATGGTGCCATGAACATAAAGAAGGCATACGGCAGCCAAGCCATAAGCGTTTTCATACAACCACCATCAATAGAAGAGTTACGCAGAAGACTTAACGGCAGAGCTACTGATGCGCCCAAGGTTATAGAGCAACGCATAGAACGTGCAGAATATGAACTTTCTTTTGCCCCGAAGTTTGATACTGTGGTGGTAAATGATGATCTTCAAGAAGCAAAAGAAAATGCTCTGCAAAAGATTGCACAGTTTTTAGGAATTACTAATTACTGATTTCTCATTACTCATTACTAATTATCCTATGACCAATATAGCAATATTCGTATCGGGCAATGGCTCAAACTGCGAAAACATAATACGATATTTTCAAGGCTCTGAAACAGTAAATTGTGCTCTTGTCGTTTGCAACAAGAGCGATGCTTACGCATTGGTGCGTGCTCAGAATCTTGATGTTCCTACTGCCGTGATGCCAAAACCTGAACTTAACGATGAGGAGAAGATGATGGCACTGATGAAGGAATATAAGATAGACTTCATTGTGCTTGCAGGTTTCCTGCCCCTCGTACCCAATTTCCTCATTGAGGCATACCCCATGCGCATTGTCAACATACACCCCTCACTGCTACCAAAGTTTGGGGGGAAAGGAATGTGGGGACACCACGTGCATGAAGCAGTAAAGGCTGCTGGCGAGACTGAAAGCGGCATCACCATCCACTATGTCACACCTGTATGTGACAGTGGCGAGATTATAGCACAATATAAAACAACTATATCACCAGAAAATTCTGCTGATGATATAGCTGCAAAAGTGCATGAACTGGAAATGAAACACTATCCTCACGTAGTTGAGGAGGTGATAAAATCAATTTGATTTAAATAAGGAGTTTAAGGTTAACCTCTAACTCCTTATTTTATATAGGGAAGACTTATTTGATTTTGTCTTTAAAGAAGAAGTAGTATAGTACTGCAGCTACGACTGGGCGTTCGCCTGAGAACTGTACAAGGAACTTGCCTGCACTGTTGGTAATTTTACCTTTTGCATCTACATGTGCCACCTTCTTTCCTGAAATGTTTATAATGTCGCCATTCTCTTTTACCTGACCAATCTTATTGCCGCTATTGTCGTTCACTGTACCATCATACAGCAGAGCTCCAACACGATAGTTGTTATCAGCTATCACAGTCTCATCATCATCGTAATGCAAGTTACCCTGCTTAGGGAACAGGCGGTTATTGTTGATAATCTGCCCACCCTTGATATAGCCGATACGCGCGCCTGAAGCATCAAGAAAAGTACCATCCATATATTGTGTGCGTCTCATATTGGCGCGTGCCTCAGGAGTACCATACGGTGTCTGGGTAAGCAAGAAGAATACCACCATTTCACGTGGTGCCTCACAGAAGATGTTACCTAAACGGCGACCATAAATATAGAGGTCCTGACGGGTTGCCTTACCGCATGATTCACCATTTATCTCAACACCACCCGTGCTGTTAATCTTTACTTTTGCATTGATGTTTGGAATGTCCAGTACGCCATTGCTGAGCGTGGCAACCGTCTTACCACTCTCTGTATGAATGTTGCCAGCAGCAGCATCGAAGATATAAGTTTCATTGTCCACCATGCTAACCATCTTGTTCTCACTCGAATGCCAAGAGCCAATCTGATTATTGCGGCGACACTCTATTATCTTGCAGCCAGCCTTTTTGCGTGCTTCACGATCAGCGTTCTGCTTTTCCGAAGCCTCACGTTTGCGTTGCTTCATCTGCTCCACCTGATTGCCTCCATAAGGGTCGCTTGATGAGGTTACCGACTCTGACGCAGTCGCTGATTCCTTCGCATCATTGACCACGTTACTGGTTGTATTCTTTACTGCATTCTTCATTGCTTTTTTGAGTCCGCCGAACTGTGCATTAGCCATGTTGGGCACAAACACTGCGATGAGTACCAATAGTATCAAACGCATGAAATTGTTCTTTTGTTTTTTCATTGTTGTTAGTTGGTTAATGATTAATAGATAAATGTCGGAGTTTCCGGTTATGCCTACAAAAGTACGCAAAAAAAATTATACTCTTTGTTTTCTTTTGATAAAAAAAGTTAACAGACATAATCGTCAGGCACTGCTTACCCTTAAACGAAACAAGCGCCACAGGGATAAATCCTTGTGGCGCTTGCTGTTGTAACATATATTTTCTTTACCTTCTGCCAAAGAGGTCTTT
>JAEEGH010014442.1_pt1 | contig 17332 bp, 15 predicted proteins | sample 9134181 | NCBI WGS metagenome assembly JAEEGH01 (sample SAMN16246544, study PRJNA631951) | gut metagenome | biome: gut microbiome; feature: rumen; material: DP-attached | host: Bos | place: Iran: Karaj | collected 2018-10
CCTGAACGGAGGGGCGTACCGATCTGTTCACCGCGCGTCAGACGTATAATTATCTCTTTGAGTATCTGTACAGGTCGGGTCTCGGCAGCGAACGATCGATCGGTGCATGGCTGAACGAAGGCTTTTCGATGGCCGCCGAGGAATTCTGTTATCCCGGTTCCGTTGCGGAACAGGGGTATCCGGACGCGTTCGCAAACTCCGACAAGATCCGTACGGGACTGAGTTATCAGAACTTCGATGCGACCGCGAGCGACGTCGGCGCGTACGGCCAGTCGTTCCTGTTTACCGAGTATCTGAAGGCGCAATGCGGCGATACGGTATTTCGCGACGTGCTCGAGTACTGGCGCGGCGCGGATGCGCTTTCCGATCTTACGGAAGCGAAGGCGGTCAAAACGCGCCTTTCCGATGAAACGATCCTTGCGCTCGACGCGCTCTGCACGTATACCGCGCAGGTCGAGGACGCGCTCGGCTCGGAGGAGGAGATCCTGCTTTCAAAGCTCGGGCTCGCGTTCCGCATCGCGATCCTGCTGCATGAAACGGACGGCCTGTTTGCGATCGGCGCCGTGCGCGCGTCCGTTCCGGTCTATTCCGGCTCCGGAAGATGGCTGGAGGGCGGCGGCGCGCTGTGCGTCGAGGCGGGAGGAAGCTTTTCGATTCCTGCGGACGCGGACGCGGGGCTCGTGTTCGTCGGCATCAGGGACGGCGCGGTCACGGGGATCCATACCGTTCCGGAACCGGAGGAAGGCTATTACCTGATCACGGTGCAGTACGGCGGCGCCTGGTACGCGATGTCTCCTTCGCCCGACGAAAACGCGATGCTCGCGGCCGTTCCGCTGACGCTGAAAACGGACGGCTCGATCGACGTTTCCAGGGCTGCGCGGTGCATTTTCCGCGCCGACCGGACGGCGGACGGCTTTCGCTTTACCTGCGACACGCCCGCCGGGGTCTTTACGCTCTCGCGGACCGGCGTCAACGCGCAGACGCTTTCGATATCGGAACAGGCGGACGCATTTCGCTGGTCGCATTTTTCCGACGGAAGCGACAGACTGCAGGCGGACGGCTATTACGGCCGCGCGATCCTGTACGGAAGCTATCAGGGCGGTTTCGGCTATTTTGCATCCGGATATTTTGAAAACGCTTCCTTTGCGAAGCCGCAGCTTCTGCGCGTAACGATCATGCGCGGCGACGCAAACCTTGACGGAAAGCTGACCGCAGGCGACGCGGCGCTCATACTGCGGACGGTCGTCGGTCTGTCCGTCATGAACGAAGCGATGTGCATCGCGGGCGATGCGGACGGAGACGGCGAGATCTCGGCGGCGGACGCCGCAAAGATCCTGCGCCTTATCATACAACTGGAATACTGATCGGAGGATCGGGAATGCGATCTGCACCTTGGAAAAACATCATAGCGCTTCTGCTGATCCTGTGCATGGCGGCGCCGCTTGCGGGCTGCGTCACGGGATCGGACGACGCTGCGAAGGGAATCGTGATCAGCGAGGTCGTTTCAAGCAACGGCAGCAGCTATGAGCACGAGTATTACGGTTCGCCCGACTGGATCGAACTGCATAACGAATCGGACCATCCGATCAATCTGTTCGGATGGGGGATTACGGACAACGTCAAAAATGCGGACAAGGCGCTGACGCTGCCGGAGATCATTCTTCCGGCGGACGGATACCTTTTGCTGCTTGCGACCAAGATGGAAAAGACCGACACGCTTGCATGGGACGGCACAAGCCCCATCTGCCTCGGGTTTTCGCTGAAATCGGCGGGGGAGGACCTCGTTTTGATCAACCCGCATATGCAGACGATCGACGAGCTTGCCGTGCCGGAACTGCACCGCGACATCTCCTATGCGCGCCGCGAGAACGGCACCTATGGCTACTGTGAAGAGCCAACGCCCGGCAGCGCAAACACAACGAAGATTTCCGACCGTCAGCCGGAGGTGAAGGAGCCGGAAGCGCCCGAACCGATGACCGGCGTCGAGATCAGCGAGATCTCCGCGCGCAATACGATTTTGTCCTGCGGCGGGTGTCTCAAATGCGACTGGGTGGAGCTGCACAACACCACAAACGCGGATATCGCGCTTGACGGCTTCACGCTGTGCGACGAGCCGAGCGATTACGACGATGCGAATCTTTCCGGCGTACTGCCCGCAAACGGCTATCTCGTCGTATTCTGCTGCGATAAAAACTGCTCGACGAAGGACGGGCACGTGTGTGTCGATCTCGGCGTCAGCCGGTACGGCGAAACGCTGTATCTGTTCGATCCGAACGGCTTTGAACTGGAAACGTGCCAGATGCCCGAGATCCCCTATAAGGACGTGAGTTATGCGCGCCGTGCGGACGGCACATTCGGTTTCTGTGAAACGCCGACGCCCGGCGAGGCGAACACGACGGAAATCACCGACGAGCCGCCGTACCGCCCGGAGGAAACGCCGGAGCCCGATCCGGACGAGCAGAAGGAGGACGAACCCGTCGATCCGACGCTGAACGCAAAACGGCCCGAGTCGCTGCGCATCAGCGAAGCGCTTCCGAAGAACACCTACAGCATCGCGGACAGCGAGGGCGAACGCTGCGACTGGGTCGAGCTTTATAACCCGACCGACCAGGCGGTTTCGCTGCGCGACTGGTACCTTTCGGATAACCCGAAAAATCTCAAAAAATGGGCGCTGCCCGAGAGCATGTCGCTCTCCGGCGGACAGTATCTCATCATCTTCCTGTCCGGCAAGACGGGCATCGCAAACGAGCTTCACGCGAGCTTTTCGCTCGGCACGGGCGAAACGCTGTACCTTTACAACGCACAGACCGGACGGCTCGACTGGATCACGGTTCCGGAGCTTCCGGACAATGTTTCGATCGGTCTGAACGAGGCGAACGAGCAGGTTTATTACCGGTATCCGACACCCGGCGCGCCGAACGGACACGGAGAAAAGACGGCGGAGGCGATCGGTTTTTTTCAATCTGACGGCGTATACATCTCCGAGGTATGCGCCATTCACGATCGGGGAGGCAACGAAAAGGACTGGATCGAACTGTATAACGGTTCACAGAGCACCGTCTCCCTGGATGGCTGGTATCTGAGCGATTCGCTCGACGAGCCGAAAAAGTACAGGATCTCGTCCCTGTCTCTGAAAGCGAACGACTATGCAGTGATCGAAGCGACCGCTTCCTACGGGGATCGCAAGAGCAGCGACGCCCCGTTCGGCGTGAGCCCTTCCGGCGAAAAACTGTATCTTTCCGATGCAAACGGCATCATCCGGGATATCTTTGAAACCGGCGTACAGCGAAACGGCATCACGAGCGGCAGGGTAGAGGGCAACAATCAGATCAGCCGCGTATTCTTCGCGACCAAGACAAAAGGCAAGAAGAACAGCGATTCGTCGTATCGCGGATACGCGTCCATGCCGGTCTTTTCGGAGAACGCGCTCTATCACACGCAGTCCTTCGACCTTTCGATCACTTCATTAAGTCCGAATGCGACAATCTATTACACGACCAACGGCAGCGAACCGAGCAAAAGCTCGACGTTCTATTCCGGTCCGATCACGATCTCCAAGAACGCCGTGATCCGCGCGATCGCGTATGTCGACGGCATGCTGCCGAGCGAGATCGTCACGTTCCATTATTTGTTTGAGGAACCGCATACCGTTCCGGTCGTATGCCTTGCGATGGATCCGACCGATTTCAACACCGTCTATAAGGTCAAGGAGCATAAGAACATCAAGGAACGGAAGGGCTACGTGAATTACTACGAGCCGGACGGACGGATCGGCACGTCGTTCCCGTGCGACGTGAAGGCGAAGGGACGCGGTACGCTGACGTACGCGCAGAAATCGCTGACGTTCGGATTGCGCGCCGAGTACGGAATGAAGACGGTCGACTATCCGTTCTTCCCGGGGTATGAATTCACGGAGTTCGGCGCGTTTGCGCTGCGCAACGCGGGGCAGGATTACGACATGGCGCGCATGCGCGATACGTTCGTCACCCGCGCCTGCATGGGACTGAACGTCGACTGCGCCAATTCGCGCTGCTGCGTGCTCTATATCAACGGCACGTATTACGGCGTGTACGATTTCAACGAGGAGCTGAATTCCAAGTATCTTGCCACGCATTACGGCGTGGATCCCGACACGGTCAATACCATCATGCGCAACGGCTCGATCGCGATGAAGGGCAGCAACACCGAATTCAAGAAGATCTTTAAGGCGCAGACGCTGTCGAGCGAAAGCGCGTATCAGAGCTATACCGAAAAGGTCGACGCCGACGCGTTCATGGATTACGTCATCTGCCGCACGTTCATGCTCGAGACCGACACGTTCAACCAGAAATACTGGCGCACCGTCGACTATAAGATCAAGTGGCGTCCGATCCTGTACGATCTCGACTACTGCTTCATGAGCAAGTACGACCGCGACATGATGCACGTCTACTTCAATAAGGACGGCGTAGCGGCGGCGCACGGATCGCTGACCAAGTTCTATTTCACCGTTTCGCTGAAAACCAACGAGGAATGGAAGCACCGGTTCTTCGAACGCTATGTGGAAGTCGTGATGACGAAGTTCACTGCGGAAAACCTTCTGAAGCTGTTCGATCAGGTCGTCGAGGAATACCGGCCGGAGATGGAGCGTCACATCAAAAAGTGGGGGCATCCGAAATCCATGTCGAAGTGGGAAAGCGAAGTCGCGACGCTGCGCAATAAGGTCGAAAAGCGACCGACGGTCGTGCTCGAACAGATCCGCAAGGAACTGAAGATCTCAAAGGACGAGATGAACGCCCTGATCGCTAAATACAGCAATCCGTAAGAAAACACCCCGGCAAGATCGCCGGGGTTCTTCTTTCTTCCGCTTGCAGCGCCGACGGCGCAAGTGATGTTTTTGCCGCAAGCGGCAAAAGTGATGTTGCTCGCTGCGGCTCGGTCACGGCGCGGCTCTGAAGCCGCACTGCGGCTTCATTCACCCCCGCGCCGGTTCGACTCTCCCCTTGTTGTCAGGAAAAAGAAAACAGGGCATCGGAATGCCCTGTTTTCTTTCTGGTGGAGGCGGGGGGAGTCGAACCCCCGTCCGAAAATCCGTTGGCAGGATCTTCTCCGAGCGCAGTCGGTGTTTTGGGATTCCCCTCGCGCGGCGCCCTCCGACAGGCTCCGCGTTACGGTAGCTTCATGAAGTCCGGCCTGCGGCAAAGCTTACGCAGGTTCGTTCCCTACCCTGATGACGCCCGGTTCCGAAGCGGTAAGTTTCCTCGGGCGGACGCGTAGCTGCGTTTATGCAGCTGCGAGTTGAGTGTGATTGTTGTCAGTTATTTTAGACAGTTCCCGTTTTTAACGAAGCACGGGGCTTCGGCTCGCTGATCCCACTTCCGCGATCCCCGTCGAAACCATTTCGCCCCCGAGATCGATAAAGTGGTTGTTCATATAGTATGCCGGCTTTCGTCAGCGATACTGCTTTTTGATGTTCCGCTCAATGTCGCGGTCTGCGTCGCGGTCCGCAATGCTCGCGCGCTTGTCATAGAGCTTTTTGCCCTTTGCGACCGCCAGCTCGACCTTGACCTTGCCGTTCTTGAAATAGACGGACAGGGGAACGAGACTGTAGCCCTCCGCCTGCGATTGGGTGAGGAGCTTTCGGATCTCGCGCGCATGCGCAAGGAGCTTTCTCGTGCGGAACGGATCGTGGTTATAGATGTTGCCCTGTTCGTAGGGGCTCACATGCATCCCGATCAAATAGAGTTCGCCGTTTTTGACCTGCGCATAGCTGTCCTTGAGGTTCAGTGCGCCGTTGCGGATCGACTTGACCTCGGTTCCCTGCAATACGATTCCGCATTCGTATGTGTCTTCAATAAAATAATCGTGACGCGCCTTGCGGTTCTGCGCGGCGATCTTGATTCCCTTGTGTACCGGCACGGCACGTCCTCCTTTCTCCGAATAGAAACGGTGCATCGAGCGATGCACCGTTGCAAGTTCTTTTCTGTTGCGATCAGATCGATTTGCCTGCGAATCTGGCGATCAGCATCAACGCAATCGCCATGACCGCGATGATGATCGCGAGAACAACGGTGATCTTCTGCAGCTTGGCTTCACGGCTTGCGGCCTTTCCGCGCTGCGAAAAAGAAACGGTGTCGCTGCCGTATGCTGCGCCGAGACCGGAAGACTTGGTCTGTTGGATCAGCACGACCACGCACATCAGAATCGACGAAAGTACCAGAATACCGGCCACAACCCACATCAAAATATCCATATCAGTTCCTCCAAAAATATCTGCGGGAATGATTATAACACGCACCTTTCGGAAATGCAAGCATAAAACGAAAAACTTTGGATCGTTTTATGCCTGCATCGTCCGCTTTGCAGGGCTTTGATCGTTCCGCTTATTCTACCAGCGATTTGCCCGTCATTTCCTGCGGCACGGGCAGGCCCATCAGCGTAAGCAGCGTCGGAGCAAGGTCGCACAGCCGTCCGCCTTTGCGGAGCGTAACGTCCTTACGCGTATCGTCGACCAGAATGCACGGCACGGGGAGCGTCGTGTGCGCGGTAAACGGCGCATTCTGCGCTTCGTCCCACATCAGCTCGCAGTTGCCGTGGTCCGCGGTCACGATGCAGCGGCCGCCTGTCTTGAGGATCGCGGTCACGACCGTATGGAGACATTCGTCGACGGCATGGACCGCTTTCACCGCCGCTTCCATCACGCCGGTGTGTCCGACCATGTCGGGGTTCGCGAAGTTCAGGATCATCACGTCATACTTGCCGCTTTCGATCCGGGCTTTCGCTTCCGCCGCGACTTCATACGCGCTCATCTCGGGCTTCAGATCGTAGGTTGCGACCTTCGGCGAGGGGATGAGGCAGCGATCCTCGTTCGCGTTCGGCGCTTCCACGCCGCCGTTGAAGAAGAACGTGACGTGCGCGTACTTTTCGGTCTCCGCAATGCGAAGCTGCGTCAGTCCGTTGTCCGCAACGTAGGCGCCGAACGTGTTGTTCAGCGACTGCGGTTTGAACGCAACGTGCAGGTTGTTCTCGAACGTCTTGTCGTACTGCGTCATCGAAACGTAGTACAGCGGGAAGAAGCCATTTCTGCGTTCGAAGCCGTCGAAGTCCTCGAAGATGTACGCGCGCGAGATCTCTCTTGCTCTGTCCGGGCGGAAGTTAAAGAAGATCACGCTGTCATTTTGACCGATCGTTGCGGTGGGCTTGCCGTCGGTCAGGATCACGGTCGGCTGTACGAACTCGTCGGTATCGCCGCGATCGTAACTCAGCTGCATCGCTTCGGGACCGGAGGCGGCGGTCATGCCTTCGCCGTAGGTCAGCGCGGCATACGCGCGCTGTACGCGCTCGAACCGGTTGTCGCGATCCATTGCGTAGAATCTGCCCATGACCGTCGCGATCTTTCCGCAGCCGATCTCTTTGAGCTTTGCGTCGAGCTGTTCAAGGTAGCCCTTGCCGGAGGACGGGGGAACGTCGCGCCCGTCCATGAAGCAGTGGACGTAGACCTTTTTGAGACCGTTGCGCTTCGCAAGCTCGACCAGCGCATACAGATGCTCAAGGTGACTGTGCACGCCGCCGTCGGAGCAGAGCCCCATCAGGTGCAGCGAGGAATCGTGCGCCTTGCAGTTTTCGATCGCGCCGAGGAAGGCGGGATTCTCAAAGAAATCGCCGTCCTTGATCGCTTTCGTGATACGGGTCAGCTCCTGATAGACGATGCGCCCCGCGCCGATGTTCGTGTGACCAACCTCGGAATTGCCCATCTGCCCGTCGGGCAGACCGACGTCCATGCCGCTCGCGCCGATCAGCGTGTGCGGATAGGTTTTCCAGAGACGCATGAAGTTCTCTGCGCCGTCGGTGAGGATCGCGTTATACTTTTTTTCTTCCCGATAGCCGAAGCCGTCGAGGATGATCAATGCTGTCATCGGCTTCATCAGAAATGAACCACCTTCGAGAAGTCTTCGGCTTTCAGGCTTGCACCGCCGATCAGACCGCCGTCGATCTCCGGCATTGCCATGAGCTCGCTTGCGTTCTTCGGATTCATGCTGCCGCCGTACTGGATGCGGACCTTATTCGCCGTCGCATCGCCGAACACGCCGGCGATCGCCTTGCGGATCACGCCGATGGTCGCGTTCGCGTCTTCCTTCGTCGCGGTCTTGCCGGTACCGATCGCCCAGATGGGCTCGTATGCGATCACGACGGATTCGACCTGCGCGTTCGTCATGTCCTTCAACGCGGCAACGGTCTGGTTGGAAACGAGTTCGTCCGTCACGCCCGCTTCACGCTGCTCCAGCGATTCGCCGACGCAGATGATGGGGGTGATGCCCGCGTTCAGAGCGGCAAGCGCGCGCTTGTTCACGGTCTCGTCCGTTTCGCCGAAATACTGACGGCGTTCGGAATGACCGACGATCGCGAATTCCACGCCGCGTGCTTTCAGCATGTCCGCGGAGATCTCGCCGGTGAACGCGCCCTTTTCCGCCCAATGGATGTTCTGCGCGCCGAGCTTGATGTTGGTTCCCTTGATCGTCTTGCCCACGCAGCAGAGATCCACGTACGGCGGGCAGACGACGACTTCGCACTTCGCGTCCTTCACGAGCGGGATCAGCGCTTCGACGAGCTCGACCGCCTCTTCGGGCGTCTTGTTCATCTTCCAGTTGCCGGCGATGATCGGACGTCTGCCTTCCGGCTTGTCGTTCAGAACCGCCACACCGGGAAGAACCTTGCCTTCGAGGAACTCGAGCGATGCGCCGCCGCCGGTGGAGATGTGCGTCATCTTCTTGGCAAAGCCGAGCTTTTTCACAGCGGAAGCGGAATCGCCGCCGCCGATGATCGTCGTACCCTCGCAGTCCGCGCATGCTTCGGCGACCTTCTTGGTGCCCTCCGCAAACGCCGGGAATTCAAACACGCCCATCGGTCCGTTCCAGATAACGGTCTTTGCCGCGAGGATCGTCTTGCGGAACAGCTCGCAGCTCTTTTCGCCGATGTCGAGACCCATCCAGCCCTCGGGGATCGCGTCGGCGGGAACCGTCTTGTGCTCCGCGTCCGCCGCATATTCCTTTGCGACCACGGTGTCGACCGGAAGCAGCAGGTTTACGCCGCGTTCTTTGGCTTCCGCCATCAGGTCCTTCGCGAGGTCGATGCTGTTTTCGTCGAGCAGCGAGGTGCCGATCTCATAGCCCATTGCCTTGAAGAACGTGTATGCCATGCCGCCGCCGATGATCAGACTGTCGCACTTTGCGAGAAGGTTCTTGATGACGCCGATCTTATCCGCAACTTTTGCGCCGCCGAGGATCGCCACAAACGGGCGGACCGGGTTTTCGAGCGCTTCGCCCATCACGCCGAGTTCCTTGCCGATGAGATATCCGGCGACTGCGGGGATGTAGTCCGCAACGCCCGCCGTGGACGCATGCGCGCGGTGCACGGTGCCGAACGCGTCGGAGACGAACAGGTCCGCGAGGGAAGCAAGCTGCTTTGCGAATTCCGGATCGTTCTTTTCCTCTTCCTTATGGAAGCGCGTGTTCTCGAGCAGGACGATTTCGCCTTCCTTCATGTCCGCGATCGCGGTCTTTGCGCTTTCGCCGATCGTGTCGGTCGCAAACCATACGCGCGTATCCGGCAGCAGCTCCGCAAGGCGCTGACCGACGGGTTCCAGAGAGTACTTCGGATTGACTTCTCCTTTGGGCCTGCCGAGATGCGAGCAAAGGATGACCTTCGCTTTGTGGTCCAGGAGGTACTTGATCGTCGGAAGCGCAGCAACGATGCGCTTGTCATCCGAAACGGTGCCGTCCTCTGCGAGCGGAACGTTGAAGTCCACGCGCACAAGAACTCTCTTGCCTTCTACGTTGACGTCTTCGATTGTCATTTTTGCCATAGTTCTATATTCCTTTCCTGAATTTCCTTATATCATGAAGCGATCGCTCGCATCATTTCAAATCTCATAGACCGCGCCTTCTTCGGCATATTCGCAGAACGGGTCCGAAAGCGCGGGAAGGTGTGTTTCGCCGCCGAAGCGGTGGGTAAGCACGGCGCGTCCGCAATGCGCCGCCGCTCTGAGCCGCATGACCTCGAAAACGGTCATGTGGTTTTTCAGCGCTTTTTCGTTCGATTCGTCGACGAGACACGCGTCCGCAAGCAGCAGATCGGCGTCCTTCGCGATATCTTCGATTCCTTCGAACCACGCGCTGTCGCCCGTGTAGAACAGGGATCGGCCGTTTTCGCCCGTGATCCGCACACCCGTGGTTTTCACCGCGTGGCGAACCTCCGAAAACCGCAACGTCATGGTTCCGATCTTTGCCTCGAAACCGTCAAAGGTGCGGACCGGACGGAACACGGGGGAGGTGAATCGCTCGATCTCCGGCGAAAACAGCGTGACCGGCGCGTCGCACAGCCCGAATTCCATGAGATACCGAAAGAGATCGATTTCTCCGCAATGATCCGCGTGCAGATGCGAAAGCACGATTGCGTCAAGGCGCATCCGTCCGGGGATCAAAGCGCGAAGCCGGCTTAAAGACCCGCTGCCGCAGTCCAGCAGGATCCGCGTATCGCCGTCCTCAACCAGGTAGGACGAACAGCCCTTTCCCGCCGCGGGAAACGGACCGTAAACGCCCAAAAGCGTCAGCTTCATGCTTCGTCCTCCGCAGCGGCAAGGATCTCGTCGATGATCTGATCGACGTCGGAGCTTTCCTTTTCGGGATCGTCCTTTGCGATCTGGTCGACCGTCCAGAGCGGACCGTCCGATTCGCTTTCGCGGCTCGGCTCATAGTTTAAGGGTGTCGCCTGATAATCGGGGATATCCTCGCGGAGATAGGACGGATCGCCGTTCGGCTTTCCTTTGTCGGAGTCGGTCGTGCCGAGCCCGGGCAGGGGCGAGCCGTCCGCGCCGAGAAGCTGCGGAACCGCCTCGTGCAGCGCGCGGGAAAGCTCTGCGAACCGCTTCGCGCTGTCCTGCGCCATCTGAAGCTGCTCCTGCACCATGTTGTCGTAACCGGTGAGCAGCGCGGCGTACTGTTCGATCTGCTGCTGAAACTCCTCGCGCTTTTTGACGCCTTCGTCCTCCGCTTCGCGGATGATCTCGCGCGCGCTGCGGTAGGCGTCGTCGACGGTGCGTTCCGCTTTTTTGCGCAGCGAATCGCATTCGCCCTGCGTCTGTTCAAGAATGACGCCCGCCTTGCGCTGCGCGTCTGCGATCATATTGTCGGCGGTCGCTGTCGCTTCGTTCAGCGCGCGTCCGATGCCGCGCTCACGGCGTTCCACGTCGATGATGCGGTCCTTCAGCCGCTTATTGTCGGCGGTGAGCGTTTCCAACTGCTGTTCGAGCGCGGTGATGCGTTCCTGCTGCTCTGCGATGATGCGCTGTTTCTTGCCGAACATATTAAACCTCCAGACGATCCTGCTGTACCGTTACGGGTACGGGGTAGTCCAAATGCCGGTATGCATCCGGCAAAACGATCCTGCCGCGTGTGGTGCGGGCAATGAAGCCGAGTTTCAGAAGATACGGTTCATAGACGTCCTCGACCGTGCCGGCATCCTCGCCGGTGTAGGCGGCAATGGTATCGAGCCCCACGGGACCGCCGCGGAACGTTTCGATCATGGCGGTGAGCATCTTGCGGTCGACCGCGTCCAGACCGAGCTCGTCGATCTTCAGCATGGCGAGCGCGTTCTGCGCGGTTTCGAGGTCGATCACGCCGCTTCCGCGCACCTGCGAATAGTCGCGCACACGGCGAAGAAGCCGGTTTGCGATACGCGGCGTTCCGCGTGAGCGGGACGCAATTTCCAGCGCGCCTTCCTCGTCGATGTCGATGTGCAGAATGTCCGCGCTGCGCGTGACGATCTCCTTTAAGCTTTCGGGCGTATACAGTTCCAGCTGTTCCTTGATGCCGAAACGGTCACGCAGCGGGGAGGAGAGCATGCCGAGCCGCGTGGTTGCGCCGATCAGCGTGAACCGCGGCAGATCGAGACGGATGCTCCGCGCGCCGGGACCTTTGCCGATAATGATATCGAGCGCGAAATCCTCCATCGCGGGGTACAGGACTTCCTCGACGTTCGGATTCAGCCGGTGGATCTCGTCGATAAAGAGCACGTCGCCCGGGCTGAGGTTTGTTAAAAGTGCGGCAAGATCGCCCGCATGCGTGATGGCGGGACCGCTCGTCACGCGCAGACTGACGCCCATCTCATTTGCAATAATGCCTGCGAGCGTCGTTTTGCCGAGACCCGGAGGTCCGTACAGAAGCGCATGATCCAGCGACTCGCCGCGGGACTTTGCCGCTTCGATATAGATCTGCATATGCTCCTTCACGCTTTCCTGACCGATGTACTCGGACAAAAAATGCGGGCGGATGCTGTATTCGTTTTTGGCGTCCTCCTCCTGAAGGGAAGAAGAAATCAGTCGATCGTCCTGCATGTTTTACCCCTTTGCCATGCTTTTCAGCGCTTTGGTGATCAGTTCTTCCACCGTGTCCGCTTCCTTGATCTTCGCAACCGCGCGCGACGCGGTCAGCCCGTCGTATCCGAGCGACGTGAGCGCCGCGACCGCTTCGCTCTGCAGGGAGGGAAGCGACGGCTTCGCATCGGCAGCCTTCACCGGAATCGCGCCCGGCGTTTCCTGCCGGATCGCTTCCTGCAGTTCGAGGATCACGCGCTGCGCGGTCTTTCTGCCCATGCCGACGACACGGTCGAACGCCGCGGGATTGTCGGTCACGATCGCCGCACGCACATCCGACGGCGTCATGGTCGAAAGCACCGAGATCGCCAGCTTCGGTCCGACGCGCGAAACGTTCAGAAGCCGCCGGAACATATCGCGTTCCTCGGTATCGGCAAATCCGTACAGCGCCTGCACGCCCTCCGCAAGATGCAGATGCGTATAGAGTTTGGCGGGTTTCCCGACGATCAGCGTTTTCAGCGTCATCGTGCTGCAGAACAGTTCGTATCCGACGCCCGACGCCTCGACGACGGCGCGGTCCGCGCCCGATTCCTCAACGATTCCTTTGATATATGCGTACATGGTGTTCTCCTATTTGATCCGGTATTCTTCCTGCGCGGGTCCCGCGTGAAACGCCAGACACAGCGCCGCCGCCAGCGCGTCCGCCGCGTCGTCCGGTTTCGGCTCGGTCTTGAGCCCGAGCAGCACGCGGATCATCTGCTGGACCTGCTTTTTGTCGGCGTGACCGTTGCCGCAGACGGACTGCTTGATCTCCATCGGCGTAAACTCATACATGGGAATGCCGCACTGCTGCACGCCGAGGATCGAAACGCCGCGTCCCGATCCCACGGAGATCGCGGTCGTGATGTTGTGGTAAAAGAACAGCTCCTCAAACGCCGCCATATCGGGATGATACAGTTCGCAAAGCTGCCGTGTGCCGAGATACAGCTTTTCGAGCCGCTCCGGAAACGGAAGCGACTTGTCCGTTTCCACCACGCCGAAATCGACCGGCACGAGCGACTGACCGTTTTTTTCAACGACGCCGTAGCCCATGATCGCATAGCCCGGGTCGATCCCCAAAATCCGCAAAGCCGTTCCTCCCCATAAATTTTCATTTTATTATATCATGTAGGTCCTCCCGATGCAAGAAATCCGCGAAAAAAAGAACGCGCATTTCCGACGCTCCGGAAACGCCCGCCGCGCAAGATTTCTGTTGCAGGCAACGCCGGATTATGATACACTTTCATATTAAGATGAAGGAATCACGATCGGAGGTAAGCCAAATGAAAGGAAGGAAAAAAGGAGGGGCAAAGCGCCTTCTGCATCTTCTGTGGATCATTCCGCTTTTGATCGTTCTGCTGTTCGGAACGCTGATGTACCTCGTTCCGGCATTGGAGAACGTCGACCGAACACCCGTCGAAGGCGCCGCGGACTGGATGAAGGGACTTCCCGACGACATGCCGCTTTCCGACGTCGTACTGCCCGGTACGCATGACGCCGCAACGAAAAACGTGCAGCTTGCGTTCATCACCAGATGTCAGGCGCTTACGATCGCCGAACAGCTCGACGCGGGCTTCCGCTATCTCGACATTCGTCTTGCGGCGAGCGGAGAAAAGCTCAAGCTGATGCACGGATTCACCGCCTGCCTGAAATCCGGCTGGCCGTGGGCGTCGACGCTGTTTTATGACGACGTTCTTTCCGACAGCTATGCATTTTTGAAGGCACATCCGACGGAGGCGATCGTCTTTGCCGTCAAGCATGAATACGGCAGCGAAACGCCGGAGCAGTTCGAGGCGCTGCTTTCCGCATACATCGCGCAGGATCCCGATATGTGGCTTTTGACCGATTCGATCCCGACCGTCGGCGAAGCGCGCGGGAAGATCGTTCTTGTGCGGCACTATGAGGATAAGAATCAGCCGGTTCCGACGGTCGGACTTCCGTGCTACTGGCAGACGCAGAACGGGCACAACGACGTGTCGCTGAACGCCGCGACGCACAAAAACGGCAGTTACACGCTGATCATTCAGGATCGTTACGAATACGATCCCGCCGATAAACTGAATGCGTTTCGGAGCGGCGTCGCCGCGGGACAGACGGGGGAGACGTTCCTGACGATCAACTTCCTCTCCACAAAGGGCACGGCGGCATTCGGACATCCCTACGGGCTTGCGAAGAAGCTGAATCCCGCGCTGCTCGGTTCAAACGACGCGCTGAAGGGCTGGATCGTCACGGACTTCGGCTCGGCAAAGCTTGCGCAACGGATCTATCAAACAAATTTCGCCGGATAAGAAAGAGGAATGCGTATGAAAAAAGCTCTGAAAATCATCGGAATCATCCTGCTGGTCCTTGTGCTTCTGTTTGCCGCCTATGTCGCTTACGTGCTCATCCGTTACCATCGCATCGGCAGTCAGCCGATCGCGCCGGAAGGGACTGCAAACGGCACGATCGAGACCGGAACGGAGTACAAGATCGTTTCCTATAATATCGGTTTCGGCGCGTATGAATCCGATTTCGGCTTCTTTATGGACGGCGGCGACCGCGCATGGGCATGGTCGAAGGAACGTCTCGATAAGAACCTGAAGGAGATCGGCACGGTCCTGCAGGCGCAGGATGCGGATATCCTCCTGATTCAGGAGATCGACATCGGTTCAACGCGAAGCTACTGCTTTGACGAGCGCCCGTATATGGTCAATGCGCTTCCCGAGATGTCGTATACGTTTGCACAGAACTACGACTCGCCGTTCCTTGCCTATCCGGTCACGCAGCCGTTCGGCAAAGCACGGTCGGGACTTATGACTTTTTCCGCGGCGCCGATCGCATCCGCGGAGCGCGTGGAGCTGCCGATCGAGGAGGGATTCACCAAGTTTTTGGACCTTGACCGCTGCTACTGCAAAAACCGGATCCCGCTGCCGTCCGGCGCGGAGCTGATCGTTTACAACATGCACCTTTCGGCGTACACGTCCGACGGTACGATCGCCTATGAGCAGCTGGAGATTCTGCTGAACGATATGCAGTCCGAATACGAAAAGGGCAATTACTGCGTCGCGGGCGGCGATTTCAACAAGGACCTGCTCGGCGATTCCTCAAAATACTTCGGCAAATCCGACATTGAGTATACTTGGGCGCAGCCGATCCCGGACAGCATGTTCGAGGGACGGAACATCACGCTGATCGCGCCGATCGATGAAAAAAAGCCGGTTCCGAGCTGCCGCAACGCCGACGGTCCGTATCATGCGGGGCAGTACACGCTGACCATCGACGGCTTTATGGTCACCGACAACGTCGAGGTTGTCTATGCAAACGTCGTCGATACCGGATTTGCGTATTCCGATCACAATCCGGTCGAGATGCATTTCGTTTTGAAATAAGGAGGATCGAATGAGCAAACTGTTCATTTATTACACGCTGTCCGGCAACGGCGACTTCGCCGCGGAATGCCTGAAGGACAATGGCTTTGCAATCCGCAAGGTCGAAACGGCGAAAAAACCGCCGAAATCGTTTTTCTTTCAAATCCTGCAGGGCGGATTCAACGCGGGACGCAGGTATTGCGAACCGCTGAAGCCGTATGATACGGACGTTTCCGCCTTTGACGAGGTCGTGGTCGGCTCGCCGGTCTGGAACGGGCGCCTGTCCTGTCCGGTCAATACCGTTCTTCGCGACGTCGATTTCGCCGGCAGGAAGGTCACGTTCGTGCTGTATTCCGGCAGCGGCGAAGCAAAGAAGGCGGAGGAACAGATCAAAAAACGCCTCCCGGACGCGGCGATCCTGCACGTGAAGGAGCCGAAAAAGAATCCCGACGCCGCGCGCGCGATCCTTTCGCAACTGTGATCGAATCCGTCGTCTGCAAAACCGAATATCCGATCCTGCTCGTGCACGGCGCGGGCTTCCGCGATCTCAAAACGCCGGTCTACTGGGGGCGGATTCCGAACGTTCTGCGCTCGCACGGCGCGACGGTCTTTTTCGGCGAACAGGACTGCTGGGCGAGCACGGAGACGAATGCGCACGCGCTCTGCGAACGCATCGACGCGGTGCTGAAGGAGACCGGCGCGAAAAAGGTGAACATCATCGCGCATTCAAAGGGCGGTCTCGAGGCGCGCATGGCGGCGTCCTCGCTGAACTGTGCCGACCGGATCGCAAGCATCACCACGATCGGTACGCCGCACCGCGGATCCAAGACATTCAGCATCTTTCTCCGTGCGCCGCGTGTGTTCTTTTCGATCGCCGCGTTCGCGGTCAACAACTGGATCCGGCTGATCGGCGACCGCGAGCCGGATTTCCGACGCGTATGCGAGGAGTTTGCCGTATCGCATATGGAACGGTTCAACGCCGAGAACCCGGATGCGCCCGGCGTGTTTTATCAGAGCGTGGCAGGCGTTATGCGCCGTCCGTTTTCGGATATCAACCTTTCCACGGCATGCTTCGTGCTGAACCGCATCGAGGGACCGAACGACGGACTCGTCTCCGCGGAATCGGCAAGATGGGGCGAGCGCTGCATCGAGATCCGCGGCAATACGCGCCGCGGCATTTCGCATCTGGATGAGATCGACTTCCGCCGTTCCGCGTTTTCCAAAAAGACGGGGAAGGACGTGCGCGACATCACGGACTTCTACGTCGAGCTTGTCCATGATCTCAAAAACCGGGGATTCTGACTGCGTATAAAAAAAGACCCGCGATATTCGCGGGTCTTTGCAGTCATGAGACTATTTTGCGGTGACCTTGCCGTTGGTGACCTTGACGTATTCGGCAAACATGTAGCCCTTCTTTCCGTCGCTGGTCTTGACATAGTACCATTTCTTGCCGCCGCTGTCCTTCGTGGACCAGTAGATGGTGAGCTGCTCGCCGCTTGCATATTCCTTGATGCATTCGGACTTATCGTCCGCGCTCTTGCGCAGCGCGATCTTGGAAGCGACGACTTTGCCGGTTGCGTCGCCGGTGGCTGCAGAG
>JAEEGH010014444.1_pt1 | contig 17331 bp, 11 predicted proteins | sample 9134181 | NCBI WGS metagenome assembly JAEEGH01 (sample SAMN16246544, study PRJNA631951) | gut metagenome | biome: gut microbiome; feature: rumen; material: DP-attached | host: Bos | place: Iran: Karaj | collected 2018-10
GTTGAAACCGTCCTGATACTCGGTGGTGTTCATCAGGCGCAGGCCCTTTGCCGTAGCAGCTGCGATAGCATCGTCAGCGTACTTCTTGGCATTGGCCCAATCCTTCATCACCAGGGCGACGCGGGCACGGATGCCCATTACGGTCGCTGCATCCAGGTTGCACTTGGAAGTATAGTTGGTGTAGGTGTTGGCCGGATTCTTCAGATAAGCGATTGCTGCATCCAGGTCGTCGGTGATCTGCTTGTAAACCTGAGCGACGGTGGAAACCGGTTTCATCGTGCTCTCCTTCGTAGTAACTACAAGGGGAACTGCGAGATCCGTAGCAGCGGTAGCTGCATCGTAGCGGTCAGCGTAGAGCTGGACGAGCCAGAAGTAGAAGTAAGCGCGATATGCCAGTGCCTGGCCCTTGAGCATCTCTTTCTGGAGCTGGGGACCTTCAGCCTCGTCGACATAGTCGAGAATCATGTTGGCGTTGGAGATCAGCTTGTAGGAGATGGTGAACGGGAAGTAGGTCGTCCAGGCATCCGGGTTGCGGGTGCTGGTCCACTTCACCTCACCGGTGTTGGTCCACCAGCCGTTGCCGGCTGCCGGGAAGACGAGGTCTTCACCGAGGCAGTCCATGGCAATCTGGAACGAAGGCAGACCACCGATGTTCTGGCGGGAGAAGTACTGCGAAACCAAAGCCTTGTGCATACCGTTCAGCGCAGCTTCGATGTTGTCCGTGGTGGACATCACGAAACTCTGGTCGTATGCGTCGGTCGGTGCAGTCTCGAGAAAATCCTTGTTGCAGGATGCGAGGCTCACGACGAGAGCGAGGCCTGCGAAAAGTGCAAATATCTTTTTCATACTGTTTCGTACTTAAGAATTAGAACTGGAAGTTAACACCCAGGGACATCGTTCTTGCAGGGCTGTAGCTGTTGTAGCTGGTACCTGCGAAGTTGTACTGGGGATCCATACCCTTGCGGGCGCAGAAGAGATGCGCGTTCTCGACGCTGCCGAATACGCGGATACCGGAGAGATCGAGCTTCTTCACCACGTTCTTGGGAAGCGTATAGGAGAAGGTGATGTTACGGATATTCAGGTAGGAAGCATCCGTCAGGAAACGGGAAGAAGAACTGACGTTCTGGTAGTTGCTGTCACCGTTGTCAAGTCTCGGGATATCGGTGATATCACCAGCCTGGTGCCAGCTCTGGAGCAGGTCTTTGTGGAAGGCCGAACCCAGGCTGTTGACACCCATCAAGCCTGCATAGGTCGTATCGAGTTTCTTGCCACCCAGACCATAGGTCAACAGGACGGAGAGGCTGAAGCTCTTATAAGTAAAGGTATTGGTCAACGAACCGTAGAGATTCGGAATCGAAGTGCCTACATAGTACTTGTCGGCATCGGTGTACTTGTGAACCTTTTCGCGGGTTGCGGTCGGATCGAAGATACGGTTGCCGTACTCATCCTTGACTTCCTGCTGCATGACGGTGCCGTCAGCCGGGTTGAGAACAGGGTTGCCGTTCTCATCGAGGACGTCTTCCATCTTCCAGCCACCCTTGTAGAAGAGAGCGTCACCGGTATCGGGATCGACACCTTCGTACTCATAGAGCCAGAAATCATACATCGAGTGGCCCACGGTGTAACGCTTGGTGCCGCTCACGATTTCGCCCTGAGGGAGTTTGGTGATGCAGTTCTTCACCTTGGTAGCGTTGAAGGTTGCATTCCACTTGAAGTCCTTGGTGCGGACGATGTCTGCGGAGAGCTGGAGCTCGATACCCTGGTTGTACATCGTACCGATGTTCTGCCACTGGGTGAGCACACCGGAAGACAGCGGCTTGGGGACCTCGAAGAGCAGGTTGTCGGAGATTCTGTGGAAGAACTCGACGCTACCGGTCAGGCGGTTGTCGAAGAGGCCAAAGTCGAGGGCCAGGTCGAAGGTCTTGTTGACCTCCCAGGAGAGTTCCAGGTTACCTTCAAGGTCGCTCTGGATGAAGCCCGGGGTGTTGGCGTTCTTCTTGATATCATAGAGGGTCTGCCAAGCATACCAGGAATCGGTGCCGTCGTTACCGACCGTACCGTAGGAAGCACGGAGTTTCAAAGCGCTGATCCAGGGGATCGAAGCGATGAAAGGTTCCTCCTCCATACGCCAGGATGCGCCGATCGACCAGAAGTTACCCCAGCGGGCATCTGTGTAGAAGTGGGAAGAAGCGTCGCGGCGGAAGGAAGCGGAGAGGTAGTACTTGTGTGCGTAGTTGTAGTTTGCACGTGCGAAGTAACCTTCCGTTGCCTGACGCTGGCTGTAGGTGTACATGCTGGAGATGGTCGTGTAGTTGATCAGCTCGGTGTTACCCTCGGCGATCAGGCCCTGCTTGAAGCCGTACACATATTTGTAGTTTTCATCATAGCTCTCGTGACCGAGGAGCAGGTCCACGTTGTGATTGGCAAAGCTCTTGTTGTAGTTGAGGAGCTGGTTGATGTTGTAGACGTCGTAGCGATAGTTCACGATACGGCCGCGGCCTGCCGGAGCACCGTCACCGACCTGGGTATTTTCATTGGTCTGGTTCAGGTAGTTGCGGAAGTCGTATGCAGCATTGAAGGTGAACTTCAGGCCGTCCATCAGGATGAGGTCCACGTATGCACGGGAGTTGAGGACGTTGCGCTTGTAAGACTTGGGGTTCCAGAGGGTCTCTGCAACGATGTGACGGCCCGGGCTTGCGCCACCGCCTCGGTTGTCCCATTCATAGACCTTCTCGCCGTTTTCATCCAGTACGTAGCTACCGTCTGCATTGTGCTTGTGGATCGGGTAGAGCGGACCGATGTTGCGTGAGAAGTAGAACGGGTTGACATAACCCGAAGAGGAGTCGGTGTTGGTCACGTTGGAGTTGGCCATCGTAGCGGCGAGGTTGAGGCCTGCCTTCAGCCACTTGCGCGGCTGGATGTTTACGTTGGCGCGGCCGTTGAAGCGCTCCAGGAAGGATTCAATCGTATAACCCTGCTCATTCAGGTAACCGAGGGACATGAAGTAATCGGACTTCTGTCCTGCACCCGATGCGCTCACGGTGTATTCCTGACGGTGGCCGACGCGGCTCACTGCGTCAGTCCAGTTGAGGTCGTCAGCGTAGAGCAGCTGAGCGGCGGGGTTGATCGTACCGTCGTTGTTCATCACGGCGTTGTCTGCCACGTTGAACGGGTTGTTGATCAACTGCGTGGGGAACAGGTCGGCCGTTGCCTTCGCGGAAGCGGTCTCCATGGTGTAAGTGCTGCCGGAAGCGGAAAGCAGACCGTTGCGGAGAGCCTCCCAAGCGACGGGAACATACTGGTAAGCGTCGAGACGCTCGTACTCGGGGATACCGCGGACGCTGAAGCCCTGGTTGATCTTGACATCGAACTGGACGCGTTCGCTGCGGCCGCGCTTGGTGGTCACGATGACGACACCGTTTGCAGCACGGGAACCGTACAGTGCGCAGGATGCGGCATCCTTCAGGATGGTGATGTTTTCGATATCGTCGGTGTTCATGTTGGCGATACCGTCGTAAGGCACACCGTCAACGACATAGAGCGGAGTGCTGCTTGCGTTGATGGAGCCGAAACCGCGGATACGGATACTTCCGGAAGAACCCGGCTGGCCGGAAGCGGAAGTAAACTGCACGCCGGCGGTGGCGCCTTCCAATGCGTTGGTTGCATTGGAGATGGGGCGGCTTTCAATTTTCTTGCTGTCCACCGTTGCTGCCGAACCGGTAAAGTCTTTCTTGGAGACAGTACCGAAGGCGACGACGACGGTCTCTTCAAGCATCTGGGAATCAGGTGCGAGAGCCACGTTGACGGTAGAACGTGCGGAGACGGCGACTTCTTCGGTCAGGTAGCCGACGGACGAGAACACAAGCGTTCCGTTCGGGGCAACCGAAATGGTGAAGTTACCATCCGCATCCGTTGCGATACCGGTCGTCGTACCTTTGATGACGACGGATGCAAAGGGTACGGGTTCACCCGTAGCCTTGTCAGTCACAGTACCTTTCACGGAGATGTTCTGAGCGATGGCTACGCCACCGAGGAGAATCAGCGCCAGAAAAGCCGTGACGAGAGATTTAAAATTCCTCATAGGTTTTAGGGATTGGTTAAACAAAAAAGAAATTGGTTTACAAATAAACTTTGTGCGTCTAAATGGTGCGTACTTACTCAATATATCAGAATACAAATATACATTTTTTTCTGATTTACTACAACTTTCTCTCCCAGCGCCATGTTTTTTCGCCGATTCATTATTAAACCAACCCTTTCCAGTTATTTGTCTGAACGTGTGAGCGCCATGAAAAACCAGACAATTCTCTACCGCGGACGCCCTTATGGAAACGAAGAAGGGTGACCGCGAGGCCACCCTTCTTTTTTAATATATTATCCGGAGATTATTCGAACTTCTGGTTCAGGATCTCCATGATCTTGATGGCAGCCGTAGCGACCGGGGTGCCCGGGCCGAAGATGGCCATGGCGCCGTCACGGTAGAGCTCGTCGTAATCCTGGGCGGGGATCACACCGCCGACGACCACCACGATATCCTCTCGGCCGAGTTTTTTAAGTTCGGCGATGATCTGCGGCACGAGGGTCTTGTGACCTGCAGCCAGCGAGGAGACACCCACGACGTGGACATCGTTCTCGACAGCCTGCTTGGCAGCCTCTTCCGGCGTCTGGAAGAGCGGGCCCATATCGACGTCGAAACCGCAGTCGGCATAACCGGTGGCCACCACTTTGGCGCCGCGGTCGTGACCGTCCTGGCCGAGTTTCGCAATCATGATACGGGGCTGACGGCCCTCTTTCTTCGCAAAGTCGGCGACCATCTTCTTGGCCTGCTCGAACTGCGAATTGTTCTTGACTTCAGCGGAGTAAACACCGGTATTCATACGGATAACTGCTTTATAACGTCCGACAATCTTTTCGCATGCATCGGAGATCTCACCGAGAGTTGCGCGGACCTTGGCCGCCTCGACAGCGAGTTCGAGGAGGTTGCCGGTCTTGGTCTCCACCGCGTGGGTGATGGCAGCGAGGGCTTCCTGGACGGCAGCCTCGTTGCGGTTCGCGCGGAGTTCCTTCAGACGGGCAATCTGGCTCTCGCGGACCTTGGTGTTGTCCACGTCGAGGATCTCGATTGGATCTTCATGCTCGAGGCGGTACTCGTTGATACCGATGATCTTGTCGATACCCGAGTCGATGCGGGCCTGCTTGCGGGCAGCGGCCTCCTCGATACGGAGCTTCGGGATACCGGTCTCGATGGCCTTGGCCATACCGCCGAGTTTCTCGACCTCCTCGATGTGTGCCCATGCCTTGTGTGCCAGCTCGTTGGTCAGGCTCTCCACATAGTAGGAACCAGCCCACGGGTCGATACTGCGGCAGACCTGGGTCTCCTCCTGGATGTAGATCTGCGTGTTACGCGCGATACGGGCGGAGAAGTCGGTCGGCAGGGCGATAGCCTCGTCGAGGGCGTTGGTGTGCAGCGACTGCGTGTGGCCGAGGGCGGCGCCCATGGCCTCGATGCAGGTGCGGGCCACGTTGTTGAACGGGTCCTGCTCGGTGAGCGACCAACCGGAGGTCTGGCAGTGGGTACGGAGCGAGAGGCTCTTCGGGTTCTTCGGGTTGAACTGGTTCACGATCTTTGCCCAGAGCATGCGGGCTGCACGCATCTTGGCAATCTCCATGAAGTGGTTCATGCCGATAGCCCAGAAGAAGGAGAGGCGCGGCGCAAATGCGTCCACGTCGATGCCCGCCTTGATACCGGTGCGGATGTAGTCCATACCGTCGGCCAGGGTGTAAGCCATCTCGATATCGTTGGTAGCGCCGGCTTCCTGCATGTGGTAACCGGAGATGGAGATCGAGTTGAACTTAGGCATATACTTGGAGGTATAGGCGAAGATGTCGCCGATGATACGCATCGAGAACTCCGGCGGATAGATATAGGTGTTACGCACCATGAACTCCTTGAGGATGTCGTTCTGGATAGTACCGGACATCTCTTCGAGTTTGACGCCCTGCTCCAGGCCGGCCACGATATAGAAGGCCAGGACCGGAAGAACGGCGCCGTTCATGGTCATGGAGACGGACATCTTGCCGAGCGGAATCTGGTCGAAGAGGACCTTCATGTCCTCGACGGAGCAGATGGACACACCGGCCTTGCCGACGTCGCCCACGACGCGCGGATGGTCTGCGTCATAGCCGCGGTGGGTAGCCAGGTCGAAGGCGACCGAGAGGCCCTTCTGGCCGGCAGCCAAGTTGCGGCGGTAGAATGCGTTGGACTCTTCAGCCGTGGAGAAACCCGCATACTGGCGGATGGTCCAGGGCTTGTTCACGTACATCGTGGAGTAAGGACCGCGGAGGAACGGGGGAAGGCCGGCCGCATAATTCAGATGCTCCATGCCTTCGAGATCCTTGGCGGTGTAGAGCGGCTTCACCTCGATCCGTTCCGGAGCGAGCCAGGCTTCGCCTGCACCGGCAGCGCTGCAGCTCTTGGACGCTGCGCCTGCGTATTCGATATCTTTGTTGAAATCAGGTCTCATGGGTTCTTCCTCCTATTAAAGTGCCTTGATGCCCATTTCCTGCTGATAGCCCCGGAGGGTATCGAGGATGTTGCACTTGACGTGGATATAATTCTTGATGCCCTTTTCCTCGAGCTGCGGACGGCATTCCGGATCACCGGCGACGACCAGGACAGCCTTGTCACCGAGCAGTTCGGCGATCTGCGGAACAGCCTCGGCGTATTCGTCGTCGGCCGAGCAGGCCACGACGATGTCGGCCTTGGCGGCGACGGCTGCCTTGACGCCCTCTTCAATGGTAGCGAAGCGGTTGTTGTCCACCACCTTGAAGCCGGCTACCGCGAAGAAGTTGCAGCTGAACTGCGCGCGGGCGCGGCACATGGCCAGGTTGCCGAAGGTCAGCATGAAGACCACCGGGCGCTTGCCGCTGCGGTCGGTCGCCAGGCGGAGTGCCTCGAAGACCTGGGCTGCGCGGTACTTGCGGAGCGGCTCTGCGATACGCTCTTCGTCGTTTTCGCAAGCGCACTTGCACGTGCATTCACCGGTGACGATTTCTTTGGTGATTTCGTCGGAAGCCTTCTCGAGGAAGTTCGGGAACTGGTTGGTACCGAGGATGGTCTCACGGCGCTGTGCGAAGTTCTTGTCCTTCTTGTCGGCGACAGCCTTGATCTCAGCCTGCACGAAACCGGCTTTGAAGGCCTCGGTGTAACCGCCCTTCTCCTCCACCATCTTGAAGAGTTTCCAGGCGGCGTCGATGATGGAAGCGGTGAGGGTTTCAATATAATAGGAACCGCCGGCAGGATCGGTGATCTTGTCGAAACGGGATTCTTCCTTCAGGATGGACTGCACGTTGCGCGCGATGCGGTTGGAGAACTCGCCGGGAGCGCGGAAAGCGTAGTCGAAGGGGAGCACCTCGAGGGAGTGGACGCCGGCAATGGCTGCACTCATGGCCTCGGTCGTGCCGCGGAGCATGTTGACGTAAGCGTCATAGACCGTCTGGTTCCAGGTGCTGGTGACCGCATGGACGCAGATCTTTTCAGCGCAGGTGCAGGTTGCACCGTAATCCTTGACGATATTGGACCAGAGCACGCGGGCAGCGCGGAACTTGGCGATCTCCATGAAGTAGTTGGAGCTGATGCCGAAGGTGAAGCGCATGCGGCGGCCGATCTCGTTGACTTCGATGCCTCGGTCGGAGAGTTCAGCGAGGTAGTCGCTGCCGATAGTCAGGGCGAAACCGAGCTCCTGCACGATGCTGGCACCGGCGTCGTTGAAGTCGTACGCCTCGACATTGATCACGCGGATCTTCGGGAACTCCGCAACGAGGCGGATGCAGTTCGCCAGAATGTCGTAAGCCTTCTCCTTGTTGAGACGGCCGCGGGTGGTGAGCATGTGGAGCGGGCTCACATCGAAGGAGGCACGGACCTCTTCCGGATTGACGCCCAGTTCCTTGACATACGCGACAAAGTTGCTGATGGTCTCTTCTGCCACGCGGGGACGCACTTCGCAGAAGTTGACCTCGACGGCGGGAAGTTCGATACCCTTGAGCAGCGTCTTGTAGTCAGCCACGGTGAGGGGTTTGCGTTCGTCGATGCAGAAACCGATTGCCTGGACGCCTTTCATCAGGCCGTCCAGTGCCTGTTCGTTGGCCTTTGCAGGGCCGATTTCACAGAGGCAGTAATCCTGACGCGTGAGCCACTCGTTGCTGGCGCAGTTGCCCCGGACAAAGGGGAACTCGCCCGGAAGCGTACCGAGGAACTTCAGATTCTTGAGGTCCTCGGCGCGATAGTAGGGCCGCACGGCAAATCCCTCATGGGTCTTCCAGACAAGCTTCTTGTCATAGTCGCCCCCTTTGAGGTCTTTGATGATTACTTCGTCCCACTGTTCGGTGGAAACAGGAGGGAATTCAGTAAAAAGTTTGTTAGCCATTTTTTGTATTGATTGTTTGGGGTTGTTTTGGCGATTAATCTTTAATTAATCTGCAAAAATACGATTTATTTTCTACATTTGGGCAATCAAAATACCAGTTCGATGAAACGTTTTCTCAGCCTCTTGATTATCACGCTTTTGGCCTCTCAAGCAGTTTTTTCGCAGGAGCCTGACCGCAACATTGTTTACGCCGTCGATGACAACCAGATTCTCGGCATGGACCTCTACGCGCCGCAGGACACCGCCGCGCTCCATCCATGCGTCATCTTCATCTATGGCGGCGGATTCAGCGAGAACAACCAGAAAGCGGAGACGACGCGCGCTTTCTGCCGCCGCCTGGCGGACGACGGATTCGTGGCCTTTGCCATCGATTACCGTCTGGGACTGGCCGGATTCGTGAGCCACGGGCTGATGGGGATGATCCGGCCCACCCAGAATGCCGTCCGGATGGCCACGGAAGATCTTTTTCGCGCCCTGGACTGCATCCTGAAGAACGCTTCCGACCTGAAGGTGGACCCCACGAAGATCATTCTGGTAGGCAGCAGCGCCGGGGCCATCACCGCCCTGCAGGCAGACTATGAACTGGGCAACCGCACCCCGATGACCGCGCAGATTCCGGAGGAGTTCCGCTTTGCCGGAGTCGCCTCCTTCGCGGGCGCCATCTTCTCCAGCGACGGCCGCGTCAAATACCGTGTGCACGCACCCGCCCCCACCTTCTTCCTGCACGGCACGGCAGACCGGCTGGTCACCTATAAATCCATCTCCTTCTTCAAGCTGGGATTCTACGGCACCAACGCCCTGGTCAAACGGTTCGAGAAGGCGGGCTATCCCTACGTCGCCATGCGCTTCAAGGATGAGGGCCACGTGGTCTCCATCAAGATGCTCAAGGAGTATGACGCGCTGATGTGGTTTATCCGCAATATGGCCTTCGAGCGGAAGAATTTCCGGGTGGACCTTACCTTCAACGATGTGGACCGCGAGCAGGTCTGGTGGGACCGGATCAAGCCCGGAGGAATCTATAAATAACAAATAATTGCTATCTTTGCGGGTCAATTAAACCACCCAAGCGGATGAAAGAGATCGAAGACGAAGAATTGCAGCTGCAGCAGACCGAGTACGGCGACGAGAGCATGACGCATCTCGAGGATATCGAGCATATCCGCCTCCGTCCCGGCATGTATATCGGCCGCCTGGGCGACGGCACCGCCCCGAACGACGGCATGTACGTCCTGATGAAGGAGGTGATCGACAACTCCGTGGACGAGTTCGCCGCCGGATTCGGCAAGCAGATCATCATCACCATCACCGACCACCTGATTTCCGTCCGGGACTTCGGCCGCGGCATCCCCTTCGGCGTCAACGCCAAGACGGGACTGAACAACCTCGACTCCGCCGTAAGCAAACTTCACACCGGCGCCAAGTACGACAGCAAGGTCTTCCAGAAATCCGTCGGTATGAACGGCGTCGGCCTCAAGGCGGTCAACGCCCTCTCTTCGCGCTTTGTCGTCCAGAGTTTCCGCAGCGGCGAAACCCTCCGCCTGGAGTATGCCGGCGGTAAGCTCGTCACGCCGGATTTCACCCCCGCCCCCACCTCGGAGCGCGACGGCACGATGATCTCCTTCGTCCCCGACGAAACCCTCTTTGAACCTTACGAATACAACCTCGAATATATCGAGACGATGCTCCGCAACTACTCCTACCTCAACGTAGGGTTGCGGCTGACCTTCAACGGCGTGGACTACCGGTCCACCGACGGTCTGCTCGACCTGCTTGGCGAGTGCATCGACGAGGAACCGCTCTACCCGCCCATCCACCTCAAGAGCGACGATATCGAAGTCGCCTTCACCCACGGTAACGGCTACGGCGAGAACATCTATTCGTTCGTCAACGGCCAGAACACCACTCTCGGCGGCACGCACCTCTCCGCGTTCAAGGAGGTGATTGCCAAGGTACTGAAGGACTTCTACAAGAAAGATTTCAACCCGGTGGACGTCCGCCAGGGCATCATCGGCGCCGTGAGCGTCCGCATCCAGGAGCCCGAATTCGAGGCCCAGACCAAGGTGCAGCTCGGCTCCAAATACATGTGGCAGAACAAGCAGGAGGGCACCCACGGCCCGACCATCGTCAAGGAGATGTCCGATTTCCTGATGGCCGACCTGGACAACTACCTGCACAAGAATCTCGACGTCGCCGACATCATCCTCAAGAAGATTCAGGATTCGGAGCGCGAGCGCAACGCCATCTCCAGCATCAGCAAGAAGGCCAAGGCGCGCCTCAAGAAAGCCAGCATCCACAACAAGAAACTGCGTGACTGCAAGATCCATTACGGCGACCGCAATCCGCTCTCCGACGAGACCACCCTCTTCATCACCGAGGGCGACTCCGCCTCCGGCTCCATCACCAAGAGCCGCGACGCCAACACGCAGGCCGTCTTCAGCCTGATGGGCAAGCCCTTCAACTGCGCCAAGGCCTCCAAGAAAGACCTCTACGTGGACAAGAACGTGGAGCTCTGCCTGCTCCAGTCCGCCCTCAATATCGAGGAGGGCGTGGACGGGCTGCGCTACAACAACATCGTCATCGCAACCGATGCCGACGTGGACGGCATGCACATCCGGCTGCTGATGCTGACCTTCTTCCTGAAATTCTATCCCGACGTGGTCCGCGCCGGGCACCTCTATATCCTCCAGACCCCGCTCTTCCGTGTCCGCGACAAGAAGAACAACATCTACTGCTACAACAGCGCGGAGAAGGAAGAGGCGCTCAAGAAGCTGGGACGAGGCGCTGAAATCACCCGGTTCAAAGGCCTCGGAGAGATTTCGCCGGACGAATTCAAGGGATTCATCGGCAAGGACATGCGGCTGGAAATGGTCCGCCTGACCGGTGAGGACAAGATTGCCGACCTGATCGAGTTTTACATGGGCAACAATACGCCGGTCCGCCAGAAGTTCATTCGCACCAACCTCCGCAGCGAGATTGAAAACACGGAGGAAGCCCAGTAATGCGTCCGAAAACCGCAAAACGGCTGCTGCACCTGATGGGTTGGACCGGAATCGACGGTCCGGCGCCCGAAAAGAAGTGCATCTTCCTCGGCGTACCTCACACCAGCATCGCAGACTTTTTCGTAGCCTGGCTCTACTACCGCTCGGTGGGCGGCCATATCTCCATCATCGTCAAGGACTCTTTCTATCGCTGGCCCCTGCGCCGCATCCTGGACCGCCTCGGCGTCATTCACATTGACCGCGGCCATCCGACCGGTACGCTGAAGGGAGTCATCGATGCGTTTGCCGCCCGGGAAGAACTCCACCTGGGGCTTGCACCCGAAGGCACGCGGAAAGCCGTCAAGCGCTGGAAAACAGGCTTCCACACCATCGCCCGCGAAGCCGGCGTCCCGGTCTATACGGGATTTATCGACTGGGGCAAAAAAGAGGTGGGCATCGGCCAGCGGTTCGAATGCACGGAGGATGCTGCCGCCGACCTGAAGGCCATTCAGGAATGGTACAAAAAGAAGGGTGTCGTCGGACGACACCCTGAACAGTTCGTCTTCCCCGACGAGGCCGGAGAAGCAGATCTCTAATCCCTATTTCACACGCTCGCCGTAGGAACGGTCCGTGGTATTGACGCGGATCAGTTCGTCGTTCTGGATAAAGAGCGGAACCATGATCTTGGCGCCCGTCTCGAGGGTAGCCTCTTTCAGCGCATTGGTGGAAGCGGTATCGCCCTTGACAGCGGGTTCGGTATAGGTGACGCGGAGCTCGACATAGGTCGGAAGCTCGCAGGTGAGGCATTTTTCCTCGTCGCCGTCCACGTGGAAAACCATCTGAACGACCTGTCCCTCCTTCATCAGATCCGAGTTCTCCACAAGATCCTTGGAGATGGGAATCTGGTCGAAGGTTTCCGTGTTCATGAAGTTGAATACGTCGTCCTCGGCATAGAGGAACTGATACTCACGGTGTTCAACGGTAATCACATCGATCTTCTCACCCGCGTTCCAGGTCTTCTCCAGAATACGGCCGTTCTCAAGGTTGCGCAGTTTGGATTTGACAAAAGCGGGGCCCTTGCCCGGTTTGACGTGCTGGAACCAGACGATCGAGCAGGGTTTTCCTTCATAATCGAGGTAGAGTCCGTTCTTGAAATCAGCAGTTGTTGCCATAAAAGTGAATCTATCTGTTGGTTAATTGAATATTCCGGTCGCAAAAATAGGAAAAATCAGCCAAATAGCGAAGAAACTTTGGCGGCCGCCTCTTCCAGCTGCCACTTGGGGGTGGAGGTGGCGCCGCAAATGCCCACCGAATCCCCGTCGCGGAACCATGACGGCTCAAGACGGGAGACATCCTCCACCAGAAAGGTGCGGGGATTCTCGTTGCGGCAAAGATCGTAGAGCACCTTGCCGTTGGAACTCTCCCGGCCGCTGACGAAGAGGATCACGCTGTGGTTCCGGGCGAAATCGACGAGCAACTTGTGACGCGAGGCCACCTGGCGGCAGATGGTGTCGAAACAGACGGTATGGGCGCAGCGCGCCTCCACCGCCTTGCAGAGGCGGGCGTATTCCACCGGATCCTTGGTGGTCTGCGAGAAGAGGGCGACGGGGCGCTCCGGATCAATCCGGTCCAGCTCGTCGAGGCTGCCGATTACAAGGGCGTTCCCCTCCGTCTGCCCCACCAGGCCGTTGACCTCCGCATGGCCGGCACGGCCGAAGATCACCACCTGGCCGCCAGTGGATTTCATGCTTTGATAGACCTCCCGGACGCTTTGCTGCAGGCGCAGCACCACCGGACAGGTGCAGTCGATGATGCGGATGTCGTTTTCCTTTGCCAGGGCATAGGTCGAAGGGGGTTCGCCATGGGCGCGGATGAGCAGCGTCTCGCCACGCAGGCGGCGGACCTCCTCCAGGGAGAGGATCTTCAACCCCTTGGATTCCAGCCGCTCCAGCTCCAGGGTATTGTGTACGATCGCCCCCAGGGAATAGAGCTGCCGCTCGTGGGAGAGGTACTCCTCCGCCTGGCGGACGGCACGGACCACCCCGTTGCAGAAGCCGCTCCCGGGGTCGATTTCAACGGAAAGTTTCATCTAAAAGTCAATATCGAAGCGCTCTTTGAGCACCTTGCCCAGCCAGACCATCTGTTCGTCGATCGTCATGTGGCTGTTGTCCAGTTCAATGGCATCGTCCGCCTTGCGCAGGGGATTCATCGCGCGGTGCGAATCGATATAGTCGCGCTCCAGTACGTTCTTGTAAACAGCTTCAAAATCAGCCGTTTCCCCCTTGAGCAGCATTTCGTCGAGCCGGCGCTGCGCGCGGATGGCGGGATCGGCCGTCATGTAGAGTTTCAGGTCCGCGTTGGGGAAGACGGCCGTGCCGATATCGCGGCCATCCATGACACAGCCATCAGCGCCGTAACGATGCAGCAGATCGTCCACGAAATTGCGGACGAAGGGAATGACGGCGATATGGCTCACATTGTTCGAGATATCGAGCTGGCGGATCCGCTTCTCCACATTGGTGCCGTTCAGACAGATTTCGTGGCGGCCTGTCGCCTCGTCCCGGACAAAGGAGATCGCCACCTTGCCCCCGTCCAGGTCCGCCTTGAGCGCGGGCTCGTTCACCACGTGGTCAGGGCTGATGAGCCCGTGGTCCGCAGCATAGAGGGTGACGGCGCGGTACATGGCGCCTGAATCGAGGTAAAGGATGCCCAGCCGGGCGGCAATCAGTTTGGCAAAGGAACTCTTTCCGGTAGAGGAAAAACCGTCGATGGCGATGATGATGTTCGACATAGTGGAGCGTTTGATCGTGTCCACAAATTTAGCCAAAAAACGTTATCTTTGCAAAACTATTCTTACAGAGGTACGTTATGAAGATTCTCATTATCGACGACGCCGAGCCCATCCGCATGATTCTCAAGGAAGACCTCGAGACGCTCGAGGGGTGTGAGGTCGCCACGGCCGCCAACGGCCGGGAAGGCGTGGACCTCGCCCTGGCCGGCGATTTCGACGCCATCTTCTGCGACATCAAGATGCCGGTGCTCGACGGCCACGGCGTGCTGGAGGAACTCGCCGCCGCCGGCTGCGAAACCCCCGTCATCATGCTCACCGGCCACGGCGATATCGAAGACGCCGTCAGCTGCATCAAAAAAGGGGCATACGACTACCTCAACAAACCGCCGGATATCTCCCGGATGATGATTTCCATCCGCAACGCCACGGAAAAGACCAGCCTGGTCAAGGAGACCCGCACGCTCAAGAAAAAGGTCCGCTCCAAATACGAAATCGTCGGTTCTTCCCCCGCCATCAGCCATATCAAGGAGATTATCGACCGCGTGGCGCCCACCGACGCCCGCGTCCTGATTACCGGCAGCAACGGCACCGGCAAGGAGCTGGTGGCCCGCCGCCTCCACGACAAGAGCGCCCGTGCGGCCGGCCCCTTCATCGAGGTCAACTGCGCCGCCATTCCGGGCGAACTGATTGAAAGCGAGCTCTTCGGCCACGAGAAGGGATCCTTCACCTCCGCGGTCAAACAGCACAAAGGCAAGTTCGAGCAGGCCGAGGGCGGCACCCTCTTCCTGGATGAAATCGGCGACATGAGCCTGGCCGCCCAGGCCAAGGTGCTCCGCGTGCTGCAGGAGAACAAACTGACCCGCGTGGGCAGCGACAAGGACATCAACGTGAATGTCCGCGTCGTGGCCGCCACCAATAAAAACCTGACCCACGAGATTGCCGCCGGCAATTTCCGGGAAGACCTCTACCACCGGCTGAGCGTCATCGTGATCCACGTTCCCAGCCTGGCCGAGCGCAAGGAGGATATTCCCGAACTCGTCAACCACTTCATCGCCCAGGTGAGCGAGGAGATGGGCATCGCCCCCAAAGCGGTCGCGCCCGAGGCGATGGCCGCCCTGCAGGAACTCCCCTGGACCGGCAACATCCGCGAACTCCGCAATGTCACCGAACGACTGATGATTCTCTGCGGCAACACCGTTACCAAAGAGGACGTCATCGCTTACGCAACCCCTTCAATCTAGACTGTCATGAACCTCGTCGCTATCGTCGGACGACCGAACGTCGGAAAGTCCACCCTGTTCAACCGCCTGGTAGGCACCCGCAAAGCCATCGTCGATGAGACGGCCGGCGTGACCCGAGACCGCCACTACGGCCGCTGCGAATGGTGCGGCACGGAATTCTCCGTGGTGGATACGGGCGGTTTCACCGTCAATTCGGACGACATCTTCGAAGAGGAAATTCGCAAGCAGGTGATGATTGCCATCGAGGAGTGCGACCTCGTGCTCTTCCTCACGGAGGTGGGCACCGGCATCACCGATTTCGACGCGGAGATCGCCAAGATCCTGCGCCGCAGCAAGAAACCGGTCGTGCTGGCGGTCAACAAAGTGGATACGGGCGACCGCATCTACGACACCTACGAGTTCAACGCCCTCGGTCTGGGCGAGCCCTGGTGCATCGCCTCGGCCACCGGCAGCGGAACGGGCGACCTGCTTGACGAAATCGTCCGCCTCCTGCCCAAGAACACCGCCACCGAAGAGGACAATCCCGACCTGCCCCACTACGCCATCGTGGGCAAGCCGAACGTGGGTAAATCCTCGCTGACCAACGCCCTGCTGGGCGAGGATCGCAATATCGTCACCCCGCTGGCCGGCACCACCCGCGATTCCATCTCCTCCCATTATAACAAATACGGCCACGAATTCATGCTCGTGGATACGGCCGGTGTCCGGCGCAAGAACCGGGTCAAGGAGGACCTCGAGTTCTACTCGGTGCTGCGCTCCATCAAGGCCATCGAGGAATCCGATATCTGCATCCTGATGGTCGATGCCACCACCGGAATCGAAGCGCAGGATATGTCCATCTTCAACCTGATTGTCCGCAACCGCAAAGGGTGCGTCGTGGTGGTCAACAAGTGGGACCTGGTGGAGGACAAGACGGCCAACACCATGAAGGAGTACACCGAGGGCATCAAGGCCCGGCTGGCCCCCTTCAACGACATTCCCATCATCTTCACCTCCGTCCTGAACAAGCAGCGCATCCTGGACGTGCTGAACGCCGCCAATCGCGTCTATGCCAACTACAGCCGCCGCATCCCCACCTCCGAGCTCAACGAGGTGATGCTGCCCGAGGTGGAAAACTACCCGCCGCCGGCCTGGAAAGGCAAGTACATCAAGATCAAGTATGTAACGCAGCTGCCCACGAAGTTCCCGGCCTTCGCCTTCTTCTGCAACCTGCCGCAGTACATCCGCGATCCCTACAAGCGCTATCTGGAAAACAAGCTCCGCAGCCACTATGATTTCACGGGCTGCACGATGGAGATTTTCCTGAGAAAGAAATAACCCGTCAGGAGACTGCCGGGAACCGTACTGTGAAGCAGGCGCCGCCCAACGATTCGGAGCGGCTGCAGGCGATCGTTCCGCCGCTCTGCTCCACAATTCCCTTGCTGATGGAGAGTCCCAGTCCCGATCCGCTGCTGCGGGTCGTGAAGTTCGACGTGAAGATCCGGTCGATATTCTCCGGCGGAACGCCCGGGCCGTCATCTTCCACCCGCACCACATAGGATGCCCCTTCCTCCGCCGGCTCCCGGGTGAGCGAGAGCGCAATCCGTCCCGAACCCCGCGATTCTTCGATGGCCTGAATCGCATTGGTAATGAGGTTCGTAAAGACGCGGGACAGCTGCCGGCGGCGGCCCATGATGATGGGCTCCGTCACGTTGCAACGGTATTTGAGGGTGAGATTCGGACGGTTGTCGAAGATAATCATCTGCTCGCGCAGCAAGGCATTGAGATCCACCTCCGTGGCCACATCGTCCGCCGTACGGGCAATGGCGGAGAATTCGGAGGCCGTTTCGGCCAGCACGTCGATCTGGCTGATCAGGCTGCTGCCGATCTGTTCCACCTTCTCTTCCCAGCCCGGG
>JAEEGH010014445.1_pt1 | contig 17330 bp, 16 predicted proteins | sample 9134181 | NCBI WGS metagenome assembly JAEEGH01 (sample SAMN16246544, study PRJNA631951) | gut metagenome | biome: gut microbiome; feature: rumen; material: DP-attached | host: Bos | place: Iran: Karaj | collected 2018-10
AATCAAGAAAAGTGTCTTCGCAGACAACGACGAAGACGCCCGGAAGCTCCGGAATGAACTGAAACAGAAAGGAGTATACCTCCTCAATCTCATGTCGTCCCCCGGAAGCGGCAAGACAACCACCCTCATCCGCACCCTGAATCTGCTGAAAGCCCGGCCCCGGATAGCCGTCATGGAGGCGGATATAGACAGCGACGTGGATGCCGTCAAGATCAAGGAAGCGACGGGAATTCCCTCCATCCAGCTCCATACCGGCGGAATGTGCCATCTGGACGCCGAAATGACCCGCCAGGGCCTTGCCAACGTGGACCTGAAGGATGCCGACCTCGTCATCCTGGAAAATGTCGGCAATCTTGTCTGTCCGGCCGAATTCGACACCGGAGCAGTACGCAACGCAATGATCCTTTCGGTCCCAGAGGGCCACGACAAGCCTCTGAAATACCCTCTGATGTTCTCGGTCTGCGACCTCGTGGTTGTCAATAAAATCGACGTTCTGCCCTATTTCGACTTCGATATGGAAAAGTGCAGGGAATATGTCCATATGCGAAATCCCAAGGCCCAGATAATTCCGATCTGCGCCAAGACCGGCGAAGGGGTGGAGAAACTCGCCGAATGGATACTGAATGAAGTTCAAAACTGGAAAAATAACTGAATACCACATAATTATGCCAGAAATGTCAAGCAAGTTCGTCCCTAAGCACAAGGGCGACAAGAATCCGAATCCGAAACTTCTGAAATTTGTCCGTCACGTCACGGACCGTATTCCCGGAAAGATCAAGATGACCACCGACGCCCCCGAATACTGGGGCCTCGCCTGCATTTTCGAAGACGAGATGGACGCAGTGACGAGGGAAGCCTCGCTGGATCTTCTGCTGGATATGCTGCCCGGGAACTTCTTCAGGGTCCGCGAGCACCACAGCTATCAGCAGCTTCACCAGTGGAATGAAAAAAAGCATTATACACCGGACGGCAAGTCCTTCGACAAGCTTCTGGACAAGCTTTCCTATTTCGGGATGCTGGAGTACGACTATGGGGACAAATATACAGCCGAGGGCCCTGTTCCCGGGACTACTTATCATCGCGAGGACCGTATCTACTGGGTACCGATGTTCGTCCCCGGCAGTGCGGAATACACCAATATGAATGTGGACCTTATGGACCGTCATCCCGAACTCGCGATGTTTTTCGAAAGGATGACCTTCCTGCCTCTGGAAAAGATCACCCCGAGCGTCCCTATGGGCGGAAGTGGTATCGGTATGCACGTCATTCCGGTGGAAAAGGCAATCTCGATGGAGAACCAGTCCGTTGACATAGAGCATATTTCATATTGGCTCAAGCGCTACGAAGGCCATCTGGGGGTTGGTATCTGCTCCTGTCGTTACGGCCGCAAGAAGCTGGACGAGGGCTGTGCCGACGATTACCGTGACTGGTGCATCGGCGTGGGCGACATGGCCGAATACCTGGCCGAAACCGGCCGCGGCCACTTCATCACCTATGACGAGGCGATGGCCATCCTCCGGAAAGCCGAAGACCATGGTTTCGTGCACCAGGTGACGAACATCGACGGCGAAGGGAAGATCTTCGCCATCTGCAACTGCAATGTCAAGATCTGCAACGCGCTCCGCACATCGCAGCTGTTCAATACGCCCAACATGTCCCGCAGCGCCTATGTGGCCGAGGTGGACCCGAAGAACTGCGTTGCCTGCGGCCGGTGCGTGGAGTACTGTCCCGCCGGCGCGGTAAAGCTGGGCCAGAAACTGTGTACCAAGCACGGTCCGCAGACCTATCCCAAGCAGGAACTGCCGGATGCGGCCAAGTGGGGTGAAAACAAGTGGACCGAGGACTACCGCGACAAGAACCGGATCAACTGCTACGACACCGGCACGGCACCCTGCAAGACCGCCTGCCCGGCGCATATCGCCGTCCAGGGCTACTTGAAGAAGGCGGCCGAGGGCAAATATACCGAAGCGCTGGAACTCATCAAGCGGGAGAATCCGTTCCCGGCCGTCTGCGGCCGCGTCTGCAACCGTCGTTGCGAGGACGCCTGCACCCGTGGCACCATCGACCAGCCGATCGCCATCGATGCGGTGAAGAAGTTCATTGCGGAGCAGGACCTTCACGCGGAGACCCGCTTCGTCCCCGAGGTGAACATCTGCTCCAATGTCCTGGACCACTGGGAGGAGAAGATCGCCATTATCGGCGGCGGCCCTGCCGGCCTGAGCTGCGCATATTACCTGGCGACGATGGGTTACAAGCCGACGGTATTCGAGAAGAACGAGGAGCCCGGCGGCATGCTCCGCTATGGTATCCCGTCCTACAAGTTGGAGAAGGATGTCATCGCGGCCGAGATTGATATCATGAAGGAAATCGGCGTGGAGATACGCACCGGCGTCGAGGTCGGTAAAGACGTCACGATCGCCGGCCTGCGTGAAGAAGGTTACAAGGGCTTTTATGTGGCCATCGGCTGCCAGGGCGGCAAACTGCCCGGCATCCCGGGCGAGACGCTGTCCGGAACATCCACGGCCATCGACTTCCTCCATGCGGCCAATACAGGCAAGGTGAAGGTATCCGGAAAGGTTGTCGTCGTGGGCGGCGGTAATGTCGCAATCGATGCGGCTCGCGTAGCGAAGCGCAGCGGCGCCTCGGAAGTGACGATGCTCTCGCTTGAAACCGAGGACATCATGCCGGCTTCCCTTGAGGAGCGCACGGAAGCCCGTGAAGACGGGGTGGTCATCAACCCCGGCTGGGGTCCGAAGGAGGTTCTCGGCGAGGACAAGGTTACCGGCATCGTGTTCAAGAAGTGCACTTCCGTTTATGACGAGAATAAGCGTTTTGCTCCGAAATACGATGAGAATGAGCTCATTACATTAGAAGCCGACCAGGTGGTCTTCGCCATCGGCCAGACCGTGGTCCTGAAGGATCTGCTGAAGGATACGAAGGTGGAGTTCTTCCGCGGCGTGTACCCGGTTGCCGACAAGCTCACCTACCAGACGGCGGAGCCGGATATTTTCGTGGGCGGCGACGTGTACACCGGCCCGAAGTTCGCCATCGACGCCATCGCCGCCGGCAAGGAGGCCGCCGAGTCCCTGCACCGCTTCGTGCAGCATGGACACATGACCATCGGCCGCAACCGGCGCGACTTCATCGAACTGGCCAAGGACGACATCCTGGTCGAATCCTATGACAACGGTTCCCGCCAGGATCCGGGTGTAAAGCCCGTGACGGACGCTTTCCGCGAGTACCACGGCACCCTCACCGAGGAGCAGGTGCGTAAGGAAACGGCCCGCTGCCTTTCCTGCGGCGCCTCCGTCGTGGACGAGAACCGATGCATCGGCTGCGGCATCTGCACGACCAAGTGCGGTTTCGACGCCATCCACTTGCACCGGGTCCATCCCGACGCATCCATCATGCGTACCTCCGAAGACAAGTTCTCCGGCATCCTGCCGTACATGCTCAAGCGGACGGGCAAAATCCTTTTTAAGAAGAAGTAGTGCACGAACTGGGCATCGTTTTCTACATCATCCGGGACGTCAAGAAGGCGGCTCAGGAGAATGCCGTGGAGCATGTGTCCGCCGTGGTCATGAACATCGGCGAGGTGTCCACGGTCGTTCCCGAGCTTCTCACCGACTGCTGGCGCTGGGCGGCGGACAAGGAGCCGATGCTGAAAGGCTGCGTACTGAAGGTCAACACCATCCCGGCGGTGACGCATTGCGACGGCTGCGGCCAGGAGTACGAGACGGTCCGGTATGGAAAGACCTGCCCGCACTGCAACAGTGAAAACACCTGGCTCCTGCAAGGGAACGAGGTGGAAATCAAGGAAATAGAAGTAACTTAAAGAATATGGCTTGTTTTATTGTTCCCCTGGTACAGGCGGCCGCTACGACCGTGTACCGCAAGCGTCACGCGGCGGAGATTGCCGCTCCGGACGCTTCTGCACTCAAATACCGCATTCCCGACCTGGAGAAGATGCTCTGGGGAGGTACTTTGATGCTTATCGTGGACCATGTCATCAACGGCGAACTCACCTGGCGTTTCCCGTTCTTCACCGCCCTGGACCAGGTCGGCGGGGGCAGCGTGATGCTTCATGAGATGCTGACCGTGGGCGTGCCCATGTCCCTCGCCCTTACGGCCGCCTGGTTGGTTTGGGCCCTGGTCAGGGATCATTCCCGCCATACCGCAACATTATAACACTCAATAACTAAAACCTTACAGTATGTTCTTCCAAGTGTATGGCGAACACGCGTTCGCCCAGTGGGGGATGCTGCTGGTCGTGCTCATCGGCCTCATCCTCTTCAATGAATTCGCCCGCCGCACCAAGCTCGGCGGCATCATCACGTTCCTGGCCATCCCGCTGGCCCTCACGGCCTATTTCCTCGCCATCTGGATCGGGGTGAGAAACGGTGCGCAGTGGGCGCTTGAGAACCAGACCCACGTTTACATGCAGGGTTGGTTCCACTATGCCAAGCTCTACGCCGCCACCGCCGGGTGCATCGGTTTCATGATGATCAAGTACAAGTGGGGAGTCGGCGCCAAACACTGGTTCAAGCCCTTCCCGTTCATCATCGTGGGCATCAACATCCTCATCGCCTGCGTGTCCGACTTCGAGTCCGCCGTCATGGGCTGGAACAAGTGGTGGCTCACTTCCGAAGGCGTCTGGCAGTACGGCGGCTGGCACAATGTCATGAACGGTGTCGCCGGCCTGCTCAACATCTTCTGCATGACCGCTTGGTGGAACGTGTATCCTTCCAAGGACAAGAAGGACATGATCTGGGCCGACATGACCTGGGTTTACATCCTCGTCTATGACATCTGGAACTTCGCCTACACATATAACTGCCTGCCGACGCACAGCTGGTACTGCGGTATCGCGCTGCTCCTTGCCCCGACCATCGCCGCCCTGCTGTGGAACCGCGGCGGCTGGATCCAGAACCGCGCCAACACCCTCGCGATCTGGTGCATGTTCGCCCAGGTGTTCCCGCTTTTCCAGGAGACTTTCAAGAACGGTCAGCAGTGGTTCCCTTGGGCTACCCTTCCCGTCCTCTATCCGGAAGGCGTCGCCACCATTGAGAAGCTTTATGCGGCCGGCGGACAGGCGGCTGTAGACGGTGTCGTGGGCACCACGGTCGATCCTTCGGTCGTCGCCGCCAACCCCTCCATGATGGTTTTCATCAGCGCCCTTGCGCTTATCGTCAATGCGGTCGCCCTCGGCTACATCTTCTACCAGGCCAGGAAACGCCACATCAACCCGTACAAGGAGGATGTGTTCGTGGACCAGAAGTACTACAAGGATGCGATGGCCCGTGCCGATTTGAGCTAGCGGTCAGTCCCTTTCGAAACAACCCCGGCTTCGTGAGAAACCGGGGTTTTCCGTATGTGTTGACGAGTGTCAGTCTTCCACTTCCGTCCGCATCTGCCTGTTTCTGGTCCTCGAAGCGGACCGCTCCGTTTCCTTGTCGTTGAGGAATCCGAAGAACTCGCCCTTGACGAGCCAGGCGAAACCGAACAGGTGGAGAAGGATGATTTCAACGACCATGACGCTCCAGCCCGGCGCTCCCAGGAGATTGGCCGCGACGAGGGCGGCTTCCAGGCCGATCATTCCCCAGCCGCAGATGCGGTAGATGACGTTGCGGACTTTTTTCTGCTCCGTCATCGTGTCACCGTGCCTGGTGAACTGACAGATGGTGTTGATGGCGGCGCACAGGAAGAACAGGAGGGCGCAGCTTGTGTGGATAATATGGGAGAATTCGATGGGCAGCTGGAAGAAGCCCACGGACGATCCGTCGGGGATCCAGTCCACCTTGCAGGGGAACAGGACGATGCCCAGTCCGAACAGGCCGGTCAGCGTATTGATGATGTTGTCCCGGCGGTCATAGCCGATGTAGGACATCAGGACGATGCTGGCCGGGACGAGGATGCCGACCAGGGCGTCGCTCTGGTAATAGGTGGCGGATATGCTCCACCACCAGCCGTCGGGTTTGCCCAGTTTGATGCCGGCGGAGAAGAGGGCGATCCAGGGTAGAAGGATGCCGAGCAGTCCGCAGAGATTCCGGATCCGGAGATACATCCGAACTTCCTTAGTCGAATTCTGAGCCATAGTCTTCAGGTTTTCAGGTTACGTGCTTTACAAAGGTACTTCTTTTTTCTATCTTTGTAAAAAATAAAGCGGATGAAAAAGACTCTTTTCCTGGCGTTTCTGATCGCCGTGCTTCCCCTGCAGGCGCAGGACAAAGTGACGAAATCGGTCCTCGAACTCGGCCGGACGGACAACCGGACGATGGAACACGCGGACTACATCGCCCGTAACATCGGCGGCCGTATCGTCGGCTCGCATATGCTCAACCATGCCGAAGACTGGGTGGCGGACCAGTTCCGCTCCTGGGGCCTGGAAGTGACCGTCCAGGAAGCCGTCGTGATCAATGTCGGTTTCGACCGCGGTCCCTGGTCCGGCCGGATGCTGTCCGAAGACGGTATGCCCCTGCATTTCGGAACGCCCGCCTATACGGCCGGCACGCGCGGCCCGCAGAAAGGACGTGTGCTCCTCGAGCCCAAGACCCAGCGGGACTTCGACCGGGTCAAGGGTGCCCTGAAAGGAGCCTGGGTGCTGTTGGAGACCGGTCCCACGAGCGGCCTCGCCATCGACGCGAGCGCCAAGGCCGATTCCACCCGTGCCGCGCAGCTCGCCAAGGGCGAGGAAGCCTCCATTCCGTTCTATCGCCAGATGGTCGACGCCGGCGTGCTGGGCTTCATCCGTCCTGCGAAGGCGCCGATGCAGGTCCTTTACAACCGCGCCATGTGCTTTGACCTGACCATGGACAATCTTCCCAAGGCCTGCGACATCCTCCTGGACGAGCACCAGTTCGAGATCATCAAGCGGAAGGTCGTGGACCGGCAGGATTTCCAGCTGGAGTTCGACATCCGCAACCATTTCTTCCCGGGGCCGATGAGGTACCACAACATCCTGGGTGTCATCAAGGGCAGCAAATATCCCGATGAGTACGTGATGATGGGCAGTCACCTGGATGCCTATGACATCGCCACCGGCTCCACCGACGACGGTCAGGGCGTGTGCGTGACGATGGAAGCCGCCCGGCTGCTTGCGGCATCCGGCGCGAAGCCCAAGCGTTCCATCATGTTCTGTATCTGGACCGGCGAGGAATACGGTCTGCTGGGCTCCAAGTACTTCGTGGAGCACAAGACGGTTCCGTGGAACAAGATCTCCAACTACTTCAACCGTGACGGCGGTCCGCTGGCTGCCGTCTCCCTGACGGTCCCGCCGGCCATGTACGACGACTTCGTGAAGGCGACCGAGCCTTTGAAGGATTATAATCCTGACATTCCTTTCACGGTGAACAGGCGGGAAGGGGAGCCGCAGCCCCGGCCCACCCGGGCAGGCGGCTCGGACCATGCGTATTTCGCGATGAACGGCATCCCTGCCATCTCCTTCCGCGAGCAGGACGTGTTCGGTTACGACTTTATTTACCGTGACATCTGGCACACGGAAGATGACCTCTATGACAAGCTTATCCCTGCCTACATGGAGCACTCCGCCGTCGTCCAGGCCGTGACGGCTTACGGACTTGCCAACCTGGACCACATGCTTTCCAGAGAGGGACTGTACAAGTAATCCAGCAAGTCCTGGCTATAAAAAAGAGAGACAGCGTCGTGGCTGTCTCTCTTTTTGGTACAGGCGCGGGTCAGTCGTCAAAGCCGATGAAAGCGCCTTCCTTGTCGAAGCGGAGGTCAAGGTCGCTCAGCAGCTCCACTTCGTAGCCATACCATTTCCTGGCGATCTTGGTGATGGCAATATCGGGGAACTTTGCCTGGACATACTCGGCGACGGTCTTGGGAACGAGAGCCGTAGGAACGGCCTTGTAATGGCAGTCCACTTCCTTCCAGTTGCCCTGCTCGTCGAGATGAGTGATTTTCATGATTCTTCGTATTTGTATTGATTGCAATTATACATTTTTGGTAATGTATTGCAAACTCTTTTCTTTCCTGTCAGGTAGCTTATTTGCTTTTTCACTGATAATAAGCTATTTTTGAACGTTTATATTTCACTTTCTGCCATGCTGTTCCAAAAGTATGTCCGACCCTGCTGCCGGGTGATCGACCTGCAGCCTCTGCTGGATTTGTGCCAGAATGCTTCCGGTGTGGGAAATGATCCCTATAACCCCGGCCAGGGAGGTCCCTGGGATGACGATCCGCAATAACCGATGATGTAAAAGAGCAAGACCATGAAAAAGTTCTCTTTCCTTTACGTCCTCGTACTCCTGACTTTCGCCCTTTCCTGCTCTCACGTTCGGGAAAACGATTGGGCGCAGGATACTCCGGAGACGACGGAGGCCGTCCAAACCGGAACCATCACCTTTACGGCCAGCCTCGACCAGGGGTCAAGGACCCAGTTCGGGGAAGACTGGTCCGTCCTTTGGAGCGAGGGGGACCGGATCAAGGTATTCAACAATGCGCATCCTGAAGGGGTATCGTTTTCGTTGATTCGCGGAGAGGGCACCCCGTATGGAACGTTCAGCGGACCGGATCCCGGAGCAGGCCCTTTCCAGGCTGTCTATCCTGCCGACAGGGCCGGGAAAGGAAGCCGATCGTCCATTCCTGTCAGTTTCCCTTCCACCCAGACCTACGCCGAAGGAAGTTTCGGTCCGGGGGCCAACCTCGCTGCCGGAGCGGCGGATCAACTGGACGGCCTCCGGTTCCACAACCTGGCCGGAGCCCTTTCCCTGACTTTGACGGGGGAGCAGACCATCACGGGAATCAAGCTATGCAGTAACGGGGAAGAGCAACTGTGGGGAGCTGCCACCATCAAGGGATGGTCGGAGGATGTCCCTTCCGTCAGCTTTGATTCCGGACAGGACGGAGCATCCTTCCGGGAAGTTTACCTGGACTGCGGCAAGGGTGTCGTCCTGACCGGGGAAGGGGTTCCTTTCCACCTGATTGTCCCTGCCGGGACCCTTGCCGGCGGATACCGTATTGAAGTGTATGATTCGGAAGGACTGGCCATGGTCAAATACGCCCAGGCCCATGCGGACAGCCGGGTGGACCGGAGCGAAGTCGTCCGGATGCCCGTCTTGAACTATAATCCCGCTTACAACGCCGCATTCTTGAACTCCGGGGAGATCGGAGCCTTTGCCAACGTGTCTGCGAGAGATGGAATGTCCTCCATCTGTACCTATGTGGAAGGTACCGGCCAGTTTGCCTATCTGACAAAAAAAGGGGAATCCCGCTATATTCGTCTGGAAAACTGGGTGGACAGATATGCCCTGGGATTCACCATGCCGTATTCCCTTGAGGCCGGAAAGAACTGTGCTGTCACCCTCCAGTCTTTGGGGCAGCTCCCGATTGTTTCGGAAACGGTGGAGAATATGCGGGTTGTCAAGCTCTCCGAAGGCAAGGTCTGGATGCTGGATCCCGCTACGGACCAAGGTTTCATCCTGATGATGGAGGAGTAGATGATGAAAAAGATTGCCATTCTGTTTGCCGCCGCCCTCTTCGGGCAGGTACTCCTGGCCGGCCCCGTTTCTCCCGGCCGGGCCCTCGAAATCGGAAGAACCATCCTGGACGGTCCCGCTACCCGGGGAAATCCTTCCGAGGCATATATTCTCTGGGACGGGGAATTCTCCGGAAGCAAACCGTCGGAACACCCGGCTTTCTATGTCATCGGCCGGGACGGCGGAGGCTTTGTCATCATCTCCGGTGACGACAGGGCACGTCCGGTCCTGGGCCTTTCCGAGACGAACCGTTTCGAGACGGAGAACATGCCGGACAATGTCAGATGGTGGATGGAGAGCATGAAAGCGTATGTCCGGAAGCAAGCCGTTCCGGGAAACCCGGTCCGCGTCCAATGGGACCGCTTGCTCCAGACCCGTGCCGGCGACGCCCATATCACCGGTACCGTGACGGGCAAGGTGGAGCACCTGACCCCGGAATGGGACCAGGGCAACAATGACCAGTGGCTGTTCAAGCAGCAGGTTTACAACAAATACTGCCCTCGTTCAAACGGCAACCTGACCATAACCGGATGCGTAGCCACGGCGCTGGCCGAGGTCCTCACGACCCTCAGCGGACTCTATCCCGACGATATGCCCGACCGGGGAACGGGAACTGTAGGCGGTTATTCCGTCGGGTCCGGCTATGTCGCTCCGCAGCCTTACGAACTGACCACGGTTTACGATTGGGCAGGACTTCGTACGCTCAAGAATGCTGAAGCGATCCGGCAAGCCCTCGACAACGGACAATCCGACGTGGTTGACAACCTGGGCCATCTGCTGGCCGATTGCGGGGCTATCTTGAGAGCCGCTTACAGTGTAAACGCGACATCGGCCGGGTCGGGACCGACTATCGCAGCCAGGACGGCCGAGCATTTGTACATGAGCAAGACATCCCACTCGGAAAGTGCCTCCGCCTATTCCGCCTCCAAGTGGGTCCGGATGCTGAAAGCCGAAATCGACTCCCGGCCGGTTCTCTACTCCGGGCATTCGCCGGAGAATTCCGGCCATTCCTTTGTTTTTGACGGATATGGTTCCTATCAAGGGGAAACGGTCTTCCATGTGAACTTCGGTTGGTCCGGTTCGGCCAATGGCTATTATTTCTTCGACAACCTGGAGTCCGGGAACGGCCTGTATTCCGACCATTCGGTGACCGCCCTTTTCGATTATTTCCCGGATGCCCGGCAGCAGACGGCTTATAAAGAGGGGCTTCAGTATTACGCATTCATCGCATCGGACGGAACTCCCTTCAACGGGATTACGGCTTTGGGGGACATGGCTCCCGGACAAAGCAGAATACGGATCGGCGGCATTAAGAATATCGGACACGAGGGTTTCAGCGGAAAGATCCAATTCCGTCTGGAAGACAAATTCGGGAACCAGAAGGGTGACCCGCTATTTACGAGCTCCAGGGAATCCAATGCGCTTCCGTCGTCTTATTATACCTATTGGAGCGGTTATACCGTCCGGCTGGAGGAATTCGAGTTCGGCGACCGGATTGCCGGCTATTATTCCACGAACGGAGATGGTACGTCCTGGACGAGAATCGGCGTCCCTGGAGATGGGAATGTCGTAGGGGAACTGCCGCTTGTTCCTGCCGCCTTTATATGCACCGAGGCCCCTTATTATGTCGGAGACAATTTCGAGTTCCGGCTGATGAATTATGATCAGCTATATGCCGGAACGGTCTGGACCATAACGGCTCCGGACGGAACAGTATCCACCGTTCCTCAGTCGGACAGGGATTTCGAACTCAGCCAACGCGGCAAGTACAAGATTGACGCGGCTATCGCTCCGGCAGCCGGAGAGGACGTCGTCGAGCATGTCGTAACCTTCATTACTGTCCGGTAACGGAGAAACCGTTCCGGCGTTTACTGACGCTTCAGGGGTTTATTTCAAGCCGGAAACCCACTGGACGATCATTTCCAGCGCCTCCGGGGCGAAGGTCTCTTCGATCTGCCGGTATTCGGTGAGGGCGCCGGTCGTGCAGTGCTGGAACAGGTGGTTGAGGCCTTCCAGGGCTTCGATCCGGTTCTTGGGATTGGCCGGCAAGCCGTTCCGGAGCGCCTCCAGGTTGCTTTCGTAATCCACCTGGATATCCTTGGTGCCGTTCATGGCCAGGACGGGGCAGGTGATGTCTCCCAACTGCGGACGCATGTCCAGCGAGAGCAGTTTTCTCATCCACGGCGACTGAATCTGGATCAGAATGCTTTGATAGACCTGCTTCAGCCCATCCGGGACGTCGAGCTCGTCCGGGAAAGGCATCCTGCCGCCGTGGACACGCACATTGGCGGCCTCGCCGACGGCTTTGCAGACGGTTTCAATCTGGTCTTCCGGATATCCGGCCGCTTCCAGGGCGGTCCGGCTCTGCGCGACGAGCAGTTCGATGCCGGAGACGGCGACGCCGGCCAGGCTTACGATGAAATCGACCTTCTTTTCGGCGGCCAGCATGAGGGCGATGAGGCCGCCTTCGCTATGGCCGATGACGCCTACCTTGTCGAACCGGTCCCGAAGCATCCGGATACCGGCGAGGGCGTCGTCCTTGAAATCGACCGTGGTGGCTTCGGCCACATCTCCGGTGGAACCGCCCACGCCGCGGTCGTCATAACGCAGCGTGGCGATGCCCGCGCGGCCGAGGGCATCGGCAATCACGGCAAAAGGCTTGTGGTCGAAGATGGTTTCATCCCGGTCCTCCTGGCCGCTGCCGGTGACAAAGACCAGGACGGGCGTCTTGCGGGAATAACCTTCCGGCAGCACAAGCGTACCTGTCAATGTTGCGGCGTCTCCGTTGGAGAAAGTGACTTCCTCCTGCGTGTAAGGGAACGGCTCTTTGGGGGTCTGCGGACGGTTCAACGGTTTCTCCGGGGTCAAAGTCAGCGGCAGGGACAGGCTCATCTGCTTGAAAGTGCCGACGATCTGCTTGATCAGCCATTGGCCTTCAAAGCTGGCTCCCAGTGCGGGAATCTGGATGGAGACCTTCCCCAGCTCCGACCTTTCTACTTGGATGGGAATCCCGAAAGCGGCCTGGTCCGGCGAATCCATGGACGGCTCGTCACCGTCCAAGTGAAATACAAGCGTAAGTTTCGTGCCCTGCACGTCCAGTTTCCCCGACCAGGAACCGGTCTGGCCGGCGGCGATGAATACCGCGAGGAACAGCAGCCAGGTTATCAGAATGGTCCTTTTCATTCCATGAAGCATTGATCATCTTCAAAACTAAGGACTCCTAGAACCGGTAGTGCATTCCCAGGGAGCAGCCGTTGCCCAGGATTCCGATTACCGGGTAGGTGTCTCCGGCGCTGTACCTGACCCCCAGGGGGACGAAATCCGTGAAGATGTCGATATGGTTGCTGACCCGGAACCTCAGGGAACCGCAGAAGCCGATATCGGCTCCGGAGACGCCGACCGCGTCCTGAAGCAGCGCCTCGGTCCGCCACTTGATATCCGTGTACACCAGGTTGTTGTGCCAGGGAGTGAATCTCACATAAGCCGCCATAAAGCCGCCGATGATGCCATGGCCGTTGCCATGCGTGACCACATTCAGACCGAGACCTCCACCGATGGCCCATCTGTCATTGAACTCGTATCCACCGAAGAAATGCTGGTCAAACTGGAAATAGTTGCTGTAAGCGAAAGTTACGCTCCCGCCGACATAGGGAGTCTGGGCGCTGAGACGCTGGCCCGTCAGCGACAGGACCGCCAACGCAAGGATCAATACAATCTTCTTCATAATCTACTGACTAAACTACCACAAAGGTACACTCTTTCGGAGAGATATCCAAAAGACCCTCCTGGCCTGTCCCCCACGAAAAAGAAAATAATAAACAAGTCATTCGACGGCCTTACGAAGATGGGGTTCTTACGGACGCAGACGGGATGTGTTGATGGTCACAAAGTAGGTTTTTCCGTTTCCGTCGGTGCAGAGAAGGACGATCCGGTCTCCTTCTAGGAAAGGGATGGCGTCTCCGAAGGCGTGCGCGTCTTCAAAACGCATGGGCGCCGAAAACTGCACGGTATGGGTCGTGTGGTTGAGGATGAGCAGTGACCACTTTTTCCCATTCGAAAACTGTTTTCCGGAGAAAACATAGGTGCAGACGTCTTCGCCGAAGGACCCACCGTAGCAGAAGTCCGCGAACGAGAATCGGAAATCAAGACCATGGGTGAACGCAGGGGTATAAGCCGGATGGACATAGTCATAGACGGTCATCGAGTAGGGGGCGCAAAGGATGGCCAGATCCTTCTCCTTGTGCATCCGTTGCCGAAGAATGAGGCCGCCGGCATCCGGGACGCCGGGCGATCCCAGTCTATTGTCCACGTCGAACCAGGTGACGCTCTTGTCGAGGCAGTCGATGATGAAGACCCGCTGGTCTATGTGCATCCAGGGCTTGCTGACGATCTTCGTCCGGCTGTGGTCCAGATACATGTTCTGGAAGCAATAATCGTAGAAACTCGATCCGAATTCTTCTTCGAACGGCGTATAGTGCTCCACCACGTCATCCCGGCGGCTGTCGACGAAGAACCATCTGTAGACGCCGTCCGCACTGGTGGTCACCAGGACGCCGAGTCCGTTGTCCGCAAAGAGGATGTTGTGAGCCACGGTGACGGGCGTATCCGGGTGGTCGAGTTCGTCCCGCTCCACCGTGATGGTTTTCAGGGTTGCCCCGGAAGCGGGGTCCAGGGCCTTCAGGACGCCGTGCGAATCGTCGACGACATACAGCCGGTTGTTATAAGGATTGAGCTGGAGTTTTCCCGGCTCCCAGTCCAGGTCGAACGACTTCAGGACGGAGAAAGAGCGCGCGTCCAGCTCATAGATTCTGCACGGGAACTCGGTCGAGACCCAGAGCCTGGATTCATCCGGCGTCAAATACCAACTCTCATAGACCCCCTCGATCGCCACCTTGCCGTCATGGAAAGGGACGACCACCTTCCCGTCAAAGACGACTCCGTCGTCGTTGGCCGATTCTACCTTGAGGCGGTCGATGCCATAGTCCTCGCCCAGATCGACGAAGTTGGCGGGCATCACGACATCGACCGTATGGTCATCGACGGCCTGTATCCCCAGCTCGGTATAGCCGGGCGCCCAGGCCTCGAGCGGAACGACCTTCCTGGAGAAAGTCAGGCGGGCGATGGACGGGACGCTCTCCGCCCCGGCCTGGTTGAAGATGAACCCTTCCTTCTTCGTTATCCGGATGGGGAGATGGTAGCGGACCTGGATGGTGACCGGCTCCACCGGAGAAATAATCGTGAATTCAGCCAGCGCAAGATCCTCATCTTCCTGCTCCTCCGGGAAATCCCAGGAAACCTCGACGGTCCCGCTCCGGATTCCCTCCCGGGGCGAAAAGGACAGCGCATCGGACGAGGATTCTATCCGCCAGCTGACATTGGATTGGATTTGGACGACCCCCTTCGATTTCATTTCCCGGGTGTCGATCTGCCCGACATCGACGGACAGATACGGTGGCTCTTTGGCCAGGACCACCTTCTCGGTCTGGCTGGCCTGGGTGAGGCTGACGGGCTGGGATACGGGAAGATAATCCAGGGCGGAAACCTTGAGAACGATGGTTTCGATCTTCAAGTCGGATAAGGTGCATTTCCCTTCCGCATCCGTCACTTTCTGGATGATGCCCGTCTCCACCAGGGCGTTCTGCACCGGACGGGCGGATTCATCCGTGACGATTACCGTCAATTGACAACGCTCCACTGCGGGTCCCGGATCTTTCTCCTTGCAGGAAGGGAAAAACACGGCCGCCAAAGCCAGGACGATAAAAAGGGCAATATGCTGCAAAAAGTCTTTCATACGTAACTAACCGGTCCATAAAGAAACCCCGTGAAGAAGGTTTCTTGCACAAAGATACGTATAAAACCCGAAATGCTAGTTCGGGTTTCTGCTTTTGACTAAGCCCAAAGATAGTGAGTTTAAAATATGTTTCTACCCTATAACACACTGGTTGCCCGAATGCGTCTCATGGATCCGGACATTTTGAAAGGAGACAGCCTCTTTCGAAACTGTCTCCTCTGTGCGGTAGGTGAGAGAATAACCTAATCCTTTACCAGGAACAGGCCTTTCTCGAAGACGAAAGTGAAGGGCTTAATACGCGGAGAGCCGGCATAGTCGAAGGTATATTCTTTCCCGGTTTCCAGTCCCGTTATCAGGGATGAAACCTCTTCTACCCTGCAAATGCAATCGGTATCCATGCCGTTCTTGGGGGCTTTCTTTTCCACGATGTAATGGATGACATCCCCGTCGACGGAAACATGGCAGACGAGCCCGTCCTCTTCGACTGGGCAGTTCAAAAGGACATTCGTGCGGATGACACGCAGGTCTCCGTCTTCGAATTTCAGGGTGAGCAGAGATACGGTTTCATCATCCTCGACCGCACGCGTATCGGTACTGGTGGCGCATCCGGTATGTGTGAAGTCCTTTATGCGTAAAGCATCGGACTTGGTGCATCCCGCCCATATCGGCAGGATGAGCATAAGTATTGAAATCTTTTTCATGTGAATTACGATTCTTCGTCCCGGATCAGATGGAGGCCTTTCTTGAAGACAAAGGTGAAGGATTCAGCTCTGAAGGTGGAGCAGGAATAGTTGAACGTGTACTCTTTCCCTTCCTTCAAGCCGGTTACGACGGAAGACATCTCTTCCACCTTGCAGATACAATTGGCGGTCGGGCCGTCCTTTTCATAGACTCTGTAACGGATGCTGTTCCCATCAACAGAGACATCGCAGGCGATTCCGTTGAGTTTGATGGCGCAGTTCATCTCCGCATTCGTGCGGGTGACCCGCAGGTTGCCGTCCTCGTATTTCAAGATAAGCAGGGAGACATCCGATTTGCCGCCCCAGGCCCTGGTTCCGGCGTCGGAAGCGCACCCGGTATGGACGAACTCATCGGTTTTGGGCAGTTGAGACTTGTTGCATCCGGTCCAGACGGGCAGGACAAGCAGGATGAGCAGGAGTTTTTTCATGATGTTCAATAATTATGTCTACTTTCCAAAATTGATTCTGACCCCGGTCGCCACCGTGAACATCCACGGATGCTCGCTGCTGTAGGTGGAGAGGACCCGGCGGTCGGACGGAACTGTCCAGCTGATTTCAGGTTCCAAGAAGAGGCTGAGGTTCCGGGTCGCGTTGAACTGGATGCCGCCGGCGCCGAGCAGCCGGAATGCCGGGCCGTCTTTGCCGATAGATTTTCCGTCCAGCGTAGCGCTCATGCATAAATCGCCCTTCACTCCCGCGCCCAGATAAGCATCAACCCTTCTGCTCGAAACAAAGGTCCAATCCAGTCGGACCGGGATACCCAGATAGTGGACGAGCTGGGTCTTTTCCCCGGTGGGATACCAGAACGAAGAAGAATAGAGCGAGTATTCCAAACCGGTTGTCAGGCCGATCTTCTCCGTGACGGGGAATTTGACAGAAAGGCCGACAACCAAAGGCATTTTATGCGGATGGGTTGTGTCCAGGCCGTCGGTGCTATTGTGGCTGTTGGGACCATCAATATCTTGGTTGTGCGGAACAGGGGCGCGCAGATCGGCCCTGGCAAGTTGCGTTGCCAGTGCGGCAAGAAGCCCGCCTCCGGCCGCGATGGACCCTCCGGTGCCCAGATTGAAATGTACGGCCGGTTTTTCTGCCGATGGTTGGGGCACGAAAGGCGCGGAATCCGGCACGGCGGGACGGCTGTCAGTCGCGGGCTCTTCCGGAGTATCCTCCGGGCCGATATCGTCCTTTTCGGGAATGGGGGTCTCTTCGGGGATGCGGATTTCTTCGACTACGGTGGTGGTCGCCGGCTCTTCCGATGGTTCAGCCTTCGGCATGGACCGAACCGCTTTTGTCTGAATT
>JAEEGH010014446.1_pt1 | contig 17329 bp, 16 predicted proteins | sample 9134181 | NCBI WGS metagenome assembly JAEEGH01 (sample SAMN16246544, study PRJNA631951) | gut metagenome | biome: gut microbiome; feature: rumen; material: DP-attached | host: Bos | place: Iran: Karaj | collected 2018-10
GACCGTTGCGACCGTTGTTTTCATAGATTTATTAAAAAAAGGAATGTAGTATGTTTATATACATATCCATTTTTTAATAAATCTATAGAATGGTCGGTCGCAACGGTCGCATCAGAAGATGTCAGGACTGCGCATCTGCTCTATTTCAATCTGTAAATGTTCGCGTACCCAGTAACCACGCCGGTTGTCATGTCCTTTGCGCTCCTTGACGAACCCCAGCTTGGTCATGATGGCGCCCAAGCGGCGCGGGTCGGGGTTTTTCTTCAGGTTGCCAGCACCGGTGATCTTGGCTGAGATTTCGGCCAGGGTGAGGAACTTGGCACCCGGTTCACTGTCGCTGGCGGGCGAGTAGTAGAGGGGTATGAGCTGTTCCTCGCTGGTGGGTATCATGAACTCTGTGACGTGCTGCTCCATGGCGTCGGTGTCGGCAGTGTCGAACCAGTAGTTGAACCCGTTCTTCAACAGATGGTAGGCCTGGGCATACATGCCGTCGTAGGGCATGGTGTGGGTGAAGGGCGAGTCGATGCTGATGACGTGGAAGGGCAGCCAGCGGCGGTTGCCGGTCTGGTCGGTCAGGAACTCCTCCTTGTTGCCGCTGGCGGCGTAGCTGGCCACACGCACGCGCTTCTCCTTGTGGCGTCCATAGGGCACACGCAGGTCGGTGTGGGTCTTGGTGATCATCGACTTGAGCTTGTTCAGCTGGCGGTCGTTCAGTTTGTCGAGCTCGTCGATGTTGATGACTGCATATTCCGACGCCCTGAGCTCTTCGTCCTTGTCCAGCCGGTCGATGTCGATGTTGTCGGTGATGTAGGCCGACAGCTCTTGCGGCAAGAGACGGTTGATCCATGTGGACTTGTAGATGCCCTGGCGGCCTATGAGCACAATGACCTGGTGGTTGACGATGTTGCTGTCGACCCATCCGGCCACCATGGCCACGAACCACTTGAGGAAGCACCGCTGCCACAGCTGCTGCTCGGCGTCGGTGGCCATGTGGACCATCCGGGCTGCCTGGCCTATGTAGTCGGGCATCCCGGGGTTCCACGGTGCCCGCGACTGCACGTAGTCCTTGAGCGGGTTCACCTCGGGCACGGTGCTCGAGTTGAGCACCTTCTGGAACAGCCTGTCGGTGATGTTCATTTCCGACTCGGCGCAGCACTCTATGTAGAGGTCGTTCTCGTCGCGTTCCTTCAGCTCGTGCCACTGGCCGTCGCCCATCAGCTGGCGGGTCTTCTGGGTAAGCAGGTCGTACTGCAGGTTCTTCTTGGCGAGGAAGGCTGCAATGGTCTCGGTCTTCAGCGCCGACTGCCTGGGCATCCACACGCCAAACTCGTCGGCAGCCCTCTTGTAGCAGCTTCTGAGTACGTCCGAGGGCTTGCCGTCCATCTTGCCCAGGTACATGTCGTCGAGCGCCTTGGCGGCCTCGTCCTTGTCCACACCCATGCGGTTGAGGATGAACGAGACGCGCATCACGAAGTTGTGGCGGTTGCCGGGTTCGAAGGTCATGCCACCCTCCTGCTGCACCATCTGCACGGCACGTTCCAGACGGTCGCCCAGGGGCACGCTGACGGGTTTGCCGTCCTTGTCGACGGCACGCTTGGGCGTACGCATCCTGACGAGGTTGCCGTCCTTGTCGATGCCCAGCTCCTCGCGGGTCATGCGGATGGGACGGGCATCGGGACGGTAGACCACCAGGGGGTCGTGGCTCAGCCCCATCATGCGGTTGATGTTCTTGCACTCCTTGTCCATAGGGTGGCCGCACCATACGCTGTACATGTTGGCTATGCGGCGGTAGACACGGGTGTAGAGCTCCTCCGAACGCTCCGGGTCGGCTGTCATGTCGATCTCAATGTCCTCGGGCAACTGGAAAGGCACGACGACATGATAGCCCAGACCCGACAGGCTCTCGTAGCTCAGACGAGCGTGATAGGACGTGCGCATGAAGGTCTTCACCCGCTCCAGCTCCTCGGACGTCAGACGTTCCTTCGGACCTTTCGCGTCGAAGTCAATGAGCACCTGGTAATGGCACTCGCGGCAGTTGTCCTTGCCCTTGCCGCCCTCCATGCGGAAGCTCACGGCCACCTGGGGCGTCTGTTCCTTCACGTCCTTGGCTGCCTGGTTGTGGCCCTGGGCCAGCAGATCACGGTGCAGTAGTGTACTCTTTTTCAGTTCCTCGTCGTGGCCTATGATGCCGGCCACCTGCTCAAGACTGACGTCCTGAGACTCCTTGCTGTTGAATGTCTTGTAATAATTCATGGTCATATCTTCGTTTCTTTGATAATTGTCAACACAAAGTTACGAAAAACATGGGACCTGGGGCCAGGCTTGGCCGTAAGAATGCAATTCCTCCGGAAAACCGTATGAGATAGGTATCACTTCCGTAAAAACGCACGGAAGTCAAGTTTTTTTTCAAGCATGTCGCAGAGGTTCTTCAGTCGCCAGAATCCGTTCAGGCTCTGCTTCTTGGTCTGATGCAGCCTGAATGCCTCCACAGTCCAACGGTCATGAGGCGTAACGCCCAGATAGGGGCTGGAGTAGTTGTTCATGGCATCGTCGGTGCAGGGCTCGGCTGCTCCGGGGTACCACTCGTTCATCTGCTTGGAAAAGCTGGTCAGGCGGATGTCCTCCAGCAGCGTCAGGTCGTAGAGTATGCGCCACAGGGCCAGCCAGTCGTATTTATATTCCAGGTTGATCACAAAGCAGTCCCCGATGATATCGTGCAGCAATTTGAAGTTGATGGGGATGCCGTCGTAGTATTTCTTCATGATGTGGTTCGACCAGATCGGTACTGAGTGGGCCGGCAATGCTGAGCCTTGAGAATTAGTGAACTGAAGGATGATGTCATCCAGTTCACGCTGCAAGGCTGACCATCCATCAATATTGGAATACCAGCCTCGCTGCCTCTTCAGCTCTTCCCTGACGCTTTCAACACCATCGACTTTCAGATGATACAGCACATTGTAGCGAAGCACCTCGAGGAAGGAGCTTTCCACGTTGGGAAGGGCGATTGTTGGTGCCTGCTGTGCCATTTTGGGTCGATTGTTTACATTTTTCGTTTTTGTTTAAATGAATTGTTCCGTTATCATAGATGATGGGAACTGACTCTGGCCGAAAGACATCAAACGCTGAAATTCCCCCTCCCTTGATGCCAAGGCGCTGTAGCACCACATCGCTGACAGACCTGTTCAGGGCAGTCCTGTCAACCATGCTGTACTGGGCAAAACGTTTGTTTGAAAACATTATTTCATTGTTCATTTGCAAGTTCTATTTAATTCGCAATTTGAAACGCGAAAAACAGAGCAAAGGTACGGACTTTTTTTGAAGAAAAAAAGGAAAATAAGATATTTTAACGCTCACTTTTACTTTTTTTCATCCTCAATACTGTGCCCTGTCCATACCAGCATGATCGCCGGAATGGTAAAGAAACACAACACGTCGGCCTTCGTTATTTAAGGTTCTTTAACTGCACTTTTCTTGCTGAATATTTGCTAGTTACAGGATTTTTTTGTAACTTTGCATCGTAAATAAATGGTAGTCTAATACCATGAAAAACACAACAAAACAACCCTATTTATTCACCATTTAAAACACACAACAGTTATGAACAAGACAGTTAAGATCATTCTCCAGGCCATCAGTTACGTCATCACCCTCATCCTCGGTGCTGCCGGTGGAACCGTGTTGAATTAGTCAGCACGGCGGAACCGCATTGAATGAAGATCCAAGTAGATTAGAACGAAGAGACAATCCATCTGATACCATGGAAAACAACAAAGGCTTCAAAATCTCTCAGTACGCATGTGCGGTGCTGCTCATCGCGAGCAGTATCGCACTGGTAACCTACCAGGTCATACACATCGACGACGTGGCTGCGGGGCTGCTCTACTACGTGGCACAGTCGTTCCTTCTCGCTGGCTCGGTCTTCGGACTAGACCAGTACCTCAGAATCATCAGAAAAGCCAATTAACAACCCATCACCAACAACAGCACCATGAACAAAACACCCCACACCACCCTCCCACCCGCTGCGACAAAGTCACAGCCCGCCGTGGACCACCCATCCTCCCCTTCAGGGTTGGCTGCGACTCTGTCGCAGCAGCATCCTCTCCCCTCCCCTTCTCTCCCCTCCCTCCCCTCTCCCGTCGCCCTTTCCGCCGTCCGCCTGTCTCCCAACTTCACCCTGGGCGAGTTCCTCAACCTGCCCAAGTACCCGGAGAACGTCCCCACCCCACAGGTCATTGCCAACCTGGTCTTCGGCTGTCACCTCCTGCTCGAGCCGGCGCGCAAGGTGGTAGGCCCCATCCTTGTCAACTCAGGCTTCCGCTGCGAACAGGTGAACCGCAAGGTGGGCGGCGTAGTGCGCTCACAGCACCTCTTAGGACAGGCGGCCGACATCCGCCCCAGCAACCCGTCACAGTTCCTCAGGCTCGTTGACTTCCTCCGACGCCACCCGTTGACCGACCAGCTGCTCACCGGAACCAACTGGCTCCACGTATCATGGAACCCCTTCGCCACGGCCCGTCACGACGTACGCATAGGATTCTACCGGTAAACCAAATAGCGGGAAGCGGCCACCCGATGCAGTTGGCCGCACTTAGTAGCTGATATCATTAAAAACATTACAACAACATGGCTACAAACGACATCAAACTCGGAATCAACTTGCGCAAGAACAAGAATTCCAAAAACACGGGATTTGGTAAGTACTATCCCGAAGTGGACCTGCAGGAGACCCTTACCCTGAGGGGCTTCGCCAACCACATGGCCAAGCACGGCTGTATCTACACCAACGACGTCATTGAGGGCGTACTGAAGAAGATCACCCAGTGCCTGCCCGAACTCGTCAGTCAGGGCGTACCCGTAAGACTCGACCCACTGGGTACCTTCGTACCCACCTGCTCGGTAGGCGAACCGGTCATCAACATCCCCGCCATGGAGGGTGCCGACCCCAACGATGTGGTGAAGGGTGTGCACATCCGCTTCTATCCCTTCGGACAGGAGAACGACAACATCACCTCACGCCGGTTCAAGCAGGAGTTCTGCTCACTGGAGTTCCGCAACATCGTTGACACCCAGGAGGTGACCGTCAACGGCAAGACCAAGAAGATGCCTATCCTGAAGCCCATTGCCACCGCAGTGGCAGAGTGGAAGGCAGAGAACGGCGGTGGTGGTGGCACCACTCCTCCCGACGACGGTCCCGACAACCCGGGCACTGACGGTGATTAGTCACATGAAAAAAGGCCGCTATCCCCACGGGTGGCGGCCTTTAGTGTGAAACTTGGATCAAACGCCAAGTACAATCGCCGGGCTGATACCGAGTTTCTGACTGATTGCTCGTCCTACCTTCAATGTGGGTTCGCATTTGCCAGACAAAATCTCACTGACACGGGCAGGGCTGATGCCTAACAATTCTGCCAGCTTATTCTGTGTGATCCCCATTTCGTATAGGCGAAGCTTGATTGTATCAACCAGCGAAGGTTTACCAATAGGATAGTGAATATCCTCGTATTCTTCTATCATATCTACGAGCATATCCAGTTCAAGCGCGTTATCGTCCATTATGGGGTTATCGTCATCGACCAGCTCTTCCAACTGCTCAACCCTCTTCAATGCTGCCCTGTATGCAGCCTCGTTCTTTATCTGTGCCATAACTTATATGTGTTGAATGTCCGTAATCTTGTCATATTCAGCATGTGTACCCACAAACCTGATTAGCACGTGGCTCACAGTGAATTTTATCAGTACCACTAACCGATAATCATTGCCTTTGATGTTGAACACATACCATTTGTTTCCCACGCTGTCCACATTGTTGAAAGTCTGCTTGATGTCTGCATAACATTTCCATTCAGCTTCCTTGGTCTTTTCGTACCAATCTTCCAAGGCTATTTTGGATTGTGGATTCTTGGTGTAGTATGCTACCAGGGTACTTTTTGCAATAATTCTCATATTTCGCTTCTAATTTGAGCGCAAAGGTAAGGATTATTTTTTTGATTATCCAAATTCCTTTCGGATTTTCCAAACCTTATTTGGAAATTATATCATTCTCTGTAACTGCGACCATGTATATTAAGTGGCGTAATAACACCCAATATACTGAAAATCAAAGTTTTTTGAAAATTATCCATGAAATTGTTTGGAGGTTTCGTTTTTTCTTCTTATATTTGCGGTCGAAATGGTCTTCAACTGATATTTCGGCACAATTAATAACAAAAACTAGAATTATGAAGAAACTATATTTTTTGATGATGATGGCAGCCACCCTGTTCGTGCTGGGTTGTGGCGGAGGTGACGATAGTGATGATGATGTATGGGGTGGTAGCGGCAACGATTTGAAAGATAAGTGGTTCGTCTGTGTGCCTCCCTCCGACAAGATTTCTGAAATTGCCCAGTGGGTTAACCAAGATATAGACTATGGGTATACTGAAAGTTCCGAATACTTTGACTCCACGGGGAAATTAGATCATCCTGGAGGAAGGGTGTTCTGGTTCGAGTCCACCTATGGGAATGGTCAGGTGGTAGCCCTGCACATTATAGACGACCACACTATGGAGGGATACATCAATGGTGGTACTTTTCAGTTAGGCAATACTTCTTCTTTCGAGTTAAAGAAATATCTGTTGTATGCAATGGATATGGGTTCCTTCCTGGGAAAACTGGGATTCTATTCAAGCCATTTAGCCTATTATAATTATGACAAGATTAATAATCAGATCTTTGTTTATATGCTGCCAGGAACCTTTACCATCAGCGGCAATGATTTGCTGATGGATGGCGGCGGCCGCTGGGTGGGGGTCAATCCGAAGAAGGTTTACACCTCTACTACGGCAACGATAAAGAACGTATCCGCCGAGGTGCTGAGCATAGGTAACAGTACCGTTAACTTTGGCTATGAGGGAGGGGAAAAGAACATCACCGTCAATGCCAACTATGGCTGGAGTATAGACTACAACAGTGCCAAAAGTTGGCTTACGGCAACCAAGACTAACGACAATACCCTGACGCTGACAGCACAGCGTACTAGCTTAAGGACACAACGAATTGCCACCATCACCCTCAAAGGAAACAGGAAAACGGTGGACATAGAAGTGACGCAGGAAGGTGCCACGGAAACAGCTCCCGTCAACACTACCGTCACCGTCAAAGGCGTATCATTCAAAATGATTGGAGTGGAGGGCGGAACATTTACTATGGGAACCGATAATGTTAGTACTTGGGATACATGGGACAGTCCTGCTCATAGTGTGACACTTAGTACATTTAGCATTGGCGAGACCGAGGTGACGCAAGAACTATGGGTTGCTGTCATGGGCAATGGCTATACATGGAGGAGCTATTGGCGTGACGGGCAGGGCGACAATTACCCTGCAAACTACGTATCGTGGTATGATTGTCAGGAGTTTATCAATAAGTTGAACCAACTCACGGGAAAGACATTCCGCTTACCCACAGAGGCCGAGTGGGAGTATGCTGCGCGAGGAGGAAAGAATAAAAGTAACTTCAAATACTCCGGCTCGGATAACGCTAACGATGTGGCATGGTATTCTGCCAATAGCAACGACAGGATACACACTGTGAAGAGCAAGGGGTGGCCTAACATTATCGGCTTATTCGACATGACAGGCAACGTGCGTGAATGGTGTGGCGATTGGAACAGTCAATATACAGCTGATGCCCAGATTAATCCAAAAGGTCCGTCTACGGGTACTCATCGTATTATTCGTGGCGGCGACTACCTTAATTCTCCTACGCCCGTATGGAATCGTTCGGCTGTTCTCCCAACTGACGACTCAGGTAACAACGGTCTTCGTTTAGCTATGGATTAGTCCTATGCAGACAGAATAGTTATAAAAAAAACTATATAACATGAAACAGATGAACAATTATAAGCATTTTTTCGTGTTGACGACATTGCTCACTCTGATGTCTACAAGCGTATTTGCTTATGCCCCTTTGCTCATTAATAACAACAAATGACAAATTAAAATATATAGGTTATGATACATTTTTGTTCTATGAAACGCTTTTTCCCCCTAATGCTTTGCATCTTTGTATATACAACGACTAATGCACAAGTCCAACGTACGAAACATACAGAGGCAGATGGGTTTGAGTGGTATATGACTAATGAACCACAATCTATTGTTGATGGAGTTGAAGACAAGGACGGCAACACATTGATTCCTTTGAGTAGAGGATATACTTATATATTCTATTCTTCCAGCGGTTTTTTTATTGTAAGTAATAGTAGCGGTAGGGGAGTATGTAATAAGAATGGAGAAGAACTCATTTCCCCTAAAAGAGGCTATGATAATGTTGTGGTTCAAAAGGATTACATTTCTGTCGGAAAAAATCGCAAAGAGGGCGCATGTGATTTAACAGGAAAGGAAATCATATCACCAACCAGGGGCTATGATCATGTCATCTTTCTTAAAAAGTATAATTATTACGGAGTTAAGAAAAACGGGAAATGTGGCGCATGTGATTATACAGGCAAGGAAGTTGTTACTCCAATTTACGACGATGATATACTTTATTATTCTGGTAAATACCATTACAAAGATGCCAATGGCAACTTTGTGGAAATAAACCCAAACTCTTCCAGTTCATCCTCCTACGCTTCGTCTTCTTCCACTTCCAGTTCAAGACCCAGCTCCACTACTACATCGACAAGTTCAAGGCCCAGCACTTCCACCGCATCATCGACCACGTCTCGATATGGCTCCTTGATTAAGAGCGGCACCTATACGAGTTCAGGTGTGATTAATGTGATGGGCAATATTTCTGCAGTAGGATATCCGTATCTTACAAAATTTGATGTATATACCAATTATCTTGTTGATGAAACAGGAAATGCTTATCCTCTCAGCGAAACACTGAAATTTGAAGGTGTCAACTGCCGTTCTTACAAATGTAACAACGATCTGTTCTATATCTATGGTGATGACCAGAAAATTCGCAAACTGGAGTATCAAACCATCCTGGGAATCAGGACGAGCACAATATCTTATTATATGCCTGGAGACGTGAGGGCAGCTTATTCTGCACCCTCTACCCCTAACACTGGCGGCGGTACCACTTATGGCGGTTCTTCCTCTGCTGGGGCAAAAAGCACTGGACTACAATCCTGCAAAGTATGTTACGGAACGGGAAACTGTCAGACATGCACTGGTAGAGGATGGGTTATCAACCATTACACAAACAAATATAGTCCCTGTTCTACCTGTAATAACGAACAAGGCACATCTCCCAAAAGGGGGAAATGCTACGCATGCAAAGGAACAGGGAAAAGATGAGCGACTAAAGCAAAAGACATGAAGTAAGTATTTACTAACAATCAATAAACATATAAGTATTATGAACAAAAAGTATTATTGGAACTTGCTGACCTTTATGATGGTCGCAATGCTGAGTAGTTTTGGTTTCGCTTCGTGCGATAGCGACAATATTAGTACCCCAATCGAAAACTCTGACTTCGTTGGTACTTGGGAGTTTACGCAAAGTACCGACTATCTGGATAGTGGGACGAAGGAAGGGGCTTTGGTCGGAAAAGCCATTTCGTTCACTGATAATGGAACGTATTCGTCCAATACCTCAACTTTCTATTATGGTAATTATTCAGTGTCGGCTAATGAGTTAACCCTGAGATCAAACAAGGGAAAGAAATTCACTGCCAAGGTTTCTAACAAGAAGACATCGTCAATGGTGCTGAAAGGACAGGCAAGCGATGGATATTCATTCACCTACGCGATTAAGAAGAAGTATTAAAAATATTATTGAGGTATGAAAAGAATAGCGTTATTACTGCTCTTGGCATTCTTCTGCCTGTCAATGCAGGCTGCCGACGACAACAGGGTGAAGGTGAAGCTGAAGACTGGTGCAACCATCACGGGTGTGATGAAACGCATCGATCCCCTGAAGGAGATAGTTGTTGTGATCGCAGGCCAGGAAACCACGATTTCCATGTCTGACGTGGAGAATGTGGAGATGGTCGAGGGTGCCCCGACCTCTGCAGGACAGCCGGCTGCAGTAAAATCTGGTGCGGAGGCGGAACCAACAGTGATACTGTCTGAAGAAACGGGCACCTGGAAATTGCAGGTTACTGAGGCAACGGGGATGCCGGAACGAATCACCATCAACATCGGACAGACACCCATCGAGATGGTGCTGGTGAACGGTGGCAGGATGATGATGGGCTACAATGGATCCGGCAGTACGAAAATGCGTAGCGAGCCAGTCCATGAGGTGGTAGTCACATCGTTCTATATGAGCACCCAGCCGTTGCCTGCCTCGTTTGTGACAGAAGTCGTGGGTACGAAGAATGTGGAAGGCAAGGGAAATGAACCTGCCCAGGTCATGAGCTATGACGATGTGGAGAAGGTGATTGCGGCGGTTGCGAAGCAGTCGGGCCGTGCTCTTCGCCTGCCTACCGAGGCTGAATGGGAATATGCTGCCAGTGGTGCCAAGCAGAATGAAATCTTCAGCATTGCAGGAGGTAAAAGTGTGGCATACGAGTGGTGTAGCGACTTCCTCGCCGACTTCCCGGAGGGTGGTATCATCATGACCGACCCCACAGGTCCTACTGAGGGTGACCGGCATGTGATTCGTGCCTGTAACGCAAAGAATGGAAAATATGACAGAACTGGCAAGATAAACGTAGAAGACACCCTCTTGGGATTGGTACGTCTTGTGATCAAAGCCAAGGATGTGAAGTAGACTTTTTACTAACAATCAAAAACATATAAGTATTATGAAGAAGACTTTTAAGTTGTTGCTTTCAGCGGCTATCCTGTTCTCGGCCACGCTGAGTGCCAATGCACAATTACTGAAAAAAGAGAAATTTAGTGTTCCCGATCCAATGCACTTTGGTGTTCGGGGAGGTGTTAATTTCAATACCTTCACTCATTATGAAACATACGCTTTTCCCACTGCTGGAGTCGCCCTTGATTATCAGTTGACTCCAACTGCTCCTATCTTTATCGGTACAGGATTGAGTTATGTAAATTATGTCTTAGCTGATGGACGTGAGCTTGATGAGTACCAGTCTACCCTCCATATTCCTGTTACGCTCAGCTATCACATCAATGTGGCTCCACATCTTTTTATCAATCCTTTCGCAGGATTCTTTGGAGCTTATTATCTTCATACAACCTTTGATAAAAGCCTGAATTATGGTTTCAGAATAGGCTGTGGAATGAACTTTAAGCGACTCACCTTTGACGTTGCTTATGATGCAGGTCTTGCAAGTCACAAGCAGTGGGAAAGTGAAGGCCTGAAATCAAGCACGGTGTTCCTTACCGTTGGTTTCAACTTTGTTGGCAAACGCTGATCAACGGAACTTCATAAGAATTGACTCAAGTTTCTGAAACTCGATAGAAATTCTTGGTAAACCAAGGGGCAGAGGAAGATTATGAACTAATGGAGGCTCGTGGCATGAAGGCTCCTGTAGTCAAGATTGGCGAGAAGTCGAAGTTAACATTGATTACAATATTATAGAGTATGTCATTTTGAAGTGAACCCCAAAAGTTAGACAAAAAACTTTTGGGGTTCATTATGTACTCCCGCTTGAAAAAGTCCAAATAAAATTTGGCTTTTTGCTCGCTTATTCGTACCTTTGAGACAAATCTCGAAGGTAGGCTGCATCTCGGAAATAAAAATAATCTCAATATTATTTTGTATTTCGCTCGATTTGCACTACCTTTGCAGCCGTTTTAAACTCAAACATATATCGTAGATATGATTAACATCACTTTTCCAGACGGATCTGTTCGTTCGTATGAGCAGGGCGTAACTGGCTATCAGATTGCAGAGAGCATCTCTCCGGCTCTCGCACGCAGCGTTGTAAGTTGCGGAGTGAACGGTGAGACCGTAGAGCTGAACCGTCCCATCAACGAGGACGCAACGATTGAGCTCTATAAGTTTGACGACGAGCAGGGTAAGCACACCTTCTGGCATACCTCGGCCCACCTGTTGGCAGAGGCACTGCAGGAGCTATATCCTGGCATCCAGTTCGGTTTCGGACCAGCCGTAGAGAACGGATTCTTCTACGACGTGCTGCTGCCCGATGGACAGATGATCAAGGAGAGCGACTTCCCTACCATTGAAGCTAAGATGAAGGAACTGGCAGGCAAGAAAGAGCCTGTGGTTCGCAAGGAGGTGGCCAAGGCCGACGCACTGAAGGAGTTTGCTGCCGACGGTCAGACCTATAAGTGCGAGCACATTGAGCAGGACCTCGAGGACGGTTCTATCACTACCTATACACAGGGCAACTTCACAGACCTCTGCCGTGGTCCGCACCTTGTGGACACGGGTGAGATCAAGGCTGTGAAGCTGACCAGTGTTGCCGGTGCCTTCTGGCGTGGCGATGCCACAAGAGAGCAGATGCAGCGTCTGTACGGCATCTCCTTCCCCAAGAAGAAAATGCTGGACGAATACCTTGTGATGCTCGAGGAAGCCAAGAAGCGCGACCACCGCAAGATAGGCAAGGAGATGGAACTCTTCATGTTCAGCGACAAAGTGGGCAAGGGACTGCCCATCTGGCTGCCAAAGGGCACTGAACTGCGCCTGCGCCTGCAGGACCACCTGCGCAAGGTACAGAAGCGTTTCGGTTACCAGGAGGTCATCACCCCGCACATAGGAAGCAAGAACCTCTATGTCACCTCAGGCCACTATGCTCACTACGGCAAGGACTCATTCCAGCCCATCCACACCCCCGAGGAGGACGAGGAGTACATGCTGAAGCCCATGAACTGCCCCCACCACTGCGAGATATTCGCATGGAAGCCACGCAGCTACCGTGACCTGCCGCTGCGTATAGCAGAGTTCGGTACCGTATACCGTTACGAGCAGAGCGGCGAGCTCCACGGACTGACCCGTGTACGTTCGTTCACACAGGACGATGCACACCTGTTCTGCCGTCCTGACCAGGTGAAGCAGGAGTTCCTCAACGTGATGGACATCATTGGCATCGTGCTCACTGCCTTCGGATTCAACTTCGAGGCACAGATCTCACTGCGCGACCCCAACGACCACGACAAGTACGTTGGTACCGACGAGGACTGGGCACTGGCCGAGAAAGCCATTGTCGAGGCCTGTCAGGAGAAGGGACTGCCCGCCAAGGTGGAATACGGCGAGGCTGCCTTCTATGGTCCTAAGCTCGACTTCATGATCAAGGACGCCATTGGACGCCGCTGGCAGCTGGGCACCATACAGGTGGACTACAACCTGCCCAAGCGCTTCCAGCTGGAATATACCGACGAGGACAACCAGAAGAAGACGCCCGTCATGATCCACCGTGCACCCTTCGGAAGCATGGAGCGCTTCTGTGCAGTACTCATCGAGCACACCAGCGGACACTTCCCCCTGTGGCTCACACCCGACCAGGTGGCCATACTGCCACTGTCGGAGAAATACAACGACTATGCCCGCGAGGTGGCCAAGAAGTTCGACCTGGGCGGCGTACGCGCCACCATCGACCTGCGCAATGAGAAACTGGGACGCAAGATCCGCGACAACGAGCTGAAGCGTATCCCCTACATGGTCATTGTAGGCGAGAAGGAAGCTGCCGACGGCACCGTGGCCGTACGTCCTCAGGGAGGCGGCGAGCAGAGCGTCAAGACCATCCAGGAGTTCATCGACGAGGTGAACGCCCGCGTGGCCGAAATGACGAAGGACTTTTAAATAATTCAGAATTGAGAATTGACAATTGATAATTGACAATTGAGATGATGAAGGTAACACGTACTATGGCCTTGCGTTTGGGGCTTATGGCGGTGTTGCTGTGTAATTGCCAACTGTCAATTGTCAATTGTCAATTAATTAAGATTACGCCCGAGCGGCTGCCCGACCTGAATGTTCCCCGATTCAGCAACAATATCGTTTACTGTGAGAATGGCGAACTGACTATCTTTGGTGGCCATACCACAGGCTTTGTGCTCGAGCCTACCGCCGAGTACTTCCGCGACGGCCAGTGGCACCTGTTGCCCATGACCTACAACCACGACTTCGGCCTCTGCGTCAGGCTCTCGTCGGGCAAGGTACTCCTGGGTGGCGGCGCCGTGCAGAACTTAGGCATCGGACAGAGTTTTGAGACCGAGATTTACGATCCCTACACCCACACCTTCGGGCGCTATGGCTGTTTGGATAGGAAACGCTTCCACAGTGCGGGCATCGAGTTAGACAGCGGTCGTGTCATCATTGCCGGCAACTGGTACACGAAAGACGGCATAGAACTATACGACACCCTCAGCAACACTTTCACCTTTGTGAAGGAGGTGGCTCAGCAGCGCAGCTTGCCATATATCTTCCGCACGGCCAAGGACAACTGTATCATCCTGTCGGGCATTAGCGAGCATAACGATACCATCTTCTCACCAGTGGTAGACCGCCTGAAAGGAGAACCGTTTACCGTGCCCCTGTTTGAGACATGGCGTCCCTTGCTTCTTCACAACGATGTGTTCAGCGATGACAGTTTCATTGGCGACGCCCAACACCCATCACCCATCACCCAACACCCATCACCCACCACCCACTACGGCGACTATGCCTACCTCATGCCCGTTCAAAACAAGGATAATCAGGTGGCTATTGCCTTGGTTCAGGGTACGGACTTCAGTCTCTTGCCCACTGCCAGTCCCGTGCCAATGGAAAGTCAGTGGGGGAAGATCATGTGGGGCACTTCCATTCTGGTCGACAGGAACGTCAGTCGGGGATATATGCTTGGACATAGTGGTGACTGCCGTCAGTATATCCTCGCCATCGACTATGACGCAGAGCCGGCACAGTTGACGCTATACTATACCGACCCAATGCCTGACGCCGGTGTCTGCCAGCCCGTCTTGTCGCCCGAAGGCAATCTCTACGTTGTGGGCGGCGTCAATGCCACTGGCAATTTCTTTACCCCCTTCGCCTCCGTCCTCCTATACCGTTTCGGCAGTCAGGCCGAGGCTGCAACGACCGACGATCCTGTCCGCTGGCCTTGGCTCGCGTTGGCCATTGCCCTTCTGACAGCCATCGTCTTTGGTGTCCTTTATATAATAAGGAAAAGGAAAGCCACCCCGCAACCATCACCTAACACCCCGCTCGGCCGAAGGACGCTTGCTACCAGCGGGACGCAAGAACACCCATCACCTAACACCCGCCACCCATCACCTGCCACTGAGGCCGACAAGCAGTTGATGGACCGTATCAGCCAACTGTTGGAAGAGAAACAGCTTTTCCTGAACAGCGACTTGAAAATGGCTGACGTGGCTACTGAACTCAACGTTCACCCCAACGTGTTGTCTTCCTGTATCAACAATGCCCGTGGCTGTTCGTTCTCGCAGTTCATCAGTGAGTATCGTGTAGCCTACGCCAAGCAGCTCCTGCGTGAACATCCCGAGCTGAAAATGAGGCAGGTAGCTGAGGAGTCGGGCTTCGCCTCTGACCAAAGCTTCTTCCGCACATTCAAGGATGTTGAGGGCGTCACTCCCAGGGCATGGCAGGCGTCGCAATGAAACCCAAAAGTCTTGCACAAACAGTTGGCATCAGAGTTTTTCCGTACTTTTGGGGAGCAAAACGCCAAAAATCGACTAACAGATTATAATTTGTTAGTCGATTCTTGTAATTTGTTAGTCCTTTTCCCATTTTTTATTGCTATCTTTGCACACAAAACTATGAATATATCAGCCAGACCGACTAACTCCAGTGACTTAACACAAAAAAAAGAGATATATGAAAAAGAAAAGACTCATTACCCTGTTGACGGTCCTGCTGGGAGGTATGGCGTACCTACACGCACAAACCATAGAGGAGCAGGAACGTAAAGTGATTACAGTATCCCCGTTCCTTGCCGACGCACGGAGCACATTGGCCGACAATGTGCAGCGCGGCGTCACCGCCACCCTGAAGTATGAAAAGACAGGCGCTATGAATGTGACGCGTCTCGCTCCCATTTTGTTTCCATCAGGCAATGGCTTCGTTGTGGTGGGTGGCTACGACAATTCCTATGCTCCCATCGGCAGTGCTGAGCTATGGCAGGACGGTAAGTGGAAAAAACTGACGACAAATGCCGGTGGCGCTCCTGCTTTTGTGGTCACCCTGGCCGATGGTAAGGTCATGGTAGGTGGCGGCGAATCGGTTGGGTCGGACGGGAACAGCAAGAAAACCTCTATCTACGACCCCTCCACTCAGCGTTTCTCCAACGGCCCCAACATGACCGTTGGACGTACGGCCTGCAAGGGCTTGCTCATGAGGGGCAACGTCTATGTGGCAGGCAATTCCAATGGCAAAGATGTGGCGTTCGACCGCTATGACGGCTCTCAGTTCACGGCCTACGGTGCCACCCAGGGACGCCTGTTGCCCTACGTGATGAACGATGCCGATGGCAACCTCTATGTCATGGCCCCCAACGACACCGACGGTGAGGCCGTGCCCCTGCGAAAAACCAATTCTGGTGCCGATGCCCTGCCTGTCATGTGGTATGAGCCTTCCACTGACAATCTGTACTATTACCTCATACCCTGGTATGCAGAGCACCGCCCATTGGAGTTGGCTTTTGATGCTCGCACCAGCGACTACTACAGTGCTGCGTTGGGAGGATACTTCATCCTTACCCAAACTGATGCGGGCGAATACCAGCTATCGTACTTTAATCTTGATGAGGGGTCGGTTGGCTATGACAAGCAGTTCGCTATTCCAACGCGTAGTGCCGACGGCAACATGATTGACTGGCGCGGCGATGTATTCGTGAACGATGCCAAGAGCGAAGTCTACCTTGTTGGCAGTAGCGGCATTAGTTCACATAAGCTCCATGTCATCAGTTACTGCTATGATACCGGAGCCTGGACCATTGCCTCTGCAGGCGGTTTCAAGGCAGATCCAATTTCCGCGTCTTGGACTATGCTCCCCGATGGCCGTCTGGTGTGTGTAGGCGGTATGAACATGACGGATTACTCTGCCGTGAACGAAGGCTTCATCATCACCCCGCCCACGGCAGGTACTGACGGCAGCGGGACGAATCCCGACCCCAACCAGAAAGTGGATCGTCTGTTCCTCGTGGTGGTGGCCAAGAACGGTTCCGAGACTACCTTCATGCTCAGCGAAAAACCTGAGGCCACCATCGAGGGCAAGAAGCTGCGTGTGAAGTCGGAGAAAGCCGATGTCAGCTTCAACCTTTCCGACGTACAGCGCTTCTCCTTCGTCACGCGCTCTGTCGTGGGTATTGATGACCTTCAAGTCGACACCGATCCCACCGCCGTCAGCTACCAGCAGGATGGAACGCTGGTCATCAGCCAGCTCAAGGCTGGTGCCACCGTAGGCATTTATGCACTCGACGGCAAGCTCGTACAGCAGT
>JAEEGH010014448.1_pt1 | contig 17329 bp, 6 predicted proteins | sample 9134181 | NCBI WGS metagenome assembly JAEEGH01 (sample SAMN16246544, study PRJNA631951) | gut metagenome | biome: gut microbiome; feature: rumen; material: DP-attached | host: Bos | place: Iran: Karaj | collected 2018-10
CGCAGATCGAGGTGACCTTTGAGGTGGATGCCAACGGTATCATGAACGTCAGCGCCAAGGATAAGGCTACCGGCAAGGAGCAGAGCATCCGCATCGAGGCTTCCAGTGGCCTGAGCGACGCCGAGATCCAGCGCATGAAGGACGAGGCTACCGCCAACGCCGCCGCCGATGCCGCCGAGAAGGAGCGCATCGACAAGATCAACGGCGCCGACGCCCTCATCTTCCAAACCGAGAAGGTGCTCAAGGACAGTGGCGACAAGTTGCCCGCCGACATCAAGAGCCAGATCGAGGGTGCCCTGGGCAAACTCAAGGACGCTCACAAGAGCCAAGACCTCGCTGCCATCGACACGGCAAGTGCCGAACTGAACTCGCTGTTCGAGAAGATGTATCAGCAGGCCGGTGGCGCACAAGGCGGACCTCAAGGCGCTGGCTTCGATCCCAACAACATGGGCGGCTTCCAGGGTGGTCCCCAGCAGGGCGGCAACCCGGGCCAGGGCGGCGACAATGTAGAGGACACAACCTATGAAGAAGTAAAGTAATTTATATTATAAGTATTTAAAAGGTTAATATTCGTTATGATGGCGTGGTGCAGTGATTGCACTGCGCCATTATTTTGTTTTTAGGGGTTTTACGGGTCGGCAAAGTGATGCTGATTTGGTGGAGTGGGATAATTGTAGTAAGTTTGCAAAAACATTATTTTATCAAACATGACAGGTATGGAAAATCGCGTTCTTTTCTTGCGTGCGTGTGCCGTGGCCGCACTTTTCGTGGCGACAGTTTTCAGCGCTATGGCTCAGCAGGATGGCTCGGGCCCGAGTCCATTGTCGGTGCCTCAGGTGGCACTTGATGCTAACGGATTGTTTACTGTGGCCGACTGCCCGACGACCCATGAGGTTCTCGAGGTAAAGCTCAACGAGGGAGAATACGGTGTTGACCGTGTGTTGATTTATGCCGAAGGGATGTTGATGCAAAGCATTGCTTTCAACGAGGAGGACGTTGTCACGAGCAGGGATATCCATTTCCTGGATGCCAATTTTGACGGCAATGTCGATATCCTGATCGGGCCGGGCACTAACCGTGAATACAGTGTCCTGATCATGTGGGACCGCGAGAATGACTGCTTTGCCCGTGCCACGAACGACGGATTGCTCATCTTCAACGGTGACTTCTACTATGAGCCGGAGCGCATGGCGGTCTATCGCATGACATCGAGTTCGGCCTGTGAGACGACCTATACCCTGATGATGTGGCAGGGAACCGACCTGCAGAGCGAGGAAACGTTCCTCCAGATTGGTGATCCGTCCTGCTATGATACCTATCGTGTCACGCACCGCTACACGGTACGCAACTACTATTCCGACGAGGATGTCATCAGTACCGATGATCCCGGTGAAATCTTTGAGCCGTGGAACAAATGGCTCCTTTCCGGGCAGGAGTGACGCCTCTCTGGCTCTTTTTCTTGAGTAAACGATTGCATTTTCTGTTATCTCGCTGTGTATCAATAGATAAATGGCGATATTGTTTTCGCGTTGAATTTAGTCTAATCTGTTGGTTTCCTGGCCTTTATGATTGCATGTAGATACTCTATGCAGGATAATTGGCTATTCTTTGGTGAAATTTGAGGATTTTTTTGTACCTTTGTGCCCAAATTTTCAATGTTTAACTGCTGAATAATGTTGGACTTATTGTTTGAAACCAGTTGGGAGGTCTGTAACAAGGTCGGTGGCATTTATGCTGTCCTTTCGACGAAGGCCAAGACCCTCCAGAAACGATATAAAGACAATCTGATATTCATCGGTCCCGACATCTGGTCGGCCGATAACCCCTCGCCCACGTTTGTCGAGGGCAAGACGCCTCTTGCCGCATGGCAGCGCCAGACGGGCCTGCCCAGTGGCGTGAAGGTGAGGGTAGGGCACTGGGACGTCCCCGGCAAGCCCGTTGCGGTGCTGGTGACCTATGATGCCCTGTATCCTTACAAGAATGAGCTCTATGCCGAGATGTGGAACCGCTATGGCGTGGACTCGCTTCATGCCTACGGCGACTATGACGAGTCGTGCATGTTCGCCTATGCGGCAGCCCTCGTCATCGAGAGCATCGTCAAGTGGAAGAATGACCCCGCATTGAAGGTGGTTGCCCACTTCGACGAGTGGACCACGGGCATGGGACTGCTTCATGTCAAGGCCTATCTGCCCCAGGTGGCCACGGTATTCACCACCCATGCCACGAGCATCGGGCGCAGCATCTGCGGCAACGGCAAGCCGCTGTATGACTATATGCCGGGCTACTTTGGCGACCAGATGGCTGGCGAGCTCAACATGCAGTCCAAGCACTCGCTCGAGAAGGCCGCGGCCCATGCTGCCGATGCCTTCACCACCGTGAGCGAGGTGACGGCCCGCGAGTGTGAGCAGTTGCTGGAGCGTCGTCCGCTGGTGACGCCCAATGCCTTTGAGCAGCATTATGTGCCCAAGGGTGCAAAGTTCACGAGCACGCGCGCTGCAGCCCGCCGCCGCATGCTGCAAGTGGCTGGCGCTCTCACCGGACAGCGCTTCCCCGAGGACACCATGATCATTGCCACATCAGGCCGCTTGGAGATGCGCAACAAGGGCATCGATGTCTATCTCGATGCGCTGTCGTCGTTGCGCGACGCCTTGGAACGTGTGACCAGCCTCCAGCGCAAGGTGGTGGCCTTTGTCCTCGTGCCTGCATGGATGAAATCGCCGCGCACCGACCTTGCCGAGAACATGGCATCGCTCAAGCCGCACCGCCTGTTTGACCCGGTGATCACCCACAACCTGTATAACCCCGACAGTGACGCAGTTTATACCCGCATCAATGCCCTGGGCATCCACAACGAGCCTCAAGACATGGTCACCGTCATCGATGTGCCCTCTTACCTCAATGGCGACGACGGCATCTTCAATATGGCTTATTATGACCTGCTCGCAGGCATCGATGCTGCAGTGTTCCCGTCATACTATGAGCCGTGGGGCTACACGCCGCTGGAGAGTGCCGCCTTTGGCGCTCCCACCATCACCACCGACCTGGCCGGCTTTGGCCAGTGGGTGCTGGACAACTTTGGTGACGACAGCGATGCGAGCGGCATCAAGGTGGTCCATCGCGACGACAGCAACTATGGCGATGCCGTCCAGACCGTCGTTTCGGGCCTTATCAACCTGTACATGATGGAGCCCAAGATGATGCAGACCGTCAGAAAGGGCGCCCGCATGACCAGCAAGGCCGCCTCGTGGGAAAACTTCATCAAGTATTATGATGAAGCCTACCAGCTGGCCCTTGAAAATGTCAAAGCCTGTCAGGCAGAGGCGCAAAATCTTGCGTCTCCACCACAATAAGAAAACAAATTCAAAAATCATAGATAATCAAGAATTATGAAATTTCAAGCAAGCAACAGCAATGAGCCTCAGTGGAGGAGCATCACTGTGAAATCGGAGCTTCCCGGCAAGCTCAACAAACTCAACGAACTGTCCCGCAACCTGTGGTGGGCTTGGAACACCGAGGGCAAGACCCTGTTCCATGACCTGGACCGTGACACGTGGCGTGCCACCAGCGAGAACCCCGTGAAGACGCTTCAGCGCCTCTCCAACGAGAAAATCGCCGCTATCCAGGCCGATTCGGCTATGATGGCCCGCATCGACAGCACCTATGAGCTTTATAAGGAATACATGAAGAAGCCCTTGCGCAAGGACATCCCGTCGATTGCCTACTTCAGCATGGAATACGGCCTGTGCAACGCCATCAAGATTTATTCGGGTGGCTTGGGAATCCTGGCCGGTGACTATGTCAAGGAGGCTAGCGACCGCTGCGTGAACATGACTGCTGTGGGTTTCCTTTACCGCTATGGCTACTTCACCCAGACCCTCTCGATGGATGGTCAGCAGATTGCCAACTACGAGGCACAGAACTTCAACCAGCTTCCCATCGAGCCCGTTCTGGACAAGAATGGCCAGCAGCTGGTCCATGAGGTTCCTTATCCCGGCCGCACCATCTATGCCAACGTATGGCAGGCCAACGTGGGCCGTGTCAAGCTCTATCTGCTCGACACCGACATCGACCTCAATAGCGAGTATGACCGCGAAATCACCCACAAGCTCTATGGTGGCGACTGGGAGAACCGCATCAAGCAGGAGTACCTGCTGGGCATCGGCGGCGTGCTGCTGCTCAAGCGTCTGGGCATCAAGGCCGATATCTATCACTGCAACGAGGGTCATGCCGCACTGCTGAACCTGCAGCGCTTGGTGGACTATGTACAGGAGGACGGTCTGAACTTCAACGAGGCCCTCGAGGTGGTTCGCGCCACATCGCTGTACACAGTTCACACTCCCGTGCCTGCAGGACATGACTACTTTGACGAGGAACTCTTCGGCAAGTACATGGGCGGTTATCCCGAGCGCCTGGGCATCTCGTGGCAGGAACTTATGGACATGGGCCGTGAGAATCCCGGCAGCAACGAGCGCTTCTGCATGAGTACCTTCGCCCTGAACACCACTCAGGAGAGCAACGGCGTGAGCTGGCTCCACGGTGAGGTGTCCAAGAAGATGTTTGCTCCCCTGTGGAAGGGCTATGCCCCCGAGGAATCCCACGTGGGTTACGTTACCAATGGCGTGCACATGCCCACTTGGGCCGCCAGCGAGTGGAAGGTATTCTACAAGCAGGTGCTGGGTGACGACTTCCTGGAGCATCAGGAGCTTGAGTCGTCATGGGCTCCCCTGATGAATGTTCCTGACGAGGAAATCTGGAAGATGCGCATGACCTTGAAGCAGAAGTTCATCCGCTTCGTCAAGCGCGACTTCAAGGAGAGCTGGCTCAAGAACCAGGGTGATCCCACGCGCATCGCCAACATCGTTGACAAGATCAATCCCGATGCATTGCTCATCGGTTTTGCCCGCCGCTTTGCCACTTACAAGCGTGCTCACCTCATTTTCAATGACTTGGATCGTCTGAAGAAGATTGTCAACGACGAGCGCTATCCCGTGCAGTTCATCTTCGCAGGTAAGGCTCACCCCGCCGACGGTGCCGGCCAGGGCCTGATCAAGCGCATCATCGAGATCAGCAAGATGCCCGAGTTCCTGGGTAAGATCATCTTCCTCGAGAACTACGACATGACGCTCTCCAAGCGACTCATCACCGGTGTTGACGTGTGGTTGAATACCCCGACCCGTCCCCTGGAGGCTTCGGGTACCTCGGGTGAGAAGGCCGAGATGAACGGTCTGCTCAACTTCTCGGTGCTCGACGGCTGGTGGTATGAGGGTTATCGCGAGGGTGCCGGCTGGGCATTGACCAGCAAGCGCACCTACACCGATCAGTCCCAGCAGGACAAGCTCGACTCGGCTACCATCTACTCGATGCTCGAGAACGAGATTATTCCCCTGTACTTCGCCAAGAACAGCAAGGGCTATTCCCCCGAGTGGGTTCAGTACATCAAGAACTCGATGGTGCACATTGCCCCCAACTACACCATGTCCCGCATGATGCGTGACTACTTCGACAAGTTCTACAAACCCCAGGCCGCACGTGCCAGCAAGCTCATGGCAAACGGTTACGCCATGGCCCGTGAGATTGTGAAGTGGAAAGAGCATATCGACTCACGTTGGGACGATGTGGCACTCGTGGGCGACATCATGGGTAACCGAGAGGCTATCGCCAGCGGTACCGCCGACATCGATATCACCATGCGCCTCGATACCGCAGGCTTGGGCGACGACGTCAAGCTCGAACTCGTCGTTTACAAGGAGGAAGATGGCCAGACCACGTTCTACCGCAAGGCTTCGTTCGATGTTGTGGCTCGTGATGGAGATATCCTCACCTACAACTGCAAGGTTCCCTTCCGCGAGAACGGCATCTTCCGCTATGCTTACCGTGCATATCCCTGGAACGACCTGCTCCCGCATCGTCAGGACTTCGCTTACCTCAAGTGGTTCTAACTTGAATTAGCTCCGAAAACCATAATCGGCTCAAATTCTCACGGATTTGGGCCGGTTTTGTTTTTGTATGGCTGTTTTCCCTAGAAAAACGGGGAAATTTTCTTGTGGTTTCCGATAATTTACTAATTTTGCCAGTTAAGATGGTTAATTAGGCTTTGGCCGGTAAGTGAACGATTAACGCATGTTTGGCAAAAAGGGAAATATGTTATCCAAGTTCGCTGCCTGGGTGGGCGGCGGCATCTTGGGCATGGTGGCGGCACTGCCGTTTGCCGCATATATCCCTTGGGTACAGAACAAAGCCGCCGACCTGGCTGCCGAGTATGCCAGCGAAAAGACCGGCATGGACATCAGCGTGGGTGACGTGAGGGTGAAGTTCCCACTCGACGTCAGCGCTACCGATATCCAGGTCATCGACCAGAACGGGGACACGCTGTTCAAGGCCGATGAGGTAAAAGGCAATGTGAAGCCCAAACCACTGCTGGACAAGAAAGTAGAGGTGGAAAACGCATCGCTCAAGGGTGCCAAGAGCCAGATCAAGACCGACGATGGCTCGATGGATCTGGATGTGGACGTGAAAGACGCCAATATCGACAGGGCCAAGGTTGACCTGAACAAGAACAAGGTGGATGTGGGCAATGCTGCCCTCAAGGGCGGTAAGGCCAAAATGAGCTATAAGCCCGAGAAGAAGAAACCTGACCCCGACAAGGAGCCGAGCAAGCCCTGGAAGGTCAATGCCGACAAAGTCACCGCCGACGATGTGGACTTCAAGATGGATATGAAGCCCACTGTGGATAATCTTGATGCCAAGGTGGGTCATGCCGAAGCCAAAAACGTGAAGGTCGACACGGGAGAACAGACGGTTGATGTGGGTGAGCTGGATGTCGAAAAGGCTGATGTGAAATATGAGCATCCCAGCGAAAAGGATGCTAAGAAATATGCCAAGGACCATCCCATGCCCAAGGATACGGGTAAAGACAAGGGCGATGACAAGCCATGGAAAGTCAAGGCCGGCAAGGTGAAGGTAAAAGACAGCAAGGGAAAGTATTCCCAGACGGGCAAGAAGCCCAACAAGCCTGGAACCACGCTTGATCCTGATAACATCGAGGTCGAGGATGTGAATGCCGAGGTCGAGGACTTTGAGTATGATGGCGAGAACATGAAGGTGCCCGTCAAGCACCTCTCGGGCAAGGAACGCAGCGGTTTACAGGTCAAGGACGCCAGCGGTACTGTCAACAAGAATAAGAACGGTCTGGACCTCAACAACATGAAGTTGAAGACTAAGGGCAGCGACATCAAGCTTGATGCCCATGTGGACCAGGATATGCTTGACGGCAAGCCCAACGGCAAAGCCACCATCGACACCGACAGCAAAATCGACCTGAACGAGGTCGAGAAACTCGTGCCCGAGGCCCGTAAGGCTCTCAAGGATATCCCTCACAATAAGCCTGTGAAAATCAAGGCCAAGGCCCGCGGCAACGAAAAGCGCCTCGACATCCATTCGCTGGATGCCGACGTGCCGGGAGTGGGCCGCATCAAGGGCAAAGGCACCATCTACAATCCCACCGACATGGACCGCATGAAGGCCGACCTCGATACCGAGGTGGACCTGCGTGACCCCAGCGTGCTCAACAAGATGCTGGGTCTGAAAGACGTCAAGCTCCCGCCCATGAAGATGAGCGGCAAGATCAATAAGGAAGGTTGCCGTTGGGTAGCCCGCAACCTGCGTGTTTCGACAGGAGGCGGCTCGATGCGTGGCGACGGTTACTATGACATCTGTAACGAGAACTATGACGTTGATGCCAGTTTCAACAACTTCCCCGTCAATTCGTTCCTGCCTGACTATGACGTGCGCAACCTCACCGGTAGCGTCAATGCCCGCGGTCATGGCTTCGACTTTACCGATTGCGGCTCCACATGGACCGATGCAACCGTCAATCTGGCCAGCGTGCGATATAATGGCAACCATTACGGCAACATCAAGGCGCGCGGTAAGCTGCGTGGCGGCTATGCCGACGTGTATGCCTCCAGTGCCAACAAGGGCTGCGACTTTGACGCCAATGCCCACGGCACGATCTGCAACGACCACTATGTTTTCACTGCCGACGGCAATGTGCGTGACTTGGACCTGAACCGTCTGGGCATGTACGACGGCGTGTGCAACGGCAAGACGCGCCTGCATGCCGAGGGTGACATCAATCTGCGCACCCAGGAGTGGGATGCCGACCTCACGCTGCGGGATATCGACTGGCAGCTCGACAGCAGCATGCTCATTACCGATGAGGCCCGTGGCACGTTGCACAGCACACCATGGATCACCTGCATCACCGTCGAGAACGAGGACAACTACGCCCACCTGAACGCTCCCAGCGCCATGATGCCCCTGGTCGAGGATTTCCAGCGCGCTGCCACCGAGGTCAAGCGCCAGCTGGACGAGCGCTCGCTGGATGTGGAGCGCCTCAAGGACTCGATGCCGCGTTTTGATCTGGATATGCACATGGGAACCGATGGTTTGGTTCAACGCTATCTGCAACAGCGCGAGATTGACTTCCGTGACATAAGCTGCGAGGTGAGCCGCGACACGAGCATCTATATCGATGGCCGTGCCCACGGTATCAGCTATGGCGAGACCAATATCGACACCATCACCATCCATGCCAATGAGTTGAACAACAAATATCTGGCCTTCAATGCGCACATGGGTAACCGTCCCGGTACGTGGGATGAGTTTGCCCAAGTGGATATCGAGGGCGGCCTTAAAGGACCTGCGATAGACTTCATGCTCCACCAGCAGAATATCAAGCGTGAAACGGGTTACCGCTTGGGCTGCAACGCCCGTCTGACCGATGACGAGGTGCGGATGCGCCTCTTCGGCAAGGATCCGGTCATCGGCTACCGCCATTGGACCTTTAACGAGGACAACTATGTGAATGTGGATTACCGCACGCGCATGCTTGATGCCAACCTGATGTTGCAGAGCGACAGCAGCAGTATCAAATTGCTGACAACGCGTCTGCCCAATGACAGCACCGAGAACATTCAGCTCAATATCGACAATCTGCGCCTGGAGGAATGGACGCGCATCGTGCCCATGCTGGACAAGACCAGCGGCACGCTCAACGCCAACGTGGACATCAACTGGGATGGCGCCAATGCCGATGGTGAAGGCACCATCGACATCAAGGACTTTGTCTATAACGGCAAACCTGAAGGCGACGTGACGCTGGATGCCGACTTCGACTTCGACCCGGCCAGTGCAACCACGCGTTTGACCGCCGATCTGATCCTTGACGGTAAAGAGGCTATTGTACTTCAGGGTTCGCTCAATGACGCCGCTGCTGCCTCGCCGTTCAACATGGAGGCACGGTTTAACCGCTTCCCGCTGGAGCGTGCCAACGCTTTCATCCCGGGCAATTACATCTGGCTTGACGGGTATGCCGTGGGCAACATGGTGGTCACTGGCTCAATGGATAATCCTGTGGTGAATGGCTATCTCACGGCCGATTTGGCAAGGGTGAATCTGCCGCGATATGGCAGTTCGTTGCAACTGTCAACTAGCCGCATTCCTATCGAGAATAATGTTATCACCTTCAATAACTACCGATTGACGGGTGCTAACCGCAGTCCCGTCATCGTCAACGGGCAGGTGGACCTGCGAGATCTGGACAACATGGTCATTGACCTCACGGCAACGGGCCGCGAAGTGCAGTTCATGGACAGCAAGCAGGACGACCTGACGCAGCTCTTCGGTAAAGGTCTTGCCGATATCAATGCCTCGGTCAAGAGCCGCGGCGGCATCATGACTGTGCGTGCCGATGCCACACTGCTGTCGGGCTCCAACATCACCTATGTGATGAAAAACGATATTACCCAGCTATCTACTACCGTTGACGAGAATATGGTGACGTTCACCGATTTCAACCATACGGGAGAGAGCGGGCACACGATTCTCGTAACAGGACGTGGCAGCAGCGCCAATAGCATTCTTGTCAACCTCGAGGTGCAGAAGGGTGCAAAAATCAACGCCTATCTGTCGGAAGACGGACAGAACCGCGCTACGGTTGACGGCAGCGGCCGATTGCAGTATTCACTGGATTTCGCAGGTCGTGACAATCTCACCGGTTCCTATATCATCCAAGAAGGTAACCTGCGTTACACGCCGCCGCTCATCTCACAAAAGAACTTCAATATCACTAACGGCAGCTCCATCACTTGGACCGGTGATATGCTCAATCCGCAGCTCAACCTCAAGGGAACGGAGCGTCTCAAGACCAGTGTGAAGACCGATGACAAGGGACCGCACCTGGTTGAGTTTGTGATCGATGCCAATGTGGGTGGTACTCTCAACAGTATTGATCTGGACTTTGACTTGAGTTGCGAGAGCGATATGACGGTCCAGAACGAGTTGCAGTCCATGACCGATAACCAGCGTTCACAGGCGGCCATCAACCTCTTGTTGTACAACACCTATTCGGGCACCAATAGCGCCGGCAACATCAACAACCTGACGGCTTCGTCGGCACTGTTCTCGTTCCTGCAGTCCCAGCTCAACGCCTGGGCCGCCCAGACGTTGCCGGGCATTGATCTCTCGTTTGGCATCAATCAGTATCAGGGCCAGCGCAACGGCACCGAGACCAGCTACAGCTATCGCCTGGCCAAATCGCTGTTCAACGACCGCTTCAAGATTGTCGTGGGTGGTGAATACAGCACCGAGGCAACGGCCGAGGAGGATATTGCCAGCAACCTGTTCAACGACATCTCGCTGGAATACTACCTCAATGACGTGGGCAGCAGGTATCTGAAACTCTTCCGCCATGCAAGCTACGAGAATGTGGTCGAGGGACAGGTGACCGAGACGGGTGTGGCCTATGTGCTCAAGCGCAAACTCACCAACCTCAAGAATCTGTTCAAGTTCAAGCACTCGCGTGAATTCCTGCTGAAGGATTCGCTGGAGAAGGCGCGCAAAGCCGAACTCGAGTTGCAGGAAAATGCCATTGATGCCATGGGTGAGAATGTGAACGACACCTTTGTTGTGCCACTCGACGATGACGCCATCGACAAACCGACCGTAAACCGCAAAAAAGAAGATGAGAACGAGCCTTAAAACATATTTCGGCTGCTTGCTGCTAGTGATGACCTCACTGTTGCTGGCAACGTCTTGCTCAACGACCAAAAAGTTAGGCGAGAACGATGTGCTATACACGGGAGTGAAGCGCCTCAAGTATCACGAGGACAGCGTCAAGGCCGATGCGGGCATGAAGGAAGACATCTTCACAGCCATCAACGTGCGTCCCAACAATCCTCTTTATTCGCCTTATTACCGCACGCCGTTCCCCATCGGGCTGATGATATACAACAATATTGACGAGGGCGCTACCGGATTCAAGGGGTGGCTGTTCAAGCATTTCGCGGCCAAGCCGGTTCTCATCAGGCGAGTCAATCCGCAGGCGCGTGTGGACATGATCAACACCATCCTGCGCAACAACGGCTATTTCACGTCATCGGCTAGTTATGAGCTTCATCCGTCCAGTAACCCCAAAAAGGCCAAAATCTCCTACGATGTCAACATCAATCCGCCTTATACTATTGGTAACGTGGAATACACGGGAGGTAAGGAGCCGTTGATGCAGCTGGTGGACTCGCTGGCAAGAGCAAACCGTTATTTTCAGACGGGGAGCCGCTATTGCCTGGATTCGCTGAGCGCCGTACGCATCGATATCACCAACCATGTGCGCAACCGCGGCTATTATTTCTTCAGGCCGGAGTATCTGCAGTACCTTGCTGACAGTGTGCAGGACAAGGGCGTGATTCACATGCGCATGATTCCGTCGGGCGACATTCCCAATAACGCCAAGATACGTTATCTCGTTCATGATATCACGGCTTCGGTCGTCAACGACGATGCCGTGGGCGAGGCCGATACGGTCGAGACAAGGAATTGCACGCTCATCCGCTATGAACCGGTCTATATCAAGGATCATGTCATCCCCTCGTGCATTCGTGCCCGCAAGGGAAGGCTTTTCCGTGTCAACAGCATCGACCGCACCCAGGCTGCTTTGTCTCGTTTGGGCATATTCAGCACGGTGGACATCCAGGTCAATCCGCTCGACAGCATCACTCCCGAGGGCGAGGGCTTGCTCGATCTTGCTATCTATTGCCAGCTCGACAAGCCATGGGAGGTGACCTTTGAAATGCATGGCGCGTCCAAGAGTAACAGCTTTATCGGTCCCGGTATCGAGGTGGGTGCAACCCATAAGAATGCCTTCGGGGCGGGGGAGAAGTTCTCGGTGGACATCTATGGCGATTACGAGTGGCAGACGAGTGGTGGTGAATACAATGGTTCGGATTTGGATTCCTACGAATTCGGTATCGAGGGCAAACTGGATTTTCCGCGCTTGATAGCGCCCAAATTCCTCTATCCCTCGCGGCGTTATACCAACTGGACACGTCTGTCGCTGAGCGCCGACCTGATGAACCGTCCCGGCTTCTTCAAGATGGCTCAGTTTGGAATTGCGGCCTCATGGGAATGGCATGGAAGCCGATACTCGAGCCATGAGCTCACGCCGTTTAAACTCACTTACAACAAGCTCATCAGCCGTTCTGACAAGTTTAAAGCAGATATGGCAGCCAATCCCGCGTTGGCTCAGAGCTTCATCGATGTGTTTGTTCCCAAGATTGAATATGTTTATACTTTTGACCGCGATATCACGCCCATTGACCACATCACGCTGACTGCAGGCATAGCCGAGGCGGGTAATGTCTTATCGGGCATCTGGTCGATATTCAAGGCTAAAGGAACTAAAGAACTTTTTGGCACGCCGTTCTCGCAGTTTGTCAAATCACAGGCCCAGGTAGTATGGCTCCGTAAGTTGCCCATCGAGGGCGTTCTGGCCACCCGTGTGTTCATGGGTGTGGTTCATGCCTATGGCAACAGCAACAACACAGACTTGCCTTACAGGGAGCAGTTCTACGTGGGCGGTTCAAACTCCATCAGGGCCTTTGCGGTCCGTTCTATCGGCCCCGGTAGTTATCATCCCGTTAATCCTGACCGCTCCACCTACTATCAGCGCACAGGTACTTTCAGGTTCGAGGCTAATGCCGAATACCGTTTCCCTATCCTGGGTTACTTCAAGGGAGCCATCTTCCTGGATGCTGGCAACGTCTGGCTGTTGGAAAATGACAATTCGCGCCCTGGCGGCCAGTTGAAAATGAAGAACTTCTTCGACGAGCTGGCATTAGGTACAGGCCTTGGTCTGCGTTTCGACATGTCGATGCTCGTCGTGCGTGCCGACATGGGTATCGCCATTCATGCCCCCTATAAAACCACCAGGAGCGGCTATTACAACATTCCCAGGTTCTTCAAAGACGGCATAGCCTTCCACCTCGCCATCGGCTACCCCTTCTAAATCCCAATAAACTACGAATTACGCTAATTTCACGAAACCCAACTGGGCATTCATTCGTGAAATTAGCGTAATTCGTAGTTAAAATAGACGTCGAGTTTAGTTTGTGCTCGTAGTGTTACCTTTCTTGATGCTGGTGGTGATTTTGTCGTCCTTGGCGTCGATGACGATGGTGTCACCGGGCTTGGCTTCCTCGCGCAGTAGCATCTCGCTCAACTGGTCTTCGATTTCGCTCTGGATGGCGCGCTTCAAGGGGCGGGCGCCGTACTGGATGTCGAAACCGCGGTCAGCGACCAGATTCTTGGCAGCTGCAGTGATGTCCAGTTTCAGGCCGTTCTCCTCAACGCGCTTGTAGAATCCAGCGAGCTCGATATCCACAATTTGGAGGATATTGTCATGGTTGAGTGAGCCAAAGGTCACGATATCGTCCACGCGGTTGAGGAACTCGGGCGAGAATTGGCGGTTGAGCGCCTTGCGGATTACCGAGTCGCTGCGTTCCTTGGTCAATTCACCGGTATGGAAGCCCACGCCGGCGCCAAAGTCCTTCAACTCTCTTGTACCGATGTTGCTGGTCATGATAATGATGGTGTTTTTAAAGTCCACCTTGCGTCCCAGGCCATCGGTCAGGTTGCCCTCGTCAAGTACTTGCAGCAGCATGTTGAACACGTCGGGATGCGCTTTCTCGATTTCATCGAGCAGCACCACACTATAGGGGTGACGGCGCACCTTCTCGGTCAGCTGGCCGCCCTCTTCGTAGCCCACATAGCCCGGAGGCGCGCCCACGAGCCTGGAGACATTGAATTTCTCCATATATTCGCTCATATCGACGCGAATCAAGGCCTCGTCGCTGTTGAACAGGAACTGAGCCAGCTTTTTGGCCAGCAGCGTCTTGCCCACGCCCGTCGGCCCCAGGAACATAAACGAACCGATGGGACGCTTGGGGTCACGCAGGCCGGCGCGGTTGCGGCGGATGCTGCGGGCGATCTTGTCGATGGCCTCGTCCTGGCCGATGACCTGCTTTTTCAGCTCATCGGTCATGCCCAGCAGGCGAATGCCCTCGCTTTGGGCAATGCGTTGGGCAGGAACACCAGTCATCATGGCTACAACCTCGGCAATGTGGTTCTCGTCAACGGTCACGCGGCGGCTATCCAGTTCGGCCTCCCAGCGCTCTTTGGCCTCTTGAAGCTCGGCCTTGAGCTTCTCTTGCTGGTCGCGATAACCGGCAGCACTCTCGAAGTTCTGCTCCTGAACAGCCTTGAATTTATTCTCTTGAGCCTCGGCGATGCGTTGCTCCAGTTCTTCAATTTCCTTGGGGGTATCGACCTTGGTGATGTGTACACGCGAGCCGGCCTCGTCCATGGCGTCGATGGCTTTGTCGGGGAAGAAGCGGTCACTGATGTAACGGTCGGTCAAGTTGACACAGGCCCTCAGTGCCTCTTCGGTGTAGCTCACACCGTGGTGCTTCTCATACATCTCCTTGATGTTGTGCAGGATCTCCAGTGTCTGTTCGGGCGTGGTGGGCTCGACGAGGACTTTCTGGAAACGGCGTTCCAGGGCACCGTCTTTTTCGATGCTCTTGCGGTACTCGTCCAGCGTGGTAGCGCCGATGCACTGGAACTCGCCACGGGCCAACGCAGGCTTCAACAGGTTGGCAGCATCCATCGACCCGCTGGCATTGCCGGCACCCACGATGTTGTGGATCTCGTCGATGAACATGATGACGTTCTTGTTGGCGCTCACCTCGTCGATGACGGCTTTGAGGCGTTCCTCAAACTGGCCACGGTATTTCGTTCCGGCTACGATGGCGGCCATGTCGAGCGAGACGATGCGCTTGTCAAGCAGGGTACGGGCCACCTTGCGCTCGACGATGCGTTTGGCCAATCCCTCGATGATGGCGCTCTTGCCCACACCGGGCTCGCCAATCATCACAGGGTTGTTCTTCTTGCGGCGGCTCAGGATTTGGGCGAGACGTTCAATCTCCACTTCACGGCCCACAACCGGGTCCAGGCGGCCTTCGGCTGCCTCGCGAGTGATATCCTTGCCATATTTATCGATAACGGGAGTGGCAGAATTGTCACCCCGACTGACATTTCGTCGCTGTCGCGTCTCGCGGTAGGACGGATTCTCGCTCTCGCCCTCACCGCCATAGTTGCCGCTACCAGGCAGGTCGTCGTCTTCCTCATCCTCCTCGTCAGGGAAGTCGGCACCCGCTACAGGCAGCGTAATATCCTGTCTCCAGTAGTCTTCCTGGAGTTTGTGTTGGTTGTTTATCATGTGATATAATTGCTATTCTTGTTCTATTGCTGTTAAAACTCATTCCATAAACAGCAAACACCGTGCCACCTGTCACGAAAACAGACACGCCACCTGCAGTGATACACTTGCAGGTGGCGTGTCATGATAAGTCGTTTTATAGTGACAGGAGCATGTCGATGATGGCCGTCACATCACCGATGTTGACCTCGCCGTCACGGTTTACGTCAGCAGCCTCGACGTTGAAGTTATCGCTAGCTGTGCCTAGCAGGTAGTCGATGATGGCAGTGACATCACTGATGTTGACCTCACCGTCGCCATTCACGTCACCGATGAGAGGCTCATTGCCGCCGCCAACCAGGGTAACTTGCTGGATGTTGGACCAGACGCTCTCGGTGCCGTCGGTATAGATGGCCTTGACAAAATACTCATAGATGCCACCTGCCAGCTCGTGCACCGTATAGCAGGTGTCGGTGATGCCGCTGACGACTCGCCATGTGGCATCCCCTTCCTCGGCGATAGCGCGTCGCGGAGCCACTGCCGTGAGGTCACCGTTATAGATGTCCACATGGTAGATGTAGAAGCGCTTGGCCGGTGCCGTCATGGCCAGCTTGATGTTACCAGCCTCACAGCCCTTGAGCACTACGGTATAGTCGGTGGGCGTTGTGCTCAGCTCTACCGTCTCGCTGACGTCTCCACAAGAGACGATGACCGAGCTGCCGTCGCTGATGCCCTTGCCATTGACCCAACTGCTGGCATTGACTACCACCGTGACGGTGTTGTCAAGTTCCAAGCCGGGACTAGTGAGCCAGCCTGCTGCTGAGCCAGTGCCCACTTTCACGCCGTGATTGGCAGCCACAAAGACCTTGTATCCGCTCCAGCCCAGGTTGTCGGTGTAGTTGTTGAAGTTGGGACTGATGTCGGCGGTACCATCATCGTTGGACTCGACCTTGGAGAAATCCTCGGTCATCAGCAGGGTCGCCAATTCTTCGCCAGGCGCAGCTATGCGGTTCACCTTGAGGGTATAGCTCGACAGGTTGTCCACTGCCGTCCAGTCGGCACGGAAGGCCGCGGGCTCCACTGCAGTGGTGTCAACCGCCAGCATGACAGGCACCTCTTTATCAAACGGATCAACGGGGGTTTCCTCACCCGTCCATGCCACATGCTGCTTGGTGCCCCAGATGTGCTCGGCCAGCTCGGGATGGTCAACAAAGGGGTTGCGGTTACCCTGGTGGCTATAGACCGAGTCGTTGCGGCTGATTTCCTTGTAGCTGACGGGGTCGGCGCGATGCCACTCCATCAGCAGCTGCATCGACCAGTCCGAGAACGCCTTGTAGTTGTTACGGGCATAGTCCAGCTGGTCACAGCCGGGCCAGTTGGCCACGTCGCTCTTGTAGCAGGTCACCATGTAGAAATAGATGCGTGCAAAGTCGCCCTTGTACTCATCGTCGGGCTCAAACACGGTCGATGTGTAGCCGTTATAGGTACTCTTGCCCAGACGGCCCTTCATGCTCACGCCCAGGGAGTCGTTCACATAGGTGCGTCCCCCGGCACACACGCCGTAAGGGTTGTTGCTACGGCGCTGGTTCACGTAGGCGTCGGTGGGAATGAGCATCGTCAGGTCGGTGAACATGGGATCCACCTCGCCGCCAAACCAGCTCTTGGGGAACGAGTGCTCACGGTTGAGACCTTGACCCACATAGGTCGCATTGCCCACATGGGTAGAGTAGTAGTCAT
>JAEEGH010014451.1_pt1 | contig 17328 bp, 7 predicted proteins | sample 9134181 | NCBI WGS metagenome assembly JAEEGH01 (sample SAMN16246544, study PRJNA631951) | gut metagenome | biome: gut microbiome; feature: rumen; material: DP-attached | host: Bos | place: Iran: Karaj | collected 2018-10
TTTATGTGGCCGACATACCCGACTTCAACGGACGACCTGTTGACTTCCGTCAGATGTGGAGAAACCGAGAGAAAGCCGTCCGTGCCCGTGATGTCGTCGACTTTGAACAGATGCATCGCATCCTGACCTACGACAAGAGAAATCAGGTATTGTGGATTCCCAAGGCCGCAGTAGCTTCCCTGCTTCATGAAGACAAAGTCAAGGAAGGCTGCGAGTACATCGAGATGGTGCTGCACGAGATGTGGTGTACATCGAATCTGCGCATCAAGTCGCTTACTCCCCAAGGCGACTCTGTGGCCGTGCGTTTCCACGATCCGGAGGCAAAGATACAGTTTGAGCATCCGTGGCCCTCACCCATGACACCAAATACAGGCCATCCCTCACCCTTCTATATCACCAATGCCAAGCCATTGCTTGACAACCCTGGAGAATGGTATCACGACATCCGGGAACACAGGCTTTATTATTTTCCGCGTGAACATGAGGGCACAGTGAAAGTCCTGCTTGCTACTTATCCCGTTCTTGAAACCCTTATCGAGGTGGTTGGCACCACAGATCATCCTGTGCACGATATCACCATCAAAGGCATTACTTTCAGCCACACTACATGGATGCGACCCTCGCAAAAAGGTCATGTGCCTTTGCAAGCTGGTATGTATCTGACAGAAGCCTATAAGCTCCGCCCGCAGATAGACCGTCCAAACAATCACAAACTCGACAACCAAGGGTGGCTAGGCCGTGCTGATGCTGCCGTAGAAGTGCGCTATGCAGAGAATGTCTGCTTCGATAGTTGCCGCTTTGAACACCTCGGTGGCTCTGGCCTCGACTATATTATCGGATGCAAGGGTGGAAAGGTGAGCAACTGCAGGTTTAATGATATCGCCATGAACGGTCTGGTGATCGGGAGTTTCTCGCCTGAAGGCTTAGAGACTCACCTTCCCTATCAACCCAAAGACACACGTGAGGTGTGCAGCGGGCAATCTATTGAGCAGTCGGAGTTCTACGACATCGCCAACGATGACTGGGGTTGTGTAGCCATCGCAGCAGGTTACGTCAGCGGCATCCATATCGAGCACAATACCATCCACGATGTATCGTATACAGGTATCTCGTTGGGATGGGGTTGGAATCGCGACACTGTCTGTATGAGAAACAATAAGGTTCATGCGAACCTAATCTATAATTATGCTCAGCACATGTACGACTGTGCGGGCATTTACACCCTCGGCAACCAGCCAGGCACCGTAATCAGTGAGAATGTTGTGCGCAACATCGCCAAGCCCAGCTATGTGCATGATCCTAACCATTGGTTCTATCTGTATACCGACGAGGGGTCTTCGAACATCACCGTGCGTGACAACTGGACTCCCTCAGAGAAGTATCTCCAGAATGCCAATGGACCTGGGAATGTATGGGAGAATAACGGGCCACATGTCAACGAACAAATCAAAAGAAATGCAGGAAGACAAAAGAAATAAGGCAACGTGGATATGGTATCCAGGCGATTTCGAGATCTGGCTGGGTAATATCTTCAACAATCGTCGCACGGAGCGTGGGGCGATGTTCCCACCATTCTGGAAACAAGACTCACACTGGGTGACGGTGGAGTTCTCAAAGAGTTTTGAGTTGACGGAAACTGAGACTATCACCATCGGTTGCGAAGGACTGTTTAATCTTGCCCTCGACGGAAAATTACAATTCGGCATGCCCAAGACCTTTGAGATACACAAAGGTCAGCACAAACTGAATATCAAAGTGTGGAATCAGGCCACTCCTCCAGCCCTCTTTATCGATGGCAAGACAATCCAGACTGACAGCACCTGGCTCGTCACATACGAAGATAAAATCTGGATTGATGAGAATGGCGTGGCTCACGGCTCTGGGATTTATGTGCCGGCAGCCTCTTGGAATTTCGACAGCATCGACACCCCACCCTCAGGTTTTCAGCTGGAGCGCAAGGAGCAACGTCCTGTATGTGGTCGTGCCACGACGACAAACGGTACACTCTACGACTTCGGCCGCGAGACCTTCGGTTATCTGAAAGTCCAGGGGCTTAAAGGCACCGTCCGTATCTACTATGGCGAGAGTGCGGAAGAAGCCCTCGACAAAGAGCACTGCGAAACGCTCGACGTGCTCCATGAAGGAGAGTTGTTGGGCAGCAAGGCCTTCCGCTATGTCTATATAGAGGAAGAGGAAGGCAGCAGTTATGACGAGGTGCTCATGGATTACGAGTTTGCCCAGTTCGACACCAAGCACAGCGGCTCTTTCCGCTGCTCTGACGAGGAACTGAACCGCATCTGGGAGGTAGCGGCCTATACAATGGACCTGACCACACGGGAGTTCTTTATGGACGGCATCAAGCGTGATCGTTGGACGTGGAGCGGCGATGCCATTCAGAGCTATCTGATGAACTATTATCTGCGCTTCGATACAGAATGTGTGAAGCGAACCATCCGACAACTGCGAGGCAAAGATCCTGTGACGGCACATGTGAATACCATCATGGACTACACCTTCTATTGGTTCATCAGCATAGACCAATACTTCCAATACACTGGCGACAAAGCATTCCTTGCTGAGATGCTGCCACGTATGCAGACACTGATGGACTATGTGGAAAGCCGACTCAATCAGGATGGGATGGCCGAGGGGAAACCCGATGACTGGATATTCGTGGACTGGACAGACTTCCCCATGCATAAGCACGGCACACTCTGTTTCGAACAAATCCTGCTGTATCGGGCCTATACAGCCTTGGTTCGAGCCAATTACCTGACCGGCCACAAGGATGAAATGAAGAAATACGTCAATAAAGCTGTCAGTCTGGGTACAAAAACCATCGAGACCTTCTGGAATGAAGAGAAAGGCGCCTATATGCATGCTGTCGAGGACGGGAAAATGAATGAGCAGATCACAAAATTCCCAAACATGATGTCGCTGATTATGATGTACGACACCGATGAAAAGGCGCAGCAGATTCTCAACAACGTAATGCTTAATCCTGATGTGCCAGCCATCACCACACCTTACATGCGCTTCTATGAACTGGAAGCACTCTGCAAAATGGGATTGCAGGAGAAGGTATTGAAGGATATAAAAGCTTACTGGGGTGGAATGCTGCGAGAAGGAGCGACTTCATTCTGGGAGAAATATGTGCCCTCAGAAAAAGGCACAGAACATCTGGCGATGTATGGCCGACCTTATGGCAAGAGCCTCTGCCATGCTTGGGGCGCTTCACCGATCTATATCATTGGCAAATACTTCCTTGGTGTACGGCCTTTGACTCCTGGCTACGAGACCTATGAAGTGCGCCCTACTCTCGGAGGATTGGAATGGATGGAGGGCGAGGTGCCGACACCATTTGGAAAGATCAGAATTAAGGTTCAGGAGAGAAGGAGAGAAGGAGAGAAGGAGAGAAGGAAAGAAGTGACGGTCTTCAGCGATGGAGGTCAAGGTTCCCTCATCATAGGAGACCGTCAAATCGATATTCCACCCCAACAAGTAATCAATATCACACTATAATATGTCTATCCGAAATATCATCATAGCTGCGTGTCTGTTCCTGGTTCTGCCGATAACAGGAAAGGTGAAGGTTATTACCAAGACGCCGCAGACGGAATATGCCGCAAGCAGGCTAAAAGCCATCGAGGGAAATTTCACCATCAGCCTCATTGTGAGTAACGCGGGTGAAAGGCTACGGGTAGGCGAACGCAGTTCGGGAATGGCGGAAGGATTTACTCTGATGCGCAAAGGCAAAAAGATCAGCATCACGGGCTATGATGGCAGTGGAGCGATCTACGGCACCAACCGTCTGTTGGAATTGTATCAGCAAGACCCGTCGCTGTCGACCCTGACAACCCTCACAGAAGTGCCTCAGATGAAACTGCGTGGAGCCTGTGTAGGGTTGCAGAAAACCGTCTATCTGCCAGGGCATCGCGTCTATGAATACCCTTACACCCCGGAGAACTTCCCTTGGTTCTATGACAAAGACCTGTGGTTGCGTTATCTCGACCTGCTGGCAGAGAATAATATGAATACTGTCTATCTCTGGAACGGGCATCCCTTTGCTTCGTTAGTGAAGCTAAAAGATTATCCCTTTGCCCCAGAGGTGGACGACGAGACGATGCAGAAGAATCAGGAGATGTTCGGCTTTCTCGTCGAAGAGGCAGATCGCCGAGGTATCCGCGTGATTCAGATGTTCTATAACATCATCTTAAGCAAGCCCTTTGCCGATCATTACGGTTTGAAGACACAAGACCGTAACCGTCCCATCACACCGTTGATTGCCGACTATACCCGTAAGTCGATTGCTGCTTTCATTGAGAAATATCCTAAGGTAGGCTTCTTAGTATGTCTGGGTGAGGCAATGTCTGGCATTGAAACCGATATCAAATGGATGACGGAAACCATCATTCCTGGTATCAAGGACGGGCTGGCTGCCTCCGGACGTACGGACACACCACCTATCATTCTCCGTTCTCACGATACAGACGGACCTGCCGTTTTGAAAGCCTCGCTACCCCTCTATCCCAATATCTATACAATGAGTAAATATACGGGGGAGAGTCTGACGACATACGAGCCAGGAGGCCCCTGGGGAGAGACACACCGGCAGTTGGCGGCGGCAGCCCCCATCCATATCGACAACGTTCATATCCTCGCCAATCTCGAACCCTGGCGCTGGTCATCCCCTGCCTTCACACAGAAGACCGTTCAGGCCATGCATCGCGTGCATCACTCAAAGGGAATTCATATCTATCCACAGGCATCGTATTGGGACTGGCCCTATACAGCAGATAAGCTACCCGATGGCGAAAGGCTTCTTCAGATTGATCGCGACTGGATGTGGTATAAGGTATGGGGACGCTATGCCTGGAACTGCGACAGAGGTGATGATAAGACCTTCTGGAAACAGCAACTGGCAGACTACTACGGCATCGACACCATTGCAGCAGGTCATTTGCTGAAGGCCTACGACGAGGTCGGAGAGATTGCGCCAAAGTTGCTGCGTCGGTTCGGCATCACCGAGGGCAATCGTCAGACCTTATTATTAGGCATGAAGATGGCGCAGTTGGTAAATCCGTATAAGTTTAATATCTATCCGGGCTTTTATGAGAGTTGTGGGCCAGAGGGCGAAAAGCTCATCGATTTTGTGGAGCGACAATACAAAGGAGAAACTCATAAGGGCGAACTGCCGTTTGACATCGTCGATCAGTGTGTCAATCATGCTGAAGCTGCGGCAGATGCGATTAAGAGGATGGGCGACTGCATGCCGAAACGACATCTGGACGAGTTCCTGCGTTTAAAGAACGATTTCGAGTGCTACCGGCTCTTCGCCAAATCGTTCCACAGCAAAGTGATGGCCGCCAGTCAGGCACTTGCCTATAAATGGGATAAGGACATCAACCATCTCAGAGGTTGCGAAGGATGGCTTGAACAGAGCCTTGACTATTGGAAGAAACTCTGCCGTCTTACAGACGAGACGTATCTCTACGCCAACTCCATGCAGACAGCCCAGCGCCGTATTCCTATAGGTGGCGATAATGGTAAAATGAAGACCTGGAGCGAACTGTTGCCAGTCTATCAAGATGAACTCGATGCCCTAAAGGCGAATATCGAGAAACTAAAGTCACCAGCCAAGAGCTCTGTAGGCACTACACCCAAAGCGCTGACACCAGCGAAGGGCGTCGAGTCTGTCGCTGTGATACAGCGACATGCAGGGACTATTACCCTCCAGAAAGGTGCTATTCTCTTTGAGAACCGTGAGGACACACGTATCGACAGTCTTGCTCCAGAACTCGTCGGTCTTCAGGCGCTGGTCTTGAATCGCGACACCACCCGCATCGTGGGCACCACAGTTGAATTCACCTGCAACGAGCCAGTGAAACTCCTCGTAGGCTTCTTCCAGGACGACGACCCCAAATGGGCCAAAGCGCCTAAGCTTGAGGTGGATGCCACAGGCAATGAATACGGTCAGGCAGAGCCTATCCTCACCAATGCCGTGAGTATGTTCCAGATGCCACCCGTACATATCCATGCGTACTTCTTCGAAACCGGTCATCACGCCATCAATCTGCCCAAGGGTATCATCATGGTGGCGGGATTCACCTCTGATGCCATCAGACCTCGCGATGTCGGTCTGCAAGGGGCTGGTGATGAAGTAGACTGGCTGTTTATTAAATAAAACTCCGATAACAATGAATACGAAGATACTGTTTGCCCTGCTGACCCTCTTTACGCTGACCGCTGCTGCTCAAGACATCATGGAAAGCGAGATGGAGCGTATCTATGAAGAGGTGAAGACGCCCTACAAATATGGTATGGTGGTGGCACCTGCGGATAACTATCATAAGATAGACTGTCCGACGGTGTTTCAGGAGAACGGCAAATGGTATATGACCTACGTGGTCTATAATGGCAAGGACGGAACCGACGGTCGCGGCTACGAGACCTGGCTTGCAGAGAGCGAGGATCTTCTGAATTGGAACACCTTAGGCCGACTGCTCAGCTACAAAGACGATGGTTGGGACATGAACCAGCGAGGCGGATTCCCTGCCCTCATCGACTGGACCTGGAATGGCGACTATCATATCGGCACTTATAAGGGTAAGCATTGGATGACTTATATCGGCGGACATGGCACTGGCTATGAAGCCGTAAAGGAACCACTGAATATCGGTATTGCCTGGACTCAAAGCGACATCACGAAAGCCCATGAATGGATGTCGGCAAATAAGCCTCTTCTATCCATCAGCGACAAAGATATACAATGGTGGGAAAAACTCGTGCAATACAAAAGTACAATTTACGATGATCCCAAGAAGACATTGGGCAAACGCTTTGTGATGTTCTATAATGCAGGTGGTATCAATCCCGCCAATAATCTGAAGGCCGAGCGCATCGGCATCGCCCTCTCTGACGATCTGAAGAAATGGAAACGTTATGCCTGCAATCCTGTCTTCGCTAACGAGGTTGGCGGCATCATCACGGGCGATGCACAGATTACCAAAATGGGCGATCTATATGTGATGTTTTATTTCATGGCCTACGACCCCTCCCGCAAATACAATGCCTTCAACACCTTCGCCGTGAGCCGTGACCTCATTCACTGGCAGCGTTGGGAGGGTGACGATCTGATCTGGCCCACAAAGAAATACGATGAGATGTTTGCTCATAAGAGTTATGTGATGAAGCACAAGGGTGTAGTCTATCATTTCTATTGTGCCGTGAATAACGATGGTCAGCGCGGCATCGCCCTTGCTACCAGTACCCCCATGGGACGTAGCGCCGTCCGTTTTCCTGTACCTGAACCGAAAGGCAAGCGGCGCATCATCAGTCTCAACGAAAGCTGGAAGGCTTCCATCAATAGCGACAGCATCGCCACATACATTAACCTCCCCCACAATTTCGATGATTATTACGGCTATCGACAGCTTCGCCACGGAAATCTGCACGGATCTGCCACCTATCAGAAAAATTTCGAGACCGAAAAGACAAAAGGTAAACGTTATTTCTTACAGTTTGAAGGTGTCGGCACCTACGCCACTGTGACCCTCAACGGACAGGAATATCCCCGCGAACTGGTGGGACGTACCGTCTGGACGCTCGATGTCACTGATGCCCTCCGCAATGGAAAGAATACGCTGCAGGTCCTCGTCGACCATCCTGCCATGCAGACCGAAAGTCCCTGGGTCTGTGGCGGCTGCTCATCGGAGTATGGTTTCTCTGAGGGAAGCCAGCCATTCGGCATCTTCCGCCCTGTGACATTGATTGAAACAGACGAGATACGGATAGAACCCTTTGGCGTGCATATCTGGAACAACGCGGCCTGTGATTCCGTGTTCATCGAAACCGAGATTAAGAACTACAACTCCAACCCAAAGAGCTTTGAACTGGTGAGTAAGTTCACCGAAAAGAGCGGCAAGACGGTATTCAGGTTATCTGAGGGCTTGCGGCTCGAACCAGGTGAGATACGCACCATCCGTCAGGCCGCCCACGTAGCTAACGCCCACCGCTGGTGTCCCGACGATCCCTACCTCTATACCCTCACGTCGATGATCAAACAGCCAGATCACTACGATGGTGATAATAACCTGCATAGTGAGCCTGCCCTCGTCACCACCGACGAGTTCACGACACCTTTTGGCATCCGCTCCATTACCTGGCCCCGCTTTGGCTCCCCCGATCATCGCTTTTACCTCAATGGTGTGTCCACCTTCATCAATGGCACTTGCGAATACGAACACCTCTTAGGCAACAGCCACGCCTTCACCAACGAACAGATTGCCTCACGCATCAAGCAGATCCGCAATGCAGGCTTTAATGCCTTCCGTGAGGCCCATCAGCCGCATAACCTCTACTATCAGCAACTGCTCGACGAACAAGGTCTGCTCTTCTGGAGCCAGTTCTCGGCACATATCTGGTACGACACCCCGCCATTCCGCGAGAACTTCAAGCGATTGTTAGTACGCTGGATCAAAGAACGTCGCAACTCGCCCTCTGTCATCCTTTGGGGGCTGCAAAACGAGAGTGTATTGCCAAAGGACTTTGCAGAGGAATGTTCCGATATCATCCGCAGTCTCGATCCTACAGCCTCCACCATGCGCCTTATCACAACCTGTAATGGTGGCGAGGGCACCGACTGGAATGTCATCCAGAACTGGAGCGGCACATACGGTGGCAATGCCGAGAACTATGACAACGAACTACAGCGCGACGACCAGTTGCTGAATGGCGAATATGGTGCCTGGCGCACCATCGACCTGCATGGCGATATGAAATACAGCGAAGAGTCGTTCAACGAACTGCTGGATATGAAAGCCCGTCTGGCAGAAAAGGCTTTTGCAGACACGACAGGCCAAGGTGTCTGCGGTCATTTCCAATGGCTCTTTGCCTCACATGACAATCCAGGCCGCACGCAACCTGATGGCGCCCTGCGTCGCATCGACAAGATCGGCCCCATCAATTACAAAGGCCTCACCACCATTTGGGAAGAGCCCACACCGGCCTATTACATGTATCTTCAACACCACAGTCCTGTATGTCGCTGTGCCACAGCGACAATCCCCACCGCAGCCGACCGTAATATCAATCTCGTAAAGGCTGCCGAAGGCTATCATTACCTCTACCGTATCAACTGCGGTGGCGATGCCTATACCGATGAATTCGGCCAACGATGGTTTGCTGACGATACCCTCTACAGCCACTCTTGGGGTCAGGACTTCGGCCTGCATCCCTATCAGGCCTCGCAACGCCATATCAATGATGACATCAGAGGCACTCAGAGCGACGAACTTTTCCAATACTTCCGCTTTGGTCGTCATCGGTTGTGGTACGATTTCTCTTTGCCTGACGGTGAATATCGTATTGAACTCTACTTCGCCGAACCCTGGCATGGAAAGGCTACGGGTAGGCGCGTCAGCGGGAATGAATACGGCAGAATCAGCGACGACTACGAAGGACTTCGAATCTTTGATGTCGCAGTAAATGGCAAAACCGTCATCGACGATCTCGACCCTTGGGCGGAAGCCGGCTATCTCGGCGCCATGAAGCGCATCGTTACTGCCAAAACAAAGAACGGCCGTCTGCGCATCTCTTTCCCAGAGGTGAAAGCCGGCCAGGCCATCATCGCCGCCATCGCCATCGCCTCCGTCCAGCATGTCGCTGTGGTACAGCGACAAACAGCAACAGCCTCCTGGCGCAGCCTCGACACCGATACCATCGCCAAACTCCCTGCCTCAGTACTTCCGCAGGACATCGAGACCCGCCCTGCCACCGTCTACGAGCCTCAGAATACGAAGAAAGGCCAGCCAGCCACCTTCATCATCAAACCTGGACTCGGTCAGGAATACGCCCTCCGTTTCCGTTACAAGAACACCACTGGTGCTCCTGTGAAGGCCCGCATGACCATCACCGATTCAAAACGCATCGTTCTCGTCGACAAGGAGATTTCCTTCCCAACGACTCCTAATAAGTTCAAGATGCTCAGCACGACGACTGGCACCCAGATCAATGCCGGCACCTACACGCTGAAAATCGAAGCACAAGACATAGAATTCAAAGACATCGAGATACAATGAAGACATCCATCATAGCCCTGATAAGCCTGCTGGCGACAGTACTATCCGTCTCTGCACAAAACAGGGATTGGGAGAATAACCATGTGCTCCAGGTCAACCGTGAGCCGGCGCGTGCCTATTTTATTCCCTATGCCCAACAGAAGGGCGACCGTCAGATGTCACTCAACGGCACGTGGAAGTTCCGCTGGACAAAGACGCCAGATGAGCGTATCAAAGACTTCTGGCGCACCGATTTCGACTGTTCTTCCTGGGATAATCTGAAGGTTCCTGCCAACTGGGAGGTAAATGGCTACGGCACCCCTATCTATGCCTCCGCAGGCTATACCTTCAAGATCGATCCCCCTTACGTGACAAAAGAGCCGAAGAAGACCTACACCGCTTATGAAGAGCGTAATCCCACAGGACAGTACAAACGCACCTTCCAACTCCCCGACGACTGGAACAAAGGCCAGACGTTTCTTCGTTTCGAAGGTGTGATGTCTGCCTTCTATGTCTGGATCAATGGCAAGCAAGTAGGTTATTCCCAAGGCTCGATGGAGCCCTCAGAATTCAACGTCACAAAGTATCTGAAGCCCGGCCAGAACGCCATCGCCATCGAGGTCTATAAATACTCCGATGGTTCCTATCTCGAAGATCAGGACTTCTGGCGTTTCGGCGGCATCCATCGCGATGTGACGCTCTATCATACTCCCGATGTCCGCATTCGCGACTTTGCCGTCCGAACCATCCCTGCAGATAATTCTGAGTACTCCGATTATTCTGAGTCCTCCGATTATATCCTCCAGATCAATCCCCAATTCTCCGTCTATGGCAAAGAAACAGGCAAGGGCGATTCCCTTGTCGCCATCCTGACCGACCACGATGGCCAGACGATAGCGAAGGGCAGCACTTCCGTTGAGGAAGTTCTGGATTTGGAACACAAAGCTGCCCGTATGAACGAATGGTATCCCCAGCGAGGCTACCGCAAGTTCGACCGCATCGCGATGACCGTAAAATCCCCTAAAGAATGGACGGCAGAGACACCTTACTTATATACTCTCACCCTCCAACTCCGCGACTCGCTTGGCAATATCCGCGAACAAGCCCAGCAGAAGGTAGGTTTCCGTCATCTGAAGATCAATGCCGACGGCGAACTGCTGGTCAATGGCAAACCCATTAAGATACGTGGTGTCAACCGTCACGAGCACGATCCTTACACGGCTCGAGTCATGACTGAGGAGCGCATGCTGCAAGACCTTCATTTGATGAAAGAGGCCTACATCAATGCCGTGCGTCTCGCCCACTACCCCAACTGTCCTCGCTGGTATGAGCTCTGCGACAGCATCGGTATCTACGTGATGGACGAGGCCGACTGCGAAACGCATGGTCTGCGTGGCACTCTCACCTCTACCTCTGACTGGAATGACGCCTTCATGGATCGCTGCATCCGAATGGCCGAGCGCGACAAGAATCATCCGTCGATCATCTTCTGGAGTCTTGGCAATGAGAGCGGCTATGGACCTAACCATGCAGCGATGGCAGGCTGGCTCCATGAGTTCGACCCCACACGCTTTGTGCATTACGAGGGAGCCCAAGGTGATCCCGATCCGAATACGGTCGATATCATCAGCCGTTTCTACCCCCGTGTCAAGCAGGAATATCTCAATCCCGGCATCCCCCAAGGCAGCGATGCAGAGCGTGCTGAGAATGCCCGTTGGGAGCGATTGCTGGAGATTGCGGAACGCACCAACGACACCCGTCCTGTCCTGACCAGCGAATACGCCCACTGCATGGGCAATGCCCTTGGCAATCTGAAGGAATACTGGGATGAAATCAATTCCAACAAGCGTATGCTGGGTGGCTTTATCTGGGACTGGGCAGATCAGGGGTTGAGAAGGGTTGGGGGTGGGTTTTTCTACGGTGGCGATTTCGGCGACCAACCCAACCTCAAGGCTTTCTGTCTGAACGGCATTGTCATGAGCGACCGCACACTGACCCCTAAATACTATGAGGTACAGGCCGTCTATGGACAAGGCAAGCATCCATTGCCACAGCCACTACCCTACAAGCCAAAGAAATCAAAAAGCAAGCCGCTTACACCTGATCTCATACAACTGGTATCCAACATCCGCACTCAGGTTTTCCGCGCCCCGACGGACAATGACAAGAGTTTCGGTAACTGGCTCGCCAAGGACTGGAAGAACTGTGGACTTGACACTTTGAACCTTCCGGTGACCACTGAACAGCACGACAACGAACTGACCTTTACTTTCGACATTCCCGATGGTCTGCCGGAACTCCCCCGCATCGGCATTGTCATTGAACTACCTCGCGAATACGAACTCCTCACCTGGTACGGCCGAGGCCCGTGGGATAATTACCCGGATCGCAAGGAGTCTTGCCCCATCGGCCTTTGGAAAAGCACAGTCTCGGAGCAATATGTGCACTATCCCCGTCCGCAAGATTCCGGCAACCACGAGGACTGCACGATGATAGAGCTGAAGACAAAGAAAGGGAAGACCCTCCGCATCGAAGCCGTCGACAAGCCGTTCTCCTTCTCAGCTCTCCCCTATTCCGCGCAGTATATCGCCAGCAAGACCCACGACTACGAGTTAGAGGATCAAGGCCATACCTACCTCTCTATCGACTGCGCCGTGCTCGGACTTGGCAACAGTTCCTGTGGTCCTGGCGTGCTGAAAAAATACGCCATCGACAAGACGAAGACCCATACACTCCGCATCACATTGTCCAAATAGTAACATTTTTTTTCGCTTTTTTGCAAAGATTTCAAAAAAAATTCGTATCTTTGCGGCATAATAACCAAAAAAGCAAAACAATGATGAAACAATTTTGGACATTAACCGTCATCTGTCTGATGACCGTATTAAACACAAATGCAGATAGTTATCAGAACATGGAACCTTTGAAATTGGTGACTCCTGAGATGAAACCCGAGTTAGATTTAAGAAGTCTGCCTGCAAATCCCTTTGCCGACAGTAAGGTTGAAACAGAGGCCTCCTATAGCGACAGTCAGGGGCTGGATTTCGATTTCTTTAAGTCAAAGACCGCCCTAGGTGTAAAGCCCTACAAGTTCATGGACGATATGACCTTTGTAGGCGTGCCCCTCTTCTTAGCAGGCTTGGCTGTCAAGGGTGATAAAGCGATGTTCCGCGTCAACAACAAATATGGCAAGGAAAATACGCAGTTGCTGACAAATTTCAAAACCGGTATTGATGATTACCTGCAGTTCTTTGGTCCTGCGATGACCGTTGGATTGAAGTTAGGTGGCTACGAGGGCCGTAGCGACTGGCCCCGTCTGTTGGCAAGTGCTGGATTATCATACGCTATCATGGCAGGATTCGTGAATGGCATCAAGTACACCGCCAAGGAGATGCGTCCTGACGGATCTACCGCCAATTCCTGGCCTTCCGGTCACACGGCTACTGCTTTCGTGGGTGCCAGCTTGCTGCATAAGGAGTACGGTCTCACACGTTCACCTTGGTTCTCAGTAGCGGGTTATGGTATGGCCACAGCAACAGGTGTGATGCGCGTATTGAACAACCGCCACTGGATCAGCGACGTCATGTCGGGAGCAGGTCTCGGTATCCTTTCCACCGAGTTGGGTTACGCCATCGGCGACCTGTTGTTTAAGGGAAAAGGCTTGTTGCACAATGACCTGCTGCTCAATTCTGAGAAGCCCTCTTTCTTCGGCATTTCAATGGGTGTTGGTTTGGGTTCCAAGCACATCGACTTTACCATGGACGATTTGGTTGACACCTGGCGCTTCACCGAAGAAGATTTAGGCTATGATGACGATATCGATTATGAGAGCGACGAAACGCCGAATGTTACGTTCCGTGCCGCTACCGTTGTTGATGCCGAGGGTGCCTACTTCCTCAACAAGTACATTGGTATTGGCGGACGTTTACGCGTACGTGCCATGTCAGCCAAGTCGTTCGGACAGTATACAGAATATGCAGCCATGAACCAGGTCTGGGGATGGTATGATGTGATAGGCAATGGCCTTTACGACATTGATCATGATGATAAGGCCGCCGAAGATTTCTTCAACTACACTACAGTAGGGGGCAGTCCCGTCGAGGAACTTGGAGCCACAGTCGAGAGCGACCACCTGGCTGAGTTCTCAGGCAGCCTTGGTCTCTATTTCAACATTCCAATCGACAAGCATTTCTCTATCGGTACGAAGGCGCTTATCGGACGTTCTTTCACCCAAGAACTTGATCTTGATGGCTACGCATCCGGTTCCAAGAAAGACATCAACTACCACCTGGTTATCGACAATAGTAATATTGATGTGGCGAACAGCAAAATGGACTATCCCCACGACACTGGCGAGAAATACAACTCTACATGGGACTATCTGACCATTGGCGCAAAGAGTTCTACCACTTGGGGCACAGGCCTGTCGCTGACCTATCGCTACAAGTCGAACTTCGCATGGCGCCTGTTCTGTGACTACGACTACACAGAAAAGACTTTCACAATGACCTACGACCCCTATCACTATCTGAAAGACGGTCTGGATTGGAATGCTTACACGCTTGTAACTTTGCTGTCACCAAAATCAGGCATGCTTGATCCTATCGAGTTCAAGAAGAGCAAGAAGATGAACTACTTCACATTAGGTCTCTCCTTCTTAGTCAATCTCTAAGCATTATGGAGACGAGATTTAAAAAGAATGCCAAGATCTTTGACATTGGCATAACCGCCGTGGCCGGCATGGTATCGGTGGGCATTATGCTTTATGCCATTGGCCATTTCGGTCTGAGGGAGTCATGGCCCGAACTGGTGCTCAACCTGTTCTACATCTCCTGCTTAGTGATGATCTGGATGTACTTCTTCAACCGGATGGATACCCAACGGTTCAACTACTGGTGTTCTCTCTCTGTGGGTATTACGGTGCTGCTGCGCGACATTCTCTTTCCGCCGCCCTTAGCCTATTACTCTTTACATTTAGCCTGCCTCACGTTGTCGGTGCTGCTCCTCCTCATGCTCACCTTCTTCTATGCGCGCAAAAATTGGAAGAGTTTTACCAAGGGCAACCTGTGGCTTATCTTCATTGTCGATATGGTCATTGCCGCACTTTATAACTACGTCATTTATCTTGAGCCCATCGACGAATACACCGACTATCTGCTCACCGAAATCTGGATCCGCCCCACCATCACCTACGGCCTGGTGGCCTGCTTCGTAACGGAATCGCAGAAGTAACTTTGAACGCCGGGTGAATAACCTGGCGAAGAGAACAGATATAAATAACCCAAAATCCGCAGAAGTTTTTTTAATGCGTAATATTGGGACATGAACCCAATGGATTGCCCTCATGACCACAGCAAGTAATAATGTTTTACAAGACGTCGCACTTGGGCGCACAATTCCCCTTTCCCCAAAATCGCTTTGGCGGCTTGAATGTCCCACGAAGGTGTTTTTCCTATCCGTAAGCCCAGATGAGGTCGTGTCACATGAGGGTCAGGATACTTTGTGACAGTCACAATGTGTCCTGACTCTGGTGTGTCACTTTGTTTAAGGTGCCAATATGGCATCTTAAAAGTTCATCACGCGTTACTTCAAACATAAAGTCCTCGCCTTCAAAACGTTCAAGGTTGCGTCGCACCTCTGGACAACTTTTTTGCGCTTTTACGCGATTTGGCCAAAGAAGGGGCGTTTGTCCACACAAGATGAAGAAGAAATAGCGCAATTTCTTGGAATCAGCCTAAAATCGCCGTAACTTTGCATCAGAAATCAGGAATCAAGAATAATAAGTTTCATCATAAGTTTAGTTTAAGTTAATAGTTTCTTCTTTTTCATACGTTTGGTTTTAGTTAATTAGTTAGTAAACGTTTAGGGCTCGATGAGACAGCGGGCCCTAAACGCGTTAATACCTACGACTCACAGAACCCATGAGTCTAAAGCTATTCTACAACAAAAGGAATTTTTAACTCAATGTCGTCAAGACCTGTTATCTCACCACCAGGAGCGGAATCAACCAGAATACGTTTCATAACCTTGGCTTTGAGCCTACTATAATATGTTCCTTTGGGTAACGGTTCCATAAGGGAAAGAGCATTGAAATCATGATTATACCCTAAACTGTTCACAAATTTCTCATCAAATGTCCAGGGACACCACCAATGAGTGTAAGCATGAGGTTTAATAGTCATCATACGATACTCCTCGGTTATAAATATATAGTCAAAAGGATTTCCGACATATTCGCCATTACTGCGAAATATCGAAGCAGCACTATACAGGATCTCACGTTCCTCACCCAAATGAAGATCATATTCTGTAGTATTACTGATCAATACATCAAAATAGATGTTCTCTCCTTGTTTGAAGGTTGATGTAGCGGTGCCATTTTCATTCCTCAGACAATAGTCAATCTGATAGCAATCCGTTTGGAATGTAGCCTGAGAAATAGTAGACGGTTTTTTCAATCTTTCAGATATGGGTTCAGATATGGGCTCTGAATTTTCATAATTACTATTACAGCTATTCATGCCGACTGCCATTGTCAGCACAGCAAACAATCCAAAAAATAAACTCTTTTTCATACGCCTATATATAACTTTTTATTGTTATAACTCAGTTCTTCGAAAATCTCACACAGGAGTCTGTATGTTTTAATATTTTTTAAACACAAAGGTCGGACACTTCTGGACACACAAGTACCTGACGCCCCTAATTCTTAAGCATATTCATAAGAAAATCGTTCTCTTCTTGTTCAAATAGCCATCCATCACTTAATCTATAAAATTTAGTACGATGATAGACGCTATCGCTTTCAAATTCCGTCACGTCAATCTCTTCTTTTATCAGGTCTAAATCGACGTAAAAAGAATAATCGGCCCCCTTTAAATCTCCAAAACCGATGTTCCCCAAATAGTACATACGCCTGTCTATTAGACCGTCTCTTTTATAAAGGACAAACTTATTGGGGTCAATAATGCCGTCGTATTCCGAATAAACGACATAATCTTCGTTGTTCCATATTTTCTCGTCATGCCTGACCATAGCAATATGTAGACTAATCAAACATGCCATCACCAATACGACACTACCCATCGAAGTCATTATTTTCCACAGGATGTGTTTTCCTTTTGTATAACGGATTGCCAATACGACACCAATGATGGGGATAAGCATCGAGGCAAATATCCATGCCCAATTGCTCAGTTGCCAGAATAACCTGTCACCATTTTCGAGGAACAATGTCGGCCCATAGGAAATACTCAAAAGGACAATGGTC
>JAEEGH010014453.1_pt1 | contig 17328 bp, 16 predicted proteins | sample 9134181 | NCBI WGS metagenome assembly JAEEGH01 (sample SAMN16246544, study PRJNA631951) | gut metagenome | biome: gut microbiome; feature: rumen; material: DP-attached | host: Bos | place: Iran: Karaj | collected 2018-10
GTATTTGGAAAAAGAAGTCTTCCTGATATTGAGTTCATCCAGTATCCTTGCAAGCTCAACTGACATCGCGCCTGCAACCTTAAGCTCCATTAGGTACTGTCCCGGAAGAAGGATGTCTTTTCCCCAGTTGCCTTCGGTAAGGCTTAGCTTTTCAGTTCTCCACCTGATGTTGGTGTCAAAGGTTATTCTCAGCTCCGGATCGTTAATTCCTGCCATTGCGATCCTGTCATAGGAGATTGCCATTGCCGGCTTTATTCCTTTGTAGTATTTAAGGAAATAATCAATCTCATCCGATATCTGGGTTCTTTTTGCAGGTCTTTTCCCATCTACAAGGTACTCAATTGCTTCTTTGTACGGCATTGATATTCTTCTCTTGTAGACAACGCCTTTGTATTTCTTTTTTATTTCAATAAAGGCGTTTGTATCATCACTTGCTGTGCCGTAGGTGCGAAGCCTTAGCTTTTCCTTGTAGACTGGTCCTTCCAGTGATCTTTCGATCAGTCTGTAATCCGGTGTATCAAAATATATATTTAAGATGGATGTTTTCCCGTAGCTGTCAACGGCTGCCATGGGTTCCAGCCTTTTTCTCAGCTCGGTATACTGCATATCATCCAACAGATATTTCACTTCTATCCTCTGAAATACATCCTTAAATCCTGCCATTTTTTCTGTCCCTTTCTGCAACTTGTTTTATCTTATGAACCCATCATAAAGACGTAACCTAAAATCTACTTAAAACAAATATAAAGAAATAATATGTGCGTAATTATGTTATACTTATATGAGAGAAACACCGCTTCAAAACTAGATTTTCAGGAGGTGTCCATGTATAAAAAAGGGGATAAGGTTATAATTCTTGATTACAACGGGAAGCCACTTGATCCTGCTGTTGTGGCTGAGATTGAGGAAGTTTACGGACAGGACAGAGTGCGGCTCCATCTGCCTGATCACGCATGCTGTATGGAATTTGTTGATCACTTTGAAAAGATTGATGAAGAAACCTATGAGAAACTTCTTCACAGCGTAAGAAAAAGAGAGGAAACTCTCGCTGTGGATCTTCAGATTGACATAAGAAAGTTCGCAAGCAAGCACCCAAAGAAAAGAAAGGACGAGATCTTCAACGTCTTTAATGAGGATAAACGCTATGTATCTGTCCTTAATGCTTATGCCGGTCGTGTTCAGATGTACGGTGAGGATAATATTAGCGAGCGCTTTTTATATGAGTACAAGGATGCATTAAGGGGGCTTGTAAGAACAAGGACCTTCTTCCATGACCTTGACGATAGCATAGCCGTGCCATCCTTTAACTAAACTGATCTGGCAAAAGCTTAGAAATGGCGGGGTTTGATGGTTTTATTTCAAAAGACACTTCTTTCCCTGTTCTTGGATGCTTAAATACATACTTATAGGCTACAAGGCATACATTCTGTATGCCTTTTTCTTTTGAGTATTTTTTGCTTTCTTCGCTTCCATACTTCTCATCCCCAAGGATGGGCTTTCCCCTTGATGAGAGCTGGACTCTTATCTGATGAAAGCGTCCTGTTAACAGATGTATCCGTAGGAGTGTTGTGTTATCATCATGAGAAATTACTTCATACTCGAGCTCTGCCTGCTTAGGTTCTCCGCCAATGCTCCTTATACTATTATCAGTAACTACATCGGCGAGTCCATTATCCTCTCTTCTTATAAGAAGATCTTTCAGCCTTCCCTTTTTGTCATCAAAAAGACCATAGCAAAGGGCATAGTAATATTTTTGTGTACTATGTTCTTTTATCTGTCTTGAAAGTTCAGTAGCCGCCTTCTTATTTTTGGCAAGGACAATTACACCCTCAACAGGCTGGTCCAGTCTGTTGACAGTAGCAACATAGGGCGGCAAATTCCTTTGCCGCCCTTTACCTTCTTTACTATTTTTGCGGGCAAGATAATTTCTTGCTGCGCTCACAAGGTCCATCCTGCCTGCCTTTGCTCCTTCTGTGGCCATTCCGGCCTTCTTGTGGCAGACTAAGATGTCCTCATCTTCATAGAGATAATCTATGCTATTTGTCATTCATCATACCTTGAATCTGTAACCTACGCCCCAGATTGTCTCAATATACTGAGGATTGGATGTGTCATATTCGATCTTCTCACGGATCTTCTTGATGTGCACTGTTACTGTGGCAATGTCACCGATGGAATCCATGTTCCAGATCTTCCTAAAGAGCTCTTCCTTCGTGAACACGTGGTTAGGGTTCTCTGCAAGGAAAGTAAGGAGATCAAACTCCTTGGTGGTAAAGCTCTTTTCCTGATCATCAACATATACCCGTCTTGCGGTCTTGTCGATCTTAAGGCCTCTGATCTCAACATAGTCGTTGTTCTCATGTCCGGATCCCACAAGTCTTGAGTATCTTGCCATGTGAGCCTTTACACGGGCAACAAGCTCAGAAGGGCTGAACGGCTTTGTAATATAGTCATCTGCCCCAAGTCCAAGTCCGCGGATCTTGTCGATGTCATCCTTCTTGGCTGAAACCATAAGGATCGGAACATCTTTCTTTTCCCTAATGTGCTTGCACACCTCGAATCCATCCATTCCCGGAAGCATAAGATCGAGAATTATAAGATCGAACTCCTCTGCAAGCGCTGTGGCAAGTCCGGCATCTCCTGTGTTCTCAATTGCCACTTCGAAATCGCTAAGCTCAAGATAATCCTTCTCAAGGTCAGCAATCGCCTCTTCGTCCTCAACAATAAGTATTCTGCTCATACACCCTCTCTGCCTTTCTATGGATTATTGTGTTTCGTTGGCTACAGTTACTGTGTCCGAAGTATCTGCAAACTCTACATACTTACGAAGTACAAAGTGCATGCAGGTACCTTCCCCCTCATGGCTGGTAGCCCATATATATCCGCCATGATCTTCTATTATCTTTTTGACTATAGATAGTCCAATACCGCTTCCTCCCTGTTTGGAGTTGCGGGAAGAGTCTGTTCTGTAGAATCTGTCGAAGATATTTGGTATATCACTCTGGGCAATGCCCTTTCCATTGTCCTCTATCTCCACCCTGACAGAATCTATTTCATCAAGAAGCCTTATATCAATCTGGCCTGTTCCATCGTCGCGACCAAGATATTTGACGCTGTTGTTTACGATGTTGTTGATAACTCGCTTTATCTGCTCGGCATCTGCAACTATTACAGTATCAGGAGCTATGAGGTTTGAATAGTTGAGCTTTATGGATTTGCTCTCAAGATCGGCTCCGATTTCATCAATACAGTCTCCAAAATAATCCGCCACATTGATTTTCGTGAAATTATACGGAATTCGGTTGTTATCAATACTGGAATACAATGTAAGCTCATTAATAAGGTTGTTCATGTCATTAGCCTTGCTATTAATGATCTTAATGTATTTCATCTGCTTCTCAGGATTGTCCGCAACGCCTTCCAGAAGGCCCTGGGAATATCCCTTTATCGCAGTAATAGGTGTCTTTAAGTCGTGGGAGATATTGCTTATCAGCTCTTTGTTCTGCTTCTCCCTCTCGATCTTCTCATCGGCGGATTCCTTGAGCCTTAGTCTCATGTCCTCATAGTTGCGGTACATGGCTCCAATCTCGCCCTTTTCCTTCACATCTGTGGGAAGAACAAAATCAAAATTGCCGTCCTTGATGTGCTGCATCGCTATATTAAGCTGATTGATAGGTCTAAAAAAGCTTCTTCCCAGCCACATTGTAAGAAGCAGACTCGTTAGCAGCAGTATAAGGATAATGGCAATACTCATATAAATAATAAGGGAAGTGGTAAGTGCAGCCCGGATGCCCGAAATAAAATAAAGGCTACCCCTTGAACCATCTGAAAACAAAAAATCTATCTGTCTAACAAGGTGCTTGGACGAGGTGTAATATACACCCTCGATACCATTGCCGTAACCCGGAAGCTCTCCAATAACTGCTTTCGCCCTGTCCCGGTTTGCAGCATAGTAAACATCCCTGCCCTTCTTGACTATAATAAAAGAGTACCTGGATGCAATCTTGGAATCCAGCTCCTCCAAAAAGGTCTCATTCTCCAGAATAAAGGGATTTGATAACATATTAATGGCGATTTCTTTCACCAGTTCATCAGTCATCTCAGAAAAAGTGCCACTTGGGTCTGACATCATACCATAGTCCACCGTTGATCTGAAGGATGGAACCTGCTGTTTATATGCCAAATACTGGCCAAAAGCCAGATACGAACCTAGTGCAAGAATCAGAGGAATGACAACAATCGCCAAGGACGTAATTAAGAGTTTAGTACGAAATCTCATTGTGTCCCCCCTAAACCATAATTAAGTATAACATATTTTCGTAAACTTAAGACATTTTTTATTCTTCTTTTGCCCGATATTGCTTGATAAGCTAAGTTGCATCTGCTACACTTCAATTTGATTTAAGGTTTTTATACTTATGTAAATGGAGGCCATAAAATGATCAATTGGAACAATCTTGATACTCTTAATTCTTTTAAGGAACTATCTAAGGTAACTAAGGTTAATCTTCCCGAGGTTATGTCAGGGGAGAGCGGCGCGGAAAGGGTAAAGAAATACTCAGTGCCCATGGCTGCCGGCCTTTCCTTTAACTACGCAGCAAAAGAGATCGACGATGCAATTCTTGATGCTTTAAAAAAGCTTGCCAATGAGGCTCAGCTTTCTGAGAAGTTCGAAGCTCTTTACAACGGCGAGGTCATAAATACCGGCGAAAAGCGTCTTGTTCTTCATCAGCTCACAAGAGGCCAGCTCGGTGACAAGGTAGTTGCTGATGACGTTGATAAGAGAGAATTTTATGTAAAGGAACAGAACAGGATTGCCGATTTTGCAAATAAAGTTCACTCAGGTGAAATTACAAATGAAAAGGGCGAGAAATTCACAACTGTTGTTCAGATAGGAATCGGCGGCTCAGACCTTGGCCCAAGAGCTATGTACCTTGCTCTTGAGAATTGGGCTCACAGAACCGGTAACTTTAAGATGGAAGCCAAATTCATCAGTAATGTAGACCCTGATGACGCTTCTGCAGTACTCAATCAGGTTGATGCTGCTCATTCAATCTTTATCCTTGTTTCCAAATCAGGCACAACACTTGAGACACTCACAAATGAGTCCTTTGTTATAAACGCACTTAAGGCTGCAGGTCTTGATGCTTCCAAGCACATGATAGCAGTTACATCACAGACATCACCTCTTGCAAAGAGCGATAATTACCTTGAAGCTTTCTTCATGGATGACTACATCGGCGGACGTTATTCATCAACATCAGGCGTTGGCGGAGCAGTTCTTTCCCTGGCCTTTGGCCCTTCAGTATTTGCTGACTTCCTTGACGGCGCAGCAGCTGAAGATAAGCTTGCAGCAGAAAAAGACCTTTTGAAGAACCCCGCTATGCTGGATGCTCTTATCGGTGTATATGAGAGGAACATCCTTGGCTACGACAGCACAGCAGTTCTTCCTTACTCTCAGGGACTTAGCCGTTTCCCTGCACACCTTCAGCAGCTTGACATGGAGTCAAACGGAAAGAGCGTAAACCGCTTCGGAGAGCCTATTGACTACGTAACAGGTCCTGTAATCTTCGGAGAGCCAGGAACTAACGGACAGCACTCCTTCTATCAGCTCCTTCACCAGGGCACAGACATCATTCCTCTTCAGTTCATCGGCTTTAGAAACAGCCAGCTCAGGAACGATGTTGACATCCAGGGAAGCACAAGCCAGCAGAAGCTTTCAGCTAACGTTGCAGCACAGATTGTTGCCTTTGCCTGCGGCAAGAAGGATGAGAATCTCAACAAGAACTTTAAGGGCGGACGTCCTTCAAGCATCATCATCGGCGATGAGCTTGATCCAAAGTCCCTTGGCGCTCTCCTTTCTCACTTCGAGAACAAGGTAATGTTCCAGGGCTTTGTATGGAACATCAACAGCTTCGATCAGGAAGGTGTTCAGCTTGGTAAGGTTCTTGCCAAGAAAGTACTTGCACACGACACAGACGGAGCACTTGCAGAGTACAGCAAGCTCCTTAATATCTGATAAGATTACATAGTAAAAGAGCTATGAAGTTTGCCGGTAATGATGTGACCGGGCTTCATAGCTCTTTTTAATTGTAATTTGATCTTTTATAGGTTTACAGCGACTTAAGCAGTTCCATCGTTGCGGCTGCGCAGTCGTTGGCAGCTTTCTTTTCAAATACCGGATAATCAACAATGTCGCTACCATCAGCCTTGTCGGAAATCGCTCTTATGATGATGAAAGGAATCTTGTTAAGATAGCATGCCTGCGCAATGGCAGCTCCTTCCATCTCTGCGCACATACCGCCAAAATCTTTTATAATGGATGCCTTAACTTCCTGACTACTTATGAACTGATCTCCGCTGCATACACGACCCTCGAAAATTCCAAGGTCAGGGGCTGCACTTTTAATTGCAGCTTTTGCCTTTTCACGAAGGGTTTCATCTGCAACAAAAGAGGCTGTGCCCAGCTGTGGAACCTCACCTTTCTGATAACCAAAGACTGTTACATCAACATCATGATAAACAGCATCAGTTGAAAGCACTATATCACCTATGTTGATCCTTGCATCCAGTGATCCGGCTGCTCCTGTATTGATAACGTGAGTAACCTCAAATTCATCCACGAGGATCTGAACACAGATACCGGCATTTACCTTGGCTATTCCGCTTTTTACAACTACTACTTCTGTATTTCCTATGCTTCCCTCAAAGAAATCCATGGAAGCTTTTTTCACAGTTCTTTTAATACTCATCTCGGCCTTAAGAGATTCAACTTCTATCTCCATGGCGCCAATAATTCCAACTTTCATCTGTATGCTCCTATTATGAATCGAAGAACTGACGTCCGTCATCTGTTACAAGTCGGTCTGTCTTTGGATACTCAAATATTGCCTGGTCGTTTGCATGATCTTCAAGATACTGGGCATGTCTCTCTGCGTACCACTTGGCAAGCCATAGGTTGTGCATCAGATAATTGCCACAATTCTCCTCATTTGATCCGGGAACGGAATCGGCATCTGCTACGGATTTAAATGCTCTTAAAAGAAGATCGTGAACTTCCTTTGGAGCACGACCGCCCTTGAGGATAAGATAAAAACCTGTAAGACATCCCATAGGTCCCCAGTATATTACTTCATCTTTCCAGTCAGGGTCATTTCTAAGGAATGTAGCGATGAGGTGCTCGAGGGTATGCATTGCTGCCACATCAACTGCAGGCTCTTTATTTGGTCTAGTTACCCTGACGTCATAAGTTGTGATAACATTATCCCCAACCTGATCCTGTCTGCTGATGAAAATTCCCGGAATGATCTGTGTGTGATCAACAGAAAAACTTGGTATTAAATCCATTTTATACTCTCCTTTTAATCTCTTGATGTGCGATGAAATACATCGTAGGAGTCCTTAAGGTACCCCTGAATGTTCTCGTAGTCCCTGTTGGCGATGGCCGTATACATGGTATCAACGATGAACAGCTGTGCAAATCTTGAACTTGTTATTCCGCTCTTTTTGTCTATCTCGGGAGATGTAGCAAAAAGAACATGGTCGCATCCTGTTGTGAGTGCGTTGTTTCCAAGCTTTGTAACTGCTATTGTAACAGCTTCCCTGGCTTTTGCAATATCAAAAAGCTGCATGATCTCAGTGTTTTTGGCATTATCTGAGAAAAAGATCGCAACGTCGTCAGGACCAATCTGGGATACTGTCATAAGGTTCATATGATGATCCTGGTTAAAAACAACATTGTAATGGATCCTAAGAAGCTTACAGTATAAGTCATATGCTGCCACGCTTGCTGTTCCTACGCCAAAGATCTGTATCTGCTTAGCTGCGACAATTGAAGTAACAGCATCACTAAACGCCTCTGCAGCAAAAAGTCTGTACGTTGTCTGTATTGCCTGAACACTTGTGGCACAGATGTTATCTGCTATTGATTGCAGGGATGTATACTCGTTGACATCCTTAAACGCAATTTTTGGAGCACCGGGTCCTGATACATCAGCTCCTGTATTAGCCTCTGCATAGTAAGCGTTTTTCAGATCTTTAAGTCCGTTATAGCCGATTGCCTGGGCAAATCTGGTCCAGGCCGCCTGGGTGGTACCGGCCATTTCCGCAAGGTCTTTTATCGGATGTTTGAAAAGGGCATCCTTATGCGCAAGTACATAATCTGCAACAACTTTTTCCGATGCAGGAAGTATGTCGTAGTTTTCTTTTATCCTTTCACTTACGATATTCATGATGTAGCCTCCATACGATATTTTTACCCACTTATAAGTATATCTTATTTTAACAACAAGAATGAAACTTAATTTCAAACATTTGCTAAGCTCTTTATTAAATTATTATAAAATTGAGAGTATTTTGTGTCGGTTTGTGGTATTCTGAAAGAACCATAGTGTACGTATTTTTATACATAACATAAGGCACAGGAAAGGAGATTTCTACTATGAAATGGGTATGTCAGGTATGTGGTTACATTCATGAAGGCGATCAGCCTCCGGAGTTTTGTCCAAAGTGTAAAGCTCCTGCTGAGAAGTTCACTAAGCAAGAAGGCGATAAAGTATGGGCATGCGAGCACGTATTAGGTGTTGCAAGCAGCGCTCCTGAAGAGATTAAACAGGGCCTTAGAGAGATGTTTACCGGCGAATGCACAGAAGTTGGCATGTATCTTGCTATGGCACGTGTTGCAATCAGAGAGGGCTATCCTGAGATCGGTGCTTTCTATGAAAAGGCTGCCTGGGAAGAAGCAGAGCATGCTGCTCACTTCGCAGAACTCCTCGGAGAAGAGCTTACCGATTCTACCAAGAAGAATCTTGAACTTCGTGCTGAAGCAGAATACGGCGCAACACAGGGCCGTGCTGATCTTGCAAAGAAAGCAAAAGAGCTCAACCTTGATGCCATCCATGATGCTGTTCATGAAATCGGACGTGATGAGGCCAGACATGGAAAGGCATTTGCAGGTCTTTTAAAGAGATACTTTGGATAAAGAGTCACCCTTGTTAATTAAGTCCTAAATATAACACACCTTCTGTGAGACTATTCTATCATCAGAATTCACAGGAGGTGTTTTATTATGGATGCAGCATATACAGCTTATAGGGAACTTAAGATTGAAGAGAACAGAAAAAAGAGACTTAGGATTGTCAGAAGACAGCGCATTGCCCTTGGAATTGCCATTGCACTTATCGCATTTCTTTTTGCTTTCCTTGGATTTAAGATGAACCTTCAGGCTCATTCAGAAGAAGGAAGGTATAAATACTACTCTAAAATAACAGTGCACAGCGGTGAAAACCTTACGAGTCTGTCACAGAAATATATTTCCGATGAATACAAAAACGCAGACTCCTATATAAAAGAAGTCTGCGCAATAAACAATTTGGATGAAGACGGAACAATCTATGCAGGGGAAAGCCTAATTGTTCCCTACTATTCAGATGAATACAAATAAATCCATTTTGAAATAATCAGCGCTTGTGAGCCTCTATCTCATCATTGATGATCTTAACAATAGTGTTGGTAGCACTATGAAGATTACTCTTGCTCATAGCCTCAACGTATTTATCCTTTTCCCTGTTGAGCTGCTCGATTGTCTCTAAGAGAATATCCTCATCAAGGTCATCATTGTCAATAACCATAGAGAAACCCTGCTGCTCGAAACTCCTGGCATTTAACATCTGATCGCCTCTGCTTGATTTTGTGGAAAGAGGGATCAGGATATTTGGCTTTTTAAGGGCCAAAAGCTCACAAATTGAATTTGCGCCGGCTCTGGAAACCACAATATCCGCCATGGCAAAGATATCTTTAAGCTCGTTCTTAACATACTCAAACTGCTTGTATCCTGGAACTGTAAGCTTTAAATTGTCCATCTTATCATTGCCACAGATATGAACAACATTGAAGTGTGGAAGAAGTCTTGGGAGAGCATAGCGCACAGTCTCATTAACTGACTGGGCACCCAGGCTTCCACCTATAACCATAAGCACAGGCTTCTCATCATCAAAGCCGCACAGCTCTTTTCCTGCTTCTTTTGATCCCATACCAAGCTCTTCTCTTATGGGAGTTCCGGTAAGAACTGCCTTGTCTGCCGGGAGAAGTCTCATTGTCTCCGGGAAGTTACAGCATATCTTGCTTGCGCCGCTCATACTGAGCTTGTTGGCAAGACCCGGAGTCATATCAGATTCATGTACAATATAAGGAATCTTTAAAAGTCCTGCTGCCCTTACGACAGGCACGCTGACAAATCCGCCTTTAGAAAAGACAATGTCAGGCTGAATCTTTTTAAGGAGCTTCCTTGCCTCTGACATTCCCTTAAGAACTCTGAAAGGATCTGAAAAATTCTTTGGATCAAAGTATCTTCTGAGCTTACCTGTTGCAATTCCAAAGTATGGAATGTTGTAATCCTCGATAAGCTTCTTCTCAATTCCTTCATAGGAACCGATATAATATATCTCAAAACCCGCCTTCTTAAGCGCAGGGATAAGTGCAATATTAGGTGTAACATGTCCTGCACTTCCTCCGCCTGTAAGTACGATTTTCTTAGTTGGTCTTTCGCTCACGACTTGTACCTTCTTAGTAAAATTGTGTGTCTGCAGTATAGTATATCATTTTTTAAGGCTCGTAAAAAGTCATTCTTCCGTAGCCTCGTAATTAAGAAGATCCTGCTCTTCATAGGGAATGATATACTCATTTACTACATCATCAGTAAAGTCCTTAAGGCCGTCAAGGATTTCCTCATAATTTTCCAAAGTCATCTCATATTCCCCGGCTATAATCTGATCAAGCATAAGCTTGTTTATCTCAGGAGAGAAATGGATGGTATCCATGTAGTTATCCAGATTAGTTGTAACTTCCGGCTCATTCTGGAAGCAGAATATCCTCACATTGTCGTATGAAAGAAGTGCTTTCGTCATCTCTTTTTCGCAGTAAATAATCGCATCCCGCTCGCCTCCGCGATAGCTCATATCCCACCAGAGCATTGAATATGGCGGATAAAAGAATATGAACTGCGTATCCGGATGGGCTTCAACCTGACTTGTCAAAAGAGCTATGTTCGCATTAAGGTTCTCCTGATACACATTCTCCGGAAGCATCTCTTTTGTCTGCTCCTGCCTGAAATACAGTCCCAGAGCCATCTCAGATCCAAAGCTCTTCCACTTTGCCCAGTTATAGGAGAGGTTCTCATCATAGTCTCCTAAAAATGAACTGGCCACCTCATAGGGAATCTTCTCAAAAAGAACGTCTTTGTTGAACAGGTACTGAATATCGTTGAATGGATTCTTATCATACAGATACATCGGACATCCAGTCGATTCATAAGTCGTTACTGCCTCACCGTAAAGGGATGAGGGGTCAATATTGTAAAAGACATATTTGATGTCATGTTTCTCATAAGCGACATCCATAAGGTAGCAAAGATCTGCTGTTGCACCATAGCTTCTTATGGCCTTTATGGATTTGACGCCGTAAGCCTCATCGTACCAGGAGTTGTCGTTATTCTCCATTACAGAAGATCCTACCAAAAGTGCGTCATAGTCAAAGTTGCGCAAGGTTCCCACACACTGATATTCCTTGTCATTTAGAACCGCCTTCATCCCAAACCACGGTTTGTGGTAGTGATAAAAGGGGTCAAAGACATATACCACAAGCCCAATAAGAGCTAGCAGTATCAGTATGACTGCAACCAGCCTCTTTATGAATTTTCCTGAGTTCATTTTATCTGACATAAACTATTATCGTGATTACCTTTAACTCAATACTGGAAGTAAATAAATGTGCTGACATTTGAAAGCGAGATAAATGACCATGCAAAAACAATAGCAAGTCCCACCACTGTTTTCATGTTAAACTTTGCTTCTTCCACCATCTCCTGCGTATTCTTTCTTGTCATAATAAATCCGCTGACAACAAGCATTATGATGAGTGTTACCATGTAAACTATATTGTCTCCGCCCTCAATACCCAACTGGGAAAAGAGCTGTCTTGGAATATAGTTCTCTGCAATAACCATCTGGGATGCTGTCCTGTACAAGAATCCCGGATATGTCCAGAAGAAAAATCTCTTAAACATCTGGATTGCATATGTCATATCCTGAGATCTGAAAAATACCAAAGATACGACAAACATAAAGAATGTAAGAGCATTACCAACAGCCCTTGGTACCATCAATAACGGTTTTTCCCTAAGGAGATATCTGCGTTTTTTATTTCCCTGCTCACTGTCGTCTTTTGACTTAACACCAACAATTCCAAGATCGTCCCATACAACAAGAAGCCCCTGCATAAGACCCCAGCATATATAGGTCCATCCGGCTCCATGCCACAGTCCACTAAGTACAAATACTATAAGCACATTTATGACCGTGCGGAGCTTACCTTTTCTGCTTCCGCCAAGGGGAATATAAACATACTTGATAAAGAATCTCGACAAAGTCATATGCCATCTCTGCCATAGCTCTTTTGCCGTAGAAGCCTTATATGGTGAATTGAAGTTAACAGGGAGCTTAAAGCCAAGCATCATGCTGACTCCGCTTGCCATGTCACAGTAACCTGAAAAGTCCAGATAAATCTGAAATGCGTAAGCAAGCATAACTGCTATTATCGTCAGGGTATCCATGTAGTATGTATAGTGAAAACCATAGTTTACAGAAAGGGCCAGAGTGTCTGCAAGTATCACCTTCTTGCCAAGTCCAATGATAAATGACATAACACCCTTTGCGAAAGTATCTGTATCAAGGCGTCTAAGCGAATTGTCCGTAAACTGATCTATCATTTCTTTGTGGAAAGCAATAGGTCCCTGAATCAGCTTTGGAAAGTAAACTGTATAAAGAACATACTGAAAAAACGGGTAATGTGGTGCATCGCCACTTCCTCTGTCCACAATAAAAGATATCTGGCCAAAGGTAAAAAAGCTGATTCCTATAGGCATCAGTATCTCTTTTGCCGAAAGGGACGCTCCCGTAAGAACATTTACATTATCTACGAAAAATCCAAGATATTTAAAGTAAAAGAGAAGGGATAAGTTGAATAAAACACCTATAACTCTAAGAGCATTTCTGGACCCTGGCATCTTTTCCATAAACATGCTAAGACCATAGTTTACAAATATGCTAAGAAGGAGTATCAAAAGAAAAGATACCCCAAAGGAATAATAAAAATATAGCGACATTGCGATGAGAAATATATCAGCAATCTCATAGCGCTCTGTCTTATTTATAAGATGCCATCCCACAAGGAGAATTGGCAAAAAAATCAGTATAAATGTAAAGGAATTAAAACCCATCCGTTATCTCCATGATTAAACGTAAAAAGAGTATATCACACTTTATTAAGAATGTGTAAACACCGCCCATAATCAAAAAAAAATGTTATGATATATCTATCCTTTTTTGGAAGATTGGAGGCTTTATGAAGAAGAAAAATACTTTACTTAAACTCTCTATTTTTACCGCTTTTTTTGGAGGGATTTATGCCTTCAGCAATTATTTCTACAAAATTTCTTCAGTTCCACACCAGCATGAAGACGGGGATACAGACTTCGACCCTTCAATAACCCAGGGCAGATTATTTGTGAGAAATCATCCGGACAGAAAAGACATTGTCATCGACAGTCTTGACGGAACCAAACTTCACGCATGCTATATACCGGCAAAAAATGATTCTCACGACTATGTTATCCTTATACATGGAATATGGGATACTCACGAATCCAATGGCATATATGCAAAACATTATCTGGAAAATGGAATAAACTGTCTGCTCCCGGATCTTAGAGGATTTGGACTTAGCGAAGGTGAATACATCGGCTACGGCTATGATGACAGACTTGATATAAAAGCCTGGATATACCATATCATCAAAAAGGATCCTAATGCGAGGATTATTCTTCACGGAATGAGTATGGGCGCCGCTACTACTCTTATAACCACTGGGGAGACTCTCCCTGATCAGGTTAAGTGTGCAATATCTGACAGCTCCTACTCTACTTTAAGAGAGCAGTTTGCCGCATCCTATAAGAGTTTTAAAGGCTCATTTGTTCCAATTCCAATTGCACTTGCTATTTCAAGAATATCAATCCGCATAAGAGCCGGCTATGATATCAATGCTGTTAGGCCTATTGATGCTGTCAAGCGTTCAAAGACCCCAACACTGTTTATCCACGGAGATAACGACACCTTTATCGATCCTCACATGTGCAACAGGCTTTATGAAGCAGCCGAGTGTCCAAAGCAGTATTGCATGATCCTTGGCGCAAGACATATAGAAAGCGTGGTAAAAGACCCTGTGAACTACTGGAACAAAGTTGACTTTTTTGTAAACAAGTATCTTTCCTGAATATAATAAAACCTTCCCTTAGCTGGGAAGGTTTTTTGTTTATTTTATGATCAGTCCAACAGGACAGTGGTCAGATCCAAGAGCGTCTGCATATATTTTTGCATCTTCAATCTTAGGCAAAAGACTTTCTGACACCACAAAGTAGGATATGCGCCACCCTGCATTTTTGGCCCTTGCCTGGAATCTGTATGACCACCAGGAATATGCTCCCTCAAGATCAGGATAGAAATGTCTGAAGGTATCTACAAGTCCGGCAGATACCACATTGTCGAACTTCTCCCTCTCCTCGTCTGTAAATCCCGCATGTCCTCTGTTGGGCTTTGGATTCTTAAGGTCTATTTCCTTGTGCGCTACATTTAGATCGCCGCAGTAGATAACAGGCTTTTTCTCTTCAAGGCCCTTTATAAATTTCAGGAAGTCATCTTCCCAGCGCTGGCGATACTCAAGTCTTGATAAGTCTTCCTTGGCATTTGGAACATAAACCGTAACAAGATAGTAGTCGGGATATTCTGCCGTTATGACTCTTCCCTCGTGGTCGTGTTCCTCGATACCCAGTCCGTAGCTGACTGATATGGGCTTTTCTTTTGTAAAGATAGCTGTTCCGGAATAGCCCTTTTTCTCAGCATAGTTCCAGTACTCCTCGTACCCGGGCAGATCAACTTCAATCTGCCCCTCCTGGAGCTTGGTCTCCTGAAGGCAGATCACATCAGGGTTTTCCTTATCCATAAATTCCTGAAAGCATCCCTTTGAAACGCATGCCCGAAGTCCGTTTACATTCCATGATACAAGCTTTTTGCTCATAAATTTATAAGTTTCCTTTTATTCTCTGAAGGTTTTCGTCAGTTTCTTTTAACATCTCTCTGAGAGACAGATTCTCCTCATGACTGAACTCGCAAATGGAATACTGAAGATGATTCAAATATCTGCTGCGCTCAGATAAAAGCTTGGCATTCTGCTCAGACATCTCTTCTCTTAAGGATTCTGCTTTGCCTTCTTCATCTGCTACCACGATAACAGCAAATTCATCGCCTCTTATTCTGCCATAAACACCGTCACTGAAGACTTCTTCAAGGATCTGGGCTACTCTCTTAACTGCTCTGTCACCCTCTTCATGACCGTAGAGGCTGTTGATATTCTTAAGTGACTCCATGTGGATATAGGCTACCAGTGCACTCTTTCCCGGAACAAACTTCTCCTTCAAAAGGTCGTAAGCTCTTGAGAAGAATCCTCTTCTGTTAAGACCTCCTGTAAGATAGTCATTCTCTCCGATGTGATCGAGAACTGAGTCATCTCTTGCAAGCTCTTCCTGAACTTCATAGAGTTCTTCCGTTGTCTTCTGAAGCTCTTTTTCAAGAGATGAAAGTCTGCATGCTCCGGTAACAAGAGCCATTATATTATCAAAACAATAATCGATAAGTACGCCTTCTGTAAGCTCAGAGATCATGATCCCAAGCTGATATTCTCCGGCATAAATATCTCCGAGAATATAGGACCTTCCGGGGTTCTTGGCAAAGGTAGATATTACCTTATCGGTCGAAAGAGTCATTCCCTTATCCTTAAAGGAAATATCATTGCCATCTATAATAGCGCTATTTACGCTGATCTCTTCAGGTCTTGTCCATGGATACTTTATGGTATTTCTGGCATTTTTCTCATAGAGAAGAATTCCGCAGGTGGAAATTCCGGCATTCGCAGCCATCTGTGAAAAGGCTTCCGACAATTTGTCATCCGCATATTTCTTGTGAAGGAAAATATCACTTACTCCAAGTACTGCTCTTAGTGCATCAGCTTCAGAACCATTAACAAAAGTAAAATCCTGAGCAGGCTCAAGCGGAGGAAGGACCTGATTCTTGGCATAAAATACAGCATCGCTTACTGCTTCATATCCCAGCTGTTCAAACTGATTCTTAACAGTGTTTACAGGATTAACACTCTTGTAGCCATCTGTTTCAGTAAGAGTAAGCACAGGAATGCCTTCAAACTTTTTGAGGAAGGCCTCCTTCTTGAGGATAGTTGTCTTAGATCCGATTCGCTCGATATCAATGATAAGAGCATCAAAATCCGAGGTAACAGCATAGTCAAAAAGCGCAGAATACTGGTATTCAAAGCCTGCATTAATATCACCGGCATCTGAAATAAGATACTTACCGGGGATGACGACAAGGGATACACCCTTGTCCTTCGCCGCCTGGTTTGCACCTATTATGATCTTTTTAACTTCTTTATCCTCAATCTCAGATATAAGCAGTCCGATGTTCATAAGCCCCTCATTTATTCTTCACTGGATTCTTCAATATCGTCGATATTGTCGATCTCTTTTTCACCGTCAGATATCTTTTCTCTTACCTTGGCAATCTTGGCAACGGTTACGCCCTTATCAAGGTTGATCATCTTAACACCTGAGGTTACTCTTCCGTGTACTGAAATGTCATTCATTCTAAGCTGAATAATGATTCCGGCATTGGTGATCATCATGATCTCATTGTCATCGTTAACAGCTTTTACGCCTACAACGCTACCGGTCTTCTCGGTGATCTTATAACACTTAACTCCCTTTCCGCCTCTGAACTGTGAGTGGAATTCTGAGAGTGTTGTTCTCTTTCCGTAGCCGTTCTCAGATACGATAAGCAGTGAATCTCCCTGAGTATCTATCTGCATTCCTACAATCTCATCGGTGTCATCGAGCATCATTCCTCTTACACCGATAGAAGATCTTCCGGTTGAACGAACGTCGGATTCATCAAAGTGAATGCACATACCGTTCTTGGTAACCAGGAATATCTCTGACTTTTTCTTTACAGTCTTAACTTCGATGAGCTCATCATCATCACGAAGGTTGATGGCTGCAAGTCCTGTCTTTCTAACATTTGAGAACTCAGTGATAGGAGTCTTCTTGACAGTACCCTTCTTGGTTACCATAAACAGGGACTTATCTTCATCCTCAAAGCCTGTAACAGGGATCATGGCTGAAATCTTCTCTCCCGGTGCAAGTTGGAGAAGGTT
>JAEEGH010014455.1_pt1 | contig 17326 bp, 9 predicted proteins | sample 9134181 | NCBI WGS metagenome assembly JAEEGH01 (sample SAMN16246544, study PRJNA631951) | gut metagenome | biome: gut microbiome; feature: rumen; material: DP-attached | host: Bos | place: Iran: Karaj | collected 2018-10
AAACTCTTTATCGCTTTCGCGTCTTCGTCGTAGTAAACGACGTACACCACGCCGTTATTTTCCGCTATCGTGTAGTCTTCGTAATGCGAAGAAAGGGTGAAAAGTTTTTCCGTTTCCTTGCCGTCTACGGACGTCTTTGTAAAAGTCATCTGCGCGCTTGCGACGTTGCCGGAAGAATCCTTATCCCTGTTCGCCGTGCCGTAGTAAACGTAGTTTTTGCCGTTTTCCTTGGCGATATAAAGTCCCGAAAGGTAGGTTTTGGCGGTAAAGAGTTCGGGCACGGTTATCACCGCTTTGCCCGCGCCGAAGTCGGATTTTTTTACCGCGGCGAGCGCGCCTTTTACCGGCGTGCCGAAAGTATTGTCGTCGGTATGCGTCGCCATGCCGTTTATGAAATAGACGTAGTCTTCCGTCTCGGCGACGAAACCGCCCAAAGACGCGGCGTAAACGTCGCTACTGTCGGAAACGCCCTGTCCCTTCCAGTTCCCGTTGCCGCCGCAGGCGACACCGAAACAGGCGGAAACAAGCAGGATTGCCGCAAGTAAATATTTGCCTGATTTTTTCATACGAACACCTTTATACGGTAAACTTTTGAAAGTTCACCGAATATACATAAATATACGAGTACAATATATTATAGCCTAAATCAAAAGGTTTTGCAATTATTTTAATGTTTTTTTACGGGTTTTTTATTTTTGGAGCGTATAAATGGATAAATTCGGTATTTTCAACCTGATAAACGCCCTGTCGGGCGCGCTGAAAAGCGATCCCGTAAAAGACGCGGGCGTAAAAGAAAGCCTTTCGGAACAAAACCCCGCCGAACTTTCCGCGGCGGCGGCGCGCGCCGCCGCCGCGCCGTTGCAGTCTTTTATGCTTACCACCATGCGTTCTCACGAAGAATTCGTAAAGAGAGTGAAAAGCGCGAAAAAAGAGCCGAAATAAAGGTTAAAATCTCGTTTTTTACGTCTGAAATAAAAATGACTTAACGATCAAGTTAAGCCATTTTATTTTTAAGTTACAAACGCAATCTTATTACGGTTCCTGATAGTAAGCATAGAAAGCTAAATTTCCGTGGAATTTTTCGGGGTTTTGGCTCGGATAAATCGTAGTAGGAAACGCAAATTGTTCACCCGTGTCAATATTATTAAGTCGCCAACCCCTGAAAATCCAATGCCCAAAGACGTTATCGAAATTTGACCCGTTAGGCAACCAAATGCTTTCTGTCTCAATAGTATTCGAAGCCGTTCAGCTAACAAAAAATCGTTAGTATTTATCTAACGATTTTTAAATTCTGTGACAAGATTGTGACAAAAGTATTTTTAATTTTGATAAAATTGTCTTCAAGCTTTGCACGTTGCCTTTTGAAGCATATTTATTATATCGTATGACGCAAAAAAATGCAATAAAGTTAGCAAACTCTTTTAAGGTTGTTAAACAATCTTGTCTAGAGCAACCGCGATAATATATGTAAGCGGAGGTTTGTCGTAAGCCGCTAAAACGGCAAAGCAGGGAGCGAAACAATAAGTTTCGTTCCCCGCTCTTTATTTTTAAGAATTCACACAATTTAACTAAACTTTTTATAACATATTTAACCGAATATACGAACCTCGACACGGGGTTCGTATTATTATTTACAAAAGATGAGTTCTTGTTGAGGTTGTTTTCTCCGATTTCGTCTTACTAAGACAATTTATTCCGCCCCTCCGTCAAAAACGACGGAGAACGCGCCGGCATTTGAACGCCACCAACTGCCTTTCTCCACGGCGTCCCATTCCTCTTCGCTCCCCGCGTAAACGACGGTGGTGAGTTGAGTGGTATCACGGAATGCCCAATCCTGGATCTCGGTTAGATGCCCAAGGATGGTCACAGTTCGCAGGGATCCGTCGTATTGGAAAAGAGAACCCGGGATCACACTGATCCCCGCAGGCAACGTGATCTCCTCAAGGGCAGAGCACCCTTGGAACGCGGCATATCCCAGCGAAACAACCCCTTCGGGCAATTCAATCGCAGTCAAGTTGATACAGTCGCCGAACGCCCACGTATCGATAGCCGTCAACGCGGCGGGAAGTTCAAGTTCACTGATCTCGCAGCCATAGAAGGCGTTTTCGCCGATCGTTGTGATCTCGTCCGACAACGTGATTGTCTCCAGGAAGGAGCAACCGTAGAAGGCATACGCGGGTACTTCCGTCCCGTTAAGGACCACGTGTTTGAGCGTGGCAGGGAAGAAATAGTCCCTTCTTTCCGTGCTACCGTAGTCGAATTTCTGCTCTATACGTCTCGTCGAACCGCTAAACGACTCTCTTATGCTGAAGATCGAGCCGAATACCGTGTTTTCGGTACGGTTGGTATGATCCCTCTCCGTCCCGATAAAGGGCAAGGTTATCTTTTCGATGGAGCTACAGAACCTAAATGCATCGTGCCCGATAAGCGTTACCCCTTCCTCCACTACGACTTCAGTCAGCATCGTACAGAAATTGAAGGCGTAAGGTGAAATGCGTCCGCTCACGATCGTGATCTTGGTCAACCCGCTCGGGAAATAATAGGTGACGTAATCGTTGCCACAAGTTACAGCACCCTCGTAATCGCTCTCGCCGAACAAGGAGCCGAAGGTCTTGGTGGCTTCATCGCCCGCTTCGTCAAGGAGGTAAGGCATTGTGATCTCCGTCAGCGCGCCACACCCCTTAAAGGCGTTCTTATCGATGAAGGTGACGCCGTCGGTCAGCTCGACCTTAGTCAAATGTCTCATACCGGAGAATGCGCCGTATGCGACCTTTCCGCCCGTAATCTTGATTTCGGTCAAGGTGCTCGGTACGCGCACCATAATACTCTTCGTATCTGAAATATTCTGAGCGAAGTATTCGACGTTGGGACCGGTGGCAGCCACGCCGAAGATCGTGCCGAACACCGCATATCCTTGTGCGCTGTATCCCGCATCTCTCGTCGTCCCCACGAAGGGGAGCGTGACCTTTTCTATCGCCTCGCAGTTCTGCAGCAAGGCTGCGGGCAGCGAATCCACGCCGTTGCCGATCGTAAGTTCGCGGATACTTGTGCAGCCGTACAACATATTCGCGCCGATGCTCGTCACACTGTCCGGAATGACTAAGAAGCGCATATTATTGCATTTATAGAACGCGTTTTCGCCGATCGACGTTACTCCCTCCTTGATCTCCACGGAAGTCAACTGCCCGAAACCGGCGAACTGATAGGCTCCGATTGAGCCGCTCTCAATGGATATCTCTCGCGGGACGGAGTATTTCTTCCCGTTATGGGTGATCGTACCCGCCTCGTCTTCGCAATAGAGCGTGTCCGCTATGATCATCGGCGAAGCGTTAGCCGCGAAGGAGATATTCGCCCAATCGCTCATCGTGCCGTCGTAATAAATACTCGTCAAGGCGTCGTACCAAGAATCGATGAGGAAAGAGCTGGGAGCAAAATACTTCACTGATTTGGAGAAAGTAAAGGACTGCAGGTTCAGGCAAGCGCAGAAGGCGCCGTAGGGGATCCTGTCGCCGGTCAAGACCACTTCCTTCAAAGCGGTAGGGATATAATAGGTGGCGCTATGCGAAACGTCATAATACTGCACCGTCGAACTGCCTCCGGCGTAGCTATCCGTTCCGAATATATAGCCAAAGACGGCTTCCGCCCCCTCTGCCGTTCTGCTCGCACCCACATAGGGGATCTCGACAAAGGTCAGTCCGGACATCCCCGAGAAGGCTCCCAATCCGATCGAGTTGACGGTGTTCGGAATAGTCAAACTCGTGATCTTCGCGCAACCGGAAAATGCCTTGCTTCCGATCGAGGTCAAAGACGCCCCGATCGCGAAGCTCCCTAAGTTGGAACAGCCGGAAAAGGCTCTATCCGGGATCTCCGTCAAGGAAGAAGGCACAGCCACGGAGGTCAGATTCGTGCAATTCTCGAAGGCACCGTATCCGAGGCTCCCGCCGAGCAAAGTGACCGAACGCAAGGAGGATGGCAAATAATACTCTACCGACCCCTCCGAGGAATAGTGTTGCACAACTCTCATCGCACCGTTATAACCCGTACCACCAAAGAAATAGCCGAAAAGATTGGTTTCTGCCGCCACATCTTGGTCGCCGCTGCCGAGGAAAGGCACCGTTAGATCAACCAACGATCCACAACCCCATAAGACGGAAGATCCGACACTCGTCACCCCTGTCCCCATCGTCAACGTCTGTAGAGAGGTGCATCCGTAGAAGGCATTATCCCCGACGGAAGCCACTTCGTCACCCAAGGTGATCGTTTGCAATGAGGTGCATCCGTAGAAGGCAAGTGACGCCACCGGCCCCTTCGTGATAGAGACGCTGCGCAACGAATTTGGCAGATAGTAGGTATATGTATATTCGTCCGCGGGATCTTGTTGTGTCATATACAATGTACCGCGATTATTTCTATACACCGTCACAGCGTAGCTTCCCTGATACGCATTGCGTCCGAAAAGATATCCGAGAACGGAGTTGAAAGAATAAGCATACGACGTGTTGCCTGCGAAGGGAAGACGCATCTCAGTCAATGCGGAGCAACCTTCGAACGCAGCCATTCCGATATATTCCACGCTGTCCGGGATCTCCACAGACGTCAAAGAAGTGCAGTTTTTGAATGCTTGTATCCCGATGTTCTTTACGGGAAGACCGTTATAGGTGGCGGGGACCGTAATGGACGCGGGCGATCCGCTGAATCCGGTCACGGCATATCCCGTCTCGTCGTACGTGCGGTCGAAAACAAGATTGCCGGACAGCTGATTCACATATTGATCACGATAGGAATACGCACATTTTTTGCACTGATGCAAGTCGTATCCTTGCGAGAAGAGCGTGGGCTCCACCGTGCTCACAGCGTAGTCGTGTGAGTCCATGTCCGTATAAAGATCAGCATAGCCTGCGTTTGTGCAAGCGTGCCAGTGATTGGTTTCATCGTAAGAATATACATCCGCGTATCTGAAGGGTTCGTAAGTTGCCGTCAAGTTCACGTTCCCGCAATGTCCGGCAAGCTCAGTACCCACGGCAATGCTCTCGTTCATAGCCCAATCACTGCCCTCTCCGACCCCGGTCACGAGCCAACCGACAAACACCTCGTCCTCACGTCCGATGGGCGCTTTCACCACCTCATCTGAGGTGATATCGTAAAAAGCTTGTGTCTCACCCTCTTCGATATAAATAATGCGATAAGTCACCTTCTCCCATACGGCATACAGCGCGACCTCGTACGCGTCTTGATCGGTCAAATTGCTCACTTCCTGTTCATCCGCGAAGATGACCGTGCCGCGATCGGCATCGGCTTGGGTCAACGCCCATCCCCGGAAATCATATCCTTTGCGAAGGAATCCGCAAGCACTCAATACGACCGCCGTATCGTACGTCGCATCCATCGATTGCATACTGCCCGTTCCGTCGTTGACAACAAAACCGATCTGATACGTGATGGGTTGCCACGTTGCCAAAAGGAGATATTCCTCCTGCAAGCAATAGGGATAAATGTAGTACACTCTTTCTCCCTCGGCGTCAAACCAGCCAAGGAAGCGATAGCCGTCTTTTTGCGGATCACCGAGTTCCACCTCCGCATCCTCTATTCCGATCGAGCTTGGATTGTCGGGGTGATTGACAGCGCCGTCCATATTCCCGTAAATGATCGGGATGGACGGTTCGCCTTTTTCTAAGATTGCCCTTACCGTCACGTCTCCGGAGGGCATCGTGAACGTGTCGTTCGCCACATCGATCGAACGATCCCCCTGTAAGACCTCCCATGAGAGGAAAGAGGTATCGGGATCCGTAATACGGACGGAAAGGATGACGCGCGCACCGGCGGGAACGACCTCCACGGCACCCTCTTCCTCTGATCCATCCAGCCAATAGGACACCTCGGCACCCTCGGTAGCCAAAACGGTCACGCGATGGCCGTCTTCCTGTATAGCGCGAAATACGCCCACAACGACGACGTCTTTTGCCGGCATCGTAAACGAATCGCCGATTACGGCAACGGCTTCATTATCGGTCGTTTTTACGACGTAGTTTACGAAGAAATATCCGCTATTCGCGTCGTAAGATAAGGTGATCTCTTCGCCTTCCCGTGCGCTTTGTTTGGAAACGTTGACTTTTCCGCCGGTCGTCTGACCTTTCGTGATTCTGTAATACTCTTCGGGCAACGGCTCCGGATTATCTTCTTTATTGCCGCAACCGTAAGCAGACAATATGAAAACCAACGACAACACCAAAACCGCTATCAACGTAATTAAAAGACTTTTTCTTTGTGTCATACCGGACACCCCCGTTACTATATACGGTTTAATTATAGCACACAATTACGCATTTTGTATCGGATTCCGCAAAATTTATAAAAAGTACCGCGATAATAAAACCCGCCCCGACTTTTTAAGTCGGGGCGGGTTCGTTCGGTTGTTTCAAAAATCAGCGACCGAGTCGCGTCTTTTTAAGGTTTTCAGTATTTCACGCTGTACAGGATGTCCGCATAGGTTGGGAAAGGACAGAACTTTTTGCCGAGAAGAAGTTCCGTCTTGTCGGCAAATTCCCTTAACTCCCGCATTTCGGTAAGCAAAGTGTCCTTGCAGTACGCGGCGCGCTTTAACGCTTCCGCCCCTTTCGGGAAACCGTCCAGCCCCTTTGCGAGAGCGTCTATTCTATCCGAGAATTTATCCGCGAGCGCGGAAAGTTCGTTAAGCGTCTTCCTTTCGAGCCCCGTATTTTTTATCCCTGCGTTCTTTTTGCCGTTCAGAGTCGCCGCAAGAAAACCTTCGTAACCCACTACGGCGGGCAATATCTCCTGCCGCGCCATATCGAGCGCGGTAAGCGCTTCTATATGCACGATATTCGCGTAGTTGTCGAGAAGAATATCGAGGCGGGAATTTATTTCGCTTTCGGACAGTACGCCGTGCGTCCCGAAAAGTTTAACGTTCTTTTGGTCTTTATAGTGCGGGAGCGCGTCCACCGTCGTCTTAAAGTTGCAAAGTTTCCGCTTTGCCGCTTCTTTTGCCCACTCTTCCGAATAGTTGTTGCCTGAAAAGATTATGCGCCGATGTTCCTTAACGGTCTTTTTGAAGAGTTCTTTTAACGCCTTATCGAAATCCTTGGCTTTTTCCAGCTCGTCGGCAAACCCTTTCAGTTCGTCGGCGACGATGGTGTTAAGTATAAAGTTGGGGCAAGCGATATTCGCCGAAGACCCCACCGAACGGAATTCGAACTTGTTGCCCGTAAACGCGAAAGGCGAAGTCCTGTTGCGGTCGGTGGCGTCCTTCTGTATGGGAAGAAGTGCTTTCACCCCCGTCTTTAACTGCGAACTGCCTTTGGCGACATACTCTTCGCCCTTTTCGAGACACTTCATTATCTCTTCCATATCTTCCCCGACGTACACGGAAATTATCGCGGGCGGGGCTTCGTTGCCGCCGAGACGGTGGTCGTTGCCCGCCGACGCCACGGATATGCGGAGAAGATCCTGATATTCGTCCACGCCCTTTATGACCGCCAGAAGGAAAAGTAAAAACCGCGCGTTCTTTTCGGGATTCGCGCCGGGATCCAACAGATTTTCGCCGTAATCGGTGCAAAGCGACCAGTTGTCGTGCTTGCCGCTGCCGTTGACCGTTTCAAAGGGCTTTTCGTGCAATAAGCACACCATACCGTGGCGGTTAGCCACGCTCTTTATGGTCTCCATGGCGAGTTGATTCTGATCGGTGGCGATATTAGCCTGCGTGTACACGCAGGCGAGTTCGTGCTGCGACGGGGCGACTTCGTTGTGTTTGGTCTTGGCGTAAACGCCGAGTTTCCATAATTCTTCGTCCACGTCTTTCATAAAGCCCGACACTCTCGACTTTATCGCGCCGTAATAGTGGTCTTCAAGTTCCTGACCTTTCGCGGGGCGCGCGCCGAAAAGCGTTCTCCCGCAATGTATAAGGTCGGTACGCCTTTCGTAAACGCTCTTATCTATAAGGAAATATTCCTGTTCCGCACCGACGCAGGGGGTAACTTTTTTCACCTTGTCGTCGCCGAAAAGTTTAAGCACCCGTACCGCCTGCTTCGATATCGCTTCCATAGAACGTAAAAGCGGCGTCTTTTTGTCCAGCGCCGCGCCGTCGTAGGAACAGAACGCCGTGGGTATGTATAAACTGCCGTCTTTTACGAAGGCGTAAGACGTGGGATCCCACGCGGTATAGCCCCTTGCTTCGAAGGTGGCGCGAAGCCCGCCCGAAGGAAGACTCGACGCGTCGGACTCCCCCTTTACCAGCGAACGCTCGGAAAATTTCATTATTATATCGCCGTTGCCGTCGGGTTCGGCGAAGCCTTCGTGTTTTTCGGCGGTGATGCCCGTCATGGGCTGGAACCAGTGGGTAAAATGCGTCGCGCCCTTTTCTATCGCCCACTCTTTCATGGCGACGGCTATCTTTTTAGCCGTTTCGAGAGAAAGCGGTTCGCCGTCTTCCGCGGCGCGGCGGACGGCAAGATAGGACTCTTTATCGAGCCTTTCTTTCATCACCTTGTCGTTAAAGACCATACAGCCGAAATTTTCGGGCAATTCTTTACCGTTCATAATTTTCTCCGTATTTCATAAACGCCTTGCCGTCGGGCAAGGCGTTTAACGTTATTTTGCAAACTCGGTCGCTCGCCACTCTCTTATGACGTTGACCTTTATCTGTCCCGGGTATTCCATTTCTTTTTCTATTTTCTTCGCTATCTCTTTCGCAAGGAATAACGTCTGCGCGTCGTTCACCTGTTCGGGTTTCACCATTACCCTTACTTCTCTGCCCGCCTGTATGGCGTAGCATTTTTCCACGCCCTTAAAGGAAGAAGATATCTCTTCTAACTGTTGCAATCTCTTTATATAGTTGGTAGTGGTTTCCCTTCTCGCGCCAGGTCTTGCGCCCGAAACCGAGTCCGCCGCGGCGACCAGCACCGCTTCCACCGACTTCGGCTCCACGTCGCCGTGGTGCGCCAAAATAGCGTTGACTACGAGATTGTTCTCGCGGTATTTCTTGGCGATATCCCCGCCTATCTGCATATGCGTGCCTTCTACTTCGAAGTCCACGGCTTTGCCGAGATCGTGTAAAAGTCCCGCGCGTTTCGCAAGCGCGACGTCCGCGCCGAGTTCCGTCGCCATAACGCCCGCAAGATGCGACACTTCTATCGAGTGTTTAAGTACGTTCTGACCGTAACTCGTACGGAATTTCAGTCTGCCTAAAAGTTTCACTATTTCGGGGTGCAAGCCGAATATCCCGCACTCGAACATAGCCGCTTCGCCCGCTTCCTTTATCTGCTGGTCTAATTCTTTTTTGACCTTTTCGACGGTTTCTTCTATTCTCGCGGGGTGTATCCTGCCGTCCTGAATAAGCCGTTCTAAAGCGATCCTTGCCGTTTCTCTTCTTACGGGATCGAAACCCGATACGATAACCACTTCCGGCGTGTCGTCTATTATGAGTTCTATGCCGGTGGCGTTCTCCAAGGTCCTTATGTTTCTGCCTTCCCTGCCGATTATCCTCGCCTTCATGTCGTCGGAAGGCAGCGGCACTACGGAAACGGTGAGTTCCGTCGCCTGTTCGGTAGAACAGCGCTGGATAGCGAGACTTACTATCTCTCTCGCCTTTTTGTCGCCTTCTTCTTTCGCCTGCGCTTCGATATCCTTTACCGTGCCCGCGGCGTCCTTTTTAGCCTCGTCCACGATTGCGTCGATAAGTTGCTGTTTCGCCTCTTCTTTCGACATCTGCGAAACTTTCTCGAATTCCGCTATCATCTTGTCGTGTTGCGCGGCGATGTCGGCGAGTTTCTTGTCCATTTCGGACTGCTTTTCGCGAAGGATATTCTGCTGACGCGTCGTTTCTTCGTTGCGTTTTTGCAGATTTTCTTCCTTCCTGTCCAAAGACTCTTCCTTTTGGTTGAGTCTGTTTTCGGTACGCGCGAGTTCCGCGCGCTTTTCTCTCGATTCCTTTTCGAAATCGTTACGGATTTTCAGTTCCTGTTCTTTTGCCTCTAAAATAGCCTCTTTCTTGATTTTCTTGCCCTCTTCCCTTGCGTCGTCGAGCATTTTGTCGGTAATCTTTCTGATATCACCTTGTTTTTTTTCAAAAGACTTTTTCTTTAAAAACCAGCCGATAGTGAATAGCGCCGCTCCGCACACCACCGCCACGGCGGCGATTATTGCGATAAACGCGCCCGTTTCGACTGCCAAGAACAGGGAGCCGTTCAATAAATTACGCATAAAAATATGCCCTCCTGTTTTTTTGCGGAAATTTTTCCCGCTTTTTATATTTTATTACAAATTATCCCGTTTGTCAAAGGTTTGCGGGCGGTTACGCCTTTTTATCTTTTATAAGATTTCCGCCGTTTCCTTTATACGCTTCTATTATCTTCGCCTTTATTTCCGCCGCGGTATCGGGGTTGGTCTCCATGAATTCCACGGCTTTTTCTCTGCCCTGCGCTATCTTTTCGCCGTTATAGGAAAACCACGCGCCGCTCTTTTCCAGAACGCCGAGATTTACGCCTAAATCGACGAGACAGCTTCCCTGCGATATGCCCTTGCCGAAAATAATGTCGAATTCGGCGGTCTTGAAGGGCGGGGCGACCTTGTTTTTGACTATCTTTGCCTTGGTATGATTGCCGTACGCGCCGTTGGCGTCCTTTAACGCGTCGCCTTTTCTCACGTCGATACGCACGCTGGCGTAGAATTTCAACGCTTTGCCGCCGGCGGTAACTTCGGGATTGCCGAACATTACCCCCACCTTTTCGCGCAGTTGATTGATAAATATGATACACGTTTTGGACTTCGCCGTTATCGCGGTGAGTTTGCGGAGCGCCTGACTCATAAGTCTTGCCTGCAAGCCGACGTGAGAGTCGCCCATGTCGCCTTCTATTTCGGCTTTGGGAGTGAGCGCCGCAACGCTGTCCACGACTATTATGTCCACCGCCATACTCGAAACCAAAGACGCCGTTATATCGAGCGCCTGTTCGCCCGTGTCGGGCTGGGAAACGTACAGTTCGTCGAGATTTACGCCGAGATTTTTGGCGTAGACGGGGTCGAGAGCGTGTTCGGCGTCGATAAACGCCGCTATGCCGCCCGCTTTCTGCGCTTCGGCTATACAGTGAAGGGCGACGGTGGTCTTACCCGAAGACTCCGGTCCGTATATTTCCACGATTCTCCCGCGCGGTATTCCCCCTACGCCGATAGCGAGATCCAAAGATAAGCACCCCGTGGGCAGCGCTTCGACGGAACTGTCCCCCGCGACCTGCCCCAAACGCATTATCGAACCTTTGCCGTACTGTTTTTCGATCTGCGCCATCACGCCGGATAACGCTTTCATTTTGTTTTCATCCATATAGAGTTATCTCCTTTTGATATTTTTAACGGCGAGAAACAGCGCCGCGTTGACCGCGGTCGCGGTTATCTTTTCTCTGTCGCCTTTTAAGTTCATTTTATAGGTATGCACCCCGTCTTTCGTGCCCACGGCTATATAGCATAACCCGACGGGTTTTCCCGAACCGTCTCCGTCGGGGCCGGAAAGCCCCGTCGTCGCGACGGCGATATCGCAGTTTCCGCTCTTTAACAGCCCCGCCGCCATCTGGTAGGCTACGACCGACGATACCGCGCCGTTGTTTACTATGTCTTCCGCTTTAACGCCGAGTCTATTCACCTTGCTTACGTCGGAATAACACGCTATCCCTTCGGTAAACACCGAAGACGCGCCTGCGTTTTCCACTATTTTAGCCGCGATCCTTCCCGCCGTAAACGATTCCGCAACGGAAATTTTCAGAGAGTTGATTTTAAGCAGCGTAAAAAGCGTTTCCGAAAGGGTTATCCCCGAATCGGCGTAGGTAAACTCCGAAAGTTTTTCGGCTATCTCCCTTATTTCGTCCCTGCACTCTTTTTTGTCTTTCTTAAAGACCGCCGCCACCGTTACGTCGCCGTCTTTTTCTTTAAGTTCGTAACCGAAATCCCCCGCGCAAGAATTTAACGCCGTTTCTATCTCTTTTTTCCCGCCGAAACACCCGAAACAGGCGACTTTTCCCGCCGTGCCCGCCTTTTCCGCAAGGTAAGGTACTACCACCGTTTCGAGAGTGTCTTTAAGCCCGTCCTTTTCGGGCGGAAGAACGGCGAGCGTAAATTCGGGATCTTCCGTCATAAATCCCTGATACGCCCCCTTTCTGTTGGGGATAGGCGTGGAATTTATGGGCATAACGTAAAAATATTCGTCGCTGCCGCCGTTTTCTTCGCAGATGCTTTTCGCCGTTTCGTTCTCGAAAAGCGGACTGTCGGAAATGTCGGCTATTATCCCTTTTATACCTACGCTTCTTTCCGCGCCGTCGGCGACGATAAGATTGTCCGCCGTGTCGCGGAACCTTTCGAAAGAGTGTTTGAACCCCAGATCGTCGGTAGGCGAAAGTATTTCCGTAAAGTCGAGAGAAAGCCCCGCTTGAAATAGCGTTTCGGCTATCCCGTCGGCGATTTTCCCCGCCGCAAGGTTTTTATCGGAAAACAGAATAAGCGCAGTTTTCATTTATCTTCCTTTAAGACTCCCGCGTTCTTTATAATGCACTCCGCGCCCGAAAATACCGTAAGCGCGACGGCGATGAAGAAAAGACACAGTCCCGCGATATTCACGGGTGTGTAAAGCCCCGCCTGAAACTGCGCGCCCGTCAATAAAACCAGCACGGAAATATCCTGAAACACCGTCTTTATCTTTCCCGCCTTGTCCGCCGCAAGCACCTTGTTCTTGCCCGCCGCCACCATACGGAAACCCGAAACTATAAGTTCCCTTGCTAGTATCACCGCCACGGCTATCGCCCCGTACCACGGAAGAATCTCCGCCCCGCCTTTCGGGGTAACCAGCATTATGATAAGGGCGGAAGACACCAGAACTTTATCTGCTATGGGGTCTAAAAACTTGCCGAGATCGGTTACCATATCGTATTTTCGCGCTATAAATCCGTCGAGAAAGTCGGTGAACGCCGCGAGCGCGAATATAACGGCGGCGATAAGGTAGTTAAGGGGCAGTACGGGAAGAAAGTACGCCGCCACGAAAAGCGGGATGAAAATTATTCTCAGAACCGTGAGTTTGGTTGGTAAATTCATATTCTTTCACCTATCAGGTCGTAACCTACCGCCTGTATTATCTTAACGTCGTAAAATTTGCCGTTTTCAACTTCTTTGTCCGAAAAGAAATAAACCTTTCCGTCCACGTCGGGCGCGTTAAAATACGCCCTGCCGAAATAGCATATCCTGTCGTCGTCGAATCCTTCCGCCGCGACTTTGAATATCCTGCCGACGAGAGTCTTGCCTATCCCGCCCACGACCTTTCTTTGCGCCGCGTAAAGTTTTTTAAGCCTTTTGGTCTTAACGCTTTCCTTTACCTGTTCGGGAAGATTATACGCCGCGGTCTCTTCTTCCCTGCTGTACTTAAAGAACCCCGCATTGAAAAGTTTCGCTTTCTTTATAAAATCCAAAAGCACGTTGAATTTTTCTTCCGTTTCGGTGGGAAATCCCGCTATAAAGGTAGAACGCACGGCAATACCCGTTATCTCCCTTTTAAGCCGTTCGATAAGCCTTAAATACTCTTCGCCCGTGCCCTTTCTGTTCATGAGTTTGAGTATTCCGTCGTCGGCGTGTTGCAACGGCATATCTATGTACTTTATGAGTTTCGGATTGCACCTGAATTCGTTTATCAGTTCTTCCGTTATGTTTTCGGGATAACAGTATAAAAGTCTTATACCCCGCACTTCCTTTAACGCGGAAAGTTTCCTTATAAGTTCCGCAAGAGATGTCTGCGGGCTTAAATCCCGCCCGTAACGGGCGGTATCCTGCGCGACGAGAATAAGTTCGCCGACGTCCCCCATTTCCTTTACTTCTTCTATAAGCGTCTCGGTCGGCACCGAGCGGTACGGACCGCGTATCTTGGGAATAAGGCAGTAGGTACAGTGATTCGAACACCCGTCGGCTATTTTAAGGTAGGCGTAGCCGTTAGTTGTCTTCTTTCTACGCGTCAGAACTTCGCCGCAAGCCGTTCCCACGGCGTTTATCCTTCCGCCGTCTTTAAAAAGCCCGTCGATGACGTCGTTTATCCTGTCGTAGTCGGAAACGCCCAAAAATGCGTCCGCTTCCTTTAACTCGCCGAAAAGTTCCGAAGAATATTTCTGCGGCAGACACCCCGTTACTATTATCTTTTTAAGACGTCCGCCTTTTTTAAGTTTAGCCGCCGAAAGTATCTCTTCTATCGCTTCTTCCCGCGCCGCCCGTAAAAAGGCGCAGGTGTTTATCACCGCGACGTCGGCTTTGCCGATATCCGCCGTAAGACAATACTTTTCTTCTATTTTCGCCAGCATCTTTTCGGTGTCCACGCGGTTTTTGTCGCAACCCAAAGATACGACGCCTACTCTGATCCTATCCATCTTTTATCAATAATCGTCGGGCATGGAACCGAATTCCTGCTCGAACTGTTCTTTGGTAAGCAGTACCCGTCTCGTCTTCTGTCCTTCGTTGCCCGCTATATAGCCCATTCTTTCCATCTTGTCGAATATCCCGCCCGCTCTCGTAAAGCCTATCTGGAATCTTCTTTGCAGCTGCGAAATGGATATCGAACCCGCGTTGACGGCGTGCCACAGGGCTTTTAGGAAAAAGTCGTTTATCTCTATACCGTTGCCGCCCGAAACGTCGGTATCGGCGGGCATTTCTTCCTGTTTGGGGCGCATCGCCTTATCGAGATATTCCTGCAAGTCGTCGTTGAAATACGCGGCGTTCTTGTCGCGCACGTAGTTTACGATATTGTTTATTTCCCTGTCGCTTATCCACGCGCCCTGATATCTTTCGCATTCGGGCATGGTGGCGTTCTTGTACAGCATATCGCCGTTGCCGAGAAGTTTTTCCGCACCCGCGCCGCCTAGAATCGTCGCCGAGTCCTGATGGCTCATGACTTTAAGCGCCATACGGGAAGGCAGGTTCGCCTTTATCGTGCCCGTGATAACGTCCACCGACGGTCTTTGCGTTGCGAGTATAAGGTGAAGCCCCGCAGCGCGGGCTTTCGCCGCGAGCGCGCGGATCTTGGCGTCGAGATCTTTTTTAACGCTTTCCATAAGGTCTGCAAGTTCGTCCACGACGACGAGTATTCTCGGAAGTTTCGGCACGGTGTCCGACGCTATCCGTTTATTGTACGCCGCTATGTCGCTTACCACTCCGTCCGCGCTGTCGCAGTTCTCGAAGAGTTGATAGCGGCGTTCCATTTCGTCGTGCGCCCATTGCAGAACGGCTATCGCTTTCTGCGGTTCGGTTATTATTTCGTCTATCATAAGGTGGGGCAGGTGCTCGTACGCCCTGAATCCCACGCGCTTGGGGTCTATCAATATAAACCGCACATCTTCGGGACTGTAACGCATTATGATGCTTATTATAAGCACGTTAAGGGCGACGCTCTTTCCCGACCCCGTCGCGCCGGCAACGAGAAAATGCGACGCTTTGGCAAGATCGTCAACGAAAGACTTTCCTACGATATCTTTTCCCACGGCGAAGTTCAAAGATCCCTGTTTTGCGGGTTCTTTCGCCGCGTCGCGCATTATTTCCTTTAAGCCGACGGTGGTCTTGCAGTTGTTGGCGACTTCTATCCCGACCAGATCTTTACCGGGGATAGGCGCCTGTATCCTTACCCCGTCGCGGGAAGAAAGACGCATTTTCAAGTCGTCGTCGTACGCTAAAACCTTTCTTACCGAAATGCCCTGCGGCATATTTATCTCGTAACGGGTTATGGTCGGACCCTGTATGAAACTCTTGGGTTCGGCGTTTATATGGAATTCTTCCAAAGTCCTGCGTATTATTTCCATACGCTCTTCGTGGTTCTCTCTCGGCGCGTCGGCGGGCGGCGGATAATCTTCCAGAAGGTCGAGAGGCGGACGGAAATATTCCCTGTTTATGGGAACGGGCGGTTTTTCTTCCTTTTTCGGTTCTTCTTCCTCGGGTTCTTCTTTCGGGGCGGTAAACCGTATCCTGCGCCCTACGTTGTCGTCCTTTTCCGCTCTGCTTATATACGCCGGCGGCTCTTCTTCCTTGCCGAAACCGAACCTTAACCTGCCGCTTTCGGCGTTTTCCTGCCGAGAGGGCGGCGGGGGCGCGATCTCTTCCTCTATCGGCGTCTCTTCGATTTCGGGAGTGTATTCTTCGGTAATTTCCGGTATCTCTTCTTGTATCGGCGTTTCTTCTATCTCCGCCTTATTTTCTTCGGCGGGTTCCGACGCGTAACGTCTGCCGAACTCTTCGGCGCGCAATCTCGCGCCGTCCGCAAAAAGCGTTTCCGTTTCGTCGTGCTCTATCATGGGAATAGAAGTTTCTTCGGCGCGTTTCGGTATGACTTCCGAAACTCTCGTGCCTTCTTCTTCGCGCTTAACGACGGGCTCCGCCTTTCTCATGTCCGAAAGGTCTATCTTTGCCGGCGTCTTTATATACGCTATCTTTTTGCGCATCTCTTCGCTGTATTCGTCGGAATAGGAAGAAACTTCTCTCGGCTTTTCCGCCGTTTCTTCCGATTTTTCCGCTTTCAGTTCCTTTCTCGTCTTGAAATCGAACCCCGAAAAATCGGCTACGAAAAGTTTCTGCGACGGTTTCGCAACGGGAACGGCGTCGGGCACGGGGTATTCCCTTTCGCCCTGTACCATCACGTTTTCCGGCGGTTCTTCCTTAACGTAAGAACTCCTGAACGCTTCGGGATCGGGCTTTACCCTGCGGTTTTCTTTGACTATGCCCGCTATAAGGAAATACGTGAGCGTCGCGGCGGCTGTTCCCAGCACGACGCAACTGCCGACTACGGTAAGAAGTTTAAGGAAAATAAACGCTATAAGTCCCGCGGTTATCCCGCCCGCCGAGGAGTAAAGCACGCCTTCCGCGCCGCGGTTATAGGACTCTTTAAGATATTCGCCGTAAGAAGAATACCCGTCTCCCATACTCAAAACGTGAGAAAACAGTATGACGCAGACCGTTATTCCCCAGATAAACGCCTTTCTTTTCGCCGTAAGTTCGGGTTTTTTGCCCGTTATAAGCACGACGCCCACGGCGATAAGAAAAACCGTTACCGCATAGGAAAACCACCCGAACATCCCCGCAAAGAAGGCGGCCACTGCTTTTCCGGGTACGGAAAACACTTTATCGCCCGTTATAAGGCATATAAGGCACAGCGTGGAAAACAGTACGGTGACCACGCCGAAAGTTTCTTTGGTGAAAACAGTCTGTTTTTTATCGGTTCTGTCGTTTTTTCTCTGTCCGTTCAAAATAAACCTCGAAAATTTCCAGTATGTAAATTATAGCAAAATTCCCGAAAATTTACAATAGTTTTTTAAAG
>JAEEGH010014459.1_pt1 | contig 17324 bp, 7 predicted proteins | sample 9134181 | NCBI WGS metagenome assembly JAEEGH01 (sample SAMN16246544, study PRJNA631951) | gut metagenome | biome: gut microbiome; feature: rumen; material: DP-attached | host: Bos | place: Iran: Karaj | collected 2018-10
TTGACGACGACGGCACCACCTACGTCACGTGGGGCGGTGGCGAAAGCAATAGCCGTCCGAATACCGACAACTTCGATATCGTCAAACTGAATGACGCAAAGGATGCTCCGGTGGGTAACGGTTCCCACGTGAAGGTGAATAACCTCCCGACCCGCAAGATGCTCGAGGCGTCTTACATCCACAAGCACGGGAGCAATTACTATTTCTCGTACAGTACCGGCTGGCAGCAGGGTGCGCCTACCATTGACTACGGTATGTCCAACAACGTGATGGGACCGTACACCTGGAAGGGCACGATTCTCGGCGACCCGAGCATGAACGGCAGGAGCATCAACGGTAACAACAACCACCACGGTATTGCCGAATTCAAGGGACATTCCTATGTGGTGTACCATGACCGCCGTATTGCGAAGGGCCATAACGGGCTGGAAATCATCCCGGCTGATGACGGCAAGCCGAACCCGAACGAAGGCTACCACCGCAGCGTCTCTGTGGATGAAATGTTCTACAATGCAGATGGTACCATCAAGACTGTCACGGTGACCAACGAAGGCCCGAAGCAGATTGAAAACTTTGACCCGTATGACTGGTATCCGGCACTCACGAGCTCCAAGCAGAAGGGCATCCGTAGCCGCTCCAACTTTGTGCAGGGCAAGAAGGCCGAGCACGTTTTGATTCCGCTTTCCAGCAAGGAATCCTGGATACGCGTGAGTGGAGTTGACTTCGGTACTGCGGCAACGGGCTTTACGGTCGAGGCATCGAGCGCTGCTGACGGCAACAAGATTGAAATCCGCACGGGTTCTGCGACGGGTACGCTCGCAGGTACCTGCACGCTCAAGAATACCGGCAACAAGAATACCTATGCCGAGAACAAGTGCGAAGTCGAAGGCCTCAAGGGTATTGTGAACCAGCTGTTCTTGGTGTTCAAGGGCAGCCAGGATTCTACCATGTACGTGAAGGCTTGGGGCTTCGAAGGCAGCGGCACCACGCCTCCCGAACCGCAGAAGCCGTTCGGTGGCACGGCCTGGGCGATCCCCGGCAAGATCGAGATGGAAAACTTTGACGAACCGGGCACGGGCCGCGGTGCGGGTGTCGATTCCTATAGCGAAAACGATGCCGATGACCATGGCGCCGAAAGCAACGGCGGTAAGAGCTACCGCGAAGGCACCGGTGTCGATATCTACAAGAAGGCGACGGGCTACGTGGTGGGCTACAACCAGGCCGGCGAATGGCTCGAATACACCGTGAACGTGAAGGAAGCGGGCGACTACACCATGTTTGCTGCCGTCGCTTCCGCCAATGCGACTTCCGGATTCCAGCTCTCTATCGATGGCGAGAACATCACCGATGCGATTGCTGTGCCGCAGGCAAGTTCCGGCGAAGACAATTATGACGACTACAACAAGGTCAAGGCGAATGTGACGCTCCCGGCTGGCGAACACATCCTCCGGTTTACCGTCACGGGCGACTGGATGGATATCGACTACATCAACTTTGTCGCAGGCAAGGATGCCGAAGATACTGATCCGGTTGGTGATATTACGGCTATTGCCGGAGTCAAGTTCCAGAACAGGGCGTCGCATACATACCGCGTGTACAGCCTGACCGGTGCCATGCTCGGGAAGGTGAATTTGACTCGCAACTCGGCCGCGCAGGCCCTCAAGGACGCTGGTTACAGGCAGGGCGCCTACATGCTCCGCCAGGAACAGGGCTCAAAGAAGTTCCTGGTCACGGTAGCGAAATAGCCCCTCCATGGATAAAACATCAATGGAAAGTATGTCCGGAGTCGTTAAATAAGGCGTTTTCCTAGGTAATTTTCTTATTGAAAGTTACAATGAGGTTACTTCTCAACTAGGGATGTGTGCTTATGAAAATGAACGGTATGGGAAAATTCGGTCTGGTTGCCGTGGGTCTTATGGCCACGGTGGCTTTGGCCGACAATCCAATTTCTAGCTACCATTACCTCGCCGACCCGGGTGCCGCCGCTGACGATACGTATTTCTACGTGATTACCGACTCCGATGATCCGGCTCCGGCGAATGCCAACGGCTACAGCATCAAGGCCCTGTACGGTTTTCGTTCCAAGGACATGAAAAACTGGACCGACTTCGGCATCATTTACGATGCTCGCAAGGTGGACGGCATTGGCGATATCTGGGCATCTGATATCGCTGTCAATCCCAAGGATGGCAAACTCTACATCGTGTTCCCCGACGGCGGTGGCGGCGGCGTGGGCCTCATCGCTGCCGACAGCATTGCCGGCCCCTGGAGCAACCCTGTTTCGGGCGGCAAGAAGCTCATCAACAACTGGGGCGGCGGCCTTGCGGATTGCGACGGCATCGGTTGGTGCTTTGACCCGGGCATTTTCTTTGATGACGACGGCACGGGCTACTTCACCTTCGGTGGTGGCGATAGCGATTCCCGCCCGGCCAGGGACAACAACAACGACATCTTCAATATCTACAAGTTCAATTCCGACATGAAGGGCTTCGATGTGAGTTCCAAGACTCATCTGAAGATCGGTGGCCCGAAGGCGATGGAAGCCTCGTACATCCACAAGTACAAGGGCAAGTACTACCTGAGCTACAGCACGGCCGATTTGCGCATTGCCTACGGTATGTCGAACAACCCGATGGGTCCCTACGAATACAAGGGCATCTTCATGGGTAACCCGAATATTAACGGGCAGAACATCAACGCGAACAACAACAACCACCATGGCATTGCCGAATTCAAGGGCCACTGGTATGTTGCCTACCATGACCGCCGCATCGCTAACGGTTACGACGGCCTCGAAAAGATTCCTGCCGAAGATGGCCAGGCGAATCCGAACCCGGCTTACCACCGTAGCGTGAGCGTCGACGAATTCTACTACAACGACGATGGTACCATGAAGTCGCTGACCTTCACGAAGGATGGCCCGAAGCAGATTGAGAACTTCGATCCGTATGACTGGTACCCGGCTCTCACGAGTTCCAAGCAGAAGGGCATCCGCAGCCGTTCCAACTGGAGCTTGGGCAAGGTCGCTGAACACCTGTTGCTCCCGCTTTCCTCCAAAGAATCTTGGATTCGCGTGAGTGGCGTTGACTTCGGTACTGCGGCAACGGGCTTCACGGTGCAGGCTGCAAGCACTGCCGACGGCGACAAGATTGAAATCCACACGGGTTCTGCGTCGGGCACGCTCGCCGGCACCTGTGCCCTCAAGAATACCGGCAACAAGAATACCTTCGCCGAGAACAAGTGCGAAGTCGAAGGCCTCAAGGGCATCGTGGAACAGGTGTTCCTCGTGTTCAAGGGCAGCAGGGATTCTACGATGGCTATCAAGGCCTGGGGCTTTGAAGGGAGCGGTTCTACGCCTCCCGAACCGCAGAAGCCGTACGATGGCGAAGCTATCAAGCTTCCGGCCAAGATTGAAGCCGAAAACTACGACATTCCGGGCACTGGCCGCGGTAGCGATGTTGACTCTTACAGCGATTCCGAAGGCGAAAACCAGGGCGATGCCGATTTCCGTACCGATGAGGGCGTTGATATCGTGGCAGGCGGCACTGGTAAGGCTATCGGCTACACGGCTGCTGGCGAATGGCTTGAATATACCGTTGATGTCCCGGCTGACGGCGAATATGCAATCAAGGCTTCTGCCTCCACTGGCATGGAAAATGGCGCTAGCTTCTGCTTGCTGCTCGACGGCAAGACCCTTATCGGCGATACGATCAAGGTGGAACAGACTGGCGAAGACTGGAGCGTCTATAAGGAATTCAATGGCGGCAATGCGACGCTGACCAAGGGAACGCACGTTATCCGCTTGCTCGTTACGGGCGACAACGTAAACGTGGACTGGTTCTCTTTGGGCGAGGTTTCGTCGACCATCTCTCTCCACGCTACGGAGTTCCGCGTGGCATCTGGAAAGGCGTACGAGGTGTACAACCTGGCAGGAAAGCGCATTGGAACCGTAGACCTCCTTGGAACTACTGCCGCAGAATCGCTGAAGGCAGCCGGATTCAAGCGGGGCGTGTACATGCTCAAGCAAAAAGAAGGAAACAAGAAGTTTATGGCGACTGTCGCCAAGTAGCGGCAAGCCAAAAAGGAATCCCTAAACACCGCACATCCAAACCGACGCTTTTTCGGCGTCATGAAAACGCCCTGGGGCCCATAGTCCTGGGGCGTTTTTCCGTTTTTGGGGGATATGGTCATTGCCAAAACGTCAAAGGAAAAAAAACATGAAAATGGTGGTTGCGGTGCGATTAGTTTATTTTCTTATTATCCGCAATGAAGCGGGATGTTTGGAAAAAAAGGTAAGTGTATGAGAATTGTACATGGAACAATGTTGATGTGCTGCGCTTTTTGGGCAGTATCGTCGTTCGCATCGACGGTCAATGTCGATGTCACTGAAGAGCACCAGGTCATTCGCGGCTTTGGCGGCATGGTGCATAACGAATGGCAGGGCGGTGGCGGCCTTTCCGATGCCGACGCTAAACTTGCTTTCGGTACGGGTGATGGTCAAATTGGTTTGAATACGCTTCGCATTCCGGTGTATGCGAACTCCAATTCGTTTAACAAGGAAGTAAACGCCGCGAAGTCTGCCAAGAAGTATGCCGGCGACGACTTTATCTTGTATGCCACGCCGTGGACTTCGCCTTATGCGGGTGCTAACCAGCACATGTCTTCGTCGAACTATCAGAAGTATGTGGACCACCTGAATAGCTTCAATGACTACATGAAGAATCAGGGCGTTCCCCTGTACGCTATCTCCATCAGTAACGAACCGGACTGGTGCGGTGAATGGGCTTGCTGGAGCGCCGACGAAATTTACAACTTCACCAAGGGCTATGCCGATAAAATGCGCAAGAACGGCGTCAAGGTGATTTCGACGGAATCGTTCCGCTACGACAAAAACCTTTACAACAAGGTGCTGAACGACGCGAACGCCCTCAAGAACTGGGACATTCTCGGTGCGCACTTCTACGCAAGCGACAGAAGAACTGGGGACGATTTCTTCCAGTATAGCCTTGCAGACCAGAAGGGTGTAGAACGCTGGATGACGGAACACTACACCGAAAGCCAGGGAAGCGGCAACTACTGGCGCACGATTACGAATACGGGTGACCAGGCAAACCAGAACAAGCGCGATACCGTGAACGCCATGGATGTGGCTTACGAAATCCACCGCGCCATGGTCGTGGGTAATTTCAATCAGTACACCTGGTGGTACATCCGCCGTTGCTACGGCCTTATCATGGAAAAGGACTTCGGCAACAAGCTCCAGGTTTCGAGCAACGAAATTGGCAAGGTCTCCAAGCGTGGTTACGTGATGAGCCAGTTCGCGCGCTTTATCCGCCCGGGTGCTGTGCGCGTGGGTGCAACGGCAAAGCCCGAGGCGAACCTGTTTGCGAGCGCCTACAAGAGTGCCGGAGGTGACTCCGTAATCGTGGTGCTCGTGAACCGCGACTACCAAAAAGACAAGGAAGTGACCATCAAGGTGCAGGGCGCCGATGTCCAGACCTTCCACATGTACACCACTAGCGAAACGAAGAACGCCAAGGACGAAGGCGAAGTCGAAGTCAAGAATGGCGAAGTGACAATCAAAATGCAGTCTGGTGGCAACAACTTCAAGGACTGCATCGTGACCCTCGTTGGCATTGGCACTCCGGCTGACCCCGTACCGCGTGAACCGTTCAACGGCAAGGCTTTCGATTTGCCGGGCAAGGTGGAGGCCGAACTGTTCGACAAGCCGGGTACCGGCAAGGAAAACAAGACCTACAGCGATGCTGATTCCGATAACCATGCCTGCACCGACGAAGGCAAGACTGCCGAATGCAACGACTTGCGCGAAGGCACTGGCGTTGACGTTTACAAGAAGGCCACGGGCTACGTGGTTGGCCACAACCAGGAAGGCGAATGGCTCGAATACACCGTGAACGTGAAGGAAGCTGGCGACTACACGATGGCTGCTTCCGTGGCAACGGAGAATTCGACTGCGGCCTTCACGCTATCCGTAGATGGCGCCGTTGTTGCCGAAGTGCCGGTTTCCGGGACTAGCTGGGATGAATTCAAGGACGTGGAAGCTACTGTTGCCCTCCCGGCCGGCGAACACATCCTCCGCATGACGGTGACGGGCTCCTGGTTCGATGTAGACTACTTTGACTTTAAGAAGCCCGGCTCTACGGTGCGCTTGGCCGGAGCGCGCATGCAGACAGGGTTTACGGCCGGTTCGTACGGGGTGTTCGACCTGAACGGCACGTTCGTTGGCAACGTGGAATTGCAGTCTGCCGGCGAGATGCGCCAGAAGACCCAGGGCATGGTCCAGAAGGGCGGCATGTACGTGCTGAAGTCCCATGACGGATCCCGTATGTACCGTGTTTCCGTGGCAAAATAGCCTACGTTAGCTAAAAGAACTTATTCTCCTCACACTACCTAAAACGCCCTGCTTCGGCAGGGCGTTTTTTTCAAAATTGGGGGCTGGATTATTGACTTTTTATCCATAGGAAAAGCGCAATTTTACATTATTTTGGCGTTTTTTAGGGTAATTTTAAGAAAAAGCAAGGAGTGTGCAATGGATGTAAAAATGATATCGAGATTTCTGACCCCGGCGTTATGGCTGGTGGCCGGACTTTTTTTGATGGTGACGCTCGTTAATGCGGCTCCCAACCCCAATTTCCATATCTATATCGCTTACGGCCAGTCCAATATGGCTGGTAACGGCGAAATCGTGCCTGCAGAGGACCAGGCGACCGATCCCAAGAATTTCTTGATGATTGCTTCCCATAATGCCAATGCGAGCCAGCGTAGCGGTCGCACCACCCAGTCTATCGAGACGGGCAAATGGTACCCCGCAATTCCCCCGATGTTCCATCCCACGGAGAACCTCTCCCCGGCGGACTACTTCGGTCGCGCGATGGTCGATTCCCTTCCGGGTGTCACTGTGGGTATCATCCCTGTGGCAATCGGTGCCGTAGCCATCAAGGCGTTCGACAAGGATCAGTACCAAGCTTATTTCAATTCCGCTGAAAGCTACATCAAGAACTGGGCAAGGGACTACGATTCCAACCCTTACCAGAGGATTGTAGACTTGGGCAAGAAGGCCAAGGAAGTGGGCGTTATCAAGGGCTTTATTTTCCACCAGGGCGAAACCGATGGTTCTGGCACGGAATGGCAGAATACGGTTTACAAGACCTACAAGGACATTGTAAATGCTCTTGAGCTGGACGAGAACGAAGTGGCCTTTGTGGCTGGCGAAATGCTTCAGGAAGGCAATAACTGCTGCAGCAGCAAGAATGGCGGTATTGCCCAGCTTAAAAGCAAGTTCAAGAAGTTCGGTTTGGCTTCTTCCAAGGGATTGCAGGGCAATGGCAAGGATCCCTACCACTTTGGCCGCGCGGGCGTGATTGAACTCGGCAAGCGTTACTGCTCCGAGATGCTCAAGTTGATTGACAAGACGATTGACCCGGATGCTCCGGCGGTGAACTTGGTTGATCCGAGCCAGTCCGTGGTTCCCGACGAACCTCCTGAAGAATACGGCCCCTATGGCGATGCTCCCATAAGCATTCCTGGCACTGTTGAAATCGAGAACTACAACAAGGGCGGCGCCGACAAGGCTTACTACGATTTGAGCAAGGGTAACGAAGGTGGCAAGTTCCGCAAGAACGACGTGGATATTTACCAGCCGAACATGGGTATTGTCGTTGGCCACTGCCAGAAGGGCGAATGGCTCAAGTATACCGTGAATGTCGCTGCCGATGGTGAATATGAAATCTCTGCACTCGTGGCCGGCGATAACGGTACGGGAAGCTTTAAGCTCTATATGGATAATGTCGAAATCGGCACCGAAATTGCAAATGACGGTTCGGGATTTGATTCGTTCTCCGCGGTGAGCGGCGGCAAGGCGACCTTGAAGGCTGGCGAACATGAACTCAAGCTTGAAATCATGAACGATTGGATCGATATCGACTACGTCGAATTCAAGGCTGTTTCTTCTGGAACCGAAAATCTGGTGACCTTCCACATGGAAAATCCTGTTAAGGAAAGCAGCTTTGCAATCGTCGATATGCAGGGCCGCAAGCTCTTTGTGATAAAGGCCACAAACATGACCGAGGCCCTTGAAAAAGCAAAGAAAAATGTGACGAAGAACATGGTCTCGGGAGGGGTATATTTTGTAGTTTCTAATAAGAAGGGCCAATCCAGGACCATGCAAAAGGTGGTAGTCTATGAACAGTAATGAACTCGTTATCGTCAAGCAGATAGTGTTCATCATGGCGATTGCCGTGACCCTGGGCTTTATCTATGGTTAAACTTTTCTCCTAAACACATGACGCCCCGGCGAAAGCCGGGGTATTTTATTTGCTTCGCAAATTCTACCCCTTTCGCCTCGGTCATGAGCAAGAAGGTTTGCTCGCGACTCTCGGCTTGCCGGGGTATTTTCTTTTATTGACAAAAAATCCATAGAACGTTGGCTCTGGGCATAGGAAAATCTGCTTCCGGTAGATATTTTTTTTGTAGAACAGGAGCCAATTATGGGATGTTTGAAATTTTTGGGCGCAGCCCTCGTTTGTTCGTGTGCAGTTTATGCCGCGACGGTCAACAATCCGATTATGTATGTCGACAGCCCGGACCCATCCATTGTCCGTGTTGACGACGCCTATTACATGGTCACGACGACCATGCACTTTGCGCCTGGCGTGCCCGTATTCAAGAGTACGGATCTTGCCCAGTGGCGCACGGTAGGGTATGCCTACCAGACCCTCACCAACAACGACAACATGAACTTGAACGGCGGCAAGGATGCCTATGGCAAGGGCTCCTGGGCATCTAGCATCCGTTACCATAAGGGCTTCTTCTATGTATTGACGCCGTCATACACGACAAACAAGACGCACCTTTACAAAACCGCCGATGTGGAAAGCGGCCAGTGGAGCGAAGTGCAGCTCCCGTTCTATCACGATCCGTCCCTGTTCTTCGATGACGACGGTACCGTTTGGGTGTTCTACGGCAGTGGCGACCAGATTAGCTACGTGCAGCTGAATGACGATGCAAGCGGCGTGAAGGCCGGTGGCAAGAGCGGCAAGCTCGGCGGCGTGAGCGTGAACCAGGTGACCGGTACCAGCAATTACTACGTGCAGCAGGAAGGCTCTCACATGGAAAAGGTGAACGGCGAATACTACCTGTTCACGATTTCTTGGCCGGCGGGCAAGAGCCGTAGCGAAATCGTTTACCGTTCCAAGAGCCTGCTCTCCGGTTACAGCGGGAGGTACTTCCTGTCTGATAACGGTGTAGCTCAGGGTGGCATTTTCGATACTCCCGATGGCAAGTGGTATGCCCTGTTGTTCCGCGATTCGGGCCCTGTCGGCCGTATGTCGCACTTGGTCCCGATGGAATGGAAGGACGGTTGGCCGGTTCCTACCAGCGGAAGCAAGGCCCCTTCGACGATTGACTTGCCCGAAACACCGCTGCCTGGCTACGGCATGGTGACCAGCGATGACTTTGATTCCGAGGAGCTCGCGCTCGAATGGCAGTGGAACCATAATCCCGACAACAAGAACTGGAGCCTTACCGCAAATCCGGGCTACTACCGCATTACCACGAGCCGTACCGATTCCCGCGTGGTGAACGCGAAGAATACCTTGACCCAGCGCTCTTTTGGTCCCAAGTGCTCCGGCCGTACGCTTGTAGATGGCTCCGGCATGAAGGATGGTGACATGGCTGGCCTCGTTGCCCTGCAAGATGACAAGGGCTTTGTGGCGCTTGCTAAAGATGGCGGTAGCTACAAGGTGGTGATGTACACCGGAAACAAGGACGGCGAAAGACAGGCTGCAAGCCAGGCCCTTTCGGATTCCAAGGTCTACCTGCGAATCGATTTCGACCTGCCGATTGACCGCGGTACGGCCTACTTCTACTACAGCACCGATGGCAATACCTGGACAAAAATCGGTAGCGAAGTGAAACTCAATTACGACCTCCACATGTTCGTGGGCGTGCGTTGGGGCCTCTTCAACTTTGCGACCAAGCAGGCCGGTGGCTATGCGGACTTTGACTGGTTCAAGGTCGGTGTTGACGTCAACGATGAAATTTATCTCGATGGCGCAGACTCTGAACCTGTACCGCAGACTCCGTTCTGTGCCGCCGGTGAAAACTGCCCCGCCATCGCGCTCCCGGGCAAGATCGAAGCCGAAAACTTCGACGTGCCGGGCAAGGGCAAGGATGGTACATCTTACTATGACGGCGATTCCGAAAACCATGGCGACAGCGACTACCGCGAAGGTACCGGCGTTGACCTGTACAAGAAGGCGACCGGAATCGTTGTGGGCTACAACAGCGAAGGCGACTGGCTCGAATACACGGTGAATGTGAAGACGGCGGGCGAATACACCATGTTCGCGGCTGTAGCTGCGGCAGGCTCTACCTCGAGTTTCAAGCTCTCGATGGACGGCAAGGACATTACCGAAGAAATCGCAGTGCCTGCGGCAAGTTCCGGCGAAGAAAACTACGACGACTACAACAAGGTGAAAGCCAATGTAACGCTCCCTGCGGGTGAACACGTGTTGCGCTTCACGGTTGTCGGTTCCTGGCTCGATATCGACTATTTCACGTTTGTATCTGGTGCAGATGCTACGGACCCTGAACCGATTGGCTCGACTGAATTTGCGAATGCAGTACGCCACGATGTGCAGAGCGCGCGGACCTATCGTGTGTATGGCCTAGATGGAAGCTTCCTTGGACGAATTAGCGCGAAGAACGCTGCGGAAGTACAACACCAGGTTCGCACGGTCGTGAAGCCCAAGGGCGCCTTCTACGTTCGTCCTGTACGCTAAAAAGAAACTCCTCCTGAGTGCTCCTATAATGCCTCCCGTGGCGATTGTCTCGGGAGGCTTTGCCAAAGTCCTTTTTACAAAATGACAATAGAATGTTTTTGGGGAGCGGAATTTCAATAATTCAGAGGAGTATATTAAGATAGGACAGAATGGTGTATGTCCCAAGGAGAAAAGATGTTTGGTATTAAGCTTATCTCGGCGAAGAAAGTCGCCGTCCTTACGGCGGCAATTCTCTCTATTGCCGCACTTCCTTCATTCGCAGACAACATAACTGTTGATGGCAAGAGCCGCAGCATGCTTGTGTATGCCCCCTCGGGTATCGAAAAGAACCGCCCGCTCATCATCCAGATGCACGGCATGAACCAGGATGCACCCTACCAGAAGAATGCCGCCAAATGGGAACCCATTGCCGACACGGCGCGCTTTGTGGTGGTGTTCCCGAATGGCGAGAATAAGGCCTGGGATATCGGTGGTAACAAGGACCTCAATTTCATAAAGGCAATTATCAACGAAATGTATCAAAAATACGGAATTGATAAAAACCGTGTGTATGTTTCGGGTTTCTCGATGGGCGGCATGATGAGCTACCATGTGGCAAACAAGATGGGCGACCAGATCGCAGCCATTGCGCCTGTGTCGGGTGGCGGTGGCGTGAATTCTCCCAAGCGCGCGATGCCGATTATGCATACGCACGGCACTACGGACGACGTGGTGAACTACAACAGCACCGTGAACACCCTCAAGGGCTGGGTAAACGCGCAGAAGTGCTCCAGCAATTCGCAGAAGATCAAGCCGTATCCGTCGACCAAGCCGGGCTCTGCCGCGTCGCTTGAAATCTGGAGCGGCTGCACCGATGGCGTCGAGGTGCGTTTGCTGACCATTGACGGCAAGGGACACTGGTACTCCATGGACGAAGCCGTGAGCGTCAACACGAGCGTAGAAATCTGGAACTTCGTGAAGAACTACTCGCTGGACGGCTCGAGCATTACGCCGCCCCCGCCCGCGATAGTGGTGCCCACCAACCGCGACAGCATCTTTAACGGCGGCTTCGATTCCAGTGCTGTGGCCTGGGACTTGCAGGTGCACGGCGACGCCGCTGCAACGGGTGATGTGAAGGATGGCAAGTACCAGCTGGCCATTTCTGCCGTTGGTACCGAGAATTATCAGGTGCAGCTTATCCAGCACGACCTGCACCTCGAAAAGGGGCAGTGGTACGAAATCAGTTTTGATGCGAGCGCGGGTGCAGCCCGCGCGCTTGAGGTGAACGTGGAACAGCACAACGACCCGTGGGCATCGTACCTCAAGGAAAAGCAGAATTTCGAAATCGGGACGACCTCGAAAACGTACGCGTTCAAGTTCCAGATGACGGCCGCGACCGATACCAACAGCCGTTTGAGTTTCAATGCGGGTGCCGCTACCGGTACGCTCACGCTCGACAACGTTAAAATCGCGAAAACGGAAGCCCCCGCTGATACGGGAACGACCGCCTTGCGCGGGGTACAGTTTATGCGCGAGCAGCCGACGGCATATGCCGTGTTCGATCTGCGCGGCCACAGGCTCGGGATTATCGAAATGCGCGATGCGACCGAGGCCGAAGCGCTCCTGCGTGCGGGCTACACGAAGGGAGTTTACCTCCTGCGCGGTCTGAAGGGCGAAAAAACGCTTCTAGTGCCCGTTTCCCGCTAAAAAACGCCATTTTTTCAAAGCGCGTCATTGATAAATAATCAATGACGTCTTCCCTTTTGAAGGGTGTTTTGTCGCTTTTGGGGAGTATTTTTACCATAGTCTTTAAGGAGTGACAAAGATGTTTGGATTGAAAAAGATCTCTATTGGTGGAGCTTTCGCTCTTGTTTCGCTTGGAATAGCCTCCCAGGCCTTCGCGCATCCCGATAGTTTGGTGCTTACGCCCCCGCTGGGATGGAACAGCTGGAACGTATTCCACGAAAACATCAATGAAAAGCAGATTCAGGAAATTGCCGATGCCATGGTCAATTCCGGCTTGAAGGACGCTGGCTACATTTACCTGAACCTCGACGACAACTGGATGGATACCAAGCGCGATGCGCAAGGAAACCTCCAGAACAATCCGAAAACGTTCCCGAGCGGCATGAAGGCCATTGCCGATTACGTGCATGCGAAGGGACTCAAGTTTGGCCTTTATGGCGACCGCGGCAAACGTACTTGCCACCATTACAACAGCAACTGGCAAAGCGAAAGCGGTTCCAACGGTCACGAAGAACAGGATGCCAAGAAGCTCGCCGAATGGGGTGTTGACTACTGGAAGTACGACAACTGCGATTCTGACCCGAATACCCAGGAAAAAGATTACACCGCCATGTCCAAGGCCCTCCGCAATTCCGGACGCGACATCGTGTTCAGTATTTGCATGTGGGAATACAAGGAGTGGATGCCAAAAATTGCGAACCTCTGGCGTACCACTTTCGATATCGGTCCTGAATGGATTTCGACTTCTTGGTATCGCGGCGTCTACGAAATTATCGATGCCAACAACAAGTACTGGCAAATTGCAAAGCCTGGTCACTGGAATGACCCGGACATGCTCGAAGTGGGCAACAGAGGCCTCTCTTACGAAGAACAACGCTCCCAGATGACGATGTGGTCTATTATGGCTGCTCCCATCATGATCAGTTCTGACGTGCGCAGCATGAGTAACGAGACTAAGGAACTCTACCTGAACAAGGACATGATTGCCATTAACCAGGATTCCTTGGGAGTTCAGGGCCACCGTATCTCTGACAAGAATGGTAAGCAGGTTTGGACAAAGCCCTTGAAGAACGGCGACATTGCCGTGGCGCTCCTCAATAACAACTCTTCTACCCAGACTGTCGAATGCAACTTTGCAGACCTTGGCGTGGAAGGCGAAGTGGAAGTTCGCGATGCCTGGAAAAAGAAGGACTTGGGCCCGCTTTCTCACGTTTCAATCGAACTTCCGGCTCACGGTTCTGCGCTGCTCCGTTTGGTTGTCAAGCCGGTTCCCCGCGGACTTTTCAAGGGTGAAGCCTTTGCCATTCCGGGCAAGATTGAGATGGAAGATTTCGACATTAACGGTCTTGGCCAGGGTAACACCACCTACAACGAAAATGATACCGAAGACCATGGCGCCGGTGAAGGTGGCACGAGCTATCGCCCGGGAACCGGTGTCGATATCTACAAGAAGGCAACCGGATACATCGTCGGCTACAACCAGGCGGGTGAATGGCTCGAATACACCGTGAAGGTTGCTGCAACGGGAACTTACACTATGCTCGCAGCCGTGGCTTCGGCTAATAATACCTCCAGTTTCAAGCTCTCTATGGACGGCAAGGATATTACCGAAGAAATTGCGGTGCCGCAGGCGACCTCCGGCGAAGACAATTACGACGAATACAACGAAGTCAAAGCATCCGTGAGCTTGACTGAAGGTGAACACATCCTCCGCTTTACGGTAACTGGCGATTGGATGGATATTGATTATATCAAGTTCTGTGCGGGTGAAAGCTGCGAAGAATCTATGGGCCTTCGCACGGCAATTCCCACAACGGTGCGTAATACTTCTGCGCCTCGCCTCATCAAGAAAGGCAATGCGCTCTTCATCGAAAAGAGTGGTAAGCGTTTCGACTTGACGGGACATCGCATCAAGTAATAAGTTTCCTAAGAAAGAGAGAATGCCTCGCTTATAAAGCGGGGTGTTTTTTTGCGTAAATAGCTTTTGAAATTTTGTCAAAAGAGAATGTTTTGGAGGGCGGAAAATGCAGGCCTTGGAATTTATTTTTATAGAGGCTTTTCAGGTGTTTGAAAAAGGATGGTACAATGTTTGGAATCAAAATGAATCGATTTGCCTGCGTTGCCCTTGCTGTTGTGGGCGGCGCCTTTACGCAGGGCTTTTCGCAGAATCTGCTTTACCCCGACATGTTCGCGCTTGGCGATGTCCAGCTGCTTGATGGTCCGCTCAAGGAGCGGCAGGATTTAAATGTCGAAACGCTGCTTGCCTACGATACGGACAAGCTGATTGCACCCTTCTACGAGGAAGCGGGCATGAAGCCGAAGGCTTCCAAGTTTTCGAACTGGGCAGGCCTCGACGGACATGTGCTTGGGCATTATTTGAGTGCCTTGGCGATGCAGTATGCGGCAACGGGCGACGAACTTATCAAGGAACGCCTGGAATATGTGCTGAACGAACTCAAGACGATTCAGGACCAGAATTCCAAGGATGCAAATTTCAAGGGCTACTTGAGCGGTGTCCCGAACGGAAAGCAGATGTGGCTTAAGTTCAAGAGCGGAAATGCCGGCGCGCAGAATGGCTATTGGGTGCCGTGGTACAACATTCATAAGACTTTTGCGGGCCTCCGCGATGCCTATATCTATGGCGGCTATGAACAGGCGAAGACGATGTTCCTTGCCCTTTGCGACTGGGGCCTTACGATTACGGGCGGCCTCAACGACAACGCCATGGAATCGATGCTTGGTACGGAACATGGCGGCATGGACGAAGTCTACGCCGATGCCTACGCCTTGACGAAAAACGAGAAGTACCTGAAGGAGGCCAAGCGCTGGTCGCACAAGTGGCTCCTGAATGCGATGGCTGCAGGAAACGACAACCTGACGAACATCCACGCGAATACGCAGGTGCCGAAAGTCGTGGGTTTTGCACGTATCGCGGAACTCACGAACGATGCGACTTATGTAAAGGGCTCTGAGTTTTTCTGGGATCGTGTGGTGAACAAGAGGAGCATCGCGATTGGCGGCAACAGCATTTCGGAACATTTCCCGGCGCTCGACAATCACAAAAAGTATGTGGAGGAACGCGAAGGACCGGAATCGTGCAACACCTACAACATGCTCAAGCTTACAGAACGCCTGTTCAATATGGATCACGACGCCGAACAGGCGGATTTCTACGAACGCGCCCTCTTTAATCATATTTTATCTACAATACATCCGAGACATGGCGGGTACGTGTACTTCACTCCTGCGCGTCCCCGCCATTATCGGGTGTATTCCAAGGTGAATGCGGCCATGTGGTGCTGCGTGGGTTCGGGCATGGAAAACCCGACGAAATATTCGCAGTTTATCTATACGAAGGACGGCGATAACCTTTATGTGAATTTGTTTGCTGCATCGCTGCTAAATTGGAAAAATAAGAAGGTAACTATTAAGCAGGAAACCGCCTTCCCGAAGGGTGAATCGGCAAAGTTTACGGTGACAGGCTCGGGCTCGTTCGACATGAAGATTCGTCACCCCTACTGGGTAAAAGAAGACGAGTTCAAGGTTGTCGTGAACGGCGATACCGTCGTGAAAAAATCAGAGCCCTCCAGCTATGTTTCTGCGGGAAAATCGTGGAAGTCGGGCGATGTAATCGAGGTGCTGTTCCCGATGTACACGCATACTGAAGATTTGCCGGGCGTGAACGATTACGTGGCGCTTTTGCACGGGCCGATTGTGCTTTCTGCAAAGACCGGGACTGAAAATCTGAACGGCCTTGTGGCCGATGACGGCCGCTGGAGCCATATTGCGTCGGGTGCGTTGCAGTCGCTGGATCAGGCGCCGATGCTTGCGAGCAAGAAGGAAGAAATCCCGTCAAAGGTGGAACCAGTGAAGGGCGAACCGATGCACTTTAAGGCACCGTACCTGTTTGCAAACAAGAAGGATGCAAACCTGTTGCTGGAGCCGTTCTACGAAGTGCACGATGCACGCTACATGATGTACTGGATGGTGCTTACGGACCCCTCAATTCTCGAACGCCTGAAGAAGGAACAGGAAGAGGCTTTGGCGCTCGACGAGAAGACTGTAGATAAAGTGGCGCCCGGCGAGCAGCAGCCCGAAGTGGACCACAAGATGAAAACGGAAAATTCTTCGACGGGAACGCATCAGGGAGAATTCTACCGCGACGCGGGCAAGTGCAGCGGCGGCGACGGTGGACTTATCAGCTATGAATTTGAGACGAACAGCGAAGATTCGCTGAGCCTCATGGTTCGCTACTGGGGCAATGAGGGTTGCACCCGCGAATTCGACATCAAGATTGATGACGAAAAGCTCGTGACCGAAAATATCTCGGGCAAGTGGAACAAGGACGAATTCGTGAACGTGACTTACCCGATTCCGGACAACATGGTGAAGGGCAAGAAGATTGTGCGCATCTCGTTTACGGCGACTTCCGGCATGGTGGGCGGCATTTACGGCGTGCGACTGCTCCGCAACAAGCCGAAGCCCGAAGTTGCAGATACTGTGCCGACGATTGCCACACCTGCGAAAATGCCCGCGCGCCCCGACCTGAAGGCCCGCGTGATAGGCGACGAACTGCAAATTGCCTCCGGTGCGGCACTTTCGCAGGGATTTACCGCAAGGATCTACGGGATGGACGGCCGTCTCGTGAAATCCGAGGCACTCCCGTCCGGGCAATCCTCCTTCAGCATCGGCATCGCTGACATGAAGAGCGGTATGTACGTTCTAAAGATCCAGCGGGATGGTTTCAGCTATGCTTCAACGATTTTCAGGAAGGGCGGCTTTTGACATTCTGTCCAT
>JAEEGH010014463.1_pt1 | contig 17321 bp, 12 predicted proteins | sample 9134181 | NCBI WGS metagenome assembly JAEEGH01 (sample SAMN16246544, study PRJNA631951) | gut metagenome | biome: gut microbiome; feature: rumen; material: DP-attached | host: Bos | place: Iran: Karaj | collected 2018-10
ACAAGGCAGGTCTTCTGACTCGCTCCCGCTCAAACTGCCTTCCCGTCGAGGTCATCCCACGACAGTGGCGGGGGTTGTTCGGCGTTATCTGAAGCTCACAGCTACGGGTATAGTCCCTGATTTTCACAGGGTTCCCTATTATTCTCCTCCGAAGAACCTTGTTTTGCAAAGGTAGAGTATTTTGATATTTCCCTACAAATTAATTCTCATTTTTTTTGTCAACAAAATTATCAACAGGGCTAATTGTATGATTTCATTATCTTTGCAGCGAAAATTTAAAATGAATCGAAATTAATATGCCAAAAAAGAAAAAAATCGAGAATAAACTCAGCACTTTCACAAGTGTCATCCTGGGCATCTTTGCCGACCAGCCTTTCCGCCCGAAGAACTACAAGCAGGTCTGCAAAATCATGGGTATCAAAGACCAAGCAGGTAAGGATGTAGTGTATAATCTGCTCATTGACTTGAAAAATAAAGGTTTGCTGCAAGAAGTGCGCCCCTATAGTTATGTGATGGGTCCACAGGGCATGGCGCAATTCGGGCCTAAAACGAAATACGTAGAAGGCACGGTCGAGATGAAGTCGACGGGCAAGGCCTATGTGGTGCGCGACGATGGCGACGGTGAGGACATCTTCATCGCCGCTGCCGACACCGGCAAGGCACTGCACGGCGACCGCGTGCGCGTGGCCATGTTTCCCAAGCGTAACAACAGCAAGCCCGAAGGCGAAATTGTGGAAGTACTCGAACGCCGCCACACCGAGTTTGTGGGCGTGCTCTCCATCTCTCACGGCTATGTCTTCGTCCGTCCCGATGTGGAGTGGATGCCTGTCGACATCTTCGTCCCACGCGGCGACCTCAACGGCGCCAAGGACGGCATGAAGGTCATCGTCCACCTTACCGACTGGCCCGACGGCTCGGGCAACCCCTTCGGTGAGATTGTCCGCGTGCTCGGCAAGCCCGGCGAGAACGATGTGGAGATGGAATCCATCCTCGCTGCCCATGACTATCCTATCGAGTTCCCGGAAGAGGTGGAGCGTGAAGCTGCACAGATTCCGATAAAAATCAGTGACACCGAAATCAAGAAACGCCGTGACTTCCGCAAGACCTTCACCATCACCATAGACCCGGCCGACGCCAAGGACTTCGACGATGCCATCAGCCTGCAGAAGATGAAAAACGGCCACTGGGAGGTGGGTGTCCACATCGCCGATGTGTCGCACTATGTGCAGAAAGGCTCCGCCATCGACAAGGAAGCCCTCGACCGTGGCACCAGTGTCTACCTCGTCGACCGCACCATCCCCATGCTCCCCGAGAAGCTCTGCAACAATGTTTGTTCGCTCCGTCCCGACGAGGAGAAACTGACTTTCAGCGTAGTCTTCGAGATGGACGACGATGCCAAGATCTACGACAAGTGGATTGGCAAGACCATCATCAAGTCGTGCCGCAGATATACCTACGAGGAGGTGCAGACCATGATCGAAGGCGGCCCTGGCGACTACAAGGACGAAATCCTGACCTTCCACAGCCTGGCTACCAAGTTGCGCGAGAAACGCATGGAGGCAGGCAGCATCAACTTCCACTCGGAAGAGGTGCGTTTCATCCTTGACGAGAACAAGAAGCCCATCGACACCTATGTGCGTGTGCAGAACGAGTCGCACGAATTAATCGAAGACTTCATGTTGCTGGCCAACCGCACCGTGGCCGAGACCTTCGGTCAGGCTGGAAGCAAATGGAGCAACTACACCTTCGTCTACCGTGTCCACGATGAGCCTAACCCCGAGAAACTCAACAAGTTCATGCTGCTCATCTCGCGCCTCGGCTATTCCATGAACCTCAGCAACCGCACCACCTTGGTAAATTCCTACAACAAACTCTTCGAGGATGTGGAAGGCAAGGGCGAGAAAAATCTGATTCAGACGGTAGCCCTGCGTACCATGGCCAAGGCCGTCTATAGCACCGACAACATCGGGCACTATGGCCTCGCCTTCGACTACTACACCCACTTCACTTCGCCCATCCGCCGCTATCCCGACCTGATGGTGCACCGATTAATAGAAAGGTATCTCATCGAGAACCAAGGCTCGGTCAACAAGAAGGAATACGAGGAGATGTGCGTCCACGCCAGCGAGATGGAGAAGCAGGCCGAGGAGATGGAGCGCCAGAGCATCAAATACAAGCAAGCGGAATACCTGCAAGATAAGATTGGGCAGGTGTTTGAAGGCTTGGTGTCGGGCGTCAGCAAATGGGGCCTTTTTGTGGAGCTGAAAGGCAACAAATGCGAGGGCATGGTGCGTTATGAGGACTTGCCGGGCGACTATTACTACCTCGACGACGACAACTTCCGCGTCATCGGGCAGGAGACGTGCCGCGTCATCCAGCTGGGCGACGAGGTGCGTGTGGTGGTCAAGGCCGTCGACCTCTTCAAGCATCGCATGGACTTTGAGATGCTGGCCGATACCCCGAAAAAGAAGTCACCTGGCGCAAAGTCTCGCGTTTTGCGTCAAAAAAAGTGATGGGATATTAGGTTGATACTAATTAAAATATGTACTTTTGCACCATAAATCAACACAGACGGATATGAAAAAAAGCATCAAAACTATGGTCGTGGCAGCCTTGGCCTTGGTTGCCATAGTCGTCATGGCCTCCTGCGTCAAAGAATACCACATTACGGTGTCCAACCAGGACCTGTTGTTTTCAGTGAATGAAGAGACCTTGAATGTCGAGGTTACCGCCAACTGCAAATGGACCGTGGCGTTGCGCGACACCGCTACTTGGTATACGGTGACGCCGATGAGCGGCAAAAACGATGGCGTCATCTCCGTGAGCGTCAAACCGATGACCGACACCGACTATCGTGGCACCACCATCGTTGTTGAATCGCCCGGTGCCCACATCAGGCGCACCATCTTCATCTCGCAAAGCAAACTCAACTTCAGCGGGGTGATGAACAAAGTGTTTGGCGTGATGACTCGCGAAAAATGGAATACGGATTATGCCAACCAGATCATCGAAGACTCCTATAGGAAATACGAATACAATCCTTATGACTCCATGGTAGGCTATTGGATGTATTTCTACGAAGGAGGCATCGGTTTGCAGCGCGACCATCATACCGACACGGTGGCCTATTGGGTCTTCCGTTACGAATACAAGCCTAACCTCCACGAGTTGTTCATTGAGTTTGAAGACATCGAAGGTGCGCCTATCGACTATAATGTCGATGTGTTGGCCGCCTCCGATTCGCTCTTCCGCTTCATGCATGAGTACGAACCCCATTGGTGGGAGCGTGCCGACATGCGTAAGATTGGCACCATACACCCTCGAGACATGCAGCTCATGCGTAGTGCCCTGTCCCGTCGCAAAGGCCGTGGCCCCATCTTCCTGGAATGAGCAACAAGCTGCTCCGAAATATCAGCTTATTCGGCATAGGCCTTTATCTCTTGGCCCTTGTCGTGATCAGCGTGGCGTTTCATAGCCATGCCCTGCAGCTGAAATGGATGCTCTGGGGCATCGGCGAGGTGCTGTTCTTCTTCGTGCTGACCGCCGTCTTCTATCCCCGTTGGAAAGACGACGAAACGAAAAAGTTCAAGTGGAAAGTCTTCTTGGTGGCTTTCGTCATCCGAGGCTTGTATGCCTTCCTGATGTGTTATTACTATTATTGGGAAACAGGCATCGGCTTCGAATATGGCGCCGCCGACAGCCTTGGCTACCACGCCACGGCCGTGCATCTGTCGAAGGCTGCAAGAGCGGGTTATATCTCCTATGTGTTCCAGTATCTTCATGCCTATACCATGGGGTGGTCCGACCAGGGCTATCCGCTTTGGCTGACATTGCTTTACACCCTCTTTGGCCCCATTTGGCTGGTGCCGAGGCTCTTCAAAGCCTTGATGAGCGCCTATCTCTGTGTGGTGGCCTACAAGTTGGGCGCACGCACCTTCGGTGAGCGCACAGGCCGTCTGGCGGCCGTGATGATGGTCTTCACACCCATCCTCATCCAGATGTGTGGAACGCATCTCAAGGAAATGGAGATGATCTTCCTTTCCATCCTCGCCCTCGAGCGTATGGACTACCTCATCCGCAGCAAGCGCTATACGGTTTGGAACATCGTGTTTCCTATCCTGCTTACTGGTTTGACTTTTGGTTTTCGGACCATCATAGGCATGTGCCTCATCTTTGCGTTCTTGGTCTTCGTGGTGCTGTCGTCGAAGGATTTGGTGGGGAAAAAGGGCAAAGTCATCACCGTGGCGACTACCGTGGTCGTGTTTTTGGTCTTTTTGTTCACGCCCTTGGGTCGCGAGATGAAGATTATTTATCGGCTGAAATTCTCCAACATGGACTATCAGTCGGAACAATATGCTTCCAAGGGGTTGCAGCATAGTGAATTGGCCAAGAGTTGGGTGATGGCTCCCGGAGCCTTCGTGTTGCCGCTTTCACCCATGGTGGAGGAGAGTCCCACACACAACAAGATGATTCATGGCAGCACCTATGTCACCAATTTCTTTGCCTTTTTCGCGATGTTGGCCATCGGCATCGCCTTCCGGCAGAAGAAATGGCGCGACTTCAGCCTCATCGGGGCCTACGAACTGTCGTATCTGGCCATCATCATGTTCTCGTTTGCCGCCAACTCCGAACGCTACCATGAGCCTGCCGTGCCGCTAATCATGATTATGGCGGCCTATGCGATGACGCATCTGCGACATAAAGACCTGAAAATCTTCTATGTATATTGCGGTTTGCTCTTCGTGGCCTTGGTCGTTTGGAACTGGCTGAAGCTGTCGGCACGAGGCCTTGTTTGAAATTTTTCTTTAAAATAGTTGGCGGTTCAGCAAAAAGTCGTATCTTTGCAGCCGCAAAAGGGTACCTTGCCCGAGTGGTTAGGGATCGGTCTGCAAAACCGGGGACGGCGGTTCGAGTCCGCCAGGTACCTCAAAGAAGCCTGCTGAAAGAGCGGGCTTTTTTCGTTTTAGTTTTTTTCCTACTTTTGCAACCCAATAAACAAGATTTGAGACTGGGTAGTATTATCCGAGCGCTCTTCATCATTGCGGCCTCGATCCTTGGCCGTCATTGCGGCTTTGATCCATGGCCGTCATTGCGGACTTGATCCGCAATCTCCTAATCAAAAGGGACACCCTCTAGAGTAGGAGATGGCGGATGTTCCTCCGCCATGACGCCAAAAGGCAAGGTGGTCCCGTGTCTCGCAGTCTCGCAGTCTCGTAGTCTCGTGTCCCGCGTCAATAAAAGAATTGTAATTTATCAAAATAGCATCACAATATGAAAGAAGTCAGAGTAAGATTTGCCCCCAGCCCGACGGGCCCTTTGCACATCGGGGGCGTGCGTACCGCATTATACAACTACCTGTTTGCCAAAAAGAACGGTGGCAAGATGATCCTCCGCATCGAGGACACCGACCAGACCCGCTTCGTGCCCGGTGCCGAGCAATACATCGTCGAGTCACTCGACTGGTGCGGCATCAAGTTCGACGAGAGCGACTATGTGGGCGGCGAATTCGGTCCCTACAAGCAGAGCAACCGCAAGCACCTCTATAAGCAATATAGCGACGAACTGCTGGCCAAAGGCTGTGCCTACATCGCCTTCGATACCGCCGAAGAGCTCGACCAACACCGCAAGGAAGCCGAAGCCAACAAGCAGACCTTCATCTACAACTGCCAAAGCCGTAAGCACTTGCGTAACAGCCTGACGATGAGCGAGGAAGAGGTCGACAAACTGATGGCCGAAGGCGTACCCTACACGGTGCGTTTCCTCATCCCCGAGGACCGCGAGATCGTCATGCACGACCTCATTCGTGGCGAGGTGCGCGTGCAGACCAACACCCTTGATGACAAGGTGCTGTTCAAGTCGGACGGCATGCCGACCTACCACTTGGCTAACATCGTCGACGACCATCTGATGCAGATCAGCCATGTCATCCGTGGTGAGGAATGGCTACCTTCGATGCCGCTCCATGTCATGCTCTATGAGGCCTTCGGATGGGAGGCACCGCAGTTTGCCCACCTGCCCCTGCTGCTCAAACCCGACGGCAACGGCAAGCTCAGCAAGCGTGACGGCGACCGCCTCGGATTCCCCGTCTTCCCGATGTATTGGGTCGACCCGAAGACCGGCGATACCGCCATGGGCTACAAGCAGTCGGGCTACTATCCTGAGGCCTTCATCAATATGCTGGCGCTGTTGGGTTGGAACCCTGGCACCGAGCAGGAGATCTTCACCATGGACGAGCTCATCCAGGCCTTCTCGCTCGAGCGTTGCAGCAAGAGCGGCGCCAAGTTCAACGTGGAGAAGACCAAGTGGTTCAACCACGAGTGGCTCATGCGCAAGTCGAACGAGGAAGTGGGCAAGGACTACCAAGAATGGCTGAAGGCCGAGAAGGGCATCGACGCTCCGCTCGACTTCACCGTGAAGGTGGCCGGCTTGGTGAAAGACCGCGTCAACTTCGTGAAAGAGATCTGGGACCAGAGCTTCTTCTTCTTCGAGGCACCCACGGAATACGACCCCGTGACGGTGAAGAAACGCTGGAAGGAGAACAGCGCCGAGACCATGCTCAAGGTGAAGGAAGTCATCAACGGCATTGAGCCTTTCAACCTGGCCAATATCGACGAGACTTTAAACAACTGGATCACCTCCAATGAGCTCAACATGGGCCTCGTGATGAACGGCCTGCGCCTGATGGTGGTGGGTGCCGGCAAAGGCCCCCACATGGGTGAGATTCTTGAGCTTCTGGGCAAGGAAGAGACCCTCAAGCGCATCGACGCTGGCGTGAAAGCCTTGGGATAAGATTACCCTAGGTCCCTGAGCTCGTCGAAGGGCCGTTCTTTTATAGTCGGCCCTTCGACAGGCTCAGGGACCTCAGGCTCATAAACCTGAAAAAGGGGATTACCAAACGACCAGACGTCGGGTGGCAGTCCCTTTTTTTGTGCTGATCTTTAACAAATAAACCCCTGAAGGATATGAGTTGGTGTCTATCGCCAACTGGGTGACACCCTGCATCGGATATTGGTCTATAGTTTGTCCTAAAAGGTTGACTATTATGACGCTTTGGAGTTCGTCGTCGGCGAGAATGGTGACCTTGTCTTTTGTTGGATTGGGATAGACGACCACATGGGTTTCCTCTGTTTCGGCAACGCCGTCGTGGTTGAGCCCTGCCAACATAGCCACCGTGCCGAGGTTGAGCTCGGTGAAGCGTTTGCATTGCTCCAAGTTATTGACACTCAACCCCAAGACATCCTGTCTCGAGTGGATATAGGGTGAGCTGGCATGGGTGTCTTCGAAGGGATGGATGGCGGCAAAGCCGTTACGGTTGAACGACGAGTAGTCGCTGTCGCCCCAGGCAAGCCAGTCCTGCCAGATGCGCATCTCAGGGAAGTAAGTGCGACTGAAACGCTTGACGTATTGGCCGAGGAGCGAGTCCTGTGTGGTATACATCAGGTTGACGTGCATGTCGGTGCCTTCTTCGAGATAGCCTGTCATGTCGAGGTTGAAATAGGCGACGATGTCCATGCGTTGCGCGGCGCAGTCGGCGGCATAGGCGGCGCTGCCCACGAGGCCGCACTCCTCGGCGCACCAGTTGGCGTAGATGATGGTGCGGTCGAAGGTGTGACGGCTTAAGATCCTAGCGGTCTCGAGGATGCCTGCCACGCCTGTGGCGTTGTCGTCGGCACCCGGCGAGCGGATGGTGTCGGGGTCGTAGCCGTCGGCATTCCACGAGTCGTAGTGGGCGCCACAGATGACATATTCTTCGGGCGTCTTGGTGCCCCATTGCACGGCGAGGATATTGTCGGCAGTGCCTTGTTCGAAATAGGGCACAGGGAAGTCATGGAGCATCACTGTGTCGACACCGAAATCGTTGTAACGGCCTACCAACCAGTCTTGTACCTCCCAGATATGGCGGCTGTCGTAGCGGCGGTTGTGGTAGGAGCAGAGATGCTCGATATGGGCTTTGATGCTGTCGACCGACACCGAGTCCATCATGGCGCGGATCTCGGGATTCACCGTGTTGACGACAGGGTAGGTGTGCTCAAAGAGATGCGGTGCCTGCGCCCAAGCGGTGAGACCGACTATCAAGAGAAATGTGCTTAGTATTAGTTTCTTCATGTTTTTTTCGGTTTTTGCCTCTGGCTTCTGGCTTCTGGCCTTTGGCTGTTTCAACAGAAGGAAAGACCCCCTTTTACTATGGAACTGCCAGTAGCCAGTAGCCAAGAGCCAGTAGCCGTTACAGTCCCTTCACATGCGGCTTGCCCGCGATGAAATCCTTTAGATAGAACGGCTCAAAATAGGCCACGTCGACGAAGTCGTGCTCGCGCAGTGCCTTATCCGCCAAGGGAAGCATATAGGCTGCCGAGGGCTTGAAGCCGTCAACGATGCAGATATCGTTTTGGTTGTCAAAGAGTTTTTTGAGTTTCGGGGCGCCGTCGCCAAAGAGCCAGAGACGGCGTTCTTTGCGTAAGTCCTCAAACGAATGTTCGTCGATGACCAGAGCGGCGGTGTCGTTGACTTTGTTCAGTTGCGCGTCGAAGATGGCGGCATAGACCTCCATCCTGCGGGCGTCGATCATGGGGATGAGCAGGTCGTTGGGCTCTATCTGGGTGCCGAGTTTGGCCTTCATGCCGTAGGCCATGGCCTCCAAGGTGTCGATGGCCATCAGCGGCAGGTCGGCGGCATAGCAGATGCCCTTGGCCGTGCTCACGCCGATGCGCAGTCCCGTATAGGAGCCGGGACCCTTGCTCACCGCTACGGCATCCAGTTGCTTATAGTCGATATGGGCGGTTTCCATCACCTCACGGATGAAATTGGTAATCTTCTCGGAATGAGCATTTTGTCCTTCTGTCTCGCGTAAGGCGATGGTGCAGCAGCCGTCGTTGAGTGCCACCGAGCAGACAGGCGTGGCCGTTTCCAAACACAGTATCATTTTCTTCGGTTTTTATGCGGACAAAAGTACGCAAAAAACAAGTGTTTCCCACTTTTATTAATTTAAAAAATTAATTGAGTTGTTTATTCATGGAAATCCTTATATTTGCAAGATTAATTTGCCATAATAGGCATTTATGTATATGACTGAAAAAGAGTTCGTTAAGTAGTATTAATGGGACTTAGGAGGCGAAGCTGTATCATGACGGAACCTAACATTTACATATCGAAAGCGACCCAACGCAATTGGGACAAGCTGAAAAGCGACGGCTCAGACCGCTTGAGACATCGTGCCAACAAGAGCCGCTCACAAAAAATTGTCACCCCCGAAGGCTATGTGATGGCGGGCAGCCTGCCACGTTTCGTGGAGGAGCTGAGGAATACCACCTATCCTATCGACGATCTGCTCTACACCCTTTGTGCCTTGTACATCGAGCATAACAAGGTGCATGAGGACAACAAACGCCGTTTCTTCGAGGAGTACACAAAATATCAAAGGCTTGGACTCAGCGTGCCACGCCAGATACTGAAGAACCGGCAGGACGACTGGATCGGTTTCATCTATCAGTCGCTGACGACGGAAGGCCGACGCATCTTGAAAGGGCTTTACTACACCAAGCCGGTCATCGTCAACGAGATGCTGTCTGATATCCGTGTCTTGAGCGGAGAGCGTTTTCTCGACCCCTGCTGCGGCAGCGGTATCTTCCTGCTCAAGGTGGAACATGCTGAGCTGGAGCAACTCTATGGCATCGACAACGACCCGCTCGCCGTGATGATCGCCAAGGCCAACCTGATGGTGAAACACAGCGAGTCGGCGGTCTATCCGCAGATCTACCAGATGGACTTCCTGCTTCACGCGGCCACGGCCTTGGGCGACATGAAGTTCGACTATATCGTCACCAACCCGCCGTGGGGCACCGAGAAAGGCAAACTGCACACCTCGGATGTCATCCAGTCGAAGGAGAAGGCCTCGCTGTTCTTCACCGAGTCGTTCAAGTTCTTGAACAAAAACGGGATACAGCATTTCCTGCTGCCCTCGTCGCTCATGAAGATCAAGGTGCATAGCGACTTCCGTCGTTTCGTGACGCACGAGACCCGCATGGAGACCCTGAAATGCTACCGCGAGCGCTTCAAAGGCGTCTTCACCGACTTCCTCAGCCTGAAAGTCAGCAACAAGCCGACCTTTGGAAGCCAGAACTACGTGGTGTATGGCGCCAACAACGAGGTGTCGCGCAAGGAATACAAGCCCCTCGACGATGACTTCTGCGCCATCCCGATGCTCAACGACTGCGACGAGGCCATCATCGGCAAGGTGGAGCGCCTGCGCCACGATGACCTCTCGCACAGCCAATGGGCCTTAGGCATCATCACGGGCAATAATGCCAAGGTGCTGAAAGAGCGTCCGCGCAAGGGCTTGGAGGCCATCTACACCGGCAAGGACATCGGCAAGTACAGCCTGAAGAGTGCCAGCCGTTTCATCAAATACGACCGCGCCGACTTCCAGCAATGCGCTAAGGATGAGTTCTATCGCGCTAAGGAGAAGCTGGTGTATAAGTTCGTCTCGGGCCATCTCTGTTTCACCTACGACGACCGTCAGCGTCTCTTCCTCAACAGCGCCAACATACTCATCCCCGAGGTCGACGGCATGAGCACCAAGACGGTATTGGCCTTCCTCAACTCGGCCTTGTTCAACTTCTTGTACACCAAACGTTTCAACGACCTCAAAATCTTAAAAGGCAACCTCTTGACCTTGCCTTTCCCGAAAATCACGCCAGAGCAGGATAAAGAACTCACGGCCTTGGTCGACCGCGCGCTTAACGGCGATGTCGAAGCACCAGCAGAAATTGATACCATGATATACTCGCTCTTCGAGCTCGATGAGAAAGAAATAGAATTGATTTGATGGGATATTCCTACGGAATAGAAATCTTTCAAAAATAAAATCTAAAATCTATCAAAAATCTTCGTTTGACAACCCATGGATTTGATCGCAGAACATAATAAAAAATACCATTTCTTTGTTGAGATTACGGGTGTTGCCATGAAGGTTTATAACAAATATCATTATGGCTTGCTCGAATCAGCGTACGAAGCCGCAATGAAGTATCTTTTAGAGCTGGATGGTCATAAGGTTGAACAACAAGTGTACTTGCCCATTTATTGGGAAGATGTCAAGTTAGACCAAACTTATAGAATGGATTTGGTAATTGATGATGATATCATTGTTGAATTGAAATCCATCAAGTTTATAGGAGACGAACATAGGAAGCAGTTACAAAACTATTTGAATATTACTCACATCAAATATGGTATGCTCATCAATTTCTCTCCTGAAAGAATATATAGCGAATGGTACGAGAGAGATATTGATGGAAGCATTGAACGAATCAAATTGTTTTAATCTAAAAATAGACTTCAATAGAGATTTTTGAAAGATTTCTACACGAAGTGTATCCTAAAAAATATGAAAATCTTAGTAACTGGCGGCGCCGGCTTCATCGGCAGCCATACCTTAGTAGAACTCAACGCCGCAGGTCACGACACCGTGGTCATCGATAACCTCTGCAACAGCAACCGCAAATCCTTGGAGCGCGTGGCGGAGCTGACAGGCAAAGAGATCCCCTTTTACCAAGTCGACATCCGCGACCGCGAAGGCCTCAACCGCGTGATGAACGCCCACCGCTTCGACGCCTGCATCCACTTCGCCGGCCTGAAGGCCGTGGGCGAGAGCGTGGAGAAGCCTTGGGAATACTATGAGAACAACATTGGCGGCACCCTGACCCTTCTTGATGTGATGCGCCAGCATGGCTGCAAGAACATCATCTTCTCGTCGTCGGCTACCGTCTACGGCGACCCGGCCATCATCCCCATCACGGAGGAGTGTCCCAAAGGCCATTGCACCAACCCTTACGGCCAGACCAAGAGTATGCTCGAGGAGATCATGATGGACATGCAGAAGGCCGACAAGGAGTGGAACATCGTGCTGCTGCGCTACTTCAACCCCATCGGTGCCCACCCGAGCGGTAGGATAGGGGAGAACCCCAACGGCATTCCTAACAACCTGATGCCGTATGTCACTCAGGTCGCCGTGGGTAAACGCCCCGAGCTGGGCGTCTTCGGCAACGACTATCCCACGCCCGACGGCACCGGCGTCCGCGACTACATCCATGTCGTGGATCTGGCCAAAGGTCACGTGGCGGCCCTGCAGGCCATCGAACGGAAGTGCGGCTGCGCCATCTATAACCTCGGCACAGGACAGGGCTACTCGGTCTTGGACGTGGTGAAGACCTTTGAGAAGGTCAACGGCATCAAGATTCCGTACAGTATCAAGCCGCGCCGTGCAGGCGACATCGCCACTTGTTACTCCGATCCGGCCAAGGCCTATCGTGAGCTGGGCTGGAAAGCACAATATGGTCTCGAGGAGATGTGCCGCGACTCATGGAACTGGCAGAAAAACAACCCTAACGGATATTAAAACTTCAAATAAATGAAAGGCATTGTATTAGCGGGCGGTTCAGGAACCCGCTTGTATCCCATAACCAAGGGCGTAAGCAAACAATTGTTACCCATCTACGACAAGCCGATGGTGTATTACCCCATCTCGGCTTTGATGTTGGCAGGCATCCGCGACATCCTCATCATCAGCACGCCCTACGACCTGCCGGGCTTTCAACGCCTGCTGGGCGACGGCTCCGACTACGGCGTCCACTTCGAATACGCCGAGCAGCCCTCTCCCGACGGTCTTGCCCAGGCCTTCATCATCGGCGAGAAGTTCATCGGCAACGACAGCGCTTGCCTCGTCTTGGGCGACAACATCTTCTACGGTAGCGGCTTCACCAAACTGCTTAGGAATGCCGTCACGGATGCCGAGGAGAACAAGAAGGCCACTGTGTTCGGCTACTGGGTCAGCGACCCCGAGCGCTACGGCGTGGCCGAGTTCGACCGTCAGGGCAACTGCCTCAGCATCGAGGAGAAACCCAAGCAGCCCAAGAGCAACTATGCCGTGGTGGGACTGTATTTCTATCCCAATAAGGTCGTTGAAGTTGCTAAGAGCATCAAGCCCTCGGCACGCGGCGAACTGGAGATTACTACGGTGAACCAACGTTTTCTCGAAGATGGTGAGCTGAAGGTACAGGTCTTCGGCCGAGGCTTCGCCTGGCTCGACACCGGTACCCACGATAGCCTCAGCGAGGCCTCGACTTTTGTTGAAGTCATCGAGAAACGTCAGGGTCTGAAAATCGCCTGCCTCGAAGGCATCGCCTACCGCAACGGCTGGATCACCGAAGAGAAGATGCGGGAATTGGCGCAACCCATGCTCAAGAATCAATACGGCCAGTATCTGCTGAAGGTCATCGACGAGTATAAGTCAGAGATTACCTCAGATACGCTGACACAACCACATAGAAAAGAATAATAACTTCCATCATGAAACGTACTATCATCATCACAGGAGGCGCTGGTTTTATAGGCAACCACGTCGTAAGACTATTTGTCAACAAATATCCCGACTACAAAATCATCAACCTCGACAAGCTGACTTATGCCGGCAACCTCGCCAACCTCAAGGACATCGAGGACAGGCCTAACTACCGCTTCGTCAAAATGGATATCTGCGACTTTGAGGGCGTCTACAAGCTGATGCAGGACGAACACGTCGACGGTATTATCCACCTCGCCGCTGAGAGCCATGTGGATCGCAGCATCAAAGACCCGTTCACCTTCGCACAGACCAACGTGATGGGTACGCTGAGCCTGCTGCAGGCGGCGAAACTCTATTGGGAATCCCTACCCGAACCGTATAAAATGAAGGTTGCTGAGCCTGTCGAAGCACCGACCGAGAAAGACGGCCCTTCGACGGGCTCAGGGACCTGTATTCCCTGCCGTTTCTACCATATCAGCACCGACGAGGTCTACGGCGCCCTCGAGCTCACCGACCCCGAAGGCATCCTGCCGCCCTTCAGCACCAAGGCCAGCAGCGGCAAGCATCACCTCGCCTATGGCAGCAAGTTCTTCACCGAAGACCTGAAATACCAGCCCCATAGCCCCTACAGCGCCGCCAAGGCCAGCAGCGACCACTTCGTGCGCGCCTTCCACGACACCTCTGGACTGCCCACCATCGTGACGAACTGCTCGAACAACTACGGCCCGTATCAATTTCCCGAGAAGCTGATCCCGCTGTTCATCAACAACATCCGTCACCGCAAGCCGCTGCCTGTCTACGGCAAAGGCGAAAACGTGCGCGACTGGCTCTATGTGGAAGACCACGCCCGCGCCATTGATCTCATCTTCCATGAGGGCAAGGTGGCCGAGACCTACAACATCGGAGGCTTCAACGAATGGAAGAACATTGACCTCATCAAGGTGTTGATCAACACCGTCGATCGCCTGCTGGGTCGCCCCGAAGGTGCCGACATGGACCTCATCACCTATGTCACCGACCGAGCCGGCCACGACCTGCGCTATGCCATTGACTCGACCAAGCTCCAACGCGAGTTGGGCTGGGAGCCGAGCCTCCAGTTCGAGGAAGGCATCGAGAAGACCATCCGCTGGTATCTGGACAACCAAGAGTGGATGGACAACGTCACTTCCGGAGATTACCAGAAGTATTATGAGGATATGTATAAAAACAGATAAAACTGCAATGGATGATAGATCCGCTTCGGATTTTATCGGCATGTCATACCGAGCCTTTAGGCGAGAGTATCTAGGCCGATAAAATCCTCGGGATGACATCATCCATTGTTAAAAATACCCTACTATGGACAAAGTAACCATCATTGACTACGACCGAATTTACAAGAACTTCATCGACGAGAAGTACTTGCACGGCCACGACGAATACTACTACCGCGACCAGCAGGTGCGAAAACCCGCTGGCGGATGGCGTCACTTGCGTTCCGACGAGATTGAACGCCTGGTGAAAAACAGCAACTCGGCCACCAATTGGGACGACATCTGGGTCACCGACGAGTTTGACACCAACATGGTGCGCAACAACCACTTCTTCGGCATGGTGCGCATCGGTAGGGTGAGCAACAAAGTGCTGCAATACCACGACTTGCGCGTGCCTATCGGCATCACCGACAGCAGCATCATGTCGTGCGACATCGGCGACGACGTGGCCATCCACGACGTGCATTATATGGCCAACTACATCATCGGCGATAGGAGCATCCTCTTTAACATCCAAGAAATCTCCACCACCGACCACTCCAAGTTCGGCAACGGCACCATCAAAGAAGGCGAGCCCGAGGACGTGCGTGTTTGGCTCGAGGTGATGAACGAAATCGGCACCCGTAAGATTTTGCCTTTCGACGGCATGATTACCGCTGATGCCTATCTCTGGGCCAAATACACCGACGACACCAAAATGCAGGAACGCCTCAAAGAGATCACCCAAGCCAGTGTCGACTTCCACCGTGGCTACTATGGCACCATCGGCGAGTCGTGCGTCATCAAGAACTGCTGGATTCTCAAGGACGCCAAGGTGGGACCGCATTGTTATATCAAAGGCGCTAGCAAGCTCAAGAACGTCACCATCAACTCATCGGAAGAGGAGCCTTCGCAGATCGGAGAGGGCGTCATTCTCGTCAACGGCATCACGGGCTTCGGCTGTCGTATCTTCTACTCGGTGACGGCCACCCGCTTCGTGCTGGGCGACAACTGCAACCTGAAATACGGTGCGCGCCTCATCAACTCGGTGCTCGGCGACAACTCCACCATCTCGTGCTGCGAGGTGCTCAACAACCTCATCTTCCCATCTCACGAGCAGCATCACAACAACTCGTTCCTCATCTCGGCCTGCGTCATGGGACAGAGCAACATGGCTGCCGGCGCCACCATGGGCTCCAACCACAACAGCCGCGCCACCGACGGCGAGATTGTGGCCTCGCGCGGCTTCTGGCCGGGCCTCTGCTCCAGCGTGAAACACTCGTCAAAGTTCGCCAGCTTCACCTTGCTCAGCAAGGCAGACTACCCCAACGAACTCAACATCATGCTGCCGTTCTGCCTCGTCAGCAACAACGCAGCGAAGAACGAGCTGGAGCTCATGCCCGCCTACTGGTGGATGTACAACATGTACGCTATCGCACGCAACACCTCGAAATACCTCAAGCGCGACAAGCGCAAACGCAAGATTCAGAACATCGAGTTTGAGACCCTCGCCCCCGACACCGTTGAGGAGATCATCGAAGGCCGCAAGCTGCTCGAGGTGTGGGTGGCCAAGGCCTATCTTCGCAGCAAAGGCGAAGACCCCGAGCGGTACGAATACTATGACCTGCGCGAATGCGGCAAGAACCTCTTGGACAACGAGCCCGAGACGGTGAAGTCGCTGGAGGTCTTCGGCGAACATATCGAGAAAGGCAAGCGTAAAGTGCGTATCCTCAAGCCCTTGGAGGCCTATCACGCCTATGGCGACATGATCGTCTACTATGCCGTGACCACCTGCTTGCATTACCTTGAGGCCCATCCCGACACCGACATGGAGCATATTGTCAACCAGATGCGTGGCAAACGCCTCCGCAAATGGATCAACCTCGGTGGCCAGACCATGCCCGAGGATGATGTCGACCAGTTGCGTGCCGACATCCGCGATGGCAAACTCAACAACTGGAATGAGATCCATCACCGCTATGACGAGCTGTGGGACAACTACCAACACGAGAAACTGCGTCATGCCTACTTCTCGCTGATGTTCCTCTACAAAGACGAGACCGATGTCATGACCGAGGAGATGTGGCACGAGAACCTCGACAAGGCCATCCGTATCCAGCATTACATCTGCGACCAGGTGTACGAGAGCCGCAAGAAAGACTACGATAACGTGTTTCGCAACGCCACCTTCCGCAACGAAGCCGAGAAGATCGCCGTCATCGGCAAGATCGACGACGTATCGTTCGTCAAACAGATCCGCCAGGAGACTGAGGATTTCGTTGAATTAATCCAGAAATACCGTAATACCCATTAATGGGCTTTTGGCTTCTGGCCTCTGGCCTTTGGCAGCCTCATCAGGAGGGAAGACCCTCCCTTTGCATGGAACTGCCAGTAGCCAGTAGCCAAGAGCCAGTAGCAACTGAACAACTGAACAACTAAAAACTATACACCATGCGAGTCATCATCGAAAAAAACTACGACGCCATGTCGCGTTGGGCCGCCAACCACATCGTCGAACGCATCAAGGCCTTCAAGCCGACGGCCAAGAAACCCTTTATCTTGGGTCTGCCCACGGGCTCCACGCCCATCGGCACATACAAGGAGCTGGTGAAGCTGTACAAGAAAGGCCTCGTCTCCTTCAAGAACGTGGTCACCTTCAACATGGACGAATACGTCCGCATCCCTGAGGACCACCCCGAGAGCTACCACAGCTTCATGTGGAGCAACTTCTTCAGCCACATCGACATCAA
>JAEEGH010014467.1_pt1 | contig 17317 bp, 7 predicted proteins | sample 9134181 | NCBI WGS metagenome assembly JAEEGH01 (sample SAMN16246544, study PRJNA631951) | gut metagenome | biome: gut microbiome; feature: rumen; material: DP-attached | host: Bos | place: Iran: Karaj | collected 2018-10
CCTCGGTGAATCAGAGCGGGCAGAACTGCTTGTCCGGGCCAACGCCGGAGATCCGCAGGCCATGCTTGAACAGGCCATGTGCCTGATACATGACTCGAATGATAGCTATCGGGATTCGCAGGATGAGGCGGCTTGCGAAAAAAGGAGTGACGAGCTATTCGGCGATGCGCTTCTGTGGCTGCAAAACGCCGAATCTTGCGATGGATACCCCCGCGCCGAGTATTTTGTTGGCCTGCTTCAGTTTAGTTTTTGGCACTATCTGAAAGAAGCGTATTTAGATAGTCGGGAGCGACGGACCCCGGAGTTGAATCTCGCCTTTTGCCGGAAATCGGCGTTGGAATGGCTTCAGCGCGCCGCTGCCGACGGAATCGCCACAGCCCATATTGAGATTGTGAGATTGCAAGAAGAGCGGGAACCATTCGCAGTTGACGGGAGCTGGGAATTGCGGTGTCAGGCGGAAGACATTTTCGATGAACTGCACAGGAAGCCCCCGCAGTATGTCTCCGCTGCCCGCCATTATCTGGCCGCTTGCAAAGCGGGGGACGGTTTCGCACGATACAAATTGGAGGAAATGAACGGCAAGGGGTTGTTGTCGGAGGATAAAGCGGCGGAGTTCAAGCGCCTTATGGAGGATTGGGAATCAATAGCCGCCTATGCGCCTTCCGGCACTGTGGAGGAGCGCTTCTGGGCCGACATGTGCATAAACGATCACTTCGTGAAGGAAATGTTTCGCTTTGAATCACATAGGAAACAGCCGATGCTTTTCGAACCTTTTTGCTCTTATGATCCCCAATATGCCCCGCCGGAGGTGTCCGCGCTCTTCTTGCCTAAGGGAAAGCGCATCGGCAGAAAGACTGGAGCAAAATAAAAGTTGCAGAATTTACTCACTTACACCTTCTTTGCGATTGCGCCGCGCGCTATGGGCGCAGCGCGCCAATGGGGCCAGACCCCGTCCCGGCGACGGTATGCGAATTCCCCGACCGCCGTGAGAACCATGAGGAAGGATGGCGCCTTCGTCGCCTCGACGTCAATTTTCCCGGCAAGCGCGTGGAGGCTCGCAACGCCGGCCTCCACAAGCCGTTCCCCGCCGAGTTTTATCTCGACAAGGCCGTATGCTCCGTTTCTGAGATGGATTACGGCGTCGCATTCAAGTCCCGAGGCGTCACGATAGTGGGCTACGCTCCCAAAAAGCGGTTCTGCGTAGACGCGAAGGTCACGCACGGCCAGTGTCTCGAAGAAAAAGCCGAACGAAGTCAGATCGTTCATCATGTCGCCTGGACCGAGGCCAAGCGCGGCGGTCGCAATCGACGGGTCCACATAGAACCGCGTGTCGCCAGTCCTAATCGGGGTCTTGCATCTCAGGTTGGGACACCAGGCGGGCATGTCTTCCACCACGAATAGTTTTTGCAACGCCGAACGGTAGGACGACACGGTATCCTCGTCAGGTTTCTCGTTTCCGCCACCGGCCATGTCCATCTTCAATACCCTGAAATTCGCCTGGGTACCCTGCACCCGCGCATACGAGCGCATGAACCGGCGGACTTTCTGCGGGTCGCGCGACACCCCGTCGATACGCGAGACATCCTCGTCCGCGACTGCATTTACATACTCGAATGCCATGTCAAGCGCGACATCGTCCTGCTGCATGACGGCCTGTGGCCAGCCGCCCCGGCAGACAAAGTGCGCGATTTCGCGCAAACTATGCGGCATCGGGCGTGCCGTTTCCGCGGCACCCCCGGAAAACAAGGCCGCCAATGAAATGGAACCGCTGGACTCACCGCTTTCCCAAAGTGTCATCGGCCGCATGGAAAGGCGGGCAATACGTCCTGTGCCGCTATGCGTCATCTCACTGGTTTTTGGCGGCACGACGCTCCCGGTGAGGATAAACTGTCCGACCCCTTCCAAGTGGTCGACGGCATGCCTGACCGCATCCCAGAACGTCGGCGCCACCTGCCATTCGTCAATGAGCCTTGGGCGCTCTCCTTCAAGCAATGCGGAAATGTCCAAATCCGCCATGTCGAGCAGTTCCTTGCGGCGTTTCGGATCGCCCATGTAAAGAACGCTTTTGGCAATTTGCTCACACGTTGTGGTCTTTCCGCACCACTTCGGTCCCTGAATCAACACGGCTCCCATGCCACGGAGCTTGCGGGCCAGGGCATCGTCTGCAATTCGCTTTGCGTATTTTTTCATTGCATATTATGGTACTTGTTTTCCGAGCTTGAGTCAAGCCATCCGGGAATTTGTTGCGATTTCAGACGGGAGTTTGTTGGTGCGCCAGACGGGAGTTTGTTTGTCCTGCGGGCGGGAGTTTGTTGGTTACTTCGCGATGGCGCCGCGCTTGTTGCGGAAGGCGTAGCCGAACTTGAGGATGTCCGTGACGCCCTCGGCCTCGAGCGAGGCGGCGTAGTCCTTCTCGTCGATCTGGCGGCGCGCCTCGGCGGCGAGCGCGTCCAGGTCCTCGGCGTCGTCCTTCGCGGCCTTGACCTCGATGACCACGGCGGGGAAATCGCGGTGGTCGGGGCGCGGCTTCAGCATGATGTCGAAGCGCCCGTAGCCGGACTCGCGGTTGGAGGAGATCACGTAGGTGTCGCGCATGAACGAGAGCATCCCCAGCACCAGCCCGTGGTAGAACGATTCGGCCGAAGTGTCGAAATAGCTCGCCGATTCGACGAGGAACTCCTCGACATACTGGCGGAACGCTTCGGCGTCGCGGTTGAAAAGGGAGTTCTCAAGTTCATTTTCGGCCTCGCTCGATTTGCTGGCCTTGCGCAGTTTCGACAGAATGTCGTTCGAAAAGACGAATTTGATTTCGCGGTTGGGTATCGCCACCTTGCATCGGGCGTTTTCGACTGCCCCCTCCGGCTTGAGATAACCGGCGGAGACCAGTAGCGCGTAGAGCGTCTGAGGTGTGTCTCGGATGAGATGGTAGGGGCCCAGTTCCTTCGCCATTGGCACGGCAGGCGTCTGACCTTTCATGAGCGACTCAAGCGTTTTCGCCATGTCGAAGGGCAGTGTCTCGACCATTTCCGCGATGATGTCGTTGGAGCTGGTGTCGAGCCAGTAGGGGCCGGGGACGCAGTTGTTGTCGAAGTAGTAGAGGACGCTCCACGGGTTGTACATCTCGCGCGAGCCGAAGACGTAGCCGTCGTACCAGTCCCGGATCTCCGGCAGCTTGTCCTCGTGCCCGTAGTAGCGCGCCATCTCCTCCACCTCCTCCGGCGTGAAGCCGAAGTACTGGCTGAACGGCTCGTCGAAGACGGTGTAGACCCGAAGGTTGTTGAGACCTGACAGCATCCCCTCCTTGGCGACGCGCAGGACGCCGGTCATGATGCCCATCTCGACGTGGTTGTTGTCCTTCAGCGCGCCGGAGAGGAACATCCTCATGAAGGACATCATCTCCTTGTAGTAGCCGTTTGTCGAGGCCGTGGTGACGGGCGAGTCATATTCGTCGATCAGCACGTATGGTTTGACCTTGTAGTGCAAATGCAAAGCCTTGGCTAGAAGGCCAAGCGAAACGCCAAGGTCGTCAAAGTCTGCCATCTCCTGGCAGATTCGGTCAAAGCGTTGCTGGTCTTTTTCGTCTTCCAAAGCCGCCTTGGCAGCCTTGTGACGGCAGAATTCGGTCCCGATGTCGATGCCGAGCCGCTTGTAGGCACCTTCCCACGTCAGCGCCTTGTGGTCCTTGAAGGTAAGGTAGATGACGGGCGCCCCGCCCTGACGGTCCATGTACTTGGCGGCGTTGGGCAGCTTCCCGATCGCGCGGCACGCGAAAAGCGGCCGCAGGTCCGGCTCGTCCGGCCCGCGCTTCTCGAAGAAGCACTTCAGCATCTGGAGGTTCGTCGTCTTGCCAAAGCGTCGCGGACGCGTGAAGAGCGCCGTGCCGGCGTCCACGTCGACAAGGTCCTTTATGAAAAGCGTCTTGTCCACGCAGTAGCTGTTCTGCGCGATGTATTCCCAGTCGCTTCTGCCGACGGGCTTCGGGAGAAGTTCCACTTCAGATGCTTTGCCGTGCGTGTTTTCCATGGCGAAAATTATACCACATCACGCACGGCGGCGCGAATTCCTACATGCAAAATTCCCTTGGCGCGCGGCTTCTTGGACGGACGACGTCGCCCAGCCCGCCAAACGTTATTGCACCATCAGCCACGTGCCCCGAATGGCCTTGGCCTTTGCGACGGGGGACGCCGTGAAGACCGTCTCGCCAGGGAAAGCCGCTTCGGGATAGGAAACGCCATTGGCGTCGGCGGCCAGGAAAGCCGCCTGGCCCAATGAAGGATAAAAGGTGTTCTCCACATAGTCGCAGAGCCCGGCGACGCCGCCCTTCACACAGGGATAGAAGAGGCGCCTGTACTCACCGTCCTCCTGGATGGTCGCGCCGAAGAGCAATCCATACGGCAATATGGATCCGGCGGTGTATCCGTCGCCGTCATAAGCGCTTCTGGCGAAAATAAAGAGCGGGAGGTTGGTGCGGTCGACGCCTTGGTTGGCCACGTTGCTGGAAGTGGAATAGCTCTTCGCAGGAAATGTAAGGGAAAAGTATTTGCCGACGGAGGTCATCTTAACCCTCTGCCGCAGTTGTGGCGTGCAGTTGAGATAGCCAACCCATGTCGTCGTCCCGGCCTTGTTGAAGGAATAGTCGTACCGCTCGTAGTTCTTGATCTTCTGGAAGACGACGCCATAGAGCGTTCCGGTGGATGACATGCCGTAAATCGCCCCCTCATCAGCCTTCAGGCAGTCCGGCATTTGCATGTCGACCATGACTCTCGTCTCCGCACCGCAGCGGAAACCCGTGTCGATGTAGGCGCCGCCGGCGGAGCGCACGCATTCAATGGACTTCTCTGCATCCGGGTGCCAGGCCGTCGCGAGGAAGGCGCGGAAGCACGTCACGCCGTCCATCTCGTTCGTCACGGAGAAGGAATGTTCCGTCTCGGTGCTCGAGAGCGCGCAGACGCGCATGGTGTTCGGCCAGGCGTCCATGTCCTCGCCGTAGTCCCGGTCGCCCCAGGCGAGGTACAACACTTCGATGTCGCTCGCCGTACCCTGCGTGAACTTTGCCGTCGCCACCGCGTCCCGTCCCGTCTTCTGCCGGAACGACAGCCCCGTCACCTTTCGTTCCGAAAAGCCCTGGACGTCCGATGCCGCCACCTGCGTCTCCCCGGGGACGATGAGGTCGGTGAAGACATCGTCAAAGGAAACGGTCGCGAACGCCACGCCGTTCGTCTCCGTCGCGTGGAAAGGGCGGCTGCCCGCCGAGGCGTGGAAGGTATCGTTGACGACGTCCCAGAGTCCTGCCACGCCGTTTCTGACCGCCGGCTGCATCTTGCGGACATAGGCGTCGCCCTCCTTGATGGAGGCGGCATAGATCACGCCGTTGGTGGCGACACGCGCGAAGCCGCTGGAGTTGTGCGTCGCAAAGAGCGAGAGTGAAAGATTGGAAGGATCGTCGCCGTAAACGTGGTACAGCGTCCCGGAGAGATCCGTGCCGTCGGACGCGCGCTGGAAGCGCCAGGTCCAGGTGCGGGGGGAAAGCGTTATGGCCGTACGAGTTGATCCAGCCAATGTGCTGTCGCCACCGAACGTGTTCCTCCCGACTTCATGTGTGCCGTCCTTGTTGCAGGTGTACCACCAGCGCCAATTGCCCTTGGTGAAGTAGACTCGGTACGAAATTTTCGTTCCCATCGGCATGGCGCCGAAGAGGTCGTAGTCGGTGACTGTGCGCATCGCCTCATAATCAGGAACACGGAAATCGAAAAAGATCTCGCTGCTCGTCGTTATGCAGAACCCGGTATCGATGTACGCGCCGCCGGCCGAACGGATGCAGGCGATGAGTGAATCGAAGTCGCCCGTGCGCTTCGGCGTGGCCAGAAAGGCGCGGAAGGCGCGCCCCTTCTCCGCGGAAAGGGGAAGCACCGCGGTCGCGCTCGTCGCATCGGCCGCAATGTTGCCAATGCGCACGATGTTCGTGGCGGGCCAGTTGCCCAGGGAAGGCCCCCTGTCCTCCGCGTCCCACGAGACGTAGACGACATGGTCGTCGCCCGCCTCGCCGGGTGTGAGCGACACTTCCGCGCGGATGTTTCCGTAGGCGATCTTCGAGAACGCGATGCCGGTGATGCCGCGCGCCGCTGCCGAAAGGGACAGGAGCAACAGGGACGACATGGCGGCCAGAGTCAGTGCAGTAGAGTTCAGTTTCATGGGTTTTCTCCTTGTTGGATGGGTAGAAGGCAGTGAAAAGGGATTGAATCATCTGGCGGGCGGCTCGTCAATCCAGACGGGCGGCGGATCGCCGACCTTGTACGCCTCGAAGTCGCGGAATTCCACCTCCGTGCCAGGGTGGAGCGAGGCCGAAACGCAGAGCACCAGTTCGTCCGCCTCCGCCGGGACGCGCACGAGCGCCGAACCGGAGCGCCATTTGCCTTCCTCGCGCGGCCCGCCGACGGCGAAAGGCCTGGCGCCGGCCGGAAGCATCTTCCCGTCCTTCTTCCAGCGGATGACGAACCGCGGAAACACGACGCCCGTGCTTTTGACCGAGGCGCCGACGGCATAGAGTTCTCCGGGCTTCACGCCCTTCGCGGAGGTCAGGGCCTGGTCCACGGAGCAATCCGCAACCTTCGGCATGTAGAATGACTCGGGCTTCTTGCGCGGGACACCGATGTCGCGGAGCGCGCCGGCCGTCTTCAGCGCCTTCATCCGATGTTCGGCGCGGGCGGCTTCGTTGGAGTAGCCCCGGCCGACGGCGAACTCCACATAGCGCAGGTTCCCGCACCCTGAAAGGGAGTTCCAGCCAATTTCCCCGGACTTGGGAAGGCGCACCGACGTGATGCCCGAGTTGGCGAACATTCTCCCGGAAAGCCCCGTTTCGAGATTCGGGAAGGAGAAGTCGCCTGTGAGGGCTGTGCAGCCCAGGAAATGGTTGCCCTTTTCAAGCTTGACCACCTTCGGGAAGGTCGTGGGCGTGACGGACACGAGATTCGTCGCGCCTTCGAAGCAGCGGAAGCCGAAGCTCTCGAAGTCGGGGGAGAGGGTCACCTTGCGGATCGTCTTGCAGAAGACGAAACCGAAGGTGCCGATTTCCGTGACATCGGGCGCAACCAGCTCGACAATGTCGCGGTCGCCGCAGCCTCGGATGGAGACGACTCGGAATCCCGTGTCGCGCTTCACGTCCGTGAAGTCGAGTACGCCCGCGCCGGCCTCGCACGCGGTGACGGCAAGGTCCGTACCGTCCTTCGCCTTCGGTTCGGCCTTGAGCGTCCAGTTGCCGTCCGTCAGCGTTTTCGCCGTCGCGTCGTACGCCCACTTGCGTCCCGCTTCGGGCTTCGCAGGCGCAGGCGCGGGCGCGGACGGCGCGAAGCGCTTCGCCGACGGATCTAGCAGGTACACCTCCGTGGACCCGAACTGCATCTGTTCGCCGGGCAGCAAGGTGGCGGAGGCCGTGACGACAAGTTCATCCGCACCTTCGGGGACTGTCACGGCCGCCGCCTCCCGGTGCATCCACTTGAAGCCGCCGGGCGCGAAGGGGATTGCCACGGACTTCCCGGCGAGAACGGGTTTCCCGCCCTTGCGCCAGACGACGGAGACGATGGGCGTGTCTTCGCGGCTAGGTCCCTTGTAGTGCTGCGCGACGGAGAAGAGTTCGCCGGCCTTCACGTCCTTTACGGACGCCAGCGTCTCCACCGTGACCATGCGGGATGCGGGCGCGTCGAACTTGACGCCTTCCCCGGGCGCGCCAACGAGGAGATTCTTCAATTCGCCCTTGGCCTTGAGCGCCGCCTTGCGTTCCGCCGCGAAACGGTCGGGATCCTTGGCTATGAGAAGCGTCTCGGTCATGCCGGGGATGACATCCTCCCAGCGGGGCCTGTTCGCGCAGTAGCCATCGCCCCAGTCGAACCAGGCCCCGCCACGTTCGCCATAGAGCCACACATACTCGTCGGATGCGGCAAGCGACTGGACCACGTTCAGGCGGAAGTGCTCCAGACGCGACCCGTCGACGGGGCCGTGGTACCAGCGGCTTCCCGGCTTTGCGCCGATGCGGAACATGTCCAGGTAGTGGGTGTTGCCGACGCGAAGCTGTGCGCGGTACTTGGCGCGGTTCTCCGGCGCGACGAAGGCGATCGCCCGCGCCCGCTGCGTGAAGGCGTCGGAGAAATACTGGTCGCGCGTCGCGGACAGCGAATAGTGCTCGGCCCCGTCGACAATGCGCGCCTCGGGCGGAATCACGTCGAGCAGGCCGTTGTAGAAATGCGGGAGGAGTTCGCCCTCGTCGGCGGAAATCTGCGCCGGGTTGGTCGGTGCGCCGTTGTTGAAGATCGCGGCATGGCGCCAGAAGATCCAGAGCGAGAAGATGACGGCGTCCGGGAACTCCGCGAAAACGCGCGAGAAGACCTCGCGCCCGCGCTGGCGCGCCAGCCTCGCCGTCTCCTCGTATCCGGGGTCGGCGGGCTGCCAGACGTACTGCATCGCCAGGGCGTATTCCTCGGGGTCGAGCATGAGGCCCTTCATCCCGCCCTGCTTGGCGAGCCAGGACACCACGGCCATGTTCTCGGCATAGTTCGCCCAGGCCTTGTCGTCAGTCCAGTCAAGACGCTCGTTCCGCATCCGGGGCGTCATCCAGAAGATGAGGAAGCTTTCCTTGAGGTGCGGCTTTTCCGAAATCGCCTTGAGAATCGGAATCTGGTCCTTCACGGAGTCGCGCGTCCAGCGGACGGAGGGGTGCATGACCGAGGTCAGCTGCGAGGTCACAACGCCGCCGTCGGCCGCGACGGCGGGGATGTCGTGGAGGCCGAGCGCCACGCCGTCGAGGAAGGGAACCTCGGCGAATTTGTCCGCATGCGCAAGGACATTCGACGGCGTCGTGTTCATCACGTCGAATGTCAGACCGATGAACTTCTTCGGCATGCCTCCCGGCGTCATCGCCTCCGCGCCGAGCGCGCAGGCGATCATTGCGGCACCAATGAGCTTCTTCATGTTTTAAGGTCTCATTCCAGGTTGTCAGGGCGGAAGTTTTTCCGCCGTTCGCATATACTATAGCACCGACTCTTACGCGGCGCAAGAAAATAACTAGGCACTACAAGCACAAACGTGCAGATGCGTTTCACGATTGACGCATACAGGCCGCATTTTTGCCACGTGGAATGACTCTTGTGGTATAATGGCATTAGAGGAATAACCCCATGTCAACCGCACACATGCAGACGGCGCGGAACGCGCCGGAATGGTTCACGCGAGGCGTGATGTACCAGATTCAGCCCCGCGCCTTCACGCCCGAAGGGACGCTGAAGGCCGCTGAAGGGAAATTGCCCTTCCTCCGCGACCTCGGCGTCACAATCGCCTACCTCGTCCCGGTAATGAAGATGGACGACGACAGGGACGAGGGATTCTGGAGCTACCGCCAAATCCACAGCGGCTTCGGCAATCCGAAGAACCAGTACCGCATCGCGGACTACTTCCACGTCGACGAGGAATACGGAACGGACCAGGACCTCCGTGCCTTCTGCGCGACGGCCCATGCGCTTGGCATGAAGGTCCTCTTCGACCTCGTTTATTTCCACTGCGGCCCGACGGCGCCGCTCCTGAAGGCCCATCCCGAATTCACATGGCGTAATCCCGACGGAACGGCAAAGAAGGGTCCATGGCACTTCCCGAAGCTCAACTTCGCCGTTCCCGCCCTGCGCGAATACCTGATGGCCAACATCGCGTATCTGATGGCGGACTACGGCGCGGACGGTTTCCGCTGCGACGTCGGCGACGGCATCCCTCTCGATTTCTGGTGCGACGCGCACGACCGCATCGACCGCCTTTCGAATGGCGAGGGCGTCTTGCTCTGCGAGGGATTCGCCCCGACCAACCAGTACAAGGGCTTTGACGCCGACTACGGCTGGTTCCCCGGTCTCGACGCGGCGACGGTACGCCGCGCCTGGGAGGAGCGCGAGGCGAAGTGCCCTGTCGGCGCACGTTTCGTCAACCACTACGAGAATCACGACATCGCCACCGACGAGCGCCCGCGCCGCGAGGAGAAATGGGGCCACCCCGCCATCGACCAGGTCATCGTCTGGATGTTCGCCCTGGACGGCGTTCCGATGCTCTTCTGCGGAAACGAAATGGCCGACGCCGACACGCGCCACTCCATGTTCGGCAAGACGCCGATGGACTGGACGCAGCTCGGGCGGGAACCGGGCCGGTCGCGCTTCGCGCTCGTCAAGGCGCTCGCCGCGATGCGCCGGGACAATCCCGTGTTCACGGACGTGAACGGTTCCGACGGTCTCGTCTGGCTCGACACGTCCGCGCCGGAGTCCGTCACCGCCTTCGTGCGGCGTGGCGGGAGCGATGCCGCGATCGTCGTGCAGAACTGGACCGACAGGCCCGTAACATGCGAAGTCTCCCTCGATGCGACGGCCTCCTGTCTCGCCCCCGCCGAGACAGATCGCGGCGTTCGCGGAGACATCGCGTCGGAACCGCTTTTCTCTCGGTCCGCCTCGCATTCGACTGGCGGCCGGTTCATGGTCGGCCCATTCGGATGCTGGATATCCAAGATTCGGCTTGCATGAGGGGAACACGCCCGATCTGCCGGCGCGCATTCACCATTTACATTATCCTGCCGCCTTCGATCCGCACATCGGCGTTCTCGACGTCGATGGCGACGGGGATCTGAACGTCGCGGAGCACAAGGCCCGTCGCCGGATGGTTGGGGAGCCCCTGGATGGCGCCGCCTTCGAGCGCCGACCCCGTGAAGCCGGAGAAGAGGATGTCGTGCATTTCGGCATCGCGCACGACGCCGTCCGCAAGGGGGCCCGGGCCAATCTGCAGGAGAATGCGGCAGTCGACGGACCAGTTGGCGAACTGGATGTCGCGGAAGTCCACGCCGCGCGTCGAATCGGGGTTCCACGACGAGACCATGCTGATCAGCGTCCGCGTGTCATGAACCGTGATTCCCGTCAGGACGGCGTGGTGGATTGCGCCCGTCCCCACGCCGAGGCGGACCGCGTTGCACGAGCTGGAAAGGTCGCAGTTGGCGACCGTGATGAAGGCGCAGTCGCCGGGGCGCTTCAGGCGCGCCCCGTTCGCGCGCAGGGTGAGGCAGTCGTCCGCCGTGTCGATCCGGCAGTCCGAAACCGTGACATGCCGGCAGCAGTCGATGTCGATGCCGTCGCCGTTGTGCGTGTGGAAGCGTTCGCGCTCGTTGTGGATGTGGAGCCCGCGAATCGACACGTGTTCGCACCCGTGCAGGAAGAGCGACCAGTAGGGGGCGTCCGCGAGTTCCGCGTCCTCCACGCGGATGCCCCGCGACTCCACGAAGTAGAGCATCTGGCTCGGCCGCCAGGGAATGTCGCCCTGCCCCTTCCAGCGCACGTCCGGGTCGTAGCCCCAGGTGCGCCCCGTCGCGGGGTCGACGAGAAAGACCGCCGAATTGCCGTCGACTCTCCCCGGCCCCCGGACCCTGACATTCTCCTGCTCGATGCAGAGGAGCAGATGGGCGCCGAAGGAACTCTCGGGCCGGTAGACGCCATTCTGCGGGCAGACGTCCGGCGCGTTGTAGTCGGCGGGGTCGGGGCTCCCCTTGAGCGTGGCGCCAGCCGCAAGATGGAAGTCGACGTTGCTCCTGAGGTAGAGCGAGCCGGAAAGATAGGTCCCCGCGCCGAGGAGGACCTCGCCGCCGCCCGCCGCATGCGCGGCGTCGATGGCGCGCTGAATGGCCGCCGTGTCCTTCGTGACGCCATCGCCCTTCGCGCCAAAGGCGCGGACAGCAAATGTCCCGGTTGTCACTTCCCCTTTTCCCGAAGCGATTCCTCAGGCCACACGGGAGGCGGATCGCCGATCTTGTAGACCTGGAACTTGTCGAACTCGAAGCGTCCGCTGCCTTCGTAGACTTCGCAGTAGATGTCGAAGTAGAGTTCGTCGGCGCCCTCCGGCACACGCACGACCGCCTCGCCCGAGCGCCAGACGTCGTCCTTGCGCGGGCCGTTCATGGCGATGGCCTTCTTCGCGCCGAGGTTTTTGCCGTCCGACTTGAACCGGACGCTCGCGAAAAGCACGCCCGCGCCGCGCCGTTTCATCGAAAAGCCGACGCTGTAGAGTTCGCCGGGCTTGACGCCCTTCACGGACACGTCGTTGCCGACCGTTGTCTTGAGAACGAAGCGGTGGGTGTAGCCGACGCGGTTCAGCCGCGGCAGAAGATCACTCCAAAGGCCCATGCCCTGCAGCCGGGATCTCCTTTGGGTGACTTCCGTCTGGGCGCCCTTTCCGGGCGGGACGTTCGTGACGACGACGCAGGTCAGGTTCGAGCAGTTGAGGAAGCAACGGGTCGGCAGGGAAGGCACGTCGGGCGCAACGAGACCGGTGATGCCAGCGTATCCGCCGAAGTGGTTGAGTTCGAAGATGTCCAGCCCTGTGTCCGCCTTGACGGACGTGAGGTCGAGAACACCCTTTCCGAAATCGTTCGTGCCGCGAGGCGGACTGACGAACACCCGCCCGTTGTGGGTCCAGATTGAGAGCCGCCAGTTGCCGTCCGTGAGAATCTTCTCCTTCGGATCGTGAGTCCACTTCGAGGGGGATTTAGCCTTCGGGCGGACGACGGGGTCGAGGGCGTTCCCAACCCAGGGGTCGCGGTAGGTCATGGACTCACCGGCCTCCAGCGACGCGGCCAAATCGAAGACAAGTTCGTCCGCGCCGTCCGGAACGGTCACCATCCCGTCAACCGTGGTCCAGTCCCTGCCAAGCCCTTTCGGCACGGGGATCGGCACGGGCTTGGCGGAAATGCGCTTCCCGTTCTTCTTCCAGAAGACGCGCGGGCAGACCGCGCCGTCATGGACAAAGCCCCGCTGTCCGCGACCGGCGTTGAACGTGACGGCGACGAGGTAGCGCTCGCCCGGTTTGACCCCGCGCACGAAGCGCGTCTCCTTCTCGGGCGGGCTGTATTCGCGGACGCCGGCGGGATTGTCCACCAGGATGGGCTTTGCCTTCTCAGCGAGGTTGACGAGCTGCTTCTTCGCCTTGAGCTCGGCCTTGCGCATCGCGGAATAGCGCTCGGGGTCCTTGACGAGCATCAGCGTCTCGGTCATGCCGGGGATGACCTCCTCCCAGGTCTTCGTCTTCCCGTAGTGTCCGCCGCGCCAGTCGAAGAGCTTGCCAGCCCCCTCGCCGTAGATCCAGACATACTCCGTCGCCACGCGGAGGGACTGCTCCAGGTTGAGGCGCAGATGCTCGAGGCGCGAACCGTTCACTGGGCCGTGGTACCAGTGGCTCTTCGGATTCGCGTTCAAGGTATACATGTCGAGATAGTGGGTGTTGCTGAAGAGGAACTGCGAGCGGAACTTCGCCCAGTTCTCCGGCGCGACAAAGGCGAGGGCGGTCGTGGACTGCTTGACGTAGTCAATCATGTACGAGTAGTCCGTGGAAGAGCCGGAATAGTGCTCGCAGCCATCGACGGCGCGGGCCTCCGGCGGCATGACGTCGATCATGCCGTTGTAGAAGTACTGGGCGAGCTCGCCCGAGTCGGCCGCGTAGATGTCCGGCGTCGTGATGCGACCGCTCTCCATCCACGCGCCGAACTTGGCGAAGAACCAGAGCGAGAAGACGACGGCGTCCGGGAACTCCTTGAAGACGCGCGAGAAGACCTCCCGCCCGCGCTGGCGCGCCAGTTTGGCGCACTCCTCGAAGGGCGGGTCCTGCGGCATGTGGATGTACTGCATCGCGGACGCGTACTCCTCCGGATCGAGCATGAGGCCCTTCATTCCGCCCTCCTTGGCGAGCCAGGACACCACGGCCATGTTCTCTGCGAAGTTCGCCCAGGCCTTGTCGTCCGCCCAGTCGAGGCGTTCGTCCCGCATCCGGGGCGTTATCCAGAAGAGCAGGAAGTTCTCCGAGAGGCCCGGCGTCTGGGAAATCTTTTTGAGAATGGGGATCTGGTCCTTCACGGCGTCGCGCGTCCAGCGGTCCGTCGGGTGCATGACCGAGGTCAGCTGCGCGGTCACGACGCCGCCGTCGGCCGCGATGGCGGGAATGTCGTGGAGGGCGAGGGCCACGCCGTCGAGGTAGGGCGCGTGCTTCGCGAACTGATCGGCGTTTGCGAGGACGTTCGACGGCGTTGTTTTCATCACGTCGAAGAGAAGGCCGACGTACTTCTTCTCGATTCCGCCCGGCGTCATCGCCCCTGCGCCAAGCGCAAGCGCGGCCGAAGCAAAGGCGATTAAAGAAACCCGGTTCTTCATGTGCGTTTCTCCTTCACGCCGTCATTGAAGCAGGAGAACTGTCCCGGGCTTCGGTTCCCGCAGCACCCAGCACATCCAGTGCTGGTGGTTGTGGCAGTAGAGCATGATGCCCAGGACCTTCTTGTCGACATTCACCTTGGTGATGGTGTTGCCGGACTTTTCCACCGAGCACAGCGTCGTGTCCTTGGCCATCTCCGCGGCCATGGTGGCCCAGGTGATCGTGTCGGCCCTGACCTTGCTCGACCATTCGTGGTTGTCGAAGTCCTCGCTGCGCATCAGGTCCTGCTGCACGTTCATGACCGAAAGCCAGGCGTTGAAATTGTCCTTCAGGTAGATTCTGGGATAGGGGGCCGTCTGGCTTCCGGCGACTCGTGCGCCGAAGACGGCGGGAGCCTGCGCGTGCATGTGCAGTTCGGCGCCTGCCTTGAGGCCGTAGAAGGCGTTGTCCCTGATTTCGGCGACGGGGGTCTTGAAAACGACGCTTTCGAGCGAGCTGCAGTCCAAAAAGCCGTTCTTGTTCACGACGTTCGTCACAAGATTGGGGAAGTCCCAGACCAGCGGGCCCTTGAGCGAGGTGCAGCCAGAGAACTCCTCCCCCATTTTTGAAAAGTCTGTTTTCCCGAGGTACCTCAGGGTTTTTCCGAGAATCGTTCCAAGAAAGTCCGGCCTGAGCGCCGTGCAGCCGCTGAATCCGGAGACGCTCACCTGCGTGAGAGCTGGCGATGCGATGACTTCGTAAAGGCCTGTGCAACCGGAAAAGGCATAGTCGCTTATCACGGTGGCGTTCGTGGCGACGACCTTGTAGAGACTCGTGCAGGATGAAAAGGAGTAGCCTCCTATCGTTGTGCAAACGGGTAATTCCAAAGTGCCCTCAAGGCTTGAGCATAGTCTGAAGCCGTAGTAGGGAACCGTGGCGCACATCAGACGGCGCGGGTGGATTGTCCTGAGCGCGCCGCAGTTGTTGAAGCATCCTTCCGCGAGAGCGCTGAAGTCCGCATTGAGCACGACGTTGGTCATCGCCGTGCAACTGCCGAAGATGTAGGACGAGCCGGTGTTGAACTGGACGCAATCGGGGGCGACCAGTTCCGTCAGCATGGAGGCCTGGTTATAGAGGAGCTGCCCGGCATTGCGCCCCGTGACGGCCTGGAAAGTGACAACTTGGTACGCGACGCCGCCCTCGTCACGGACATTGGTGAAGTTCATCGGGCTTGGAGCCGCCCCGTAGAACTTGCCGCCGCTGCCGGAGAGCGAGAGAGTCGTGACGTTTTTCTGCGTCCGCTTGGCATAGAGCTTCCACACGCCGTCCGTGACGTACCCGTAGCCGACCTTGTTGTGGTCGACGCCTTCCTCAACGTACGTCCAGTACCCCTTGGGCGACATCGTGACCGACAGGACGGGCGTAACCGAGACCTTGCCGTTGGACGAGGTCGCGACAATGGCCGCGCAGTAGGTCGAATGCGGGGCCAGGTAGCGGATGCTCTCGCAGTCGGCTTCATGCAGCGTTAGCGAGAACGCACCCGTGGCGCTGAGCGTCGATCCGTCGAGGCCCGACCAGACATTCGTCATCGTCTCGGGGCTCAGGCCGACGAGGACGCGGAGCGCGCAGGAGTCGCCGGGGAAGGAGACGAGGTTGCCCGAGACGACAAGCGTGTCGCCGCCCGTCCCGTTGAGAGTGACGCCGGTGAGGATTGGGGCCGTTTCGTCCTGCCAGGAGCTGGGGTCGCCGTCGTAGGACGCCGTGCGGATGGCGACGACGCCCGTCTCGACGGCGTCCTTCGCCTGGTCGTTTGTCTCGAGGATGGCCTTGATGTAGTAGAAAGCACCCGGTGTCAGGCGCGGAAGCGTCGCCTCGACGGTTCCAATCGAGGAAATCGAGGAATTGACGGCGTTCGTCCAGACGAGCTCGTCCGGCAAAAACCCGTACACGAACTTCAGTGTCGCCGAGGGCGCCGTGTAGCCGATGCCCGTCACGTCCGTCGAGAAGACGATGTGGTCGCCGCCGTTCGTCACGACGGAGAGGTCGCCCAGGCCGAGTGCGTCGCGCGCCTCCCAAAGCCAGGTGAATTGCGCGGCGGAGGAGTGGGTGTAGACGCAGTTCGTCACGCTCTCGCCCGCCAACGGGGACGCCGACGAGCGAATGGGCGTTAGGACGCCGGTCCCTGAATCAATCGACTCCAATTTCCAGCCCGACAGATAGTTTGTGACGGTGCCTTCGCCGGGAACGGCCGTCCCGGCCATGGAGAGCGCGGCAACGGCGCCGGGGGTGAGATTCTGGACTGATCCGTAGGGGGGCGTCGGATTGCCGAGGCGGGAGGGATGCCCCGCGATGATAAGTACGCCGTCGGCCGCAATGGTCTCGGCTGATCCGATGGTAAGGAAATTCACATCCGTCATGGTGTCGTATTCGGCGCGGAGCCAGTCGTCGGAAGGGATTCCGTCCTGAAGGCGGACTTCGTCATAGCGTCCGCGCACCCAGCTGCCGGTGCCGGGCGAATTGCAACCCAGGGAAAGCGGCAGGCCGTTGTCCGTCGCGGTGTTGATCGCGCCGGTCTTGCACCATGCGCCGTTCGTGTAGATTAGCAAAGACGTGTCGTTGTAGACGAAGGCGAGATGAACCCAGGCCGTTTTAAGCGAAGGAATGGTGCAGTCGAACTTTTTGTCGTTTGCGGCCCGCGCGCGGATGGTTGTGTATGCCGTTCCCGGCGTTTCGACTTCCCAGCCGTCGGCGGCGTTATACTTCGCCTTTCGGCTGAACAGACGGTGTTCTTTGACAATCCCGTCCAGGTAGATCCAGCATGAAAACCGGAATGTCCCCGCCAGCCCGAGGCTATCGTAGCTGGGGATGGAGAGATAGCCGCGTTCGGCGGAGGTCGCGGTCTGGCGCGCTGTTCCGATGACACCGCTGACGCCGATTGAGTTGACCGTGTTGCTCATGGGCGTCGCGTCGAGGCCGTTCGCCGTCGAGTCGGGAATCGTTCCGCTTGCGCCGTTCATGTGCCAGACGCCGGCGTAGTCGGCGTCGGCCCAGACGTCGGAAGGCGTGTTCGCCGGAGGGGTGGAGTCATTCCAGCGGAGGTAGAACGAGGTCGTCGTGCCCGTCAGCGCCGGAACCTTCA
>JAEEGH010014468.1_pt1 | contig 17316 bp, 17 predicted proteins | sample 9134181 | NCBI WGS metagenome assembly JAEEGH01 (sample SAMN16246544, study PRJNA631951) | gut metagenome | biome: gut microbiome; feature: rumen; material: DP-attached | host: Bos | place: Iran: Karaj | collected 2018-10
AAGGCCGGTGCATACTTCGTCGAATGGCTGTATTCTGACGATGCTAACCTTCAGCTCCTGGCTAAGATCGATAAGAAGGGTGCTGTCAAGGCAATCAAACCCGGACTCAAAGATGTCGAACTCGATTATGATGCCGACTTCCTTTATGATCTCGATCTTACCGAATATGCTTCCAAGGCTACTGAATACAAGAACTTCTTTGCTGGTCTTTTCAAATAATCTTTTTTGATAAAATACTGATCAGTGATAGATCGAAAGAAGCTTCTAAACACGGAGAGGGTATCACAGAATACCCTCTCTCGTTATATCGACATGATAGGGGATCATGCCCTGCAGTTTTTGGTGCTGGGCGGTGTGGTCCTCTTTATTTTTTATCCGCTCTTCTGCGTGTTCCTGCGGAGTTTCCACAGTGCGGACGGTTTTACTTTCAGTCAGTACGCTAAAGTCATAACTGAAGAGAGCACGGCACTTTGGCGGAGTGTCTTCGTGGGTTCTTTTACATCTGTTCTGTGTACGATCCTTTCTGTGGTTTTTTCATTGTTCATATCGACCAGAAGAGGGTGGCAGAAGATCATCTTTACCGCGCTTCTGATCGTGATCATGGTCTCTCCGCCATTCGTATCATCTATTGCTTATATCCAGTTATACGGACGCCGCGGATGGATCACTTATAATCTCCTGCATCTCAATATCATGCCTTACAACCAGTGGGGCATCATTGCCATGCAGACGATATCATTCGTCCCTATCAATACCCTTATGCTCAACGGACTGCTCGCTAAGATCGACCGTTCCGTGATCAATTCTGCTCGCGACTTGGGCGCTAAGGCTAAAGACATCCTTAAAGATGTCGTGCTGCCTGCTTTAAAACCAGGTATCATCGTTTGTCTGCTTTTGACGTTCGTCAGGTCTCTTGCTGATTACGGTACTCCGGCCATCATCGGCGGACGTTTCCGGACTTTGGCTTCTCAGATCTATATCCAGTTCATGGGGGCAGGCAACATCGATAAAGCTGCGGCCATGAACATGTTCCTCTTGGTCCCGTCTCTGATCCTGTTCTTTATCTACAGACATTTCATGAAGAAGATGAATTCCAATTCTTCTTCCAGAAGACAGGATGCCCACCTGAACCTGCCGCTCCATAAGAGCGGAGTCATCGGATGGCTGATAATGGGAATAGGCTTATTATACTCATTGATCATGACCCTTCAGTACTCGAGTATCTTCCTGTCTGCTATCAACAGGACAGGCAGCAAGATCTTCAGTTTTACTACCGAGTACATCGAGAAAGTATTTACATACAACGCCTCGACTCTGTACAGGAGCCTCCTTTATGCCTTTATAGTTTCTATAATCGGATCGCTTTTTGCCGTGATCTTCTCCTATTATGTCGAGAGAAGGAAAGTAAGATTCGGTTCAGTATTCGATTGTATCGCTACGCTTCCGTATATGATCCCGGGAACTTGTTTTGGTATAGGTTTTATTTTGGCTTTTAATAGCGCTCCTTTGAAGATCACCGGGACGGCACTGATACTTATCATCAACATGCTTTTCAAGCAGTTGCCTACTACGACCAAGATGTGTGCTGCTTCTCTTTCTCAGATTCATGTGGCCCAAGAGAACTCGGCCAGGGATCTGGGCGCCGGAAGACTGGCGGTCATTAAAGATGTCATCCTGCCGGGCATGCGTCCTGCCATGCTCACTTGTTTTATATACAATTTCACGAGCAGTATGACGACTGCCGGAGCTATCCTCTTCCTGGTCGCTCCTAAGACCCTCCTTGCTGTGTTCAAGCTGTTCGATGCCACTTATACCGGGGAGTATGGCGTGGCGTCAGTTATTGCATCGCTCATCATCATCGTGGTCCTTTTGGTCGAAGGCCTGGTTTTCCTACTGACCTCATATTTGGAGAAACACAATGTATCTGGAACTCGAACATATCAAAAAGAGCTTTGGTGATAAGACAGTCGTCGACGATCTTTCTTTTTCTTTGGAACAGGGCAAACTGCTCTGTATCCTTGGTTCGTCCGGTTGCGGGAAGACCACGACTCTGAACATGATCGGAGGCTTCTTACGTCCAGATTCAGGTAGGATCATTTTAGACGGGCAGGACATCACTGAAATGACTCCCGAATACCGACCTGTAGCTACGGTGTTTCAGTCATATGGGCTTTTCCCGCATATGAATGTCATACAGAACGTTACGTATGGTTTGAAATTCAGACACATTGACCGCAAGGATGCCATCGAGAGAGGCGAAAGATATCTTGATTTGGTTGGTCTTCATGAGTACTCCAAATACCGTATCGATGAACTGTCCGGTGGACAGCAGCAGAGAGTTGCATTGGCACGTGCTTTGGCAGTGGAGCCAAAACTGTGTCTGTTGGACGAACCCTTCAGCAATCTCGATGCAGCACTGAGAGTCAAGATGAGAGTGGAACTAAAAAAGCTTCAGGAAGAACTGGGAATCACGATGGTGTTCGTCACTCATGATCAGGAAGAAGCTATCATTCTTTCTGATTTCATGACGATCATGGATCAAGGCAGATTGGTGCAGATGGACACACCGGAAAATATTTACCGCAATCCGTCGAACTCCTATGTCTCTGAATTCCTTGGGCTGAAGGATATCGTCTGGGGAGAAGACGGTAAGATCATGAAAGTCATTGCCAATGAAAAGCTATAATAATAGTCTATGAAGATACTGAGCATCACGGCACAGAAACCGCATAGCACCGGAAGCGGAGTTTATCTCACAGAACTGGTACGGGCATGGGATAGAGCAGGCCATGAGCAATTCGTTGTCGCTGGGATAGCTCCCGATGATGCGGTATCTTTCCCCGATAGCGTGGGATTTGATGCTGTTTACTACGATTCAAAAGAAATGCCGTTCCACATCTGTGGAATGTCTGATGAGATGCCGTATCCCAGTACCCGTTATTCTGATATGACTGACACGATGGTGTCCCAATTCAAAAAAGCTTTTCTTGATAAGATCAGAGCACGCATCGATGACTTCGATCCTGATCTGATCGTGTGTCACCATCTTTATCTTCTCACTGCTTTCGTGAGAGAGGCATTTCCGAATAAAAAGATCATAGGGTTCTGTCATGGAAGCGATCTCCGACAGATCGCCAAGAATCCTTTGAGAAGAGAATTCATACAAAAAGAGATCAAGACTCTCGATGCTGTTTTTACGCTCAATAATCATTTGAAAGATGAGATTGTCCGTATCTTTGGTTTTGACCCCCAGAATGTCAATGTAGTCGGCGCTGGATATAATCATGAGATCTTCCGAGACGAAAAGATTGTGGAGCATGAAGGCATCAGTCTTTTGTATGCCGGAAAGCTGTCTGAGGCCAAGGGAGTTTTCAGTCTCGTTCGGGCGCTCGATCTGCTTCCGTATAAAGATGATGAGGTGGTACTGACTTTGGCTGGCAATGCTGGTTCAGATGAGGTCATGGACAGTCTTGTTAACCTTGCGGGAAAGAGCAGATTCAGAATCGATTTTGCCGGTTATCTGTCGCAGATAGAACTTGCTCATTATATGAACCGATCAGATGTCTTTATCCTGCCGTCATTCTATGAAGGATTTGCACTCGTGGTCATAGAAGCTATGGCATGCGGATGTAAGGCCGTATGTACGGATATCCCCGGGATCAAAGAGTATTATGATCTTAAATTGCCGGGACATGACATCGAGTTTGTCCCCATGCCAAGCATAATGAGGAATATCGATGAACCGGCAGCGGAATCTTTGCCTGCTTTTGAAGAGAATTTGGCGAAAGCAATTGTTGTGTCGGTGAATAAACCTAAGCAGAACCCTGATGTCAGCGTCTTTTCATGGGATGGCATCGCCAGAGCACTGTTATCTTTTTAAAGACTTATTTATTCCCACAATTCAGGGTATGAATACATTTCTAGTTCTCTTTGATTTGTGTTACCATTCAAAGCTATGAAGAAGGTAATCGTAGTTGGCGGCGGAGCTGCTGGCCTTATTGCGTCCGCAAGAGCTGCCGAAGCTGGCGCCAGCGTTGCAGTATTCGAAAGGATGCCGGTTCTGGGGAAGAAGATATCTATCTCCGGACAGGGCAGGTGCAATATCACGAACTCTGCCGAACTGCCGGTTTTCATCCGAAACTACGGTCCTAACGGTCGTTTTCTGTACTCTGCCTTCTCAAAATTCTTCCGAGATGACATCCTTAAGATCTTGCATGAGCAGGGAGTCGAGACCACTGTCGAACGCGGCGGCCGGATCTTTCCCACCAGTAATGAGGCACAGGATGTCGTCGACGCTTTGGTGCGTAATGCCAAGGAAAAACATGTCAGGTTCTACACGTCCGAACATGTCATCGATCTGCTTACTGAAGACGGACACATTACAGGCGTCAAGACTGAGTCACGTGAATTCAATGCTGATGCCGTCATCCTGGCGACCGGTGGTTCTTCTTTTGGTTCGACTGGCTCTACTGGTGAAGGTTATCTTATTGCAGGCAGAGTTGGGCATAACATCGTAAAGATCAGGCCTGCTCTCGTTCCTCTGGTGGTCACCGATGATGCTCTTGCGGCATCCATGCAGGGTGTCAGTCTCAAAAATGTCAGATTGACATCTTATCGAGGTATCCCCAGTACCCTCGATACTACACATATGAACCTGTTTGATTACGGCCGGGAGATCCAAGGCAAGAAACTTAAGTTCCCCATTATTGAGAGCCGTTTTGGCGAGATGATGATGACTCATTTTGGCATCGGCGGTCCGATCACGCTTCAGATGAGTCTTGCTATTGTTAAGGCACTTGAGTCGGGACCGGTCTGTGTCTCGATCGATCTTAAACCGGCATTGTCATTCGAACAGCTGAATATCAGACTGCAAAGAGAATTCGATCAGGCCGGAAAGAAACTGTACAGGAACATCGTGGATACGCTTCTTCCGCAGAAGATGGTGGCTCCGGTCATAAAACTCAGCGAAGTAGATCCTGAAAAACAGGGGCATGAGATTACGGCTGCTGAGCGGACAAAGCTTGCAACAGTACTGAAAGATCTTAAATTCCAGATAAAGCGCGCTCTTCCCATCGACAGTGCCATCGTGACTGCCGGAGGTGTCGATCTTTCTGAAGTCGACGGCAAGACGATGGAATCTAAGATAGTAAAGGGTCTATATTTATGCGGAGAGGTACTCGATATCGATGCCGATACCGGAGGCTATAATCTGCAGGCAGCTTTCTCGACTGGTTACGTTGCTGGTGAGAATGCTGCGAGAGAAGATGCATGATGGAAGATAAAGAATTACTTAAACCGATCAAATGGTATGCGTCTCTGAATACTCATAAAGGACGCCGTGATACCGGATGTTTTCTGATCGAAGGTGAACGCTCAATCGATCAGATAAGGGACACCGATCCTGAAGCCATCGTGGAGCTTCTTATGCTGGAAGGAACGACTTGTTCTTACCGTGGTATCCAGACCAGAATGCTGACCAGTAAGCAGATGAAAGAAGTCAGCGAGAGTGTGACTCTTCCCAAACTGTGTGCTGTTGTCCGCATTCCTGAGAATGTGAATTCAACTATTCTCCCCGATGAGATTGGCGGGAGGGTGTTGCTTCTCGAGGATATCCAGGACCCGGGTAATTGCGGCACATTGATCAGGACCGCCGCTGCATTCGGTTATTCCGGGATCATCATGAGTGATAAATGCGCCGATCCTTTCTCCCATAAATGCCTTCAGTCTTCAGCTGGAACGGTCCTGTCCCTTTGGATCAGACGTGCATCCGATTATCTAAGTATCGTCAATGCTCTCAAAATGAGAGGCTTTTCTTTGCTGTCCGCGGATATGGACGGGGAAGAGATCAAACCTGTTCATTTCCAGAATGGTCCGTTCATCCTTGCCATGGGCAATGAAGGCAACGGCATTTCCCATGAACTGGAAGTTTTATCCGATAAGATAATAAGTTTGAAGATCGACAGGCAGAAGGCAGAATCTCTCAATGTCGCCATGTGCGGCTCGATTATGATGTACCTGTCTAAGAATTAGTTTTTTCTTTGATCTCCTCGTTTGTCGCTTCGATCTTGAAGACGACTGGTCTCAGAGCGTCGTTACAGCAGCAGATTGCCATATCAGGTTCTTTCATCCATTTGCCGTAATACAATTCATCGGTCTTCAGGCCATGCGAGAAAGCAAAGGCATATGGCTCGATATTCTTCCATGCTCCGTCACAGAATCCGTCCGGTCTTCGGAAATCCACGTAAAAAACCTGTCCTTCTTTGAATATCGGACAAGTCGAAAGACCATCCTTTCCGAAGACATCTGCAAGCGAATGATCTATCTGTGATCTGATGATGGTCAGTTTTACTTTTTTCATACTTAGGCTCCATGTTAAAAATGAACACACCGGTAAGCGACTTGCCGGTGTGTTCGTATATTAAAAAGATAACAATGAAAAAGCCAGTTTATCGAATGAACAGCTTATCTGGATCTGGCATCTTAGAAACGATACCGCGGTCGACACCAAGCTGGATGATGGCCATTACGCCGTCTTCGACCTTGCCTTTGATGGTGTCATAGCCGGCCTGGCTGTGATATTTCTGGATGTCGATGAAGAACTGTGCATTACCGGGCTGACCGAATGCGACAGCAAACTTCTCGGCGAGTTCATTGATGTTTTCGTTGGCATAGTCACGTGAATCTCGGAGGAGTTTCAGTGCGGCTTCGACCTGTTTTTTATTGTTCTTGTAAAAGTCGGTCTTTACCAAGAGAAGAGTAGGGGCATGATATACGCCATACTCTTTGTAGAAGGCTTCATCAAGGTTCCAGATGACCTGAAGGTTAGGATCGTAGTATGCCTGCTGGGCAACAGTGTTGGAACCGTCGAGGAGAGCAACATCGAGTTCACCGGCGCGGAGGAGTTCAAGGAGAACAGTGCTCTGCTGGTCGATGATATTGAGATCTGCTTCGCTCTTGCCGTAGTACTTCTTGAGGAGGCCCAGGAAGATACTGGTGGTGGAGCCTTTGAGATCGGAGACGCCGATAACTTTATCGTATATGTCTTCTACTTTGTTGATTCCGCTGTCTTTGCGGGTACAAAGCAGACATACACCGCGGGCTTCTTCGGATCCCTGACCGGCGATGAAGGTACTGAGAGCCATATAAGTGCCGGGATTGGTTTCTTCTTCAAGGGCGAATGCAGCGCACTGCATGGCACCCATTGTGTAATTACCGGACATCATGAGGTTGCCGAAATTGGGTGAAAGTGTGATCTCGAGATCACAGAGATCGCTGGTAAGAATTCCTTCGCGGATCGCATAAGTTGAGATCCAGGAACTTGAACCGGGTGCTACGACGATGTCGATCTTGACCTTATCAGCTTTCTTGCCGCAGGCAGAAGCACATGTCAGGAGCATCAGAAGCGACATCATTACGAGGATAATTTTTCGCATAGTTCCTCCATGGTTTAGTTATATCGTGATTATAGGAAGGCTTTATCTCGTTTGTAGTGGGACTCATGGACCCAATTTGAATATGAGTGATTGTGGTATCATCGTATCTGTGAAAAATATCGAGACTTTTAAGATGACCCCCAAAAGGGTCATTTATATAGTTATTGCTGTCGTCGGATTCATAGCTATCTGGCATTTTGTAGCTATCAATTCTCCCAGACAGCGCATTCCGACACCTCTGTCGACTCTGCAGATGATGATCAATATCTTCTCTCAGTCAGACGGTTGGAAACAGGTTTGGATTACAGCATGGCGTGTTTTCGTAGGCACGGCACTTGGTGCAGTCATCGGTTTCGGCGGAAGCCTGCTTACCCGTTTTTCCCATACCGCATATGTCGTAGTTGAAAGCCTAGTGAAACCTTTGACTCAGGCTGTACCATCGATCTGCTGGGCATTCATCGGTATCCTGTGGTTCGGTCTTTCCAATACGACACCAATCTTTGTTGTGGCTCTCTCGGTGACTCCGATCCTTCTTTCCAATATGACGGAAGGACTCAAGAATCTGGATGACAATATCCTCGAGATGGCTAAGATGTACACGACCGATTTCTGGACCCTGACCCGCAAGATCGTCATTCCTATGGTAATGCCTTTTATTTTTGCCGGCATCAAAGGAGCCTTCATCTTTGCCTGGAAGATCGTGGTGCTTGGAGAGATGTTTGGTTCTTTCTCTGGTATGGGTTATATGATCTCACTGTCTTATGACGGCTATCAGCTGAACAGGGTGTTCTGCTGGACGTTCGTCTTTGCCATAATCATCAATATCTTTGAATATGTCATTTTCCGTTGGCTGGATCACAGATATATCCGCAAATGGAAATATGCTAGCAATTAGATTTCATTACATAACGCTGGATCCCTTTACCTAAACGAGACTAAAAGAAACTCTTATCATTTCGTGTGTAGAGAGACCTGTTCTAGGCACGGTTTCAAAGCTATTTTCCTTTGTATCGATTAGTATATTGTGGTATATTTTATAACCATTCAAAGGTCGATTTTTTTTATGGAGGACACTAATTTTATGAAAAAGCTTTTAGCAGTTTCCCTCGCAGTGCTTATGCTCGTCTCCCTCTGTGCCTGTGGCGGCGGCTCTAAGAACGTCATCAAGATTGGCGTTTATGAACCTCAGTCCGGCGACAATGGTGCCGGTGGTAAGCAGGAAATCCTCGGCATGCAGTATGCCAATTCAGTTACCAACGAGATCGAAATCGGTGGTAAGACTTACAAAGTCGAATTAGTTATCTCTGATAACGAATCATCCAATGACAAGGCAGTTTCTGCCGCATCCAAGCTCGTATCTGAAGGTTGTGCAGTAGTACTTGGTTCCTATGGTTCCGGTGTTTCTATTGCCGGTTCCGATACCTTCGCTGATGCTGGTATCCCTGTTATCGGTGTTACCTGTACCAATCCCCAGGTCACCGAAGGCAACAGCCACTATTTCCGAATCTGTTTCTTGGATCCGTTCCAGGGCACAGTCCTTGCCAACTTTGCTAATGACGAACTCAAGGCAAAGAAAGCATATTGTCTCGGTCAGCTCGGTAACGACTACGATATCGGTTTGATCAACTACTTTAAACAGGCAGCTGAAAAGCTCGGTATGGAAGTCATAACCGCTGAATTCCCTAAAGACAATTCTGACTTCAACTCTTATCTTACTAATGCTAAGAATGCTAAGGCAGATGTTATCTTTGCTCCCTGTTCCACCAGCTATGCTCAGCTGATCATCGAACAGGCTGAAAAGCAGGGTATCGATGTTCCTATCCTTGCCGGCGATACCTGGGATTCCAACCAGATTCTTGATGCCGCTAAGGCCAAAGCCCCTAATGCTAAGATTTATGTTTCCACCTTCTACGCTGAAGGCGGTGACGTCAATTTCGAAAAAGGCTTCCGTGATTTCATCAACGGCAATTCTGTCAACAAGCAGAACAACGGTGGTAATGACATCATCGCAGCTGTATCCGTAATGGGCTACGATGCCTACTACACTGCTCTTGAAGCCCTCAAGAAAGCAGATTCAGTCAAAGCAGCCGACGTTCTCAAGGCTCTTCCCAGCACCACATACACTGGTGTAACTGGTAAGATCGCTTTCGATTCAATCGGTGATGCAGCACGTGACACTGCTTATATCAAGAAAGTCAACACTTCTACTGGTCTTTGGGACTTCGTCAAGGTCCAGACCATCAAGTAGGTCTTTAACAAGATAGATTAGTGTTTAACACATAGCGGGTACCATGCCCGCTATGTGTTAAATGCAAAGACAGACTTTTCCATCTGCTTCTTAGTATTTAAGTGGCAGATGGAAGTGTCTTAAACGATAACAGTAAGGAGTGAACAGCATGTCAGATTTCATACAGGCTAATCTGCCTTATCTGCTGGCTGGTATCTCTGTGGGTGGTCAGTATGCATTGATTGCCATCGGTTATACGATGGTGTATGGTATTTTGCGCTTGATTAACTTTGCCCATGGTGATGTCTTTATGGCAGCCGGTCTGATCATGGTCTTTGCAGCGGCCTCGTTGCCGATGTATATCTCGATCCCGTTGGTTATTATCGTTACTGTGCTTCTCGGGTTTGTAATCGAACGAGTTGCTTACAAACCACTCCGATCAGCTCCGAGGATGTCGGTAATGATCTCAGCCATCGGTGTCTCTTATTTGATCCAGAATTGTGCGCTTTATTTTACTGGCGGTCTTCCTCGTGTTTTTCCATCTATACCTTGGTTGACTGATACTGTCACTATTTTCGGCGCAATTACTAAACGAGTTACTGTGATCACTCCTATCATCACTCTCATCCTCGTCGTTGCACTGGTACTCTTTATCAAGAAAACTAAGGTCGGCATGGCTATGCGTGCCGTGTCTCGTGATTTCCAGACCAGTCAATTAATGGGCATCAAGATCGATAATGTCATAAGCATGACTTTTATCATCGGCTGTTTCCTTGCTGCTATCGGGGCTCTCCTTTACTTCTCCAACTATCAGTCAGTCATCCCGACATCCGGTTCTATGCCTGGCCTTAAGGCTTTCGTTGCTGCCGTATTCGGCGGCATCGGTTCGATTCCCGGTGCTGTGATCGGGGCATTCCTTATCGGTATCGTCGAGAATATCATCAAGGGTGTCGGTTGGACGACATTCTCTGATGCTTTTACTTTTGTACTATTAATCGTCATTTTGATGGTCAAGCCGACAGGCATCTTTGGCGAAAAGAAGACGGATAAGGTGTAGGGACGATGTTTAAGAAGATCAACAATGCACTCAATCCGTCATTAAGACATCCTGAACAGGAAAGGGCCAGCAGGATCAATAAAGTCGGCGCGATCATCCTGCTTGCGATACTCTACGTATTCCTGTTCGTATTGGATAACTTCCTTCCTGCTGGTTCTTTTACCGGTATGCTTATCCCGGTGCTCAGAAAAGGTGCTATCTATGCGCTCCTTTGTGTATCCATGAACCTTTTGAATGGTTTCACTGGGTTGTTCTCGTTGGGGCAGGCCGGTTTCATGTTGATCGGCGGTTACGCTTATGCGATCCTCAGTATCCCTGCGTCTCAGCATGCCGCTGTTTATCAGTACTTTGACGGCGGTGCCATACAGTTTTCGATCCCTGAATTTTTCAGTTCATTCCTTGGTGCGGGACTTGGTTCCTTTGTCGGTTCCATCATCTGTATCATCATTGCCGGTGTCATAGCAGCATTGTTTGCTGCACTGATCGGCATACCGGTATTGCGACTTAAGAGCGATTATCTCGCCATTGCAACACTGGGCTTTGCCGAGATCATCCGAGCCATCTTCCAGTGGAATGGTTTTGGTATCATCACTAACGGCTCGAATCTTCTTCGAAAATACACAGCGCTTTCAGATATCAGATGGGACATCGGATCGGTTTCACTTAAATTCGGAACGGTGTTTGTCTTCTTGATCGTTACAATCTGTATCCTGCTCATCGTCCTGCTCATCAATTCATCATATGGGCGTGCCTTCAAGGCGGTCCGAGATGATGAGATATCTGCGGAAGCACTGGGTATCAATCTCTTCAAACACAAGATGATGTCTTTCATCATCTCTAGCTTCTTTGCCGGTGTAGGCGGTGCTCTCCTTGCAATGTATCAGACTACCATCCAGTCGGCCGCATTTACCTCTGCTATGACATACGAGATCTTACTCATGGTCGTTATCGGTGGCATCGGTTCGGTCTCCGGCAGCGGTATCGCAGCATTCCTCTACATCGCAGCGAATGAGTGGTGGCTGAGATTCCTCGACAGCGGTTCCATCGGCAGTATTGAGGTCTCTTTCTTCAGAGGCGGTTTCCGAAAGGTTATCTTCTCTATTGCTATCATGATCATCGTGCTGTTCTTCTCTCGCGGTATCATGGGTGACAAAGAATTATCGATTACTGGCGTGATCAATTGGTTCAAGAATCGTAAAGAACGAAAACTGGCCAAGAAGATCATCGCTTCTAAGGAAGGAGAATAATCATGAACGAAGATATTGTTCTCCACGTTGAAAATGTCACGATGCAGTTTGGTGGTGTCGTTGCTGTCAATAACCTTTCTCTCGATGTGCCTAAGGGTAAGATCATTGCCTTGATCGGTCCTAACGGTGCAGGGAAGACTACTGCATTCAACTGTATAACCGGTGTATATGAACCGACCAATGGTCTTATTACATTCAATGGTGAACCTATCGTAAGAAATCATCCTGTCGGTGCCATGAAGAAGACCTATGCCGGTCTCAACGCCGACAGGTATACATCAAAATTTGTACTGCCTAAGGAATTCGACGAATCTGATGATGCTTACGAAAAGCGTAAGGAAGCTCTCAAAGAGATCGATAAGTATGCTTTTACCGACACTCAGTTAGCGCCTACAGCTGATAAGATCACCAACTGCGGTATTGCTCGAACCTTCCAGAATATCCGACTTTGGAAGAGCATGACAGTCTTCGACAATGTACTTACTGCTAAGCATATGCGTGCTAAGCAGAACCTCTTCTCTGCGACTTTCAGGACCAGCATTGCTGAAGAGAACAGGATGAAAGAAGAAACTGTCCAGCTCCTTGAAGAACAGAATCTTTTCAGATTCAAGGATGATCTGGCTACCAGTCTTCCTTACGGTCTCCAGCGACGTCTTGAGATCGCGCGTGCACTTGCCACCAATCCGACGCTTCTGCTTCTTGATGAACCTGCTGCAGGTATGACTCCTCAGGAAACGGTGGAACTCTGCGAATTTATCAAAGAGATCAGGAACAAATATAACCTTTCAGTCTTCCTTATCGAACATCATATGGATCTTGTCATGCAGATCTCTGATTATATCTATGTCATCGATTTCGGCAGTGAGATCGCTCAGGGTGTCCCCAAGGACATCCAGACGAATCAGGCCGTCATCAATGCATACTTAGGAGCTGACAATGAGTAATATCCTTGAAATTAAAGATCTACATGTTAGCTATGGCGGTATCAAAGCCGTAAAAGGTATCACTTTCGATGTCGAGGAAGGCAGTATTATCACCCTCATTGGTTCAAACGGTGCAGGGAAGTCCACGACTTTGAATACTATCGCAGGTCTCATTAAACCTGAATCCGGCTCCATTTTCTTCGAGGGCAATGAGATCACTGGCAAAGATCCTAACTTCATCGTTTCCAGCGGTATCACCCTTGTTCCTGAAGGACGAAAAATCTTCCCTGATATGACTGTACTTGAGAATCTCAAGATCGGCGCTTATCTCAGAAAAGACGATCTTTCTGATGATATCGAATGGGTCTACTCTTTGTTCCCCAGACTGAAAGAAAGATCCTGGCAGCTGGGTGGTACGCTCTCCGGTGGTGAACAGCAGATGCTGGCCGTGGGACGTGCCCTTATGAGTAAACCTAAACTCATCATGATGGATGAACCTTCATTGGGCCTTGCCCCCATCGTTGTCCGTGATATCTTTTCTATCATCCGCGAGATCAACAAGCAGGGTACTACGATTCTCCTGATTGAACAGAACGCTAATATGGCACTCAAGACCGCAAATCATGCTTATGTACTTGAGACTGGCCGAATCATCCTGCAGGGTTCCGGTGAGGAGCTCCTGGATAATGAATCGGTCCGAGCGGCCTATTTGGGTTCTTAGTATTCGAATCAATCAGTCATCCTGAGCCTGTTTTCGAATACTTTGAAAACAGGCTTTTTCGTAATCGAGGGTTAGTAAGTTGGAATTAGTTATAAAGACATTTAAAGAGTTAACGAACGAGGAACTTTATGAGATCCTGAAACTCCGTTCGCTTGTCTTCGTTGTGGAACAGAATTGTATCTATCAGGATCTGGATGACCGTGATCAGGATGCTGTGCATCTTTTTTACAGAGATGAAGACGGTATCCAGTCATATTTGCGGGTGATGGATAAAAGCGAGCATAATAACAAGATAGCAATTGGCCGAGTCGTAAGCAGAAAAAGACGATCCGGCCTGGCTACTGCATTGTTAAAAGAAGGAATAAGACTCGCTCAGGAGAGATTTGGAGCCGACAGTATATATGTTGAGGCTCAGGTATATGCCAGAAGCCTGTATGAAAAGATTGGCTTCAAGCAGATCTCTGAAGAGTTTTTTGAAGATGGTATCCCGCACATCAAGATGATCTGTGAATGCGGTGATAAAGGATAAGGGACCGATGACTAAGGTTTTTATTGACGGCAATTCAGGAACTACAGGTCTTCAGATCGAAGAAAGGCTGAAGTCCAGACATGACCTCGAACTGCTGAAGATTGCTGAAGATAAGAGAAAAGACACTGATGAGAGAAAGCGTCTCCTTAATCTGGCTGACATCGTCTTCCTGTGTCTACCTGATGCAGCTGCTAAGGAATCGGTCTCTCTGATCGACAACAAAAATGTTTGCGTTATCGATGCGTCTACGGCTCACAGATGTGATCCTGATTGGGTGTACGGTTTCCCCGAGATCGGCAATACAGAAAAGATTGCCGGATCCAAACGCATTGCTAATCCCGGATGCCATGCTACCGGTTTCATCAGCACCGTTTATCCTCTGGTCAAGAATGGCCTTCTGCCTAAAGATGCTCAGATCAGCTGTTTTTCCCTTACCGGTTATACGGGCGGAGGCAGGTCGATGATCAATACCTATGAGAGCGATCAAAAAGAAAAAGCTCTCAACAGTCCGTGTGTGTATGCAATGGGACAGCATCATAAGCACATCCCGGAGATGATGAAAGTTTGCGGACTCGGTACCCAGCCGATCTTTCTTCCGGTTGTGGATGATTATGCGCAGGGAATGGCGACTACTGTTATGCTTCAGTCCCATCAGCTGAACAAGAAAGTATCTGCCGATGAATTGGTGGCAATGTATGACCATTTTTATTCAGGTTGCCAATTGATATCGGTTAGTAGTATCTTAAACACTCCTGAAAAGATATATGCCAATCAATATGCCGGGAAAGACACGTTACAGGTCATCGTGGCCGGCAATGGTGAGCAGATATCAGTGACGGCACTTTTCGATAACCTCGGAAAAGGTGCTGCAGGAGCTGCTATACAGAATATGAATATCGTACTTGGATTGGATCAGACGACAGGTCTGGTCCTATAAAGGAGAAAAAAATGAGATTTACGAATGGCGGTGTCTGTGCCCCGCAGGGCTTCAAAGCCAGCGGTATGCATGTGGGTGTCAAATCTCGAGACCTCAGTAAGAAGGATGTTGGCCTGATCGTTTCTGATGTGGACTGTACGACTGCTGCAGTCTATACCAAGAACGTGGTCAAATCTGCTCATATCCATGTCGATATCGAGCACCTTAAGGACAATAAAGCCCGAGCCGTCATCGTTAACAGCGGCAATGCCAATGCCTGTGCTCCCAATGATATTGTGAATGCCCAGAGAATGTGTGATGCAGTCGCCGCCAAACTCGGATGTGAAGCTGAAGATGTTCTCGTGGCATCGACTGGGGTCATTGGCCAGGAACTAAGGATCGAGAGGATCGAGGAGAATGTCGGTGAATTAGTCGATATGCTGACTCATGACGATAAAGGTTCAGATGGTGCAGCCTGTGCCATCATGACCACTGATACGGTCAAGAAGGAATATGCTATCGAGACTGTTATCGGCGGTCAGATGATCAATATCGGCGGTATTGCCAAGGGTTCTGGAATGATCCATCCCAATATGGGCACTATGCTTTGTTTCATTACCACCGACTGTGCTGTCTCTCATGAGATGCTCAATGACGCTCTCCATGAGGCTGTCAATGTAAGTTTCAACAGGGTCAGTGTCGACGGAGATATGTCCACTAATGATACTTGTCTCATTATGGCTAACGGTGAAGCAGATAACGCCTGTATTACAGCCAAGGGTGAAGACTATGATGAATTTGTTGCTGCATTGACAAGATTATGCACAAGACTCGCTATCGATATTGCATCAGATGGTGAAGGTGCCAAACATCTCATCACTTGTCAGGTGAGAAACGCAAAGACTGAATCAGAGGCTGAAACTATTTCTAAATCTGTTATCTCGTCAACGCTTACTAAAGCCGCTATTTTTGGCTGTGATGCCAACTGGGGCAGGGTCGTTTGTGCTATGGGCTATTCCGGAGTTGATTTCGATGTCAACAAGGTTAATGTTACTTTTTCCAGCGGTGCCGGCAGCATCGCAGTCTGCCAGAACGGACACGGACTTGAGTTCGATGAGGATCTGGCAAAGAAGATCTTAACTGAACATGATATTACCATCGATGTAGATATGGCCGATGGCGAAGCCGAATGCACATGCTGGGGATGCGACATCACATATGATTACATCAAGATCAATGGTGATTATAGGACTTAGAGATGAATGATTCGTTTACTAATGCAGAACGCGCGGAAGTACTGACTCAAGCACTTCCTTATATCAGAAAATTCAACGGACAGATCATCGTGATCAAGTACGGCGGCAACGCCATGGTCGATGAAAAGCTCAAGCAACAGGTCATGCACGACATCGTATTGCTGTGGCTTGTCGGCATCAAAGTCGTCTTGGTACATGGCGGCGGTCCTGATATCACGGAACTCATGGCCAAGCTCGGTAAGGAACCGGAATTTGTCGACGGATTGCGTGTGACCGACAAGGAAACCGTTGAAATCGCTCAAATGGTCCTGGCCGGCAAGATTAATAAATCCCTGGTTGCGCTCCTCGAGAAGTGCGGCGGCAATGCCATGGGCATCTCCGGTATGGATGGTAAGCTCATCCAGGCCAAGCCTAAGAATGATAAGCTGGGTTATGTCGGTGAGATCACCAAGATCAACAAACAACCGATCATGGATCTTCTGGAAAAAGGTTATATCCCTGTCATTTCGTCTCTTGGTTATGATGACGATGGCAATATCTATAACATCAATGGCGATACTGTGGCTGCCTGGATTGCCAGTGCTATCGGTGCACGACGAATGTTCATGATGACCGACATCGCCGGTATACTGCGTGATCCCAAGGATCACAGCACTCTCATCCGACGGGTCTCTGTGACTGAGGCGCAGGAATTGATGAAGGAAAAGGTAGTTACTGGCGGCATGATCCCCAAAGTTCAATGTTGTATCGATGCGATCAACGGCGGTGTGAACAAAGTGGTGATCATGGATGGTCGTATCCCGCACTCAATACTCATGGAACTGCTCACTGATGAAGGTGCAGGGACCATGATTGCAATGGATAATTTAGATGACTGAAAACATTAAAGAATTAGATAAACAATATATCGCTCATGCATATGCCAGATTCCCGGTACAGATCGTATCCGGCAAGGGAGCAAGGGCATATGATGAGAATGGTAAAGAATATATCGACATGACGAGCGG
>JAEEGH010014471.1_pt1 | contig 17313 bp, 13 predicted proteins | sample 9134181 | NCBI WGS metagenome assembly JAEEGH01 (sample SAMN16246544, study PRJNA631951) | gut metagenome | biome: gut microbiome; feature: rumen; material: DP-attached | host: Bos | place: Iran: Karaj | collected 2018-10
GGCCAGCACCATGCTGCGGATGCTGATGGCGGGTACCTGGTAGCCCATCAGGTTTATCTCGGTCCCGGCATTCTGCTGGTGGCCGGTCATGGCGGTGATGGAGTTGTCCAGCACCACCAGGCATACGTTGGCTTTCGCGTGCACCGCGTCCACCAGGCTGTTGAAGCCGGAGTGGAAGAAGGTGCTGTCTCCCAGGATGCCGAATACCTTGCGGCTGTCCCCCTGCTTTTCCAGGGCCTTACTAAGGCCGATGGGGATGGAGAAGCCGGAGCCCATGCAGATGGCGGTGTCGAAGCCGTTGAAGGGAGCTCCGACGCCCAGGGAATAGCAGCCGATGTCGCCCACGGCCACCAGCCGCTGGTGGTAGTTCTGCATGGCGAAATAGAACCCCCGGTGGGGGCAGCCCGCGCACAGCGCGGGGGGACGGGGCGGCGCGGTGAGGCTGCTGCTCACGGTCTCCGCTGCCTCGCCCAGGCCGAAGGCGGCCCGGAGGCGGGCGGCGCTCAGCTCGCCCTGGCGGGTGGTGTAGACCTTGCCCTCGCAGAAGATGCCCAGGGCCTTCACGGCCTCCTCCAGATAAGGCTCGCCCTCCTCGATGACGATGACCTTCTCCACCTGGCCGCAGAAATCCCGGATGAGCTTTTCCGGCAGGGGATGGGTGATGCCCAGCTTCAGATAGCTGGCATTTTCCCCGAAGGCCTCCCGGGCATGCTGATAGCTGATGCCGGAGGAAATGATGCCGATCTTCCGGTCGTTCATTTCCATGCGGTTGAGGGGGCTCGTCTCGGCGTATTCCTTCAAGGCCGCCAGCCCTTCCTCCACCGCCACATGGCGTTTCCGGGCGTTGGCGGGCAGCATGGCGTATTTCGCCGGGTTTGCGGTATATTTGCCCATGTGCTCCTGCCGCTGCCCCTGTTCCACCAAACTCTTGGAATGGCAGACGCGGGTGGTCATGCGCAGCAGCATCAGCAGGTCGAATTTTTCGCTCAGCTCAAAGGCCGCCTTGGTGAAATCCAGACATTCCTGGCTGTCGGAGGGCTCCAGCATGCCAAGGCGGGCATGGGGCGCATAGAGCCGGTTGTCCTGCTCGTTCTGGCTGCTCCAGCAGCCGGGGTCGTCGGCGCTCACCAGGACCATGCCCCCGTTCACGCCGGTATAGGCGGCAGAGAAGATGGGGTCCGCCGCGGCGTTCATGCCCACGTGCTTGAAGGCCGCCAGGCTGCGGAGGCCGCCGAAGGAAGCGCCCAGGGCGATCTCCACCGCGATCTTTTCATTGTTGGCCCACTGGCAGTACACGTCCTCTTTATAGAGGGAGATGTTCTCCAGGATTTCCGTGCTGGGGGTCCCGGGATAGGCGGCGGCCACGCCGACGCCGGCCTCCCATGCGCCCCGGGCGACCGCTTCGTCGCCGCTCATGATGACCTTGCTCAATTTCCGTATGTCTCCTTTGATTTCAGGGAATACCCGTTATTCCTCGTCAAAATCCTCGCCGCGCTCGTCGCTGTCCGGTCCTGCGGCGCCGATCAGCTTCCCCAGCAGCTCCAGAAGCCGCTGCTTCTCCTCGTCGCAAAGAGGGGAGAGGAAAAGCGCCGCGAAATCCGGCCGGTCCTCGATCAGCTCCGACAACCGCTCCCGCCCTTCGTCGGTGAGGAAGATGTTGAAGATGCGCTTGTCCCGGACGGACTGCCGCCGTTCCACCAGACCCGCCGCCACCAGCTTTCCCAGGGTCTCGCTGACGGACTGGGGCCGCAGCTGCAAGAGGGTGGTCATGTCCCGCTGACTGATGCCGTCGGACTCGCCCAGCATGAGGAGGATGCGGTTCTGGGCGCTGGGACGGCCGCCCTTTTCTCCGTCGCCCCCCGCGATGGGGCCCCGGCGAAGCACAGCGTAGAGCCGGAAGATCTGCTCCATCAGCTGCTCGTTGAGGCTCAGCTGAAGATCCATGGTCCTCCTCCTTCCAAGATTTGTAAGGTACTTGACAATAAGGTACTTGAATGAAGCTAATTATACGCCGCCCTGCCTGGAATGTCAATATGTTCAAGTACCTGTTTTTGTGAAAATTTGCCGTGATGATAGATGAAGCATTTGGATGAAATGACAGTAAATGAAGGTTTATAATCTGAAAAGTATAACTGGATTGAAATAATAAGAGGTTTATCTTATAGTTATAACTGACAGCGAAAGGGAGGGGCTCTAAATGGCATCATTATTCTTTTCTGATTTCTTAAAACTGTTTGGCATTGACGCAAAAGAGGTAAAACTGCTTCGACACGCACTTTCTGATAAGGGTTTCCATAAGTGTTTTGAGGAAAACATGGTGTTGGAGTATACAAGATGCCAAAAAGAAGGCTTCAGCAAAGGGTATAAATACTGGGCTGTGTTTATCAGCGATCACGGAACCTATGCCAGATTCTATGGTCTCTACAGAGTAGACGGTTTTGTGAAAAACACTGGTGATGTTATGCCACAGGGGTTTCCGTTCCCGGAATGGTTCACAGGTGAAGAAGCATTGTTTGCGCTGTCTCCTGTTGAGGCGTTTGAAGAATACCGAGACCGTCTGTTTATTGATTGGGGTCGCTCCGTCAAAATGTGGCATCAAAAAGGAACGACTCCCAAAGAGATTATTGCTTTGCGTAGTGACCCCAAAAAGGTGTTTCCGGGCTTTGATGAAGTTGTTGTCTCCTTTGAAGAATTATCTGAGATAATCCGTAACGAGAGTGCATATGCCGATTGGAGAACGGCACTTTCATCGATCAAAGGCATTTACCTGATATCCGATACAGTTGACGGGCGCATGTATATCGGATCGGCTTATGGTTCGGATGGGCTATGGGGAAGATGGAAAGAGTATGTGCAGACAGGCGGGCACGGCAACAACCGGCTGTTGCAAGCATTACTACAAACATATCCGGAAAGGTGCAAAGCGTTACGTTTTTCCATTTTGCAGATTTTACCGATGAACGGTACGGATGATAAGATCATCGAGACAGAAAATCTTTGGAAAAGAAAACTGCTCACGAGAGAATTTGGTTATAACAAATCGGAGGTGAATTGGGAACAAGAAATGTTGGTCCTGTCTTTCATCCGTTTTCTTAGGAGAATCGCTGCATCTGATGAATACCATACATGGTGCAAAGATTATAGTGTATTTGCCATGATGCAGGACAAATATGAAATCAAAAAGAAACTGTCAGAGCTTACAGAAGAATCATATGAAAAGGGACTTGTGCCAACGGACTATTATGAGACAGTGAAAGAGGCAGGGCTGGATGAGCGGTTAATTGGAGAGGCTGAAGCAGAGTGGTTGGCGAAATTGTCAACAAAGGAATTGATCGCTTGTATCGCATATCACTTCAGACGAGATCATTTTGCAGAAGGGTCGCTAATCAACCGAAGCATAGCAGATGGGGCAATGCTTAGAATGATGGAAGAATTACAACGTCGCAGGTAAATAGTCGAGACGGAGAAAGATGTGTTGATGTTCGGAGCTCGAACTCTAGAGGACACACTGCGGGCGGGGTCCATCGGACCCCGCCCGCAGGAACTATTGGTGGGAAAGCCTCACAGTATTCGCGCTTGTGCGGATACCCGCCATTCCGGCGAATAAGGACGTGCTCAGTGGTTGAACAGGCTCAGGAGGATGCCCGCCGCCACGGCGGAGCCGATGACGCCTGCCACGTTGGGGCCCATGGCATGCATCAGCAGGAAGTTCTTCGGGTTCTCCTTCTGGCCCACCATCTGGCTCACCCGGGCCGCCATAGGCACGGCGGATACGCCTGCGGAGCCGATGAGGGGATTGATGCGGTTTTCCTTCTTCAGGAAGAGGTTCATGAACTTGGCCAGCAGCACGCCGCCGGCGGAGCCCACGGCAAAGGCGATGACGCCCAGGACGATGATCTCGATGGTCTGGAGGGTGAGGAAGGTCTCCGCCTTGGCGCTGGCGCCCACCGCCAGGCCCAGCATGATGGTGACGATGTTGCACAGGGCGTTGGAGGCGGTGTCGCTGAGGCGGTTGGTGAGGCCGCTTTCCTTGAAGAGGTTGCCCAGCATCAGCATGCCCACCAGGGGGATGGCGTCGGGCACCATGAGGGCCACCACGATGGTGACCACGATGGGGAAGAGGACCTTTTCCTTCTTGCTCACCGGGCGGAGCTGGGACATGGAGATCATCCGCTCCTCCTTGGTGGTGAGGGCCTTCATCACGGGGGGCTGGATCACGGGCACCAGGGCCATGTAGGAATAGGCGGCGATGGCCACAGCGGGCAGGATCTGCTTGGCCATGCGGGTGCAGGTGAGGATGGCGGTGGGGCCGTCGGCGCCGCCGATGATGGCGATGGACCCCGCCTCCTGGGCGTTGAAGCCCAGCAGGATGGCGCCGATGAAGGTGATGAAGATGCCCAGCTGCGCGCCGGCGCCCAGCAGCAGGGACTTGGGGTTGGCGATCAGGGGCCCGAAGTCGGTCATGGCGCCCACGCCCAGGAAGATCAGGGGCGGGAGGATGCCGATCTCGTCCAGCAGGAAGAAATAGCGGAACAGGCCCGCCGCTTCCGTGCCGTGAGCTTCGCTGAAGATGGTGCTGCCGAAAAGGTTCGACAGCAGCATGCCGAAGGCGATGGGCACCAGCAGCAGGGGCTCGAATTCCTTTACCAGGGCCAGGTACAGCAGCACGCAGGCGATGACGATCATAATGAGCTGCCGCCAGTCGAACAGGGCAACGCCCGTATTGCCCAGGAAGCTAACCAGTCCGTCAAGCATGGGCTTCGCCCTCCTTTTCCTTCAGGATGACCAGGACCTGCCCGGCCTCCACGCTCTCTCCCTCGGCGGCGCAGAGCTTCATCACGGTGCCCTCCGCGGGAGCGGGGAACTGGAAGAGGCTTCCGCCCGCTTCCATCAGCAGCAGCACGTCGCCCACCCGGACGGCGGCGCCTTCGCTGGCGTTGAGGGTCTGCACCTTCCCGGCGCAGGGGCTGGCAACGCCGCACTGCCCGTCGGGCAGCTGGGGCTGCGCTTTGGCAGGCGCGGCGGCGGGCGCCTCGGGGACTTCCGCCGCGGGGGCGTCCTTGCGGCTCATGATGGCATGCATGATGCGGATGGCCAGCATGATGATGGCCAGGACCACCATACAGACCAGCATGCCGATGACGGCGGTAACGAGGGCCCCGACGACCTTCTGGCCCACGCTCATCTGGCCCAGCAGTTCGGGGTCGCTCAGGCGTTCAAGAATGCTCAAGCTAGTTTCCTCCCCGGCGGCCGGAAAGGGCCGCCTTTAATCATGACGCCTAGTATACCCCATCCTATCTGCCAAGTAAAGACCTTTTCAGCTCCGGATCGGCCAAAAAATCGGAAATGATGTCGAAAACGTGGACCGGCTCCGCCTGTTCCCGGTTCAGAGCGGCGGCCAGCAGCAGGGCAAACTGTTTATCTTCGGTCACATCCTCCAGTCGCAGGGGTGCTTCCCCCTCTCCGCTGCCCTCGATGCCCCAGCCGGTATAGCGGATCCCGTCAGAAGTGCGGCAGCGCTGGGAAAAAACGCGGTAGGTCATGGCTTCTTCCTCCTTGCAGGCACGGCTAATCCGTCGCCGATGAGGGCACTGTACCACCTCGCGGAAGAAAACCGCAAGCCAAAGCGTTCGACGCCATTCGACAAAAATCGGGAGCGCCGCAGGATACAGCGGCGCTCCCGGAAAATGCGACAAAATGTGGCGGTTTTTCCGCGGGGGTTCAGAAATATTTTTTGATGCGCTCAGTGGCCGTTTCGATGGGGGCGGACAGGGTCAGGGTGAACTGGATGCCCTCTTTCTCGCTGAATGTGTCCAGCCAATCCAGGAATTCCTCGGCCCCGGCCACGGATTTGTCCTCGAACATCTTGTAGAGGTTATCGATGAATACATGGGTGATGTCATAATTGCTGGCATGCATGGCGCTGATAAAGCCCTTCATGAATTCGGTGGAGCCGAAGTCATAGTTGGATGCCACGATCAGCCTGGCCTGATGGGGGATGTCGTAGGTGAGACTGCGTTCCTTTTCGATGACCACCACGTCGCCCTGGGATTCTTCCAGCGCTTTTTCCACCAGCTCGATAAGCAGCTTGGTCTTGCCCGAGCCCTTCACGCCCATGATTACTTTGACCATGTCACGTCTCCTTTGTCCATATGTCGTCGTCGGCAGTGCCGATCTTTTCTTGCTAACAGTATACCATCATTCTGTGGCCACTTCAACAGCCTAGCTGTTTCTTTTTTGTGAATCTCGCGTCAGGCGCGCCCCGTCATAAGGGCCCGGAGGCAGAGGAGGAAGATCCTTCCCCAGCCCAGGCGCTCCACCCCCTCCGGGGCGACCACGCTCAGGCGTGCCAGCTCCCGGCCCTCCCCGTCCAGCAGGCGGAGCCTTCCCAGCTCCTGCCCCGCCGCTACGGGGGCAGCGATCCTTTCCGGCAGCTCCAGCTCCTTGTGCAGTGCGGCGGCCTCCGTCTTTTTCAGCAGCAGCTTCGTTCCCGCGCCAAGGACCGGCTGGATGTATTTCTCCTTCCCCAGCTCCACGGCCACCGGGGGCAGGGCCCCGTCGGGCAGGACGTCCACCAGCTGCCAGAGGGCAAAGGCGTGGTCCAGCAGCAGCCTGGCCGCCTCGAAGCGCTCGGCGCTGGTTTCCGCATGGAGGACGACGGCGATGTATTCCGTCCCATTCCGCATGGCGGAAGCGGAAAGGCAGTACATGGCTTCCTGGGTGAAGCCGGTCTTGAGGCCGGTGCAGCCCTCGTAGAAGCGCACCAGCTTGTTGGTGTTGCTGAGGCCGAAGGCCCCGTCCCGGATGCTGTCCGTCCAGATGGAGGTATAGGCCCGGATGCGTTCGTGCCCCAGCAGCTCCCGGCTCATGAGGGCGATGTCCCAGGCGGAGGTCAGGTGTTCCTCCTCCGCGGGCAGGCCCGTGCAGTTGGCAAAGCGGGTGTCCGCCATGCCCAGCTCCCCGGCCCGCTCGTTCATCCTGGCGACGAATTCCCCCTCGCTTCCGGCCACGGCCTCCGCCAGGGCCACGGCGGCGTCGTTGGCGGAGGCCACAGCCACGCTTTTCAGCAGATCCCCCGCGCACATGACCTCCCCCTCCTTGAGGAAGATCTGGCTGCCGCCCATCCCCGCGGCGTGGGCGGAGCAGCGCACCTCCGTCTCCTCCGTGAGACTGCCGCCGTCCAGGGCCTCGCATACCAGCAGCATGGTCATGATCTTGGTGACGCTGGCGGGCTCCAGCCGCGCATGGGCGTTGTGCTCATAGAGGCAGGCGCCCGTCTCCCGCTCCAGGAGAACCGCGGCCCCCACCCGCTCCGCCACGTCCTCCACGGAGGACAGGGCCTCCACGCTCTCCCAGGGCTCCGGGTCGAAGACCTCTTCCTCCTCCGCGGCCAGGGCGGGGCGGAGCAGCAGCGAGAGCGTCAGCATAAAACAGAAGCAGAGCTTCCGGATGTCCATCAGGATCTCCCCTTTCCGCTAAAGTAACCGATGATTGAAGCATCGGTTACTACACCCTATGCCTCGGTTGACAGGAACATGCCGGGGGACTAAAATATGATAAGCGTTGATTACAAGGAAAACGGAGCCAGCTATGAACGATATGATCCTGCTGAAGCCCGGCGAGCTTGTGCTCAAGGGCCTGAACCGCCATTTCTTCGAGGACCGGCTGCGGGCCAATGTGGCCCGGCGCCTGCGGAGCCTGGGGGATTTCCGCATCACCTCCGTCCAGTCCACCATCTATGTGGAGCCTTTGTCGGAGGACATCGACATGGAGGAAGCCTTCCGCCGCTGCCACCAGATCTTCGGCATCATCGCCGTCTGCCGGGCCGCCGCCTGCCCCAAGGAGAAGGAGGCCATCGCCCGGACGGCGGTGGAATACCTGGGGGAGCAGCTGTCCCGGGCAAAGAGCTTCAAGGTGGAGTCCAAGCGCAGCGACAAGACCTTCCCCATGACCTCCATCCAGCTGAGCCAGTATGTGGGGGGCGTCATCGGGGAAGCCTTCCCCGACCTGCCTGCGGATATGCACCACCCCGACCTGGAGGTGAACGTGGAGATCCGGGAGCAGGCGGCCTACGTCCACGCCGGGGGCGAACCGGCGGCGGGGGGGCTGCCCGTGGGCACCTGCGGCCGGGCGGTGAGCCTCCTTTCCGGCGGCATCGACAGCCCTGTTTCCACCTGGATGATCGCCCGCCGGGGCGTCCAGATCATCCCGGTCCACTTCTTCTCCTTCCCCTACACCAGCGAGCTGGCCAAGCAGAAGGTGCTGGACCTGGCCAAGCTGCTGCTGCCATGGTGCGGGCGGCTGACGGTGGAGGTCATCCCCTTCACCCATATCCAGGAGGAGATCCGGGACAAATGCCCGGAGCCTTATTTTACCCTCATCATGCGCCGCTTTATGATGCGTCTCAGTCAGGAAGTGGCCCTGGCCAACGGTTGCGGCGCCCTGGTCACCGGGGAGAACCTGGGCCAGGTGGCCAGCCAGACCATGGAGGCCCTGCGCTGTACGGAAGCGCCCCTGACGCTGCCGGTGCTGCGGCCCCTCATCGGTATGGATAAGGAAGAGATCATCCGGAGGGCCCGGGAGTTGGGCACCTTCGAAACCAGCATCCTCCCCTATGAGGACTGCTGCACCGTCTTCACCCCCAAGCACCCCCGCACCCGTCCCACCCCGGAGGAGGTGGAGGAGGCGGAGGCCGCCCTGGACGTGGAGGCGCTCATCAAAGAGGCCCTTGCGGGCACGGAAAGGGTGCAGATCAAGCATGAAAGCTGAACAGTGGAAGGCAGAGATCCTCTGCGTGGGCACGGAGCTCCTGCTGGGGGACATCGTGAATACCAACGCCAGGGAGCTGAGCGCCGCCCTGCGGGGCCTGGGCATCGGCGTCTATTGGCAGAGCGTGGTGGGGGACAACCCCGCCCGGCTGCGGCAGGCCGTGGAGACCGCCAGGGACCGGGCCAACCTCATCATCACCACCGGGGGCCTGGGCCCCACCTATGACGACCTGACCAAGGACATCGTCTGTGAAACCTTCGGCGTGCCCCTGGTCATGCACGAGGAAGAGGCGGAGAAGATCCGGGCCTTCTTCGCCCAGAAGGATCGGGTGATGCCGGAAAACAACCTGCGTCAGGCCATGCTGCCGGAGGGCTGCACCGTCTTTTCCAACTTTAATGGCACCGCGCCCGGCTTCGCCTTCGTTGCGGGCGGCGCCACGGTGATCCAACTGCCCGGCCCTCCCAGGGAGATGCGCCTCATGCTGGAGACTGGGGTGATCCCCTATCTCCGGAGAAGTACGGACGAGATACTCGTCAGTAAGGATATCCGCATCTTCGGCCTGGGGGAGAGCAGCGTGGAGGCAAAGCTCCACGACTATATGGAGAGCCTTGAAAACCCCACCCTGGCCCCCTACGCGGGCACCGCAGAGGTGCGCCTGCGAGCCACCGCCATGGCCCCGGACGAGGCTTCGGCGGAGGCCATGCTGGAGCCCGTGATCCAAAAGGTGCGGGAGGAGCTGGGTGACCTCGTCTACGCCGTGGATGAACCCAAGCTGGAATCCGTCTGCCTCCGCCTGCTGAAGGAGAAGGGCCTCACCTTCGCCGCCGCCGAGAGCTGCACCGGGGGCCTCATTGCCAAGCGCTTCACCGACCAGTCGGGGGCCAGCAGCGCCTTCATGGGGGGCGTGGTGTGCTATACGAATTATGTGAAGCACCATGTGCTGGGCGTGCCCCAGGAGACTCTGGATGAATTCGGGGCCGTCAGCGCCCAGACCGCCGCCGCCATGGCCGAGGGGGCAAGGCGGGTCTGCGGCAGCGATATCGCCGTATCCGTCACCGGCTGCGCCGGGCCCAACAGCGACGAGCGGGGCACCCCCGTGGGCACCGGCTTCGTGGGCTTCGCCTCTCCGGAGGGCACCATCGTGAAGCCCATCCAGATGGGGAAGGACCGGGAGTGGGCCAGGGTCTACGCCGCCTCCTTCGCCTTCGACCTGATCCGCCGGTATTTGACCGGCTGCCTGGAATAACGCTTCCCGACGAAGAACGGGAACAGATCATCAGGATAAAAGTTCCCCATTTCCGCCTGTGAAATGGGGAACTTTTTCCAGTTGGACGCGTCCATATGGAAAGAGAAAACGAAAGGAGCCCTGCAAAATGAAAAGAGCATTGTGTCTGGTCCTGGCCCTGGTGCTGATCCTGGCCCTGGGCATGCCCGCCGCCGCCGAATCGGCGGAGGAGCAGATGAAGCGGGTGACCCTCCAGGTCAAGACCACCCTGGATATCGGCGACGACTATACCTCTTTCAACGGCGACAGCTATACCTACGGTGGCAGTACCTGGTGGTGGCTGAACTGGGAGAAGGAGGACGAGGGCCTCTACGTCACAAGCGACGACAACGGTAAGGTCTATTCCCTGGACCATTATTACTACAATGAGGAGTATTCCCGCCCCTCCGGCCTCCATTTCCCCTCCTTCGGCTTCGCGGAGGCCAAGGCGGGGGCGGAAGCCTTCCTGCCCAGGGTGCTGGGCAAGGACGAGGGCTTCACGCTCACGGAGCAGCAGGACCGCCTGCGGGATTACGGTCGCTATTCCCTCTCCGGCACCCTCACCCTCAACGGGGTGGCGTCGGAGGTGGGTATCTATCTGAGCTTCCGCACTTCCGACGGGCTGCTGACCTCCTTCCGACGGGACGACGCGGAGACCTTCATTACCGGCGGCGTCCCCTCCGCCATGCCCGCCGTCACCCCGGCCCAGGCCCTGCAGGCCCTGCGGGGCGCCCTGAGCACCAGCCTCAGCTGGTCCTATTCCGACTATGAGAAGCATGAAGTGCGCCTGACCTATTTCGTGAACCTGGACCACAGCATCATGGTGGACGCTCAGACCGGCGCCCTGCTGGACCGCTGGGACGGGGGCGTGCGGGGCGGGGCCGCCAACGGCTTCGGCGCAGAAATGGAGGAAGCCCCTGCCGCCGCGGATGAAGCTAAAGGCCTCACCCCCTATGAGATCGCCGCCGCGGAGAAATTCGAGGGCGTGCTGGACGGGGAAGCCCTGAAGGCCTTCGCCATGGCGGAGGAAGCCTTCGGCATCACGGATGATTATGTGCTGGGCACTGTCACCTACCGGGCCGCCCAGCCCAGCGTGGACCCCGCCGAGCTGCCGGAGGGGGAGGAGGCGGACGACACGGTCACCGCCTATTTCCGCCTGAGCAAAGCCCTCACGGGGGCGGGCTTCGGCATCACCCAGAAGGAATACGACAGCCTGGTGGAGAGCGGCTATGCCCCCACCGTCTGGAAGGAATTCACCGCCGACGCCCGCACCGGGGAGATCCAGGGCCTCTACACCGGGTACAGCGGCTTCGGCTGGCGGGATGAGAAGGAGCAGAAGGAGGAGGCGGACCCCGGCATTTCCGACGCCGCCCTCCGCTTCCTGGAAAAGCGATACGGCGGCTGGATGCCCCTCTGCGAGCAGACCTCCGCCAGCCAGAATAACTGGAATGTTCCCGTCAATCATTTCACCTACACCCGCATGGAGGCGGGCTTCCCTTGCCCCATGAACACCATCTCTGTCAGCGTCAACGCTTTCACCGGCTATGTGGACTCCTTCTCCGCGACCTGGGATGAGGAGATGTCCTTCGGCCCCTCCGGTCCCCTGGTGGGGGAGGAAGCGGCTATGGACAGCTTCATGACCTGTTATGAAGCGAAGCTGTGCTATGTCACCGTCCCGGAAAACAAGAACGATTGGCAGAGTCCCCGCCACTGGCTCCTGGTCTATCTGCCCGATGCGGGCAACGGCTGGGTCAGCGGCATCGACGCCGTCACCGGTGAGGCGGACTACACGGACTGGAGCTATGAAGCCGCACTGCCCGCCTATACGGACCTGGAGGGCAGCTATGCCCGAAAGGAGATCGAGACCCTGGCGAAGTACGGCGTAGGCTGGTATGGGGTGGACAAGTTCGAGCCCACCGCCCAGGTGACGGAGCTGGATATGCTCCTGCTGATGCTCTCCGCCGTGGGCTGGACCCCGGACTACGGGACCTATGCCGACGCATCCATGGAGGAGCTGGACAGCATCTATTCCGCCGCCTACTACCAGGGCTTCATCACCACACGCGAGCAGCATCCGGACCGCCTGGTGACCAGGACGGAGCTGTGCCGCTGCTTCGTCAGCCTCAGCGGCATGCTGGAGGCGGCGGGGCTCAAGGGCATCTTCGCCTGCGGCTTCACCGACGAGGACCAGATCCCCGAAGAGGAGCTGGGCTGCGTGGCCATCGCCAAGGGCCTGGGCGTGGTGCAGGGGGACCGCAGCGGCGCCTTCCGCCCCGCCGACGGCGCCACCCGCCAGGAGCTGGCGGTCATGCTCTACCGGTATCTTTCCAGATAATCAAATCAAAGCCGCACAGCGGCTTTGATTTGCGGAGATTGCGCTGCGCTCCCCGCACTGCGTCCTTATTTGCCGGAATACTGCGCAGTGCCGCGAGTGGCACTGCTTGAAGATTCCGGCAAAACGTCCTTCTCAAAATTGAAGCGTCCGCTTCAATTTTGAAGAGGAAAAGCAACGAAGAGATACGGAGTTTTCATGGAAGGCTTTTGCCTTTCATGGAAACGTAGTGAACGCAGTTTGCTTTGACGAAGTCCGCTCCGCGAAAGGTATTTTTCGCCCGGCGCATGTCCGTGCGAAAAATGAGTCCAATCTCATTCGCATCTGCGGATGCGAACTCTGCGAGGCTCTTTCATTGAAGCGGAGGGCGGCAAAAGCCGCCCTCCGCTTATCCTTACATTCCAAAGGAGGAAGGGAGATGCGTATGCTCACTGTTTTGCTGGCCGCCATCCTGCTGCTGGGGCTGTGCTGCCTGCCCGCCGCGGCGGCGGCTCCGGCGCGGCTCCGGGCCGGTTTCACCACGGAAACGATCCCCATCGACGGCACCGACGGCGGCCCCTGGGCTTCTGCGGAGGCTGCCGGGATCGGGCATGTCAAGAGGGACGGCGCCCCGGCGGGGACCGGGACGGACGCCCGGGGCACCCTGCAGGCCCTCTGGGACGGGGAGCGGCTCTACCTGCTCGTCCAGGTATGGGACGCCACGCCCGCCTTTTCCGGGCTGGCCAACCCCGGCCGGGAGCGCAGCGGCGGGGGCTACAACTTCTTCACCCAGAAAAACGACCCCGACACCTACCGCAGCGAGGACGGGGTGGAATTCTCCCTGGACTTCCGCAACGACAAGAGCGGCAAATTCGAGGACGACGACGGGCTGTTCACCGTCACCCGGGAAGGGCTGCTCACCTATGAGCGCAACAGCACGGTGGTGAACCATTCCAGCCTCCATGCCATGGAGTCCAACCGGGAATACTCGGACCGCATCGCGGCCTGGGCGGTGCGGGAACGGGACGACGGCAGCGGCTACAACGTCTTCCTCTGCCTGGAGCTGTACGGCGCGGCGCTGGAAAACGGCACCCTGATCGGCCTGGACGTGATGATCGGGGACAGCCCCGCCGACGGCCAGGCCCGCACTTCCCGGGTATACTGGAGCCACGAGGACGACAGCCTCCCCGCCGGGAGCCAGGACTACAACGTGGACTGGGGGGAGATCGAGCTGAGCGGCTGGAACGGCCAGGACCCCTTCCCCTATGACGATTGGAAGCTCAGGACCCGGCTCCGCTGGCTTAATAGCCCCAGCTTCGTGAAGGGGGTCTGGACCCCCGAGAGCCAGGAAGGGCTGGACGCCGCCGTCCGGGAGGCGGAGGCCGCCCTGGAGACCGGCAGCAAGGAGGAAGTGGACCGGGCCTCGGAAACCCTGGAGGCGGCGGTGGCCGCCCTCCGCTGGGGGGACACCCGGTATCCGGACCCCATGGACCTGCCGGTGGTGACCACCCTGCCCAATATCTACGAGTTCTTCGACGGACGCCCCGTGACGGGGCCGGAGGACTGGGAAGCGCGGCGCGCCGAGATCCTGGACCTGGCCCAATTCTATGAATACGGCTGCAAGCCCCCGCAGCCGGACAGCATCGCCATCGGGCCCCTCCGCTGGACAAACGGCGGCTTTGACTGGGCCACCTTCGCCAATCAGCCTGCGGGCTGGGTGATCCCCGTGGCCGTCACCTACGGGGACAAGACGGAGACCATCGAATACACCCTGGCCCTTCCGGAAAAGGCGGACGGCCCCGCGCCGGTGCTCCTCTCCTTCGGGGCGGACAGCGCCGGTTTCCTGAGCAAGGGCATCGCGGTGCTGGAGGTGCCCGCCTCCGTCACCACCGACGACCGGAACGACCCCTGGCTGAACCGCATGACCGGGGGCAACCGCCCCGGGACCCTGCGCAGCTTCTTCCCCTATCACCGGGACGGGGACCTGAACGAGATCTCCAATGAGATGCTGGCGGCCCTGGGGTGCAGCATCGGCATCGACGCCCTGGAGGCCCTGGCCGCCGAGGACAGGGCCATCGGCAGCCTGGGGAAGGCCGGGACGCTGATCGACCCCGGCAAGCTGGCGGTGAACGGCTTCTCCATCTACGGCAAATATGCCTTTGTCTCCGCCGTATTCGACGAGCGCATCGACGTCTGCATCCCCGCCGCCGCGGGAGCCACGGGCCCGGCGGTCTGGCGCTACAACATGAATTACCCCCAGGGGGGCAACCTCTATTCCTGGGGCCTGGTCCCCGGCGGGGAGCTGCTGGCGGATTCCATACGCCATAACCCCGGCAGGACCACGGAGCTTTTCCGCCGTTTCCTCACGCCGGGCAGCTTCTATGTCCGGGAGGGCAGCGATTACGGCTACGGCTGCCGCCTGCCCTTCGACCAGGAGGAGCTGGTGGCCTCCCTGGTGCTGGCCCCCCGGCAGGGCGCGGAGAGGCCCCGGGCCATCGTACTGGAGCATACCGTGGACGACTACGCCGACCAGTCCCAGGGGGACGCCCTGAGCCTGGAGATCGCCAAAAGCGTGTATACCTGGCTGGGCTATCGGGCGGAGGACTATGTGAAATTCTGCTTCCGGCAAAAGGGCGGCCACGGCACGGAGCCCTGGCAGACGGCCTATATCGCGGAATACCTCCGCTGGTATTTCTTCGACGAGCCCATGAGCGGGGCCGCGGCAGTCCTGCTGAACACGGATCCCTTCGCCGCCGACGTCCTGGACGGGCTGGACGGCTGGGAGCGGAACTACGGCGGCCTGCAGGCCGTGGCCCCTTGGCTGGAGACCGGCCCGGACCCGGTGCCTGTCGCGGACAGCCATGCGGAAAACCGTCCCGCCGCACCGACGGAAGCGCCGGAGGCGACCCCGGAACCGACGACCAGCCCCCTGCCCGCGCCCCGGCCGAAGGGCCCCGGCGCCCTGATCGCAGCGGCCCTGGGGGTCCTGGCTGTGGGCGGCGCCGCCCTCGCCCTGGCCCTTAATAAGCGAAAAAAGAAATAAGGCTCATAATAAGGAATGAAACCTCCCGCTGTCGGCATACTGATGGTATACCACAACGGGAGGTCATTTCATGTCCGAGGAGCTTATTCGGGAGGAGCTGCCCGCCATCCGGGAGCTGGGAAGCACGGAGGCGGGGCAGATCCACTGTCTCGCCATCGTGGGGGAGATCGAGGGGCATACCCTCCTCCCCGCCGCGGCGAAAACCACGAAATACGAGCATGTGATGCCCCTGCTGGCAGCGGTGGAGGAGAGCCCGGAGATCAGGGGCCTGCTGATCCTGCTGAACACGGTGGGGGGCGACGTGGAGGCCGGGCTGGGCCTGGCGGAGCTGATCGCGGGGATGAAGACCCCCACCGCCTCCCTGGTGCTGGGGGGCGGCCATTCCATCGGCGTGCCCCTGGCGGTGGCGGCGAGCAGGAGCTTCATCGCCCCCAGCGCCGCCATGACCCTCCATCCCGTGCGCCTTACGGGAGTGGTCATCGGCGTGGAGCAGACTTACAGCTATCTGGGGAAGGTGCAGGACCGGATCGTGCGCTTCATCACCGGCCACTCCCGCATCCCGGAGGAGACCCTCACGGAGCTGATGCTGCGCACGGGGGAGCTGGCGGGGGACGTGGGCAGCGTCATCGACGGCGCCGAGGCGGTGCGCCTGGGCCTCATCGACGCCCTGGGCAGCCTCTCCGACGCGCTGGATTATCTCCACGGGCGGGCGGGGGAACGGTAGACATAATATCCCCCTTGTCAGAAATCCCCATTTATGATAATATGAAAGGAAAGCGCTATGTCCCTTTGGTTCGCGGTCATACTCGGGCTCATCCAGGGCGCGGCGGAGTTTCTGCCCGTCTCCAGCTCCGGCCACCTGGCCCTGCTGCAGGCCTTTTTCCCCTCCCTGGCCCCGGAGGAGGGCCTTTTGTTCGACGTATTGCTGCACCTGGGCACCCTCGTTTCCCTGGCGGCGGTATACCGGCGTCAGCTGGGAAGGCTGGCGCGCTCCCTTCTGCGTCCAAGGGGCGGCGATGGGGCGGCGGGGCGGCATCTGGCGGGGCTGCTCCTGCTGGGCACCCTGCCCCTGGGACTGGTCCTGCCCCTGAAGGGCTGGATCGAAGAGCGCTGCGGCGACCCGGCATTTATCGGCGCGGCCCTGATCGTGAACGGCGCGATGCTCTACATAAGCGACAAGCTCCTCGCCGGGCGGAAAAGCCTGCCCGCCGCCGGAGCGGACCAGGCCCTGGCCGTGGGGTTTGCCCAGGCCTTTGCCGCCCTGCCCGGCATCTCCCGCAGCGGCAGCACCGTCACCGCCGGGGTGCTGGCCGGTCTCCGCCGGCCCGACGCCGTGGACTTCTCTTTTCTCTTATCCTTCCCCGCCGTCCTGGGGGCCTGCCTGGTGAAGCTGGCGGAGGCGCTGCGCTCAGGGTTCCACAAGGCTCTGCTCCTCCCCGCCCTGGCGGGCTTCGCCGCGGCGGCCCTGTCGGGCCTCCTGGCCATCCGGCTGGTGCGGACCCTGGCACAGCGGGGGAAATTCCGAAATTTCGCCTGGTACTGCTGGACCGCAGGCCTCGGCGCGATCATTGCGAGTATTCTTACTTGAGAGGAATGTCATACATGGCAACTGCGAACAGCGGAAAAAAGACCGCACCGGCCAAATCCGCTCCCCGGAAAACCAGCGGGAGCACGACGGCCCGAAAGAGCGGCACCTCCACACGAAAAACCAAGGCCCCGCCCGCTCCGGCCAAGGACCCCATCCGCAACCGGGGGGTCAAGGCCTTCCTGCTGCTGGCCCTGGCGATCTTCAGCCTCATCGGCTGCTTTACCAAGGAGGGCATCTTCATCGGGGCATTCCGGGAGTTCATGATGGGCCTCATCGGCAAGGGCTTCTACTTCCTGCCCGTGGCCCTGGCCTACTGCGCCGTGATGCTCATCTATGTC